>Ga0182030_10020517_pt1 | contig 12457 bp, 11 predicted proteins | sample 812S3MmetaG_FD_121299 | JGI IMG/M metagenome (GOLD analysis project Ga0182030, IMG submission 121299) | Permafrost microbial communities from Stordalen Mire, Sweden - 812S3M metaG (Illumina Assembly) | ecosystem: Environmental > Terrestrial > Soil > Wetlands > Permafrost | place: Sweden... | reverse complement strand
TAGTAAAATTAGAATATCTATCGAGCCGTTCTGCAATAGGAAACACATCATCCGCAGCCCACTTATCTTCTGTTACTTCATAGAAGCTGCCCAGAGCAACTCGTGGGACGTGAAGGACTCTTAACCTCGCCACTATCCTGTTCCTGAATGCTTCTCCGTAACGTGCCATTTTTCTTCCTTATCGCCCCCAAGTTCAACATCATATCGGAGCGACAACTATTCTGACGCGGGGGGCAGGCAAGCTAAGGGATGGCGGAAATCTAAGCCAAAATGGTTGACCACGCTGGAAGATGAGATGCAGGAGGATATTGATTTGAAGACGCTGGAAGATGCTATGGGTAAGCGGCGGTAACGCAGAGGCGATGGAGTTTATGTGAATGATGAATTGGAAGAATGAACAATTATTCGACTGGATATGTGAGAATCCTCCGGCGTGGGGACATAACATCATTCGCAATTTAGATCATGATTACCCTGTATACAATGAATACGGATTTGGGGCTCGCCAGTTCGTATATTTAATTGAACGTACATCTAGAAATGTCGATCCGGACACAATCGTTGGACAATGGGATCACTATGCTGGACAAACATGGCTCGACGCGATCTTTAATCCCAATTACAAGCCAGGAAAAATTCGAAATTGCCTGAGCAAGGTCGACTCTAATCCAGATTACTATTTCGCCAGCTTAAACGATATCCATTTATCAAGCTTTGATGGAAAAAATTGGTATTCACATACAAGCGGCAATCATCGAACGATTATAGGCAAGTTCATATTAGCCATGGCTCAAGCAAAAACAGGAAACAAATATTTCCTGCCCTCCGTTTCAACTACTTGTTATCACATTGATCAGGAATGTTTTGATTTGTACAGAAAGCTAAGCCTACTTATCCAAGAAAAAAAAGTCAAAATTACGTTAGATGCGAGATCAGAACCAATGGAGTTATTGGCCAGCCGGCATGAAATAAAAATATTTGTTATGGATGATCGAATGGGCAGTAATTATTCTCGATATGGCTGGCTTTCTGCCACTGAGTTTTGTAAATACGCAAAGTGGGAGCTTGAAAATGAAGGTGAGTATCCGTTCTGGTATCGGGTCAAACAAACTTTAGGACTTATTCCCGGATTCGAAAAACGGAAACTATTTTATCCAGCAATGAGCGGTCAATATGTGTCGGCGCCAAGACTACATTCGATATCACGCACGCCACCAGATAGACACTCGAAGAATCCACCTTTAACCAAGAGGAAAACTAAGCAGATCATTCTTTGACAATGATGCGGCACAAGTTCCATGAGATACAGCCAAACGAAATTTCACGCCTTGCTCCGAGCGTAGAGCATGAAAAAGATGCTCACGCCATTCCGTCGCAACCCGGATGCGGTACACGCAGTCGGTAAAAACTGCCTTCCCCTTTATCACCATGGCAGCATGCGCAAGACAACGACTTCCTACACGCGGAATTAAAATATCGCCGGGCGCAATCATCCAGCGATCTGTCATAGATGATGTCCTGCCAAGGTTTGCGCGCCCATCAGGAAAACGTTTGAAATCGGTAGTGTGAAAGATAGGCACTTCTAGTTGTCGAGATTCAGCGTGGCTCAGAGCTCCGCGTTTGATATCTGGATTCAAGTCAGCCAATCGCAAACCATTTGACATGACTTGAAGGTGAAATTGCGCATCCAGCCGATTTCTCGCATTCGCCGCATCCACATGCACACATTTACCATCGGATGTTTCAAGTAAAACGGAATGGCTGAAATCCCCTTTTCGAAGAAAAAGGGCGACCGTCTTAGCTTCAGTGCCTTTGAAAAGAAATGCTGGCAATTCCAATGCTCGCCACAAACCATGCCTTTCCATTAGTGCAGCGCGCAGATCGGTATAGACATGGTTCACTGCCAGCCCCTCTGGTAAAATCACCGCCAACTCGCCTCCCTGTTTTAACAGACGGAGATTCTGGGCAAGAAAGACAATATCGCGCGTCAGACGCTTTGGTGAAACCGCATCGGACAATCCCGCATCTCGCAAAATTGATAAGTGACTGGCGTTGGCTTGTAGCGCACCATAGGGCGGATTCCCTACCGCCACATCCATGGACTCTTCATCGACCCCCAGTAGTCTAGGTAAATCGTGACGCAAGGCATCGACCTGGTGGCAATCGGCACGAGGAAGTCGCGCGCGGGAGTGAGCAACATTTTTGGGGTCAATATCTGCAGCAAGCAAATCGGCATCAAGCCAGCGCTGGCGCACGGCGCAAAGCAAATCGCCCAACCCCGCGCCTATATCACAGACCTTGAGCGGATCGACTATCTCCAATCGCTCGACCAAACTGGTCCCAGCTTTGGCTGGTGTATAGAACTGACCTAAGTTCATGTCAATAGACGCGAGCAGTCGTAGAGAAAAACCCGAGATACCGACTGGCTACGGGGGGCATGTTGGAGTGGAAAATCATATAACAACCGTACCCGTCCCCGATCCTCGTCGTTGAGACCGAAATAAAACCAGAGGATGCCCAAGTTCATGGGCTTAGGTCCAAGAGGTACAAGATCGAGCCAGTTCGCACACCGGAATTGTTCTTGACAGAATGCGGCTACCGCAACAGGGTCAGTAGCTGGAAGTGGTAACACATGCTCGGGATGATCCCGTTCGAACTCACCCAGCCATGGATCAGCTGCCGCGCGGGCGCGAGCTACTCCTTCCTGAACGAAAGGTGGATCACCGATCACAACATACAGGTGGTCTTCTTTCCAGTCGTAACGGTCTATGAATTTCCACGCACGCGCCTTATCAAAACCCAGAAAGACTAGGTGGCGAGCCCCCTGTCGGTCTGGGTCCAGAGCCAGTGCTGCATAGCCCTTGGGTTGTTCGATAGGTTGCAAAATGTAATCGGTGAGAGATTGTTCCGGGAAGTCGTAATCAACTGGTGATACATAGATGCAACCGAGTTTGTCCAGCCGCAACTCCCGCAAAGCAGGCAACAAATAAAGCAGGGTATCTAGTACCAGCAGATTCATGTCCACCAAAAGTCTAGCTCCAACGGGAACTCGCTCTCCTAGCCAAATACTGAGTGTAGACCAATCCACTTCCGCAGCCTCTTGTTCGCCCACTTGCACATGAAAGCGGTGAGGAACGTCTTCTTGCGCGCGGCGCAAACGAATGCGAGGTATATTCGGGAAGTTTTCTTGACACCAGCAAGCACGAGCTTCATTGATATTTCGGTCACTAACTATCAGGAAATCCCAAGAAGCCACCTCATTTATGTGATGGGTGGCCACCTCGGGCAACCAGGATTGAACTTCTTGTGACACGAGCGCTACCATAACCGTTCCTGTCCATTATCGGACACACTTAATTGATCCAGTTCCCGTTTCTTGGAGTTAAACATTTGCTTCCAATCCTCTTCGCTGCCTTGGAATAACACCAATACCTCTTCAGCGCTGAGCATGGCTTTTTTCTTGCGTCGCGTGGAGAGGTTGAACAAGGGGGCAAGCCAGGGGGCGATTTGCCAATCCACCCCGCGCGCTTCATGCAGAGATTTCTGCTTGTTGCCAGTTAACTGGCGCAAGATGCCTTCATACCATGCATCGCGCAACCACCTGTCCAACTTGGCGCTGCCATCTGCATTCCCGGCCTCTCCCTTGATTGCGAAGTGGTTGATCTCCGGCTCGCTCTGGCGCGGATTTTTGTGCATAAGCTCGAATAAGCGCCCCAAACGTTCCAGCAATTGGTTGACCTCTGCGGTAGAACGGGCTGCAGAGTATAGATTCCCCCGCAAGATGCGTGACTGTCTACGTATGGCAACATCTTGAATCGCCCACGGGATAGGCAACGATTGGTGCGGGGTCGCCAGCCACTCGGCAACTATGCTGTGACAAAAATCCAAAAAGACACGAATGTTATTGCCCGCTAATCCGAGTATCTGGTTGAGTCCCGCATATTTCTTGTCTGTACGGTAAAGTCGGCACAGCCAGTGTAAGGCACCGCGTTGGTAGTTGTGGTACCAGTCGCGCGATTTCTGGCTATCCTGCCGGAAAGCTGAAGCAATTTCAGCTGCGTCCTTACCCTGATTGAATAAAACCACGGCCACTGCGCGGCGTAACGGATTGGCTTCTGTCTCCATCCAATCGAGCAAAGGGCGTGCCGTTTCACCACCATGAGTCTGCATCCATTGCTGCAATTGATCCTGACGTTTGCCCCCCTCCACTAGCATGCGCGCCTCGTCCTCTGAGGAAATATCCTCAAACAGCGCTTCCACTCGAACGTAGCCATTGGTTCTGAACCAGAGTTCTTCTTCCAGATGGCGGTTAGCCACTGCGATGGCGTGCCGGGCAAACTCATTAAAGTCCAAATCTTCATCCAGTGAATGACGACGGTAGTCGTGAATTTCCTCTATGGTCTGACCTGGAGCCAAAGTCTCACGGGTAGTGAGTCCGCCGCTACGCATGAACAGTCTGTAGGTAACCCCATCTTCCCGTCGGCTCTGTTTCAAACGCGTATTGATCATGCGTTGCTGATAGTCGGCATAATTCTCATACTCGTCTACCAGAATGACGAAATATCGTTCACCAAACATACCGGCCCGGCGCAATTCCTCCATCAGCCGTTTCATCAGGGAGTTGGCCGAAAGCAGCAAAGGGGGGGCGATCCGTGTCGGATTGTTTAGATAGAGGCGAATGCAAGTTAGTTGTCGTTCGAGGAATTCAGCAAAAGCAATGTGGCTAGGATCAGAATTGCTATCTTCGGCAAATTCGGAAAACAGCGCGGTGAACAGGCGTTTTTCATCGCACCAATGACCGATACCACCGAGCGACTCCAGAGCCAGAAGTGCCTTGCGGATGACAACGATGTCGAAAAACAGTGAAAATAATTTGTCGAAGGTCTTGCGCAGATTATCGTCGCGCTGATTGAAACTATCGAGAAAATCTGCGTCGATGCGGAAATAGAGTCCGACCTGTCGGATGCGTTCTGCGTCAATGTTGCCTCCAGACGAGCGCCGCTGTTCAGCCAAATTTACAACAAGAGAAAACTTGCTCGCCAGCATAGTCTTACCCGACCCACGCGCGCCCGAAACCACCAGTGGGGTGAAATTTGCCATGTCCTCGATAATGTTGCCTCCAGGATCAACGAAAAAACGAGCTACGTCCTCGTCCTTGATGTAATCCCTTCGTACCAAAGCAAATGGATTTCCGGGTTGAGGAGACTCTAAGATTGTGCCCATAGCATCACCTGGTTCATCCAAGGCCTTGACCAGCTTATCGATTCCTTCAGCATAGGGGCTAGTAAGACCTCGGTCATGCCGCTCCCAACTAAATACCCGCTCTTCCAGAGCTAATTCTGGGGAGTAAGGCAAGTTGACATGAAAGTCAGTAAAGCCCGGCCATTGCATCCTGATGTCTGCTCTGCGTCGTGCCAGAAGTTCAGCTCCCAGTAGGGTGGGCACCGGCGAACCTACCAGCAACACGCGCTTATTTCCGAAGCGTTCTTTTGCCGTCTCGCTGCGCAGCCGCTCTACCACCTTGCGCGCCCCCTCGATGTTCTGCCAGTTCAGTCCTGCCACCACTACCACCGTGTCGGCTAATTCAAGAGCACTGACATAAAACTCTTCCGACAGCCCGGTGCGAGCATCCATGAGCACGTAGTCATACCCTTCCGCATGGCAACGATGCTTAATATGGGTCAACAAAACCTGCCCGCCAGCTTGGTAGAAAGCTTCCCAAGAAAATTCGGCGATGCGCGCCGGATAATGTTCATCGGATTCGTCACCGGCAGGCAATAGAAAGAGGCCGCCACTCGTGCCGGATAACTTCTCGCGCACCTCTTCCCTTGGATGTCTCAAATATTTGGCAAGGTCGAAATCGAAAGGCTTTTTGCTGCTCTGGCAGTCCTGCCAAGACTTAAACAACTCCAGCAGACCTGCTCCTGGCCAACCCTTGAGGTCGCGCGGATGAGAAATCCGGGGGCGAAACAGATCGGTCATGTGTTGGCCGGGAGCTTCCAGATCCAAATCCAGAATCAGTACCTTGCTACCCTGCTGCGCCAACTCGTAAGCCGTATTGGCCAGCGCCAAGCTCCGGCCCACGCCACCCTTATAGGAATAGAAAGCAATAAATCTTGTCTGGCTCATGCTGCGAAGCTGTAACTCGTTCTCTCGGCAGGCTTATTCAACCGCTCCGAAGGTGTAGTGAGATCGGGTTGGTGCCATTTAAGTTGGAGGTCGGCTTCTTGCGGTTTCATACCGACACGATCCTCAAGCCACGACTCAATCACCGCTTTAAGATTCTCGATGCCCTGCGGGCAAGAAGAAATGTGATAACAACGGGCGTGCAGGCTTTGGTAAGCCTCTAACACCTCTTCTTTTAGGGCATCCTTGTCCGCAGTCTGTGATTCCATTTGATCCGCCAGAAAGGTGAATACTTCCAGCGAAGGAAAGTCTTGAACCGCTTGGGCAGTATAAAACCAAGCATCAAAATTGGGGGCAACCACTTTGCTGTTAAGACACCCACGACTGGCGTGCAGCATCGCTTGCCATGCATAGAGAGCTTCGCGTTCCTGACGTGTTTTAGGCTGGTTCAACCAAAAATACCAAGAATAAAAGATCACTTGCCACCAGACTCGACCGCCAAGTCGCAATGCAGACAACATGCGCAAACCAGCGACAATCTGTCGTAGTTCATCCAGCGAACTCCAAGCTGTATTTTTTACTTTTGCATCCTCCAACAAAAATGATGCAACGTGCTCAGCTTCCATTGCTGAAGGGCGCTCCGATTGTGGTATGCGTGAAATAAATACTGCGGCATTTGAAATCGCTCCGACATCTCCCTGAGCCCAGACTTCTTGCAACACCTCGCCAAAATCACGCCAGAACAATGAGCGGCTCTCGCCTGTCAACTCACCCAATCTAGTCAACAAGATATCATCTGCTCCTACTCCACGACCTAGAAGCAGTCCCTCTCCGGCAAGTTCGAGCAATACGTTTCGTATCTCTTCCCGATTCATGCCGACCCTCCCAAAAAACTGCGCCGAGCCAGCACGCGCTGCCGACAAGAATCCCAATAGGCAATTGGCAACTGCTCGTCCACCAACGATCCTTCACCTGATATCAAAAACCATGCATCCACGACTTTGACAGAATCCTTGGGAGCCACCCATTCCTTATAGGTTGGCTGACCATTGTTCAACCCCAGAGTCATGCCATAAGAGTCATCATCCTGCCAAGCCAGCCAAAAGAATGCAAATCCGGCATCAATCATCGTGGGCTTATGTACGCTCTCAATTTCTACGGTGTAGATAGCAACGCGGTCATCCTGCTTCAAAACTTGCTTATAACGTCCCAGATCACCCAGCAGTCCGAAAGGCTGAATATCTTGAAAGTGCTGTTCATCCAACTCGGCCAGCCAGAGTATCGGACCTTTTTTTACACTGATGCGATCTTCAGCCCAGCGTATCAATTCACTACGAAATAACGACTGATTTTTTTGGGAAGCCTTTCGAGGTAAGCTTGTAGCGGTTTGTTTGGACACAATATCCACCCAGTGAAAACGCGAAACTTTGGTTGAACACGTACCTTGGCAATAATCCTTCTCATCTGTTGTTCCTAAACGGGCTGGATTACTCGGCAATCCGGTCAACGCATCTGAATCAAGTCGGCGAAAAAAATCAGCGATTTTCTGACGATTTGGCACCGAGTTCTGAAAATTGATCCATCCCATGGCATCTTTCAGATTATTTCTTTCGGCAAGATCACCAGACTTGAGCGCACCATATGCTCGACGCATCAGGTGGCGTGCTGTAATTGTCATCCCTTAATCCGTATTGTTTTCGATTATTTAGAATAATAGCGTAAAGATCAATGTTACGACCAGCAATTTATGGTCGTATCGCCCCTAAATATACTATGACATCCACAGATGTTTTCTGAATAGTGACCCCCTTCTGAGAATTTAACAGCATTGGAGATTGCAGAGTCAGCAACTAGCAGAGCAGCGAACTGGGACTGGCGATAGGGAGGCAGGTCTCGGGACTGGGTTGAAATCCTGCGCCAGTGCTGAGCCGAAACTCGATCCCGTTGCTTTGACCCAACCAGCTTGCACAGTTGGGTATTGATTTGATTTCTACAAAAAATCCACCATACTACTATCACCAAATTTGGTGACATCCTGGAGAAACTATTATGACTGCAGCATATATTGAACACAGGCCAAAAAGTTCTGACAAAAATGAGTCGACAATCCATCATGCAATAGTTGTTGGCGGCAAGGATATCCAATCATTCAAAACCCAAAAGGAAGCAAAAGAAGCCGCCTGCGCAGCGGGCTATAGACCAGTTCATGTTGCTCGTGAACGTCATTTGCAAGACAGGGATACATCGGCTCATTTTCGCTCCGACCCGTGTTAAAGTTCATAGTCTGACTCTTCCAATCCACTAATCGCAATTGTGCGTTTGCTTCGTAATGTCGCACGCATTAATATTAAAGCCCCGTGTTTGCGGGGCTTTTTCTATCCGCTCCAGTCATCGATGTCGTTTGTGAAACGGTACGCACGGATTCAAATCGTTTAAAGTGACTGCTGCGCAAAAATATCCGCGTTATAATTCGACCAGTTCTATTTGAAGTAGGTTTGATTATGTCCACAGACTATATAATTTTAGCGATAGTTGCTGTTATCTTGCTCGGCGGTGGATTATTCTTGCTTCACGAAGCCAAAGCATATCGCGCACGTCAGCATTTATCACAACGCTAAACGCGTCTTGACTTCATTTCGATGTAATAACCTCAATTGACCTAGATTCCGGCAGCGGGAACGGTAGGACAGGCGAAATACTTCTTGGCGGCAAAGTTTTGGTTCCGAAATGGCAGGTTCGGCAAATTTATGCTTCCGAGACTGGAAGCATAAAACCATAGATGTGCTGGAATATTTAGCTTTTTGGCAAGATTATCGTTCCGAGCAGCGGCAAAGTTATGGTTCGCGGGACAGGAAACTAATGCAGATAACCCTACATTACCAGAAACGACACGTTCATTGTCCCCGTTTTGTCCCCGCTGGGCTAGACACAAAGGAAATATTTCAAAGTATCGACCTGAGGCGACACGTTAAGAGCTTTAACGTCTATTCCCGCTCTTCGGCCTTATGGAAAGCTTTGCATAAGGCCGATTATGCAAAGTGATTGATTATGCAAAGTAGCGGGGCTAAATGGCAGCAAAACCTATTTAGCAAAGGGATTGGCAGCAGGTAACAGTTCTGCGGACTAGACATAATCTCAGCGGTGATCTGTAGTAACGGCTCCACTTAAGGAGACCGTTATGAAACCTACCACTTCTCACCCGGCCAAACCGAAGGACCGGATACCTGCAACATTTTCGAATCACATTGCCGACGAGCTACGTTGTTACGACGCCTATCTACGTGACGTGCGAGGACTGGCAACCGGTACACGCAAAGATCGTCTTCGTGTCGTCGGCTTATTTCTGCTAGGGAAATTCAGGGGGAGCGCTATCGAGATCGGGAAGCTGCATCCCGAAGATATTCGCCAATTCCTGGAGGCACAGCAGAATAGAAAACAGTCAGCGTCCTATTCATCTCATTTGGCAGCGACCTTGCGTAGCTACCTCCGTTATCGATCCACTTGTGGTGATCAGATTGGCAAGTTGATAGCCGTCATCCTGAATCCCGTTCACTGGAAGTTGGCATCGCTCCCACGAGCACTCAATCCTGAGCAGATCGAGCGTTTGTTGAGCAACATTTCCAATGCTAACCGATGGCCCAAGCGTGGATATGCCATCGTGCGATGTGCGCTAGACATGGGATTACGCGCTGGTGAAATTGCGCATCTCATGATCAGCGACATCGACTGGCATGCTGGAACGGTAATGCTACGCGGGACGAAATCGCTACGGCAGGACATCATGCCGTTGCCGATGGAAACCGGTCAGGCACTTGCTGATTATATTCAGCATGAGCGACCAGCCAGCCACAACCCTGCCATCTTCGTCCGGCAGGAGGAATGGCGCGAATATCCCATTACCTCCACGGCGATACAGAAGGTGATCAAGCGTGCCTGCTGCCGTATAGGTCTGCCACATTTCAGCGCACATTCACTTCGGCATACCTTGGCATGTCGCCTTGTTGGGAGCGGCAGTTCGCTCAAAGATGTCGCAGATCTACTGCGTCACCAGTCGCTTAACTCTACCCTGATTTACGCCAAACTCGACACGCCGAAGCTATCGGCTGTTGCCCTGCCGTGGCCTGGGAGCAAATCATGAGTGCGCGCATCAGCTTGCAGAGAAGGATCGACGATTATCTTGCGGAACGACATCGCCTTGGGTTCGCGTTGCGATCACGAGATACATTTCTGGCAGGATTTGCCGACTATGTGTCCAAGCGCCATCACCGTGGGTCACTTACGGTTGAACTCATGGCCGACTGGGTACGCCAAGGCAAAGATGGGCATGGTTCGCCGGAAACATGGGTTCGCCGTTTAGGGAAGTTGCGATCATTTATCCGCTACCTGAAACAGTTCGAACCGGATACTGAGGTGCCAGACGAGTCTATCTTTGGGCCGGAACCTGGTCGCGTGGCGCCGCATATTTACCATGAAGAGGAGATCGTCGAATTGCTAGCGGCGGCTCGTAAGCTTGCTCCTCACGGTAGTTTGCGTCCGTTGACCTTCGAAACTTTGTTCGGCTTGATGGCATCAACCGGACTCCGTGTCTCTGAGGCGATTCACTTGCGTGACGATGATGTCGATCTCAAGCAGGGGATGCTAACCATCCGGCAAACCAAATTTGCCAAGTCCCGCCAGTTGCCCTTGCACCCGAGTACCGTTACAGCGTTGAGGCATTACCGCCGACAGAGAGTGCGGCACGTTTCAACTACAGCAGGCAGTCCATTCCTTATCGGTAGTCGTGGCCGGTGTCTTGGGCAACCAATCGGAGAGCGTCAGGCACATCGAGTCTTCAATGCGCTACGTGATAGTTTGGGCTGGGAGAATCGGGGCGCACATGCGGCACCACGGCTACATGACCTACGCCACACCTTTGCCGTCAGGCGCATGTTGCTCTGGCATGCCGATGGTACCGACATCGATCAAATGATGCTGGCGTTATCGACCTACATGGGGCATGCCGAAATTTTTTACACCTATTGGTATCTCACAGCCGTCCCGGAATTAATGGCCTTGGCCGGAGGAAAGTTCGAGCGTTTTGCCAATATCACAGGAGGCAACGATGAATAAGCAAACAAAGTCACCACCCTCATTTCCCGCACTTGTCCAAGCGTACTTCACCGAGTACCTGACTCAACAGCGAGCACTCAGCGCACAGACCATCGCCACCTATCGCGATGGCTTCGTGCTCTTCCTCGGCTTTGCAGAAACTCGTCTTGGCAAGTCACCGGACGCAATAACCATGGCCGACATTACGCCAGAACTCATTATAGCCTTCCTCGATCATCTGGAACGTCAGCGACATAATTCCGTCCGTAGTCGCAATGCATGGCTGGCGGCACTGCGATCCTTCCTTAAGTTCGCTGAACACCGAGACGTTGCATCGTTGCAGGTAATCGAATGCGCCTTAGGGGTTCCGGTAAAACGTTTCGAGCGACCGATGTTTGGCTATCTGTCACGCGATGAGATGCTGGCGGTAATTGGTACGCCGGATGATTCCTGGCTGAGCCAGCGGGATCATATTCTGTTTCTGTTGATGTACAACACTGGGGCGCGCGTGTCGGAGATCATTGGGATCAAGATCAGTGATGTGGTTCTAGACGACCATGCTGCCTGCGTTCATTTGTGCGGCAAGGGGCGCAAGCAGCGCAGTGTGCCACTTTGGCGCTCGACCGTGAAGGCGCTGCGTGCTTGGTTGCGGGTGAATCCGGAAGTCCAGCCAACATCACTATTGCTGCCCAACCGGAATGATCACGTGATGACCAGAACCAATGTTACGCTCAGATTGGCACTGGCAATCAAGCGTGCAACTGATTCGTGCCCCGATTTGGCGAAGCGGCGTGTATCACCACACACCATCCGCCATACTACGGCGATGCATCTATTGCAGGCTGGCGTCGACATCAGCGTCATCGCGCTGTGGCTCGGTCACGAGAGTCCGATCACTACACATCATTACGTCGAGGCCGATCTAACTATGAAGGAGCGCGCATTGGCTAAGCTCCATGAGCCAGAAGCAAAAATCCAGCGCTATCGGGCACCTGACTCGCTGATCACCTTCCTCAAAACGCTTTGATTATGTAAAGCTCTAAATTCGCGCTAGGTGCTGACAAGCCGCACTTAGCGCGTGTTCCAATCTGCTACTTTGCATAATCAATCACTTTGCATAATCCTACTTTCGGCGATATAACTCTGAGAAATGAAGTAACCTTTTGACCGCAAAAAACTAACTGTGAAGAAGGGGTTCACCAAATGGGTGAGGCGAAACTAAAGATCAAAAAGGTTGCTAACG
>Ga0182030_10020516_pt1 | contig 12458 bp, 13 predicted proteins | sample 812S3MmetaG_FD_121299 | JGI IMG/M metagenome (GOLD analysis project Ga0182030, IMG submission 121299) | Permafrost microbial communities from Stordalen Mire, Sweden - 812S3M metaG (Illumina Assembly) | ecosystem: Environmental > Terrestrial > Soil > Wetlands > Permafrost | place: Sweden... | reverse complement strand
GTTGAGAACAATGCGGAGAGGTGGCAGAGCCCGGTTGAATGCACCTGACTCGAAATCAGACATAGTCGCAAGGCTATCGGGGGTTCGAATCCCTCCCTCTCCGCCATATAAAACCAATGAAATCAATACAATAAGTTCATAGAAATGGCCAAAATACTGTCTGGCGTGACCCTCTCAATCTGTGGAAAAGTGGCACTTTAAGGCACCATATCGCACCAAATACGAAAGAAAAGTGACACCAAAAGTGACACCACGCCACCCCTTCCGTATTACCGCCTGGTTGGAGCGCGTATTCTGTTGAATATGGCATTCACCATGAAGCAGCTGATCAGCCTGGTCCAAGTTCTGCCGGACACCGGATGTTGGGAGTTCAGGGGCACCCGAGACTCTTATGGATACGGCCGGATGTACTCCGGCGAGAAGGAATTGAAGGCCCACCGGGTTTTCTATGAGGCCTGTGAAGGGCCGGTCCCGGCTGGCATGTATCTGCAACATCGCCTTCCGGCTGCTCAGTGTATCGGACAAGCCTGCTGCAATCCCGACCATCTGCTGGTCACCAACTCGCCCAAAGCTTCCCCGGCATTCCAGCTGACGGCTGCCCCGGCCGTCCAGGTCACGGCTGCCCCTCAAGTGCAACTCAAGACCTGCCCAAAAGGCCATCCGATGACCCCAGAAAACACCGTGACCGAACGGCGCAATGGCCACCCCAAGGCCCGCTGCCGAACTTGCCGGCAGGAATCCTGGCGGAAGAACTCAGCCCAAAGGGCGGCAAAGGGACTCCATACCTGAGCGCAGAATGGCCTGTGGGTTGGACCCCATTGGGGAAACTGTAAGAGAAAGACGTGACCGCCGTGCGGAGGAGATGCACTAAGGCTAGGACTTTGGGCTGAGAATTTAGCGACTTTCAATCCCCCTATGGCAAAGCCAGAGTGCGACAAATCGTACGATTGCGCAGTCGTGCTTAGTGCTTACTGGCCCCCGGGGCGCTTTCTCGGAAGCGATCTGAAGCTGTGATGAGACGCCTCCTGCCGTTATCGCCGATGACGCTCAGGCCCAAAATCACACCTTGGCTCCTTTTCAGCGTGTATACTTCTTTGCAGCCCAACGATTTATGCCACCAAAGCCGCTAAAAATCGATAGCCTTGATCTCGATCTGGAGAATCCTCGGATCACGCTGGCCAGCGACCAGCGAGACGCAATGCAGAAGATCCTGAAAGAACAGGGCGCGAAGCTGATTAATCTCGCGGATAGCATCGCGGACAACGGGCTCAACCCCATGGATCGCTTCCTCGTTGTGCGGTCAGATCGGACCGGGAAATTTATTGTCCTCGAGGGCAACCGGCGTCTGCTGGCTTTGAAGCTATTGAAGAAACCGCCGCTTGTAAACGACCTTGAGATGTCCGCAGCCTATCGCAAGCGGCTCCTTGCCGCCGGAACGCGATTCAAAGCGCGCAGCACCGAACCGTTGGATTGTTTCGAGGTCGCGGACCGCACCGAAGGCGTTGAATGGATTATCCGGCGGCATACAGGCGAGAATTCGGGACGCGGTATTGTGCCTTGGTCTGGCCTTGCCGGGAATCGCTTTCGAGGGCGCGACCCTGGATTGCAAGCACTGGACTTCGTTCTTGAGCATGGCGATCTGGATGACGAGTTGAAAGACCAGATCTCAACCAAGTTCCCAATATCCACTTTAGAGCGACTGCTCGCCACTCCGAGCGTGCGGCATGCGATCGGATTCGATATTCGCAATAACAAGCTGGAGACGGAGTTGCCAGCGGCAGAAGCGCTTAAGCCGCTTAAGAGGCTTGTGGTTGATTTGGCAACGAACGCCATCAACGTGAGCCACGTTAAAACGCGGAAGCAGCAGGAAGAGTATATAGGCAAGCTGAAACCCGGTGACCGACCTGACTTAGCCAAGAAAACGGGTTCTGTGACTTCAGTCGATGGCATGACGGACCGGGATTTTGCACCAACGCTCGGAATTGGTCCAAAGAAAGCCAGAACGGCGAGAGTGGGGCCGCGCCGGACGGTTGTGCCAAAGGGCTGCAAGCTGAACATCACGAATGCGAAGATAGAAAAGATATACGGAGAATTGAAGATCCTCCAGCTTTCAAAGCATGTTCATGCGATTGGAGTGCTGCTGAGGGTATTCCTTGAGATGTCTGTCGATGATTATCTTGTGAACCAGGCTGGGGCAAAGCTTAACTTCGTGGAGCCGAAGAGTGGTCGTGAAATCGACAAGAAGCTCGCAACCAAGGTTAATGAATCGATCACCCACATGGTAGGTAATGGCTCGAACAGAAAGGACTTCAAGGGTGTCCTTTCCGGCTTGGCCGACGACAATCATCCATTCTCGATTGACACACTGCACGCATATATTCACAATCGGTTCTTCACGCCAACTGAAGGGAATCTCACAACGGGATGGGACAATGCGCAGCGGTTCTTTGAGACAATCTGGCCATGAGTGAGCCTGCACAGCCTTCGCGAGGGAACCTAATTCATTTCACTCCGCTTCGCTATCCGGGTGGGAAGGCGAAGTTGGCTGCATATGTTAAAACCCTGCTCAAGGAGAACCGGCTCCTTGACGGCGAATACGTCGAGCCTTATGCCGGTGGGGCGGGAATCGCCCTTGAACTGCTCTTCCACGAATACGTATCGAAGATCCATATAAACGACGTAAGCCGCCCGGTGCATGCATTCTGGAAAAGCGTACTCCAGCATACTGAAGAGTTGTGCCGCCTAGTTTTGAAAGCGCCGCTCACGGTGGCGCAGTGGGACAAACAAAAGCGGGTTCTGTCGCATCCGGGGGATTACGGGGAGGTCGAACTTGGGTTTGCGACATTTTTTCTCAACCGGACGAATCGCTCCGGCATTCTCAATGGCGGCATCATCGGCGGCCGTGACCAGACCGGCCCCTGGAAGATTGACGCACGGTATAACGCGAGAGAGTTGGTGCGGCGCATTGAATCGATCGCGAATCTTCGGAGCAGGATCAAGCTCACGCGCCAGGACGCGCTGAAGTTCCTTCAGGGCGGCGTGCCGCGATGGCCGGAGCAGACGCTGATTTACCTTGATCCGCCTTACTACGTGAAAGGCCGCGACCTGTATCACGACTTCTATGAGCCGGACGACCACGCCGAGATCGCCGCGTTCATCAACACTTCGGTCGTACGACAGCAATGGATTGTGTCATATGACAACGTCAAGCCGATTCTGGACTTGTACAAAGGTTGTCGGCATGTCGTGTACAGCATCGGCTACAGCGCCCGCTCATCATCGCAAGGCTCAGAGGTCATGTTCTTTGGGCGGGGGCTCAAAGTTCCGCCACTGGTCGGTCCCATTAAAATGACCGGGGATCATGCGGGCATTCTGCGGCGCATGGCGTGATGAGATGCTTCGCCGGCAATTCAGGATTTGGAACCCGGCCCCCTTCACTAACTTTGTGCTCATGAGCGAGACACTCATCGCGTCTTGGAAGTTTTTTTATACTTGTGGCTGCAAGTTAGTCCTCAAATGTCGGCATGTGGCAAGGTTTTCCTGCGACCTTACGAAGAAATCAGCGGCGGCCGTTCGCTCTTATGGGCGCTTCGTCATCATTGGTTTCGCTCTGCGGCGCAAAGCGGGTGAGGGACACGTCGGAAGGCGTGTGAACACCAGCGGCGCGGACTGATTCCGGGTGATCCTCTTTGGCAAACCGTCGTACCGCAGTCGCCGGAATGAGAATCTTGCCTCCAATTCGGCGCGTGGTAAGGCGCCCAGTCGTGATCAGGTAATCGACAGAACGAATGCTGAGGCAGAGTGCTTCAGCGGTGTCGCGGCGGGAATACAGCAACTTCTCTACACTATGGTCCATGTGACCTCCCGTTTACTCAAGCCCAAAATACCCGTATGTTTGATGGCGATCGTGCCAAGTGTGCGGCCTTGAACGGCTCGACTGTGAGAACGATGGCTCCTCTGACTGCCAGTCGTAATGGATACCTTCAGAGTGGAGTCCATCGCATGGAATGTCCAATACTTTTCAACTATGGCGATTTCTCTGTAGCCATAGCTGCCGCCTATGGCTGGCGCAGCCTGTTTTGTCGTAGCAGGAAACAAAATCGCCATCCATGTTGACTTTCCTGATTCCTACCCCACATAATCGAAATTCCCCGTGAGGGGAACTGACGCATTTGCAGTCTTGAACGAATCGCCGAGCCTCACAATTCACCAAGCTTCTCAATCCCCCTTGCGGAGCGTGATGATATGTCAGATCGACTCGAATTCCGACATCTCAGATACCTGATTGCAGTTGCAGAAGAGGCAAACATTAGCCGTGCTGCTAGACGCCTCTATCTCGCTCAGCCCTCACTCAGCACGCAGATCAAAGCCCTGGAGGAAGCTCTTCTCGTAGACCTCCTGGTGCGAGTGCCGAAAGGAGTCGAATTGACTCCGGCGGCGGAGGTCTTGATTGCAGGAGCCCGGCAGATACTGAAGCTGCGCGACGAGATGATTGCGGCTACCCGCGCAAGTCATCAAATCTCCGTTGCGCCGCTCCGAATCGGCTTTTCTCCCTTTGTAGATCGCGCCTTATTGCAGATGATTTGCACCCTGCATAACTCTCTCTTCCCGTACTGTGAAATCACACCGAAGAGCGGCGACACGGTCGAGCTTCTTTCCATGGTAGAAAGTGGCGTGATTGACGCAGCATTGTTGACTCTTCCCGCAAATGGAATTGGGCTGAATATGCATCGGCTCGCGCGTGATCGCCTTGTGGTGTGTATGCGGTCGAAAGATCCAGCAGCCGAGCAAGCCGAGGTTGCGCCATCGGCTCTCCAGAAAATGCTCACGATTTTCCGTGAACCGAAACAGCACCCCGAAGCGCATCGCCAGTTGATGGAGATGTTGAATCAGGTTGGTGTTCACCCGGAAGTAGCAAGCACAACTGCAACGCCCGATGACATCCAATGGATGGTGCAATCAGGCTATGGCCACGCATTGATCCGCGAAGGATCAGAGCTTGAGGCTGGGGTTGTAACGCGCCCGGTTGCGGGAGTTGACTGGACCGTTGATAGCGTACTGATCTTCAAGAAATCTCCCTCGCATAAAACCATCCCCATTTTGGTGAGGGAATTACGAAGAAGGTCGCGGCGGAAAACTTCAATACCGCCTGCAAAACAGCCTCAATCCGTACGCGCGCGGCGTGCAAATATGAGCCTTCCCCTCTTCGGATGAGAAATTGAACTGCCATAGCTTGCGCCTATAGCAGCGACGATTTCCAGGATTCTGCTATAGGCAAGAAGTATTGGACGCGAGAAACAATCGCGCCTAATCTCCGGCATATCCCGACTGCATCGCAGCCGTTGGAGGAGCCAATGTCCAGCAGAGTTCTAATCGTGATTTACCAGAAGACGGCCCAGGCATCTCATAGGTGGATGCGCGTGTCCACCTTGATTCCAGCCGTATGCCTTTTCCTTCCTATCGCCGCTCTTGCTCAGAGCGGTTCGCCCTTCGATACGGGCTTCACTTCCATTCAAACCCTTTTCACCGGCACCATCGCAAAGGTCGCAAGTCTGGTTGCAATTGTGATTGGCGGCTATGGTTTCGCGCACGGTGAACAGGGATCGAAGAAAGCGCTCGCAGGGGTCGCAGCCGGGACGGGCATTGCCGTCCTTGCGGCGAACGTATTGACCTGGCTTTGGGGTGTGTAAGGAATCTCTTCTCTCCCTGCAACCTTCCACCATTCACAAAGCAGATCGAGGGGCTTATGCCGGAACAAAGCAACCAAAATGCTCGCACAAATCGAGTCTTCAAGAGTCTGCATAAGCCTCTCACTTACTTGGGCGTCGAGCGCACGCTGTTTTACTTCGTCTGCGTGGGCGCTGTGAGTGCCTTCAATCTCTTCAACAGCATTCTGGGCGGCATCGCTTTTTTCATCGGCGGCTTTGCATTCGGTCACTGGGTGACGAACAGCGACCCGGCGTTCCTTCGTATCCTGGCGAAGTCCGAGCGATACAAGCTGCGCTATGACGCTGCCAAGCAGCAGGTTCCACGTGTGGAGGTGCGCTGATGTTCCGACTCGATAAAGTCATCAAGCCGTGGAAAGAGAGCGCGTCTCTCAACGACCACATCAACCTGTATGGCTTCTGGAATGAAACCAGCTTTCTCACCAAGAGCGGCGACGTGGGCATGGTTCTGAGTATTCCTGGCGTGGATTATGAAAGTCTTGACCACGCGGAACAGGAGTACGCGGTAAAGCGACTGGAAGCCGCGCTCAAAGCTTTTGGCCCCGGCTTTCACGTCTACCAGTACCTTTTCAAATCGAACCGTCCTGATATTCCATTTGCCAGCTATGAAGACCCGGTCGTAGAGGCCGCCATTGAACAGCGGCGGCAGTTCTTTGAAGGAAAGCGAGACCATCTATATCAGGTCGAAATCTTCTATGCCATCGTCCTTGAAGGGTCGCGGTCGAAGAGCGGCATCGGCGCGGCATTCGCCCAGCTTTTCCGCGATCCGGCCGGAGCGGTTGGCGAACTCAGGACGCAGTTCACAAACAACAGCACGAAGGTTTTACTGCGTTCCCAGATCGAGAACGAGCTCGGGAGGCTGGACCAGAAGGTGCAGACATTCGCCCGCCAGCTTGCCGACTTCATGGAGATTGAGGTGTTGAACCAGCAGGGCCAGTTCCGATTCTTCCGGCGGTTGCTCAACTATGACGAGGGGCGCATCGCGGGACGGCCGCAGTCCACACAGTTTCTTGACTATCAGGTCGTGAATTCCAACATTGAAGCCGAGCGCAGTCATCTGCGCGTAGGCGACCACTTTGTCCGCGTGCTTACGATGAAAGAAGCCATAACGGAGACACGGCCTCTGGTCTTGGACCAATTGCTGAAGATCCCCACAAACTTTTACGTTGTGACCGAGTGGACGCCGCTGGCGACAGACAAAGCGCGCAAGGAAGTGAACAAGCGCCGCCGCCACTTCAATATGTCGAAGACCGGCTTTGTCTCTCAGATAAGCAGTGACACCACGAAGACCAATGCACGAGACGTGCTGGTCGATGAGTCGAAGCAGGCCGACATCGAGAACCTTGGGGATTGCCTCCGTGTCCTTGGCGATGGGCAATCTCTGGGAGACTTCTCTCTGACCATTGTGTTGTATGCGGCCACCAGGGGCGAGACAGACCAGGCGATCGGCGAGTTCACCAGCGTCTTCACCAATGCGGACGGCAATCTCTTCATCGAGACCTACAACCAGCTCAATGCGTATTTCGCCACCGTTCCCGGCAACTACGCGCAGAACCTCCGCAAGCTGTACCTGCTCAATACCAACTATGCGGATCTCTCGTTTCTCTTCACCATCCTGTCTGGGGAAAAACGTAACGCCCATCTGGGCACTGAGTACCTTGCCGTGCTTGAGACGGAAAATGCGACGCCATACTTCTTGAATCTCCACAACGGCGAGGTCGCCCACACGCTCATCCTTGGAATGACCGGAAGCGGCAAGACTTTTCTTTGCGCGTTCCTGCTTCAGAACGCACAGAAATACAAGCCACTCACGTACATCTTCGACATTGGCGGAAGCTACCAATCTCTCACGTCGATCTTCGGCGGATCGTACCTGAATGTCGGCCAGGAGTCGCGGGACTTCACCATCAACCCATTCTCGCTGGAGCCGACAAAGGAAAACCTGCAATTCCTCTTTTCGTTCTTTCGTGTGTTGATCGAGGGCGACGGCCAGCGTTACCGGATGGACTTCAAAGAGGAGCGCAAGCTGTGGGACGGCATCGAGCGCATGTATATTCTCGACCCGGAGCAGCGTACCCTTTCCAACTTCGCCAATATCGTCGGCGAACTCAAAGAGCGCCTGCACCGCTGGACGCACGGCGGCCAGTACGGGTTTCTCTTTGACAACGCCAAGGACAGTCTCTCGTTCGCCGATTTCCAGACCTTCAACTTCCACGGCTGGAGCGATGCGCCCGATGTGCTTGAACCGTTATTGTTTTACGTACTCCACCGTGCCTCGAACGAGATTGCGAACCCGGCTAAACTGGCGAGTTTCAAGACCTTCTTATTGGATGAAGCGTGGCTCTTCATCAAGAACGAGACGATCCGCAACTATGTCGTGCAAGCACAGAAGACGTGGCGCAAGCACAATGCAGCAATGATTCTAGCAACGCAATCCATCAAGGAGCTTCAGGAGTCGGGGATGTTGGCGATTGTGGCGGAGAGCTGCCCTACCAAGATTTTCCTCGCAAATCCAGAGATGAACCGCGAGGTCTATGCCGAAGCCTTTCACCTCAACGATACCGAGCTGGACATTATCAGTGGCCTTGTTCCACCAGGGGAGATGCTCATTCGCAAAGCGCAAACATCAAAGAAGGTTCGATTGAATGTGGATTCTGTTTCCTATTGGATGGCCACCAACAACGCCCCCGACAACATCAAAAAGCGGGACTACTTCGTGCGCTTCGGCATAGCGGACGGGCTTCGTCATCTTGCCGAGGATCACCCGTTCCGGCCTCGCACGCTGGCCGTATCTTACGCCACCACCAACCGATAAGGAGGCATCGCATGAAACGTCTAAACTTCGTCGCCGGGGTTGCCCTGGCACTCGCATCCATCGTTGCCGTCGCGCAGGAGTCGGCCCGCACCGTGCAATACCACTCGCAGGACATTGTGGCGATCCGCGCCAAGGTCAAGTACACAACCCTCATCGTAGTGCCACCGACCGAGAAGATCATGGAAGCCGCTACTGGCGACAAGGACTTCTGGATTGTGGATGTAGTTGGAAACTTCTGCTTTGTGCATCCGGCCAAGCAAGGCATCAGCTCCAATCTGAATCTCATTACGGACAAGGGCAACATCTACAGCTTTACCTTGCAGGACATCTCCACATCCTCCGCCGAGCCGGATCTGAAGGTGATTGTCGAACCCGCCGACCGCTCCTCGATTGTTGCGGCCAGCGGGCCTCCGCAGTTCGTTCCGGCCTTTCAACTGGAGCAATCCAAGTTGCAATTCGCCGCGCTCCAGTCGCACGTCGCCCAGGCGGTGGATGAATACAAGAGCGCGTACCCAACAGAACTGAAATTCGACTACGTCTACAAGCGGGACGAAGCCCCTTTCGATATTCAGTCGATCTATCACGACGACAAGTTCACCTACATCAAGACGAATGCGCCGGAAAAGTTCAGCGTCTACGAAATGAAGGATGGAAAACCCAACCTCATCACCTATGATCTTCGGGAAGGGACTTACATTATCCCGAAGGTGATGGATAGCGGCTATGTCGAGCTGGGCAAGAAGCGGATGGACTTCACACGGAAGGGATAACTGTCATGGCCGAGAACATCTTTGCTCCCCCCACAGAAGCGCAGGCTGTGCCGCAGTTTGAGCCTGAGTTGCGGCACACGACGAACGAGCCGAAGGGCGTTCTGCAAAAGAACCTGAAGACCTTTGTGTATTTGGGCGCGGCTTTGCTCGTGATCGTCGCTGCAATCTTCAGCTCGACTGGCAAGAAGACGCCGGCACAGCAGGCCGCCCAAAAGGGTCAGCCTCCCCAACCAACCTTGCAAGACAACACAGACAATAACGTGCAGGACTTGAAGAACCAACTCCAGGCCCAACGCCAGAAGGAACAGCAGCAAGCGGCGCTTGCTGCTGCCACGGGAGGCGATCCCGAACTCGCGTCTGCAACGCCCGCGCAACGGACAGCGGAAGCGACCTATGGGCCGACAGGCGTTGCAGCACCTTGCGTGGCTGGACAACCTTGCGCTCAGGCACAACCCGGCTATGGTCAACAAGGCACTGGGCAACTACAGCTCAGTCCAGAACAGCAGCAGGCCCAGCAGATTGCCGCGAAGGAACGGGCACGAGCCGACGACGCTCGCTTCGCTTCCAATCTTGCGTACTCCCGCTCCTTTGACCAGCCGCAAGGACCAGGCCAGATGGTGCCTGTAAGCCGGGAACAGGGGGAGAGCAGCATCGTTCTCCCCCGCGCCGCAGGAGAACAGCAGGCCGCGCCAGAGAGTTACAAACGGCCAATGGAGGCGAATGTCGATTCGGCCGTGGGGCAGCCATACCTCGTTTACGAGGGTTCTGTGCTCGACACAGTTCTCATGAATCGGCTGGACGGAGACGCGGCAGGAGCAGTGAAGGTTCTTGTTTCAAATCCCCTGTATTCACATGACCACCAGCACGTCATCATCCCCGAGGGAACAGTTGTCTTAGGGGAAGCAAAGAAGATTGGAGCCGCAGGCATCGGCCAACAGCGGCGCATGGCCGTCGTTTTTCACCGTCTGATTATGCCGGACGGCTACTCCGTCGATCTCGACCAGTTTCACGGGCTCGATCAGATCGGAGAGGAGGGACTGAAGGACAAGGTCAACAACCACTACTTTGAAATCTTCGGCGCTTCGATCGCTTTGGGCATTGTTGCCGGAGCGAGCGAGATCACTCAGGGCGGCGGGGCCATCACCACCAGCGGTTCCCAGGCGTTTACCACCGGTACTGCGGCCAGTGTCTCGCAGTCAGCAAACACCATCCTTGACCGCTTCATGCAAATTCCGCCCATGATTACAATTCGGGAAGGACACCGCGTGAAAGTGTATTTCACGCAAGATATGCTTCTTCCGGCTTACACCAACCACACCATCTCGCAGACGTTTTGAGGAGGCTTCCCCATGCGATTCGTAGCTATTTCACTCCTGTTCACTCTTGCCCTTGCTGGCTGCCAGAGCAAAGCGAAAAAGGTGCAGCAGTTACAGGCGCAATACGACGCTGAATACCCCGCCTATTCCAAGGATTGTTTGGACGAAGATACTTCGGGGGCCACAAGACTGCTGACCGGGGAAAAGCTGACCAACGATCAGATTGCTGCTCTCGAAGCCAAAAAGAAGGCGAGAGATGCGCGGTGCAAACCGGAAGCCGACCGGCTCGCCGAGATTCAACGCGAGATTCTTGCGGCGCAGCAGTAATTCCAATCGCCGATTGACAACCACAACCATCCACAGAAAACGAGAGGAGAACCCTGTGAGAAAACTGATCTTCACCGCACTCGCCATCGGACTTGCCACTCTATCGGAACCCGGAGCGCACGCGCAGTTCGGTTCCGGCATCGTTTTAGATCCCACGCAATCGGCCCACGCCGTTGTGCAGATCGAACATGAAGAACAATCCATCTCCAACCAGTTCCAGCAGATCGAGCAGGGACAACAGATCTTCAGCAACACGGTCAAGATTGCCACAACGGCCTTGCAAGCATACAACGTTGCTCACCAGCAATACGAGCTTGTTCACCAGATGATTCTTGCGCCGACAATGCTCTATCAGAGGTTTCTCTCACCCCGAAGCGACTTGATGCTGATGCAACAGATCTCGAACACCTACGGCAATTCGATGGGATGGCTCAATGCGTCGAATACGGGGAATGGAGCGGCAGCGGCCTACCAACAGGTAAGCGTGCCGCACACAACCAACATGGTTCCCGGTTACAGCACGGCGAGCTTCGCTGGACAGCAGCAGATCGCCGCGCAGGGAGCCACCATCGACATAGGCGACTCCGTAATGAGTACCAACCTCCAAGCTCTGGGAAAGATCCGAGCAAATCAGCTTGCAAGGCAGACGGATATTACTAACTTGGAGACCGCAACGCAGAGCCAGGATGCCTCACAGCAGACCATCATGGCCACACTCCAGCGCATCAATCTAGCGTTGCTCTTGGAGCTGCGCAACCAGCAGGACGCCAACCAGATCAACGCCAATCTTGCCCTGCAACAGATGGTTGCCCAGAAGCAGCAACAGGACACAATGAAGTCGGCTTTCCGTGACTCGTCGGGGTACGAAAGCTATTACAACGCCAACATCACAACAACCAACAGCGGCGCGGCAAACCTTCTCACACAAGCCTACTGAATCGGCGCGCCGAGAAAGACATGAGGAAATGAAGATGGGTCTCTTTGATTTCATCTCTCAAGGGTGCCAGTCGCTTGCTGCTACGGCGGCACCCTCCATTACAGCGATGGGCGTCCATATTGTTCTTTCGCTGGCAACGATCATTCTGGTCTGGTTCGGTGTTCAAGAGGCACTTGCCTCCGCACAGGGCGGAGCCGGGTTCAGCATGGGCAGATTCCTGAATCTCTTCATGCTCCTCACCTTTGCGTATGTGATGGTGAACTACTACGACAGCTCCATCCCCGGACTTGGCTTCTCCATCAAGGGGTTCATTGATGGCGGAACTGCCAATCTTGTGACCGTCATCGGGGCGGATGGTGCCACAACCATGCTGAGCCAGATCCATACAGCATCCTCTAAAACTGGTCCGTCGATGCTGACCAGCATGATGTCCCCTTACTACTCCCTTGTGTACTTCGTTGTGCAATTTCTTTTGGGCGTCCTGGCGGCGGTGGTTTCAGCCATTGTGGCGTATGGCGCAATTGCGTCCACCATCGTCGGATTGCTGGGGCCGATCTTCATTCCGTT
>Ga0182030_10020515_pt1 | contig 12458 bp, 9 predicted proteins | sample 812S3MmetaG_FD_121299 | JGI IMG/M metagenome (GOLD analysis project Ga0182030, IMG submission 121299) | Permafrost microbial communities from Stordalen Mire, Sweden - 812S3M metaG (Illumina Assembly) | ecosystem: Environmental > Terrestrial > Soil > Wetlands > Permafrost | place: Sweden... | reverse complement strand
GTGATTCGCCGCATGCTGGATCCCGAACATGCCACCAAGGCGGAGAGAATCCAGGCTGCCCTCGCGGCGCTCGGCAAGCAGATGACGGTAGAAGTCCGCGACGCCGCGTGAGTACCCGTGTCCAATGAGACCGGCGGCACCCTCTCTCCGCCACTCCAAGCTGGTTGCCTGCCCGCTCCGTCCCTATCGCGCGTGACACGTCCCGAGCAGGTCGGCAGCGCTTTGGAGCCGTCGGTAAACGCTGCGCGACTACTCGCGGGCTACCGGTGCGCCGGCTCCCAACGCGTGCAGTTTCAAGCAGCGGAGGCACGGTTCAAGGTCCCGTGGCGGGCAAAACAGCCCCGATTCCGACACTCGCACTCCGTCTCAAAAAGGGCCCAATTTGAACAATCGCAAGAGCAGTTCAGAAACCCCTTTAACCATGAGGGTTTTCTGCATTGCGGCTCCCCCTGCTCCTATGCTAAAAACAGAACGTAATGGACGACGCACCGATCACAGTACGCAAGTATACCGACTTCGCCGAGATGAAGGCGGACGAGTATCGCTACTGGCAAAGTCGGCCCGCGCATGAACGGCTGGATGCGGTTGAAGCAATGATCGAAACGGCCTACGCCCTCAAGGGATGGAAGATCGAGCCTAATGTACCAAGACTACAAAGACCTTTTGTTCGCCTTCCAGTCCTGTGGCGTTAAATACCTCGTTGTAGGCGGCTTCGCGGTGATCTATCACTCGCAACCGCGCTTTACGAAGGACATAGACCTTTTCATCAAAGCGGACCCTGAAAACGCGAAGGCGACCTACGCCGCGCTTGCCCAATTCGGCGCACCGCTCCAAGGTATCCGTCCGGAAGACTTCACCGACCGCAACAGCTTTTTTCGCTTCGGGCGCGATCCCCGAGGCTTCGATATTCTCCCGGCAATCCCCGGCGTGGATTTTGACGCGGCATGGGAAAGGCGCGTTGAAACGGTGATCGACACCGCGACCGGCCTCAAGGCGAGTTTCATATCCGCCGAAGACCTCATAGCGTCGAAGCTGGCGTCAGGACGCCCCCGCGACCTCGCGGACGTTGACGACATCCGCAAAGCGGCGGAAAGCCGGCAGCCCCGCCCCACCCAAGAAAACCCACCTGAACCGACACCGGGCGGCGGTCCTAGTCAGTGACCTGGCTTCAAGACAAGTGTAGGTTTTGCAACACGATGACAGCGCGCGATTGTGTTTCACTTTGGCGGAAGCCGGTTCGATCAACTCGCCTTAAGCCTGCCCGAGCTTCCTTACTTGCCTTGGGATCACTATTGGCAGCAGCCAGCTTGTACCATGTAATGGCTGCCCGCTTGTTTAAGGGCACACCCTTCCCAAATTCGGCTCGGCGCGAGAATTCGGAAAAGTGGGCAATTGGCGGAGACTTCGGCGTTTTGCCCTTCCTGGGATTTCCGCAGCTAGCCTCACCCGCCGAGACGAGGCCGTGAGCTTATGAGACTACCGCGCCCCGATTCCTAGATGGTCCGAACCCTGGGATCTACGGGGTTGAAATACGGCCCTTAGGTGGGTGCAACTGCTGATTCCGTGAGGCTTGCTGCCGTTTCTGTCTCTTCGCGAGTATCCATTCAGCAGCTTGGTCCGTCAGGTTGAGCCTGACTCGGTCTTCTGGCAATTGATCTTGACAGATATCTATATTACATGATACCTATATGACTCATGCCCGAGATGGATGACGCTCAGCGTTTTCTTCCCCTCAATACGCAGTGGTTCCACATCATGCTCTCGCTGGCGGGCGAGGAGCAGCACGGTTACGGAATCAGGCGGGAGGTCTTCGATCGCACCGCCGGGAAGGTGCGCTTGTGGCCTGCAGCGCTGTACGGATCGCTTAAGCGGCTGATTGAAGCGGAACTGATCGAGGAATCCGACGGCCGGCCCGCGCCCGAACTGGACGACGCGCGACGCCGTTACTACCGGCTCACAGCCCTTGGCCGGCGAGTGCTCGACGCGGAATGCGGCCGGCTGCAGGAATTGGTCCGCACAATTCGGCTCAAGAATGCGATGGTCACCGGATGAAACTCGCATTGTGGATCTACCGGCTGTTGGCGGGAGCGTTTCCGCACGAATTCAAACTGGTTTACGGCGCGGAGGTAACGCAACTCGGAGAGGACATTCTGGAAGAGGTCGCCCAAAAGCACGGATTCGGCGGGTTGGTCCGGCTGGTCGCAGACATCGCGATTCGCATGCCGCTGGAATACCTGAGCGAGATGCGCGGGGATTTCCGGTATGCGGCAAGAGGGCTGATGAAGTCGCCGGGATTCGCCCTGGTCGGCATCGTTTCCCTGGGAATCGGGATCGGGCTCACCACCATGATCTACGACTCGAAATGGCAGTTGATATCCCGCGAACTCCCGGCGGCGGCGAATGCCAAACGCCTGGCGATGCCTGAGAAGCCCGTCTCGTATTACTACATCGAGCAATATCGCGCTCAAAAGAGCCTGTTCACCGGAGTCGCCGCATTTCAGACCGGCGTCCCATTCAACGTCACCTTGCGGAGCGATGTGAGCGCGAAACCGGAGCGGGTGTTCGGACAACTGGTATCGGCCGACTATTTTTCCGTGCTCGGTGTCCAGCCGCAGCGCGGGCGAGTGCTCAGCGCCGGACTCGATAAGCCTGGCGATGCGCCGGTGGTGGTGATCAGCGATCGTTTCTGGCGCAATCGCCTCAACTCCTCCCCGGATGCGGTGGGGCAGGCGCTGCGCCTCAACGGACAAGTGGCAACCATTGTCGGAATCACTCCGGTGATTTTCAATGGCGCCGTTTCCATCAATCCGGCAGAGCTGTTCGTTCCGGTCACAGTTCCGGCGGCTCTTGCCCCGGAGCTCGCGAACGACGTGCTGCATCGACGCGATGCCAGGGAATTCCTGGCCATGTTGTGTCTGGCGCCCGGAGTCACTGGGGGATCGGCGGAAGCCGCTCTCGACGCGATCGCGCGTCATCTTGACGAGCAGGATCCTTCGGCGCCGGCGCCCACCGACAAAGGCAGACGGGTGACCTTGCTGGAGGCGGGTACCATGGTGCCGCTGCCGCGGAATCTGAAGGCCGTTGTGGAGGGGTTCTGTGCAGCGTTGATGGGGCTGATCATGATCATCGCGTGCACGAATCTCGCCAACATGTTCCTGGCGCGCGGCGCCAATCGCCGAAAAGAGCTGGCAATTCGCGTGGCGGTGGGTGCCAGCCGGTTCCGGATGGTGCGGCAGATGGCGGCCGAAAGCATTTTGCTCTCCCTGCTGGGCGGCGTAGCAGGATTCGCGCTGGCCTACGGGCTCTATGTATGGAAGTCGAGATTTGCCCCGGCCGGGGCGGCGCCGCAAGAATCCGGTTTCGCTCCGGACTGGCATGCTGCGGCTTTCGTGTTGGCGGTGGCGACGGTGTGCGGCATCGGACTGTGCCTGGCGCCCGCCCTGCGGGCGATGAGAGCCGATATGACCCCGGCGCTCAAGGAAAGTTCTGCTTTTCAGTTGCCGCGCTACCGGCGGTTCGGTCTGCGTAACCTTCTGATGGTGTCCCAGCTCACGGGATCGCTCATGCTGCTGCTGATCACCGGGTTCCTGGTGCTGGGGCTGAATCACGTGGGCGCCATCGAGACGAGGTTCGATCCGCATTCGATGTACCTTCTGTCCCTCGATCCGGTGCGGGAGGGCTACACGCCCGAAAGAGCGGCCGCTCTTTTCGCAAGGCTTCCCGAGCGCCTCAAGGCTGGCGGCAGAGTGCATAGCGTCGCCCTGGCGGCACAGCCGCCCTTTACAGTCCAGGATGAAGATGAAGCCATCCGGCTTACCGCGCAAGACTCGGGCGGGGCCTCGCGAGTGCAGATATCGGCGGTGCAGGAAACGGTGGGCGCGGGGTATTTTGCGGCTCTGGAAGAGACGATGCTGGAGGGCCATGAGTTCGCGGTACGCGAACAGCGGAGCCAGGGAGATGGATCTAAGCCTTTGGCCGCCGTACTGAACGAGAGCGCGGCACGCGGATTGTTTGGGAATGGGAACGCGCTCGGCGAGCGTTTCAGGGACGACAGGCAATCCTATGAAGTGGCCGGCGTGGTGCACGACTTGAAGAATGGCGTCGCCATCGGAAGAGCGGTATTTTATTTACCGTTGACAGCGCGCGATTTTGCGCGTCCGCCAGCCGGTGGCATCGTCATCATGGTGCGGTCGGATGCGGGAAGCGACGCGCTCAGCGGAATTCGCCGCGAGATCGCTTCCATGGATCCGAATCTGACTGTTTTCGATGTGCAAACTCTCAGCGCCTACTTGGAGCGAAGCCGATCGTCGGAGCGTTTCGCCGTCAATACCTATGCCGGAATTGGAGTGTTCAGCCTGGTGTTGTCCGCAGTCGGGCTGGCGGGGGTCACGGCATACGCGGTGGCGCAAAGACGCAAGGAGATTGGAATTCGCATGGCGCTGGGCGCGCGAAAGGAGCAGGTGTTGCTGCTGGTGTTGCGCGAAGGCGCGGCCCTGGTGAGCGCCGGCACGGTTCTGGGATTAGCGGGCGCGTTGTGCCTGGCCAAAATGCTTTCGGCTCTGACCAGCGTTTTTGTCGAAGCGCTTAAGGTCGGGACCAACGATCTCCGCCTGCTCGCCGGCCTGCCACTGCTGCTGGCCGGCCTGGCGCTGTTCGCCTGTTATGTGCCGGCGCGCCGGGCGGCCGGGATCGATCCGCTGAAGGCTTTGCGACAGGGATAGCTGATCTCAGGGAATCAGGGTGAGTCCGAACTAAGCCTCTGCTTGGGGTAAGAAATTATTGGCCACGGATGCACACGGACAAAAAACCAAGCCCGCTTATCCGTGTGCATCCGTGTCCAATCCGTGACCAAATTCTTGCGAAGCCGGGCTCAGGCTGACTCCCGTTTCGACAACCCGTGGCGGCTAGGCAAAATCATTCACGGTTTCCACGAAAGCCGGGCCCTCTACTCCTGCCGCAGCGCAGTCAGGGGATCGATACCGCCTGCGCGCGTCGCCGGAACATAGGCGGCGAAAAGCGTCACGACACCTAGCAAGACGGCGACGCCAATGTAGACCAGGGGATCGTTCGGCCTTACTTGGAACAACATGGCCGCTAGCAGGCGTGTGACGGCAACCGCGGCAGACAAACCCAACGCTAAGCCGACACCCACGAGGGCCAGGCTTTCCCCAAGGATCAAGCGGAGCACGGAGCCGCGGCTGGCGCCCAAGGCAATCCGCAGGCCGATCTCGTTCGAGCGTTGGCCGACGGCGTAGGCCATGGCTCCATAGACCCCAGCCATGGCCGGGCCGGACCTGGGGATCCGGCGCGGACGTGGGCGTCCGCCCCACCTCGCCGGTTTTTCATCGCCTTCGGTAGCGCGCCCCGACATGGGCACTCCGTTACGGGTCGCGGCCCGGTAAGATGCGCTTGAGCGGGCGGTAGTTTTGGTGAGAAAGTCGGATTGACCGTTCCACTATCCCGGCACAGTGAAACTCATTCTGTCCGCGGCAGCCCTGGTTGGGGCGGTTGCGCATCTGGCTGTCGCCCAGGTGGCGGTGCTGCATCTCCAGGTAATTGAGGGAGAAGGCGCCGTAAACGCCGCCGGTTCGCACAATACGCGTCCACTGACAGTGGAAGTTACCGATGAGACTGGGAGGCCTGTCGAAGGCGCATCGGTCACGTTCCATCTGCCGGAAGAGGGCCCGGGCGGCACATTCGGGAACGGATTACGCACAGATGTGACCGTTACCGACGCCCGGGGACGCGCTAATTTGCACAGCATGCTGTTGAACCGCACGCCGGGGCGGTTCGCCATTCGCATTGTGGCCTCGAAAGAGCAGGCGCGTGCGGGGATGGTGTCGTTTCAATACGTCGCCGAGCCGAAGGCGGGGACGGCGCCGGCGACGTCGTCGAAGAGCGGGCCCTCATTGCTGCATGGTCCGCTCAAATGGGTGGTGCTCGGTGCGCTGGCAGCGGGCGCGGGAACGGCGGGAGTGCTGCTCGCCGGCAGATCTGGCAGCGCCGTAGTACCCGCGCCCGCACCGACTTCGACCCAACCGGCCCCGGCCACCATCACCATCGGCAGCCCATCGCTTTCGGTCGGAAAACCATGAAGTTCGTATGGCGGTGTGCGCTCCTGCTGGCCGTCGCGGCCGGTTCGGCCTGGGGACAATTTCAGCTCTACCTGGTAAGCGGCACTGTGGTTCAGCAGATCGTCAACACCTACAATTTGGGCAACGTGGCGCCGGGGACTTCGGTCGACGTGCCGTTGCGGATCACCAATATTTCTTCCGCGCCGGCCCTGTTGGACCTGCTGACGGTCACGGGGAGCGGGTTCTCCGTGACGGCCGCGGGCGCGCCGGCGCTTCCGGTGACGGTAGGCTCGCAGCAATCGGTCGATTTCACCGTCGTTTTTCAAGCCACCAGCCCAGGAACGTACAGTGCGGCGGTCAATTCCGTGGGCATCGCGATTACGCTGACGGCCACCGTGCTGGTGGAATTGACGTATGAGTGGGTAACCAGCACGGGCGTCGAACTGTTGAGCGCGGGGCCGGTGACTTTCGGTTCGGTACCCGTGGGCCAGAGCCCGGCGATCGAAATTCTGCTGGTGAATCAGACCTCCGCGACGCTCCCCGTTCCCAGTTCGTCGGTGAGTGGGAACGGTTTCTCGCTCATCAGTCAGCCTCCCGCGGGCAGCACTGTCAAACCCTCCGCCAGCGCGGCGTTGGAAGTGCAATTCAGCCCCACGGGAGCCGGCGCATCCACAGGAACCCTGACCATCGGCGGCCAGGCTTTCGGCCTGACGGGAACCGGAGTGATTCCGCCATTGCCGACGCCGAGCATCGTGCTCACTCTGCCGGAGCCGGACAGCGACCAACAGGGGACGCTGGCGGTGAAGCTGAGCGCGATCCCGCTGACCTCGGCGACCGGGACCGCGACGCTCACATTCGTCCCGATCGCGTCGATCGCAAATGCCACCGACCCCGCGATCGCATTCGCAACGGGCGGGCAATCGGTTACGTTCAACGTCTTCATCGGCCAGGCGCAGGCCGTTTTCGGCAGCGTCAACAGCATTCCGTTTCAGACCGGCACTACCGCCGGCACGGTCACCGTAACGGTGGAGTTGGGCGCCAATACGGTGCAGCAATCGATCGTCATCCTGCCGGCGGTTGTGGGCGTGACTGCCGTGCAAGGTGTGCGATCGAGCGGGTCGGTGGAAGTGGACCTGACGGGATTCGATAACACCCGCACCGCCGGCGCGCTGACGTTCACCTTCTTCGATGCCAACGGCAATGAGCTGGTGGCGCCGGTTCAGGCCAACGGCAGCTCGGATTTCGCGGCGTACTTTCAGAATTCCGCCGGTGGGGCATTTGAGCTGAAGGCGGTATTTCCGGTGACGGGCGATACCAGCCAGATCGCGTCGTTCCAGGCAGTGGTGGCCAATTCCGCGGGGAACGCGACGACGGCGCGGACGAGCTTTTAGAGGGCGGCCGGCTCTCTTAGCCGCACAGGACAAGCTGAAGCATGTCCTACAACAGCTATTAAGCTCTGAATACCCCTTGTATTTTCCGCGCTAGAGGCGTAGACTATCCATAAAGAACTTATGGGAGCCGCCGACAAGCAAGGCGACCTGGTGCCAGGCACGCTCGACATGCTGGTGCTCAGAACCCTCGCTCGGGGTTCGATGCACGGATATGGCATCACCGAGTTCATCCAGTCAATCTCGAACGACGTGTTGCGAGTGGAAGAGGGCGCACTCTATCCGGCGCTGCATCGTCTGGAATTGCGCGGTCTACTGGCCTCGGAGTGGGGCGTATCGGAAAACAATCGCCGCGCCAAATACTACCGACTGACCGTCACCGGCCGAAAGCAGTTGGCCGCGGAATCGGAGCGCTGGGATCGCATGACCGCAGCGATTGCCCTGGTCATGGGTGCGGCTTAAGGAGTTTCCATGCGGGAAAGCGTGAGCGTATTTTGGCTGCGGGTGAAATCGTTGGTGCTCCGGCGGAAGCTGGAGAACGATCTCGATGAGGAACTCGCGTTTCACCTGGCGATGCTCTCCCAGAAGCGCGGAGGCGACTCGCGGCGGCAGTTCGGAAATGCTGCCAACGTCCGCGAGCGATGCCGCGACTTATGGACCTTCGCGGTTCTCGAAAACCTCTGGCGGGACTTGCGCTACGCCATCCGCACGCTAGCGAAGTCACCAGCTTTCAGTGCGGTGGCGGTAGTTTCGCTGGCGCTGGGGATCGGAGCCAATACCGCGATCTTCAGCCTGATGGATGTCATGCTCTTGCGGTCCTTACCGGTGAAGAATCCGCAAGCGCTGGTGGAATTCGTCAGCGCGGACGCGGATGGCGCCCGGATGACCAATCTCCCCTACGCGGTCTTCGACTATCTTCGCCGGGACCGCGGCGTGCTGGCGGATGTCTTCGCGATCTGGCCTTCGGATGCCGCGTTTCAAGATACCGGCTCCTCCCAGCCCGCGGCGGCGCACGAGGTTTCGGGATCGTTCTTTCCCTCGTTGGGGATCTCACCACTGATGGGACGAACGATCGGGCCGGACGACGATCGCGCCGGCGCGGCCAATCGCGTGGCGGTGATCAGCTACGCGTTTTGGGCGCGGCGATTTGGAAGAGATCCGTCGATCCTGGGCAGTGCGATGCGACGGTCCGGCGAACGCTTCACCATCGTCGGCATCATGCCGCCATCGTTCTTCGGGCTGGACCGCGGCGCGGCCCCGGATTTGTGGGTGCCTCTGGCAACCGACCCGGATCCGGGCGAGGTTTGGGTGCTGGGGCGGCTGCGACCGGGCGTTTCGGTGGAGGGAGCGCGGGTTCAGCTGGAGCCTCTGTTCCGCCTGGCGCTCGAGTCGATGCGCGGCAAGCTTGCGGAATCCGCGGAGCGGGAGCGGAGCTCGTTCCTGTCGCAGAGATTGCTGGTCAATCGCGCCGCGGAAGGCACATCGGGAATCCGGTGGACCTATTGGGACCACTTGAGCACCGTGAAAACCCTGATCGGCCTCAGCGGGCTGGTGCTGCTGATTGCCTGCGCCAATCTGGCGAATCTGTTGATGGCGCGGTCGGCCGCGCGCTCGCGGGAAATCGGCATACGGATCGCGCTGGGTGCGGGGCGATGGCGGCTGGTTCGCCAGTTGCTGACGGAGAACCTTACGGTTTCGTTGGCCGGCGGCTCGCTGGGCCTGCTGGCGGCTGGTTGGGGACACCGTCTCCTGCTGGCATTCCTGGTGGGCGATCCGTCCGGGGTGGCGCTCGATTTTGAGCTCAATTACCGGGTGATGACCTTCGGCCTGATGCTGTCGGCCATCACCGGGCTGCTCTTCGGACTGATGCCGGCGATTCGCGCCACGCGCGCGGATGTGTACGGCGCGATTCGCAGCGGGGGCGGTCAAAGAAGCGCATGGAATATTCTGCTCGCCAAAGGGATCCTGGCGGTACAGATCGCGCTCTCGATGGTGCTGCTCCTCGGAGCGGGGCTATTCGCTCGCAGCTTGCGCAATCTGGGTGCGACGGATCTGGGGTTGAGGCGCGAGAATCTGCTATTGATGGACGTCCGGCCGGCGGCTCGATCGCCGCAGGCGAGGCAACAGTTTTGGACGGACCTGACCCGGCGCGTGTCCGCGTTGCCGGGAGTCCGCGGTATGGCCCTGGCCGGCGACGCCGTCTTCGGGAATGGCGGCTGGAACCAGACGGTGTGGATCGCGCGCCCTGGCCAAGTCCCGCGGGACTCGCATGTGAACATGAACTTCGTGGGGCCGGGATTCTTTGCCACGGCGGGGATTTCCGTGCTGACCGGCCGTGAGTTCGGAGAGCAGGACCGCGAAAATGCTCCGCTGGTGGCGGTGATCAATCAGGCTTTCGCGCGCCGATACTTCGCTAACGAGAATCCTGTCGGAAAGCGCTTCAGCGACCGGAAGCGCGAGCTCGACCGCTATCAAATCGCCGGTGTGGTGGGCGATGCCAAGTACGGTTCGGTACGCGAGGGTCCGCGGCCCATGGTATTCCACCCGATCGGGCAGGAGCCGGCGCTCGACTCCTCGGTGCTACACGTACGCACGATTTCCGAACCCGCGGCATTAGCGCCGTCCATCCGCGCCGAAATCCAGGCGCTGGATAGCGACGCTGTGGTCAGCGACGTGCGGACTCTCCCGCAGATCGTTCGTGGGCAGTTACGCCAGGACCGTATGTTCGCCACGCTGGCGAGTTTCTTCGCGCTCCTGGCGCTGGCTCTGAGCGCCATCGGCATCTACGGAATTGTGGCTTACCGGGTGGCGCAGCGCACGGCTGAGATCGGCCTGCGCATGGCTCTGGGTGCGCAGCAGCGGGACGTGCTCTGGCTGGTCCTGCGGGAGACCCTGATCGTGCTGGCCGCCGGCGCCGCGATCGGCATCCCGGCGGCGCTGGTGGCGGCGGGACTCGCCAAGAGTCTCTTGTTCGGCCTGCAGCCCTCCGACCCGTTGACGGTGGCGTGCGCGACGGCGGTCTTATTCGGCGTTGGAACGTTGGCCGGATTTATTCCCGCGCGCCGAGCGGCACGGCTGGCGCCAACGCTGGCGCTGAGAAACGAGTAGGTACGCGAAAGGCACCGCTCCCTTGCGGTCGCGGCTCTGTAAACGCTTGCTCACGCGCGCAGCTCGGAAAGCGCGTATTGAAATGGAGAGCGCGTATCGAAACGGAGAGCGCGTATCGAGCCGAGAGCGGGTTGAGCGGCGTGCGGTGACCGAGCCGCGCCCGTGAACAAGCGGATTCGCTACTCCTGCCTGAGCGCGATCACCGGCTCCACGCGGGCCGCCCGGCGGGCCGGCAGCCAGCAAGCCACCAGCGCTACCGCGATCCACACGCCGACGGCGGCCGACCAGGTGAGCGCGTCCGTCGGACTGACGCCTTCGAGCAGCGTCGCCAGCAGCCGCGACATCAACGTGGAAAGCGCCAACCCGATCGCGATACCTGCCAGAGTTACGCGCAGTCCCTGCCCGATCACCAGCCGGACCACATCGGGCGGGCGCGCTCCCATGGCCACACGGATGCCGATTTCGCGCGTGCGCGCCGTGACGTGGTAAGCGAGCACACCGTACATCCCCACCGCCGCCAGCACCAGCGCCAGCGTGCCGAGAATGCCCAGGATCCAAAGCTCGAAACGCGCCTGCCAGAAGGACGCGTCGAGCGAATCGCTGAGGCGCTGGACGCCGTAGGTGCGGAAATCGGGATCGGCGGAGGCGAGCGTCTGGCGCACGCGTTCCATCAACGAGCCGGGATCGCCGGCCGTCTCCACCACCAGGAACACGATGCCGCCATTGTAGGCTTGCGAGAAGGGCAAATAAACGTGCGGCTGGGTGACCTCGTTCATGGAGCGAATTTTCGAATCGCGCGCGAGGCCTACCACCTGGAGCGTTCTGGGACGATCGCAGCCAAACTGAAAAGTACGGCCGATGACGGGTCCGCTGGGCCACAGGCGTCGCGCCATTGTCCGATTCACGATGGCCACCGGCGGCCCGTCGGCTTTGTCGGCGGCATCGAAGTCTCGCCCTTCGAGCAGAGGGATTCTGAGCGTTTGCAGCAAGCCGGCGCCGACGGTCATGCTGGTGGCCGGCGCCGGACGCTCGCCGCCCAGCGCGACGCACGTGCCTCCGATGCCGGCGGCGTAAAGTGGCAGCCTCGTGGTCAATGCGGCGCTTCGGACGCTGGGCAACAGGCGCAGGCTATCGAGCGTCTGGCCGTAAAAGACTCGGCCCGATGCGGGCGTGAACTGTGGGGCGGCGACGAAAGCAGGGGCATAGAGGCGATTGCGGCTGGCGAACCCGGGATCGAGATTGTGGAAGCGAATAATGACGCGCGCGAACAGGCCGGCAGTGAGCAGCAACACCAGCGAAAGCGCGATCTGCCCGGTGAGGGTGGCCAGGCGCAAGCGGAGGCGGCCGCCGGCGATGTTGGCGCCCTTGAGCAGAGCGGCCAGATCGCCGCGGCTGGATTGCCACGCGGGCAGAAGCCCGAACAAGAGCGCGGTCAACAGCGCTATAGACCCGGTGTAGAGAAGGACGCGAAAATCCAGCGGCAGTTCGATGCGGAATGCTTCGCCGAACGGCAGCATGGGGATGGCCGCGAGGAGCAGGCGGTTGGTCGCATACCCCACTAATATTCCAGCGGCGCCGCCCAGCAGGCCCAGCGTGAGGTTTTCCGTCATCAACTGGCGCAGCACGCGGCTGCGGCTGGCGCCGAGAGCGAAGCGCACAGCGATCTCGCGCTGCCGCCCCATACCGCGCGCGACCAGCAGATTGCCGACGTTCATACAGGCGATGAGAAGCACCAGCGCCACCACGGTCATGAGCAGGACGACCACCGGCATTGCCCGGCGGCGGGCCACCGGATTGGGAATGCCGCGCACCAACTCCAGCACCAGGGGCGCGTTGGCGTCGTTGGCCAGCGCGGGGTTCTCGCCGTGGATCAGGGTGGCGACGGAAT
>Ga0182030_10020514_pt1 | contig 12459 bp, 25 predicted proteins | sample 812S3MmetaG_FD_121299 | JGI IMG/M metagenome (GOLD analysis project Ga0182030, IMG submission 121299) | Permafrost microbial communities from Stordalen Mire, Sweden - 812S3M metaG (Illumina Assembly) | ecosystem: Environmental > Terrestrial > Soil > Wetlands > Permafrost | place: Sweden... | reverse complement strand
TGGCTTTGACTGCCGCTCGCCCCCATGCGCGCCGTCTTCGGCGCGACGGTTTGGGGGCGAGCCCCGTGTGCGCGGCCTCCCGCCTGGTGTGGACGCTACGTACCCTTTTTCCGTGGGATCCGCTTCGTCCGTCGTCGCGCCGGCCTCCCTGCGGTCGGCTACTGCGCGTCGTCGGTCTCCGCTTGCGTGGGTTAGCGGCTGCTGCGCTTCGTGCCGCGGCTCTTGACGTCCTTCGGCCGGTCGGCCTGGAGGCGGGCGAACATAGCTCGGCGCTCGGCGTCGGTCATGGAGTCCGCCCCGTCGGCGCGCTCCTGGTCGCGGATCTCGCTGTGGCTGCCGTTGTTCTTGCCTGCGAGCTTGATGCCTCGGGGCGCTTTGAAGCGTGGGAACTTCGGGAGCGGCGGTAGACCTGGCGGGCCGGCGCGGCGGCTCATTCGGTCCCGGCGCTGCCGTACTGCGTCGAGAAGTTTGCGAGCGTCACTGGCATTTGTAGGGCTCGCATGCCGGGCGGCCAATCGTCGCCGATCTCGGCAAGCTGCTCGTCGCTGCCGATCAGACACCATGCCTGGCAGTGGGGCCACTGTTCGCCGGCGCCGTCGCATGCATAAGCCAGGTCGGCGGCGCTCCTCCCAGGTACGATGATTCCGGGAGCGTTCGCCGGCGTGGCGTCGGCGGGGCGGATCGCCATGTAGCGATGGCTTCCGGAGCGGAGCGCCGCCAGCACGTCGCGGATCGCTTGCGGCGGGATCATTTCGGGCCCCTCGGCCGCGTTAGCGGCGTGGAGTCGAGCGCGTTGATGTTCTGCGGGTCGCTGGCTCGCTCGTTGTGGCATTCCGGACCGATGCCGGCGTGGGCTCGTGCGTTGCCGGCGCACTTCGGGCAGAGTGCGGCGCCGCATTTCGCGCAACGGCTCGCGCCGGTGGCCGGCTGTCCGCAGATGCAATAGGACTGGCTCACTTACATCCTTTCTTCGGCTTGAGGCCTTTCTTGACTCGCGCGGTGTTCGCTGCGAAAGCGGCGGGTACCTTGCGCTTGCTTTTCTTTGCTGCCATGTTGATCTCCTGTCTCAACCGTAGCAGCCTCTCCCCCCATAAGACCTCTGCGCCGCGCGTGGCGTCGGCGCGACGATAGGATCATGTGTCCAGTTTCTGCGGTGTCCCTTTCTGCGTCGCTGGCGGCGCTGGTGCGCGCGCAGCTTGCCGAGGGCTCTTGCGGTTCGGTGCGCGGCCTGGCTCGGCGAGCGCACCTGTCGCAGTCGTTCCTCGCTAACTGGCTGGCGGGCCGGCGCGGTTTGTCTCTCGATGCGCTCGACGCTGTGCGTGCTGCTGTCGGCGTCGGCTGGTGCGAGCTTGCCGGCTGTTCCGGCGCTTGCGGTGTCGCGCGCGCGCGGGTGCTGGCGATCGACTCGGCTTCGCGTCGGTGGGCGGCGTGAGCTCGCGCGCGATCGCGGCGGAGCTTCGCCGGGCTCGGGCTCGGCTGGTGCTGGTGCGGCGATTGATTCGCGACGCGGAGCGGCTGGTCTGGGCTCTGGCTGCTGCTGCTGCTGCGCGCGATCGCGCCGCTTAGCCCGGTACGAGATTTAGTACCAGAATTCGGCGCGGTAGTTGAGGCCGGACACGTCAATGCCGGTGGTTGGTGTGGAAGCGCCTGCCGCTGTCGTGGGCTGGTCTGAGCCGTCGGTAATTGGGTTGGGTAGCATGCCTCCAGTATGGGCGCTTTCCTGCGCTAACTTGCTGCACCAGCCGGCTTGCCGGCTGGTGCGGCCGCTTTGAATGCCGCGCTTGCCGGCCGCGCCATGGGCCGGCGGCATCCGCCGGGCGGCCGCCGCTTCTGCGGCCGCGCCCATGGCAGGGCGAGCCATGATGGTCCCGGAGTTGGGCTCTGACAGTCGCGTGCGGCGAGCGGGCCGCGCGCGGCGTGCTCTGCACGCAAGTGCCGGCGTCGACTGTCGCGGGCTCTGACAGTCGCGCGCCTGCGCGGAGGCCTCCATCCGGCGCGCGGCGTGCGGCGAGTGAGCCGAAGGCGAGCGAGCCATTTGCACGCGGCGTGCCGGCGTGCGCCGTCGCGGGCGGTGTCGGCGCGCGGCCGTGGCGCTCGCCGGCGTGGGGCTCGGCGCGCGCGTGCGGCATCGTGGGCGCGGGGGCGATGGCTGGTGATTTAGGGGAGTGCCTCGGAGCGGGCATTCCTCTCCGGAATTCTTGCCTGGATTTCGCTCGGCGGTGCCCTTCGACTGCTGGCTGCGGCCGGCTGCGGGCGGAAAGTGCTTCAGCGGGGCGCTACCGGGCGTGCTGCAATAGCAGGCGGTTTGCAGGCGCGCGCCGGCGTGTGCTTCAGCGGGGCGTGGTGGGCGGCTGGCGGCGGGGCGGGGAAGCCTGGCGCGGCAGCGGCCAGGCCGGGGGCGGCCGCAGTTGCGGCCTTGCGGGGCGCGTAGCCCCGCACTGCGCGCGGCCGGCGTGGGCGCGGCCTACTGGCCGGCCACGCGCGCGGTGTAGGCTGCGAAGCTGCGCGGCTGTCCCTGGCGGCGCGCCACGTGCACGGCCGCTGGGGTTGCGGCCGTCGGCGGCTTGCCGCCGGGCTCGCACGGGGCGCGCCGCGGTGTGGATCCGCTCGGAGCCTGGGCGGCTGCGGCGGCTTCCTGGATGCTCGCGAGCTCCTGGGCGTGCTCCTGCAGGTGCTCGGCGTATGTTGGGTTGCGTCTCATTGCTTGCTCTTGGCGCGCTCTGCGGCTGCTCGGGCTCGTGCGGCGGCTCGCCTGGCTGGGCGGGATGCGGCGGCGCGGGCGGCGCGGGCGGCGGCTTTCTGCTCGGGGGTCTGTGGTGGGTGGCCACCGGGGGGCCATGCCCACACGTCGGGCATGGGTTGTTTCTGTCTCTCGATGAGTGCTTGCAGGCGCGCGTTGGTGGCGTCGATGCGGCGGTCTGTGTCGCTCGCCTTGATGGCCGCGGTGATGCGCGCGGCCGCGGGCGGGGTTAGGCCGGCTGGCAGCGGCCGGCCGTGGTACATGGCGGCGCGGGCCTGGCCGCCCGTGCTGGCGATTTCGCGGCGGCGTTCCGGATCCACTTTGAGTCGGGCGTCGATGTGGCGGGGCGAATCGTGCAGGTACTCGGTGCATCGGCGCCGGCGCGATGGCTGGGCGGCGCGGGCTTCGGGATCGTAGCGGCCGCGGCGGCTCTCGCGCGCAGCGCCTTCGTGTTTGTAGATCATCGCCGGCGCTCCTCTCGTGCGGCGGTGAAGGTCACTCCCAGGTGTTGTATGAGTGCCTGGCGGTCGTGGGAGTACTCGGCGCTCCATCCGGCCTGGCAGACGATTTCCAGGCCTTGTGTGGTGGCGTAGATGGTGGCGACGGGCTGGCCGTCGTCGTCGTGTAGCTCGACGGCGGAGCGGGCGAGCGTGGCGGGTGCGAGCGTCATAGTGGGTGGTTCCTCCTGACTTGGTAGACGTGCTCGTGTAGGTCGCGCCTGAGGGCGCGCGCGGTTTCGGGCGCGAGGTCGGTAGTCTCTCCTGGTCCGATGATGCCGCAGTGCTGCGCGTGGCGGTCCACGGCGATGGTGCGGTGTGCGGGGTCGGCCGTGAGGGTCCATGAGCCGACCTGGTAGACTCTGCGCCTGGCTGCTGTTCCTTCGACCTCGGCGAGTTGTGCGAGCTCGGCCCATAGCAGGGTGGCTGCGATGCTGGCGTCGGTGATCATGGGTTGCGTGCCTCCTGGCGCGCGAGGTCGTCGGCGGCGGATCCGCGCGATTTGCGGCCTGTGCTGATTTTGCGGACTCCGCCGGCCTGGCCGGCGGGAATCGGCGCTCCGGTCTCGGCGTAAGGGGCTCCGCGGGCGCATGTGTTGCCCCAGGTGGCGACGTCGTACGGGTCGCGTGCGTGCTCGACGTGCGGGGCCGGTCCCGGGCTGTTGTACCATTCCCACCACGTCATATGGCGATGCGTGGCGGCGCGGCCGCGGCTGGCTCTTTGAGCGCGTTTGCGATCTCCCGCAAAATCCGCTCGGCGCGGTTGAGCGCGGCGGCGGCGGTCTGCGCTTCGCCTACGAGGTTGCGGCTGGCGATCTCGGCTCGATAGGCGTCGTCTTGGATTAGCGCGTATAGGTCGTTGGCGCGCTGGTCGATTGAGCGGGCTAGCGCGGCGGTAAGGCCCGCGGCTTCTTCTGGGCGTGTCATCGTTTGGGCTCCTTTCATCGTTGTACCTTGCACGTCGGCGCGTACCATTCGCAGCGGCGTGCAAATTCCGGATCGGGCCACCACGTGCGGCCGACGCGCTCCAGCTGGCAATGCTTGAGCGAGAGCCACGATTCGCGGCATCCGCCGCGATGCGGCCTGAGTAAGAAGCCTCTGACCTGGTGCGGCTCGGTGGCGGTGATCTGTACCGGCATGCCGGCGAAAGTGGGCTCGGCAAATGGGCGGATTTGCGCGATGTCGCCTGGGGCCAGTTCGGAGTACTCGACGGAGGCGGCTTCGGCTTCGCGGGCTAGCAGCGCGCGGAGGGCGGCGGTTTCGTTCGGTGTGAGCATACGGCAAATCATCGGAGGTTCTTGACTCCGCCGATAGCTTTGCTCAATGTGTTGGCGGCGAATTCTAAGCCGGTCTGTTCGGCGGCTGGCGGCGCCGGTGGCCGCTGGCCGCGCTTGTGGAGGCGGAATTGCTGCTCGGCGGCTTTGGTCGTTGTGAAGTGGATCCCAGCCAGGCGCGAGAGGGCGACGTAAATAAACCATCCGTAGGTGTGGGGTTGTAGGGCGCTGTCCTGGCTGGCGTTGGCGTCGTTCATGAGGTTTTCGAGCATCGGGGCGAGGCGGGTGGGCTCGGCGACGGCGAGGAGGCGGGCCACGATCTCGTTGTCGGGTGGGTGGGGCTCGGCGCCGGTGTCGGTGTGGCGGCGGTTATTGTCGTCTCTTCCGAGTTTGCGCATGTACCCATGGAGGAAGCGCCGGAAGTAGGCGACGGTGTCGGCGTCGTGGTCTTGCACTTTGGAGCGTAGCACTCGATCGAGTATCGGGTTTTCCAGTCGGAAGTTATCGAGGGCGGCTTCGGCGCTCGCAAGTGCTTTGTTTGCGTCGGGGGGTGTCTCTGCAAAAGAGACAGGGTGTCTCTCGAAAAGAGACGCGGGTGTCTCTCGAAAAGAGACAGTCTGGTCGGGGGGTGTCTCTGCAAAAGAGACAGGTACTGTACTAAGGAAATTGACCTGGTACGCGTTTTTCCGGTTCGCTCCTCCGTGGCGGATGGTGATCAGGCCTCGGTCTTCGATTGCCTTGATGGCGGCTGGGAAGGCGGAAAAGGCCAGGTTGGCGGCGGTGCAGAGTGCTCGCGCGCTTATGGTTAGGGTGTGGTGCGGTGCGAATTCGGCCAGGGCCGCCAGGGTGAGGGCTAAGCGGAGTTGGCCTTCCTTGAGGCTGCCGGCGTGGCGATGGAGGGCTTGCAGGGCTGAGTGTTGGCGGGCCTTGCCAGCTTCTGATAACGAATAACCTGTGTCTCGTTGCTGCTGCTGGTGCGGTGTGGGCGGCTGCGTTGGCGCTGGCTCGCTCATGTGCGTTGGGCTTTCCTTTCTCGCGCTGGGGCATTGCGCGCCGGCTTGGCGGCTTGGTGCTTGCCGCTGGCTATCCGGTTTCGCTCTCTCTGAGAATATATTAGTTCTCAATCTCTGTGTGGTAGTCTCGGAATTTGGTCCCTATGCCACGGGATTTATACAGCCCAACGCGCGCGGCGTCTGCCGCTCCGGAGCCTGAGCAGCTCCGGTTATTCGATGACTGCGGAGGTGTCGATTTGTCCCTATTACGGCGGGAGCGGGCGGCGATCGCGGAGCGATCGGCGCGGGCGTCGAGTACGATGCGGGCGTATACGACGGACTGGGCCAGTTTTGAGGCGTGGTGCGAGTCCTGCGGCCGGCCGGCGTTGCCGGCGTCGTCCGATAGCGTGCAGTTGTATTTGATCGGCCTGGGTCGGTTGGGTCGGTTGCCGGCGACGATGGAGCGTCGGGTGTGCGCGATCACGTGGAAGCATCGTGCGGCGGGCCTGGCTTCGCCGGTGGATGCCGGCGTGCGCTCAGTGCTCCTGGATCTGCGCCGGCAGATCGGCGCGGCGCCGAAGTGGGCCAAGGATGCGCTCAGCGTGGCGGATCTGCGCGCGATGCTGCGCACGTGCGGCCGCGATGGCGTCGGGCTGCGCGATCGCGCGTTGCTGCTGGTCGGCTTCGCGAGCGGGTTGCGGAGGAGCGAGCTTGCGGCGCTTCGCCTGGCCGATGTGCGGATCGAGAAGCGCGGCGCGGTCCTGCGCCTGGAGCGGAGTAAGACCGATCAGTCGGGCGAGGGCCGGGCGGTCGGCATCCACTACGGCAAACGCGGCTCGTGCCCCATTGCGGCTCTGCAGGCGTGGATGAAAGCGCGTGGCCGTTGGCCTGGTCCGCTGTTCTGCGGTTCGCCTGGTGCGATTCATCCTGGGCCGATGAGTGGCGAGTCGATCAATGAGGTGGTCAAGGCCCACGCGGCCGCGGCGGGGCTTGATGCGTCGCGGATCGGAGCTCACTCGTTGCGGGCTGGCCTGGTGACTGCTGCCGGCGCCGCCGGCGTCGGCGTGCTCGCCATTGCGGCTCGTACGGGTCATCGGGATTTGAAGACCTTACAGCGGTACATGCGTCCTGGTACAGCTTTGGCTGTCGATCCTCTTGCGGGTCTGCTGTAGGCTGCTGCGATAATGGAGGTGCGTGTTCGATGGCGGGGCGCTCGCCGCGTGCCGGCAGACTCGCGGCGTTGGGCCGGTTTGCCGGGGGCACTCGCGGCGGGCGCTCTGTTCGGACATTCTCTTTCGGGGCGGTTTCTCCTTGGCGTGCGGCCGCCCCTGCCTTCCTGTTGTTACCCCTGACAATGAGGTGTGAGTAAATTCGTGAAGGGTCAGAGCGGCAATCCTGCCGGCCGGAAGCCTGGCTCGCGTAATCGCGTCACTGAGCTTTGCGCGGATCTCCTGGGCGACGATGCCGACGAGATCATGCGGGAGTGTATCAAGCGCGCGAAGAAGGGCGACGCGGTTGCGTTGCGCTTGTGTGTCGAGCGGATTTTGCCGATTCGTGCGGCGCGCGATCGGAGCGTGTGTGTCGAGCTTCCGGACGTGCGTACGGCGACGGACCTGGTTGCGGCTGCTGCAACGGTGATTGAGCGTGCGGCTGCCGGCGATATGTCGCTGTCTGAGGCGCGCGAGTTCATGGGGCTGCTCGAAGTCGAGCGGCGTGTGATCGAGACATCGGAGCTCGCGGTCCGTATCGAGGTGTTGGAGTCGCAGGCCTCGGCGGGTGGCGAGGTCGGGCCGGCTGTCGCGGAGCTGGCGCGGCGTGTGCGTCGCGTGGTTCTCGAGGAGGAGGTTAAACGGTGAGGCTGATAACGTCAATCAAGCGCCTGGAGGCGGGCGCGGCTGTGGCGCGGGAGCGTCGGCCGGCGGCGGTGGGTCTGAGCTGGTCGCGGAATGAGGCGCGTGTGGATCCGGAGGAGCTCGGGCCTGGTGAGTACATCGCCTGTGACATTTCCATCCGGTCCGGCGCCGGCGTTGGCGCTGTGCCTGACGCGATGGCCGATCAGCCTTATTGGTGGAATCTCGCGGAGCGGGTGACGTTGGATCCACAGGACCTGGGCCTGGTGCGCGACGCGGAGGGCGAGCGGATCGGGCGCGTGATGGAGCTCGACGGCTCTATGATCGCGATCGAGTGGGACGAGCCGGCGACGGGGTGGGGAAAGTCCGGGTGGGCCCCATGAGGCGGGGTCCGGGGCGGCAAGCCCCGGGCGCGAGCGAAGCGAGCGCGGCGAAAAATCGCGTGTTCCATTTTGGAACGTGCGGTGTTCCAGGGTGTTCCACGTTGGAACACCCTGGAACGCTATGCGGGCGGCTTGGCGCCGGTGATGGGGCCGTCGTGGATCGTCTCGGTGCTGAGCGCGGGATAGCGTGCGATCACGGCGGCTTTGATCTCGCGTTGGACGGTGGCGGGCTCCTGACCCATCATGCTGAGGGCATAGCGGGCGTGCTCCTCGTCCTGGATCGGGTACCGGCGGAAGTTTGGTAGCGCGAAGTCTGTCTTTGGTAGCTTGCTGCGTTGCGCTGTTGTGAGTTTGCTCATGCCTCCATCATGCGCTCGCGCTCGGCGCGTCGTGCCTGCCAGGTGGCGCGGCGCTCGTTGTGGGCGCGGTTGAGTTGCGGTCTGAGGTCTTCGGCTCCTCGGCGGGCGTCGTGGGGCTGGGTGCCTGCGCGGCATGCCTGGCCGAGGCCTGCCCCACAAAGCGGGCAGGCGACGGCGGCGCGGATACGTTGCTCTCGTGTGCTACTCGCCATGGCGGTTTGGTCGCGCTCCGGCTGCGATGATTGCGGTTACCTCCTCGGTCGTGAGGTAAGGGTGCTGGCGCACGATTGCGCGGGCCTGTTCGATGGCGTCGGCTGCCTCGGTTTCGGTGAGCCGGTCGGGGCTTGTGATCCACTCGTGTTGGTATGTGTCTCCTCCGTCCGACAGAACCGTGTAGGCGTACATGGTGCCGTTGCGTCCGGTGTACGTGTACTCGTACATTGGTGCGGCCATCGTGCCGGTGTGTAATGCCGGCGCTATCAGGATGGGGGTTACCCCTGAGTTGTCGGCGATGGTTTCGAAGTCGCGATCCACGATGCAGGAGTAGCCGGGGTGTGGATTCGGAAAACGTGGTGCCCGTCGGGCGTGAAATAAGCGCAGTTCTGTGGTGTGAGTTCAAGCATTTTCAATCCTCGCCGCGCCGTGCGCGGCAACTGCTATTGTACGCGCCGCCCGGCCTGGCTGGTCGGGTGGCGCGGGGTGGTTTGTTATTCGCGGGGCGGGCAGCGGTCTGCGCCGGTCTCGCGTTGTTCCAGGTCGATCCAGTCGGCTTCGGCTTGGTCTTCGTTGCGCGCGAGCTCGGCGGCGATCTCGCGCATACGGGCGCGCATGGCGTCGTACATGCCTCGGCGGCGTAGCAGGTCGGCGGCCTGGGCGTGGTTGGCCTTGGCTTGCTTCGTGCGCGTGCTGGCGTGGTGCATGCTGCGCGGGTTCTCGGCGGCGATGGCCTGGGCGCTTCGGTCCAGGTCGCGCCGGGCGCGCTTGAGGGCGCGCCGGCGTTGTTGTTCGGCAGGGGTCACTTCGGGCCTTCCGTGGTGGTGATGATGGCGCGGACGGTGACGGGTCCGGCCTTGGCGAGTTTGGCCTTGCTGTTTGTGGCCTTCTGGACCATGGCGCGCACGCGTGCCCAGTCGATACCTACGATGTATTCGGCGGTGCCGTGCGGGATGTCGGCGTGGCGTATGCCTTTGAGCGATTCCCAGTCTGTCATGCGCGTCCTCCTGCAAAGATGCGGTGTGCGGCGCTCCATGCTGCGTCAATTACGGCGCCGCTGCTGTGCTGGCGGACAAGCGCTTCGACGGCTTTGTCCAGGTCGGTGAGTTCGGCCTGGCTGGTGGTGTCGCGGATCGCCGCCACGGTGGTGCGCCTGCGGCTGCTGGCGGCTTCGGTGGCCTTTGCCTCGGCGGTCGGTACCGGGGGGAGCTCGCGCACCTGGGCGCGCTTGGCTGCTTCGATGGCAGCGGGCGGGGCGTCCGCTTCTGCGGCGGCTTTTGCGGCGACGGTTGCCGCGAGGTCGCGGAGCTCGGCGCGGGCTTTGGCTTCGCCGGCGCGCTTGAGTAGCTCGGCGCGTTCGGCGTGGCCGTCGGCCATGTCTGCGGCGCGCGTTTCGATGGCTGCGCGGATCTCCTGGTTGAGTCGCGTTTCTGCGGCGTATCGTGGGCGTGTCCATTCGGTTGGCTTGGCTGGGCAAACGGTCTGCCCTATGGCGAGGTGGCTTATCATGTCGCCGTCTTCGTCCTGGGCGACCATGGCGCCGCACCTGGTGCACTTCACGAGCGCGGGCACGTCGGCGGGCTCGACGCGCGCGGGCTGCGGTGCGTTGGATGGCGGGAGCGGTGCGGCGAGTACTTGGCGGGCGCGCTCCTCTGCTGCGGTGTAGCGGGCGTCGCTGGCGTCGCGCGCTTCGCGGGTGGCTAGCTCGGCGCGGTACGCCTTGAGCTTGGCGAGTCGCGCGCGCGTCTCGCTCGGCTTGTCGGGGCGGTGTAGGATCGGGAGTTTTCGCCGCTTGCGGCTGGCGTCTTCGGTGGCCTGGTGATCTTTCTGCAGGGCGGTGGCTTCCATGCCGCTGATACGGTCGCGCAGCTGCGCTACGCTCATGCGGCTGGCGGTGTTGGCGTCGCGCTCCTCGGGGAGCTCGGGCGCGGGCTTGGGCGCGGCGACCAGCGGGGCGCGCTGGTTGGCTGGGATGTAGTGGAAGTCCGGCAGGCCGTGATGTTTGGCGTATCGGTCGGGCGGGTTATCGATTTCGCGAGCGCCCCTGGCGCGCTCGCTCTCTTCGTAGTGCGCGTGTTCTGCGCGCTGGCGGGCGTCGTCTGTCCAATTCACTGGCGGGCTCCTTTGCTCTGCTCGATAAAGATTGTGGCGGCGATCGCGCGCACGTCGGCGGTGCTCCACTGTAGGGAGGGCTCGTACTCGCGTGCGCCGCGTACCAGGTCGATCGCGTCGCGGAGTGCTGCTGCCATGCGATCGGCGGGGCCGATGGGTAGCTCGGGCGCCTGGGCGGCCGTGGCGGCGGCGGGTTGCGGCTGGCGCTGTGCGGCGCATCGTGGGCATGTGGGTGTCTGGCCTGGGATTGCGGCGTTGGCTCTGCGTCCGCAGCTGCAGGTCTCCGCCGGGGAGCGCGGGATTCCGAATTCGTGGAGCGGGTTCGGGGCCTGGCTGGTCGGCTGGCGATAGCTGGCGGCGTCTCGGGCGTACGCTTCGGCGCGTAAGTCGCGTTGCGGGGCGCCTGGGCGCACGATGCTGTTGCGGGCGTCGGCTTCGGCCACCACGCGCTGGCGGTCGGCTTCGGTGAGCGTGCATTCCAGGTTGGGCTTGGTGGGGCTCGGCGCGTTGCTGTATCCGTTGGTGCTGGCGTGTATTGGGCGGGTGGTTTCGGTGAGGCGGGCGGTCCAGGTGATCGGTGCGCGGGCCTTGGCCTGGGATTTCAGGATTTCAAACACGTCGCCGGTGTTTCCCATCTGTTGTTCGATCTGGTCATGCACGGCGGGCGGTACCCACATGATTCGGTTTTGACGCAGGAAATACCTGTACTCGTCGTCGCCGTTTCGGCTGGCTTGCAGGGCGCCGATTCCATCGAGTTCTACGATGGTCGGGATGTTGGCGGGAAACTCGACCTTTTCTCTTGTTGCCATTTCTCGTTTCTCCTTGTTTCAGTTTCACGTTGGAACCCCTGTATTTACAGGCGTTCGACTTAGTAAGTACGTTTCGCGTATATTCCCAAAGTGGTATTCCTTTGGGGATAGCGGCGGTGCGTTTCCGGCATCGCCGCCGCTGTTTCGCGCCGTTGGCGTGGCGCGGGGCTAAGTGCTTGATTTGGTTGGCCATTTTTCCGATTTGGCAAAAAGGGCCGAAAAACGGCCTAAAACGGGGCGCTTTCCACGGCGTCGGGGTAGCTGTTGAGGTCGCGCAGTGCTGCGAGTGCTTCCTGCTGCTCGTCCCATGCGTCGCGCGCGTCGAGGTCGCGCTGGATGCTGTGGAGCGTGGCGGTTACGATGGCGCGCGTCGTGTCGGGGTTGCTGCTGTCGAGGGCGCGCCTGAGTGCGTCGGCTATGAGGTAGTTGGGCATTTGGCTGTGTCTCCTTGGGCTTGCTGGTGTGCTCTGCGGTGCCTGCCTATTACCGGGTCGTACTGAGGGGGGTTCGGTGCTTGCCGCCTGGGCTATTCGGTTTTCAAACTTTCGCGGGCGTGGGCCTGGTTCGCCTGCCTGCCGTTCCGCTACTTACTTCTATTATCGGCCATAAGCCGTTAAGGCTATAGGCCTTTTGGTCGATTTCTGTTGAGTCATTTGCCCTATCCCTTTGGGGGTATGCCGCTACCGCTTGTGGCTGTGCTAAGCTGGCGGGCATGACAAAGCGTAAGAATGCGGCTGCGGTTGAGCTTGGGCGCCTGGGCGGTCTGGTCAGGGTGCCTAAAGGGTTCGCGATGATGGACCCTGAGCGGCGGTCTGCGATTGCGAAAGCGGCGCGGGCGGGCCAGTTGGCGGCGAAGGCTTCGGGCAGGCGTCGGCGCCGGGCGCCTGGTGTGTAGCTGCTTTGGCTGCCTCCCGTTTCCAGTCTCTCGCCTTCCGTCAAGGCCTTTGCTTTTTTCGTCTTACGAAAAAAGTGCGCGCTTCGCGCAGCCTTGACGGACCTTGAAAAGCCAAAATGGAAGTGCGGGGAAAGGGGGGGGGCCGACGTCGAAGCGTCTAGCACCCCGCCTTTACACCCCCCCTTTCCCCCACCCCAGCGGTTTTGCTTGTGTTGGCTTTGACTGCCGCTCGCCCCCATGCGCGCCGTCTTCGGCGCGACGGTTTGGGGGCGAGCCCCGTGTGCGCGGCCTCCCGCCTGGTGTGGACGCTACGTACCCTTTTTCCGTGGGATCCGC
>Ga0182030_10020510_pt1 | contig 12465 bp, 14 predicted proteins | sample 812S3MmetaG_FD_121299 | JGI IMG/M metagenome (GOLD analysis project Ga0182030, IMG submission 121299) | Permafrost microbial communities from Stordalen Mire, Sweden - 812S3M metaG (Illumina Assembly) | ecosystem: Environmental > Terrestrial > Soil > Wetlands > Permafrost | place: Sweden... | reverse complement strand
TGGACCTTCGCCGGCAGTCAACGCGGCGCCGACCGTGCCGCCATCATGCTGACGATGATCACGACCTGTCGCCTCAACGACGTCGATCCCAAGGCATGGCTCGCCGACGTCCTCGCCCGTATTGCCGATCTTCCCGCATCGCGTCTGCACGAACTGCTGCCCTGGGAATGGAAGCTCCTGCGCAAAGCAGACAAGCCCGCCGATCAGCAGGCCGCCTGACCTTCACGCAACGCCATCATAGAGCTCGCCGTGCCCGCGCGCATGCGGCAATCCGACGGTCTTCGTCGTATGCAAACGCTAGAGGTTGCGAAGCGCGCCCCGCGTGTTCGTAAATAAACTTCCAGCGCCGCATTGTGTCGTGTTGTCACTGGGGAAGTTGGACAAGAGCGGCGGCGCTCTCATGCTCTGGGGACCACACAAGGACCCTAGGAACACGAGAGCGCCGCAGCTGCTTAAGCAGCCTGATCTTTTATCAAGAACGATTTTGAGCCGCGCCCCGCGCCTCTCACGACATAGCCCACGCCGATATTCCGCAGTGCCGTAGTCGTAGGATGCCCGGGCTTGCTCAGCGCTTCCTTGAGCTTCTTTAGCTTCGAGGGGGCCAAGCCAAGCTCTCGCTGAATGTGGGGCATCGCTGTCTCGCCGGGGAGCCGGTTCGACATCAGCGCGAGCAGCGCCGCATGCGAGGTGCCTGTACGTGCCTTGCGCACCTTGGCCCCATCCAGCTCAAAGGCCCACGGCAACACGTGGATGTTCGGCATGTCCGCGAGGATGTCCTGCAGTACCGCGTCACCTGTCTTGTCCTTCGGCAGAACGATATAGATATCAGCCGGGGGGCACCGCCCCTGAGCATCTATGACGCGGCGACAGCAGACGCGGTTGATGGCTTGGATGATGGACACTGAGAGCTGGCGCTGCTCCATGACGCGCCTCACGTCTGCATGTTCTTTCCAGACCGGGTTCTGTAGCCACTCGTCGTCTTGGTGTCCCCGCAGCGCAAAGAACTGACTGGTGGACCACACGCTGTCACGGTAGGGGAGGCCGAAGATCACCGCAACATCGTGCGTGGCCCAATTGTTGCGACCGTCAACAGCGCCCCAGTGCCCGACATCAAGGCGTGCGAAGCGGTGAGCATAGGACTTGGCGATGTGTTCGGCATCTTTGTGCATGCACAGGAACACTGACCTGTCTGAGCCAAGCTCGCTTTCCAAGGCGTGAAGCAACCGGGGGACGCGGGTCTTAGCGCTCTTGACCATGGCGTGTTTCCCAAGCCCTGTGCCGCGTGCGACGTGCAAGGTCACTGTCGAGTAGTCGCGGACCCTGGAAGGCGTGCGCACAATCTGAGCCGTGGGGCCGAACAGGTCCCAAAGGAAGTTGGCCTGCGCAGTGGCGTCTAGCACAACAGGCCCCGGGACATTCCGAGGGATCAGGAAGGACGCTGAGTTGATGGAATGCTCATTGCCTTTCTGAGCATAGAAGGCCCACTGCTCCATCACGGCCTCAGACTGCACAAGGATGTCACGGACCTTTCTCCAGATGCGGCTGCGGCTGCCGTCGTTGTGTTCATTCAGGACCATCGTGTCATACGGCAAAGGCTTCATGGCGTGTTGAAGTGCCGCCATGTCGGGCATCTGGACCACAGTGCTATCGTCGTCCCAGAGCATCCTGATTGAGCGGTTGTCGGATCGGCCCTCAGGATTGGCGTGCGCCACGAGGATCTCATGCAGCTCTTCAAGGACCTTGAGCTGCTCTGGAAACTCTCGGCGTATCTCAGGTGTGATATAGCTTATGACCTGAGCGAGATTGGCGACCGTGACCTTGTTGTTTTCGACTACGTTAGCCAGAGCCTCATCGACGATGGTTAGGAGGCGCGCCCCGCCCCGCCAGGATGTGAAGCGGGACCGCAGTGCCTCTTTATGAAAGCTCTTGGTGCCCGTGGCGTTGACGTATGCCTGATGTGTGATGATCAGGATGTCACTGTCATGCAGCTCTGGAGCTGTCGCTGGCTTCTCGGAATGATGCGCCACAGCGACCGCACGCCCAGCCAGCTTATTGATTGTCGCGGCGATGGTATCGGCCTGCTCAATGAGCCGTGTCACGATCAAGACGCCTACGGGCTTAAGAGAGCCTTGGGCGGCATTTGCCTCAGCCTGCATCGCTGCAAACACACAAGCACCTTGGGTCTTTCCTGAGCCTGTGGGTGGCTGAAGGATCAACCATGGCGCATCAACCTCATCGCCAATAGAATTGATAATGGATGTCCGAAAGGTGGAAGCTGTGATGCTCCAGAGGGTACGAAGAGCTGGCGAGGTGACGAGCTGAAGACCTTGGGTCCAGTGGTGGTCCATGCGGTCCGTGAAGTCCTGCGGTGACACGAGAGCGTAGTGCTCGTGCGCTCCGATAGAGGTATTCATTGATGTTTTCACTCAGATTGAAGGCATGAGGGTGTGGTCCCGGCCAAGTGGGCGGGTTGTCAGGCCTAGGTTGGTCTTGATGGTGGTTTAGTGTCGAAAAGAACGGCCCTTGAAAGCTCTAAAGAGTGCTCTATTTTCTTTCTCTCTTAGAGGCTCCATGGGCCAATTAGCCGGGGTTGGTGGGCCTAGCTCTCAGAATAATCTGACACTCTAGCGGGTGATTTTCACCGCATCAGAGCGTCACTCGGCTGCAGGGCTCTCAAGACCCGCAGAAGCCTCAGGAAAGGCTGGTATCTCCAGCCCTCTCCCCTATAGCGGACGTTCCACAGGCCCTCAGCGGACGCCTGAGCCCCACCTGAGCCGCCCTGAATATCCTTGATCAACTTCTCACGGATATCCCCTTGGGCTGATGATCTGCGGGACTGTGAGAGCATCGGGAGCCATGGGGTCCAAAGAGACGCGCAGGAGTGCGCAGCAGCGCTTGAACTGTTGGCCGGCACTTTGTGGCACCGAGACCACCAAGGCTCTCCCACTGGCTCGCAGAGGCGCTGAGTTGGCATCGGACCCAAGGCTGTCGATGTGAGGGCCACCAGTGTGCCCAACGCGAGTATTGCTTGCGTCTGCCCCCTAGTTGCTAAAGAATCCACTTGGGTCTTGGGGAGCAATCAACATGCGTGCTTGTGGGATCGTGGTGCTGGACACCGCGCTGGTCGGCTGCGTTCGAAGGGGCCAAGAATGCGCCCGATAGCGGTCTTGCTGCTCTGTCTTGTGCTAGGCGCGTGTGCCACCAAGTACCAAGAGATGGGATTTACCGGCGGTGTCGCGGCCGAACAAATCACCTCGGATACTTGGCGCATCAAGGCCCGGGGCAATGCCTACACCGGGGCCTCCACGGTTCAGGACTACGTTCTGCTGAAGGCCGCCGAAACAACGGTCGCAGCCGGTGGCAGCTACTTCCTGCTCATCAGTTCTTCCGACGCATCGCGGACAGGGGTCATTGTGACGCCGGGTCAAAGCACGACCACCTTTTCAGGCAATCATGCGGTCACGGTAACGACGCCGGGCGATGCGAGCCAATATATAAAACCGGGGCAGGATACTTACATCCGTGTCTTGCAAGGCCCGCAGCAAGGAGCGCTCTCAGCGAGCGAGATAATCCAGTTCACGGGTGCGCGCGTGAAACGTAGTTAGCTTTGAACACCTCACTTGCTGCGCCGTGTTGGCCGAACGCACCACCGCGCCCCTGAGGATCACCCCAAGCCCCTAAGCATCTGTTGATCACGAGACGTTCCTAGAACGGAAAGATGTTTCCAGAAAAGGGCAAGTTCTTTCCACGCGGAACGAACAGCGTACGCAGAGACGCAACCGCAGAACTGACGATGGAGCGCCCCTGAGGATCGCCTAAGACCCTCAGGAACGTCGGTGCCCACCGGGCGCTTATTGGGGATTACTCAGCCGCCGCTTCAATGAGTACGTAGTGCTTGTGACACGCGAGTTTCCAGCTGAGGGGACTGACCTCCGCGTCAGGTTTCTTGCCTTTCCGAGCTAGCGCCGCGACCTCTTCACGGAAGGCGGCGGTGTGCCCGGCAAACTCGAAGTTGAAGTGCGGCTTGAGCGTTTCGCCCCAGAAGCTGTCGTCGTGCTGCGGTACAAGTTTGCGACGTGGGGCACCCTTGGGAGCTTCCTTGGGGACCAGAATAAAGTCGGTGGCTTCTGTCGCCTTTCTCAAAACCTCGCTCTCTTTCCAGTATTGGCGCTGATCGGCACGCAGCGATGCCGCCCAAGCGTTGACGTGCACCGGGTGCTCAGGGGCGATCTTGAAGTAGTCCCGGGCCTGCTGTTCGATCCGCGACCGAAACTCTTCGGTGTGATAGGGCCACGCATATTCCTCCTCGCTGACACGGCTGCTTAGGCCGCGCCCGCGCTGTAGCAGGCCTCCACGGCGGGGAGGCAGGGGCTTGGAGCCACCTTTGCGGAACTGACTGAGCCACCAGTGCTCACGGTCAAGGCGGGTACGGTCAGAAGGATGGGCGTAGATTTCCCCCAGTATCCTGTAGTGTCTGACGAGGTCCGCGATTGCGCGCCGGTACGACGCCGCTGTGGGGTAATCCTTGCCGTTGCGGAAGTGGAAGAGGCGAGCAAACTCATGCAGCTCTTCTTCGGTCCACCGCGCTTTCAGGAAGATGGCAAGCTGCTCACGCTCCTTGGTGGTTCGGCAGGCCTTGTGGGCATCGGCGAAGTCGGGTTGGGCGGGCTTAGGTTTCTTGGTTGGTTTGGTCATCGTGTTCGGGATCATCTTTCCGTTTTGCGTTAAGAACCCCGCTGCGATTGCAACGAGGATGGTGGGGCACGCGCCGGAGCGCTGAGGGTTCGTGAGGGCGCATAGGTGGCTGAGGTGGTCCGGGGAGCGCTGAGGCGCGTCTTGTCTGTTACGTGGGCACGTTTGGTGCCTAAGCCCTTGGGATCACTCGGGCAGGCCTCGAAAACAGGACCACCGGGGACCAATGCGTCTGAGGTTCTGGTAGCGGTACAGTTTGACTTACAAGTTCCTCGCAACCATCAATGATACGCCGACACATCCGGCGCAAACGAGCGCCGCACCAACTTGGTCTAGTACGACGTAAGAAAAAACCCCGGATACGAGCATAAGCAGGGCAGCACCAACATACTCGCGCTGGCTGGGGTGCTTAGACTTGATCATTGTGCCGCCTCCCAATCTTCCAGCACCTTCACCATATCAGACATTTCCCAAAGCTTCGCCGTGTCTGAGGTTCTCGATGGTGCAGAGCCGCGCCTCCGTCTGAACGTCAGCGCTGGTTTGGCTTAACTGCCTGAAGATGCCCGCAATTATTCCCCAAAATGGCGGCCCTACTTTTTGGCTTGAACACCCCAGCCGTCAGTCGAGCTGCGCGCCAGTAAACCCACCAGGTTTTGCGAAGTCGCTCAGGGAAACTTTTGCGGATTTCAGTCCCTCAGAGAGGACCCGTTCGGCAAACTGCGGGCGCATCGGGGCGCGCTACGGTCTGAACGTAGGCGCTGGTACAGCTTAAGTGCTTGAGAACTCAGCAAATGAGCCCGTAAACGGCGGTTTATCCCTGTGGGCGCGCATGATCATGAGATCAGCCACACAGCGACAGCGAAGCTCCCGACTGCTACTTCGTAGTTCTCTAGCGCGACCGCGAAGATGCCGAACGCAAATAGAGCTGTGCCTATGTCCCCATACATCATCGCGCTCCCTGCTGTGTGGCCTTGAGGGCCATCGGTCGGTCCAGAACATTCTTGACAGACATTGCGTGCCAGCTCCCCCCTCGTGCCGTCGATATGCCGCGCGCATTGAGGGCATCCGCCACGGCGCGCAAGGAGGTCGCTCCTGCCTTCTGCGCCTCCTTGATGATCGGCAGGACGTTTGCTGCGTGTTGGTCTGCGCTGGCCTTGATCGCGGCCACGGCGCTCTCCCGGGCTTGGGCAAGCTTGGGGCTCCCAAGAGTAACGCCGCGAGCCTGAGCAGCAGCAAGAGCCTGACGGGTCCGTGTGGAGATCAGAGAGCGCTCTTTCTCTGCAAGGGCGGCAAACAGGTGCAACACGAACGGATCAACATCAGCGCCAAGATCAGCGACCACGAACGGGACACGGTGCGTCATCAGGCCGGAAATAAAGTGTACGTCACGGCTGAGCCTATCCAGCTTGGCGACGGCCACGGGGCACTTGAGCCGCTTCGCAGCAGCGAGAGCAGCCTTGAGCTGAGGGCGGCGGTCGAGCGCGTCAGCTCCCTTGCCGGTCTCTACCTCAACGAACTCGCGGACCAACTCCAAGCCCTCAGCCGTGGCGAACTGCTTAAGCGCCTGCCGTTGGGCTTCGAGGCCTAGCCCTGAGATTGCCTGCTTGGCTTTGCTGACCCGGATGTATGTGATGACTGCTGTGGTGGCCATTTTCGCTGCCTTCAAGTTCTTGTAAAAGAACTATACGGTCATTTAGATTGTGGACAACGAGCGTTTTGGAATCCCTGCGATTCCGTTTTGCATAGCTGGGCGGGATGATGGACGCTGACGCACGATTCTATTGCAGGGGGCAATCATGCAGGGCGGGCCAACGAATACTCCCGAGAATGCTCTTGGTGCAGGCATCAACGAGCAACAAGTTCTGGAGGCGGTTCGGAAGTCGGGTTACCCACTTCAGACCATCATCGCAAGTTCACTTCAGACCGACTTTAGAGTTCAGGAAGAGTGGAGTTTTGTGGACAATGATAGCGGAGCACTCCGGACGCTAGACATCTGGGCGTCTCGTCGAACGTTCGACCTGCGCAACGAGGATCAGCCCTTCGTCCGACCAACATTGGATTTGCTAATTGAGTGTAAGCAATCTGATCTTCCCTACGTTTTCTTCGTGTCAGCAACGCAACCGCAGCTTCGTGAGTTTCCATACTTTGCGGGCCTTGCTCAGGATAGAATCGAAATAAAGACGGACGACGACCGCTCGACCTACATGGAAACGATATTGGGCGCACTCAGCCTTTCTGACCATCCTTTCGTCCGAGACGCTGCTGAACCGTGCATGACCTTCTCGAAGTGTGTGCGAAAAGGGGATAAGATCGAACTCTCAGGCACGGAGGCCTTTCAAAATACGGTTTTGCCGCTGATGAAGGCATTGCGGTACTTCAAGAAGCAAGAGCAGCCTCCAACAACGGCGCGTTACTTCGATTGCCATATTCCGCTCGCGATTGCGGTGATTGACGCGCCTATGATCGCGGCCCGCATCCAAAACAATGTGACTTCGCTCAGTCTCACGCCTTGGGTGCGCATAGTGCGGTACGAGGCGGTTGATTCCGCGCCATTTTACGACCGAATACAAACCTTCGGCATTGACGTTGTGCACAAGTCTTTCTTTGATAATTACCTGCAGCAACACGCTATCCCGTTCGCACAGCAAATCACACCGCTGGCGATAAAGCATCATGTAGAATTGTCTACAGGTAAGGGCTTCGCTTCTGGGATGGGTGCCTGCGATTGGAGGGGTATTGAATCCCGACTGAGGCCGGCCGAGTGACTAAACTGGAAGAGTGAGACGAGCGCGATGCGTGGTGGAGTTTATCGCTTTCCGGGATGAATCGAGAGCAGAGCGTTCAGGCGCGGTGGAGGTGACAGGCACATGAACATCACTGTTGTAAAGAACGCACTTGGCGCTCTCGACAAGCTGCTAAGCCAAGCGAAAGCAGCTCTCTGGGACATTGAGAAAGAGGCATTTGGGGATTGGGGCTTTGGTGGAGAGGGCGGGTACGACTTTCCTCACGCCGCTATGTCAGGGTTCCTAGAGGAGCTTCACGGCATTCTTTTGGTGATTTTGGAGGCCGCGGAAATGGCCGAGACGCGGGCGTCGCTTGTCAATGCGTGGCGTGGTTTTAGGGCTCAAGGTTTGACCCATATTAACAACAACACGGACCTTCAGACATGCGAAAGCCCTGCGCTGACGTTCCTCGATCACCTGATCGACGGCTTGCGGTGGACGGTGAGCGATACCCTTTCGAGCGAGGAGGCATGGACGCTGAGCAGATTAGAAGCCATGCTTCGCGATACGGCAGCTCTAGTGCATAGGAGAGAAAAGCCGCCATCGAATGAAATTGACGTACAGAAAATCATGCATGACTACCTCAGTGCCAGCTTCCCCAGCTTCACGCGCAAGCCGGTCATTGCAGGAACGCTCAAAGATTTTAAGCCTGACTGCGGGATCGCAAGCGTTGGCGCGGCGATTGAGTTTAAGTTTGTCCGAAGCCGAGCTGAGGTAGCTGTTGCGTTCAGCGGCATAGTTGAGGACACCGCCGGATACAAGGGCTCGAAGGACTGGACCCGCTTCTACTCGGTGGTCTACCAAGCTGAACCTTTCGCGTTGGAGAGCCATTTTCGGAGCGATTTGAAGCGGATTGGCGCTGCTACTTGGACGCCCATCGTCGTGAACGGGCCCACAGGCGGTAGTAAAGGTCGGACAAAAAAAGCTCGACGAAAAAAGAAGCCTGTTTGAATCCCCTGATCATTCAGCGCCTCAGAAGACCCTTGAAGCTGCCGGGCTGCAATCAACTTGGACCACCAGGTTCGGTTGAAGGTCCCGCAGTGCTCACAGGCGGCTCTGTGGTCGCTATCGGGTGGTGAATAGCGGACATCGCGCGTCGGTAGCGATTGACCCTTAATTCGTACACCAGTTCAATCTGATGTTATGTTCAAGGCGTCAGGAGGAGGACATGGCGAAGCGCAACATCGAGAGCGGGGGCGACGATCTTCCGCCCTACACTGTCAACGAACAGCACGCGAGCGAACCCGGCCGCCGTTTGCTTGGCCCCCCACTCAGTCGACACGACAGGTACGACGCTGCCGTCGAGGATGCCAAGTCGCGGGGCAGGGATCGAAAAGACGAGACGTTCGTCGTTTGCCACCGGGACCAAGTCGTCTGGCCCTCATAGGAAAGCCGCACGAAGCGAGCGATTCGGAGGACATGGTGTCCAGCCCCGTGGCAATTCGGATTGACGAGATCCGTAGACGTGATGGAGTGGAAATCGATATTCTCCTGCGAGTTGGGAGGTGCGCGACAATGCAGGTGAGCAAGAGCGAGGCCGCTAGGCGCCAACTGGAGGCAGCTATCCGGATGTACTTCGACGAGGAAGATCCTGTGGCACTCCACACGGTGATAGCCGCCCCCTTCACGATTGTCCGAAATCTTTGTGAGCAACGCGGCGATATCGCGAGTTTCCAGCGCTTCAGCGACTGGATCGTACCGGGAGCCGAGGGAAAGTTCTGGTCCGCCGTCAACAGCCAAGCCAATTTCCTGAAGCATGCCGACCGCGATGCCAGCGCGACTTTAGACTTCAACGAAGAGGTGACCGAGCTCCTCATTTTGATGACGGCAAAATGGTTCCTAGACCTAGGCAACGCGTCGTCGGCTGAAACAAAGGCTTTTGGCTTATGGTATTCCTTGATGTATCCGAAGGTCTTGAAGGAGGAGGCGCTGCAGGCCTTTAGGGACGTCGGCGCTGCTGACTTCTATCAAAAATTAGCGTCAGCCTTCGCTCGACTTGACGCGTTAGATCGTGTCAGGGCCGGCAAAGAGATGCTCAGGCAGATACGACAACACGAGCGCGAGGGCTAACGTCCGCAAATATTGGTGGGGAAATGACTTTCGGCCTGTGCTGCAACCGCTCGTTGTGAGATAACTCAGACTTCCTTCACGAATCACCTCCCCCTCTAGGAGTTTGCGTGTGAGTGATGCTTATCCAGAGACTTCAGAGGCGGCCGATCCTCTGATCGGGAGCACTTTGTGCGATGGTTGGGTAATCGCGGCGCGCGTTAACAGGCATGCCAAACAGAGTGGCGGCGCATTTTCTTACGGCTATGTAGCCACAAAAGGCGAAGAACAGGCCTACGTAAAAGCGTTCGACTTTGAGGGCGTCTTCAAGGCCGAAGATCCCATGAAGGAGCTCGAAAAGGCCGTTAAGACATTCAATTTCGAACGAGACCTTCTGGGCGTCTGCGAGAAGTCCAATATGAAGCGGATTGTCCGCGCAATCGGAAATGGAGTGATCGATAACGCCAACGTGCCATTCGGAAAGCTTTACTACCTGCTCTTTGAGCTTGCTGACGCTGACGCTCGACTTCATGTTGTCGCAAATGACCAAGGCGATATCGCTTGGTGTATGCGTTGTTTGCATCAAATCGCAGCAGCGTTGCGGCAACTACATAGCAAGGGCATCTTTCACCAAGATTTAAAGCCTTCAAATGTTCTTGTCTTCCAGGGCAAGAAGGCATCCAAGCTCGGTGATCTTGGACGAGCTCATTGCTCGGGGATGGAAGCTCCTCACGATGGAGCGCTTGTGCCCGGCGCGTGGCGGTACGCAGCGCCTGAACTTCTTTACCGTTCAGGATTGACCGATAAGGCAGCGCAGCGTTCTGCATCTGAACTCTATCTTTTTGGGAGCATGATCTATTTTTTTGTTATGCACGTTCCCTTCACGCCGGACCTCATGAATGCCCTTCGCCCGGAGCATCGAGTTGCTCTATTTGGCGGCGGAAATCTCGGTGTACTGTTCAGGGACGTGCTACCCTTCTTGGCGGATGCCCAATCTGAGTTGCTGCGGTCCTTCAAGGCAAAGCTGCTGCAGACAGTTTCCGGTAATGATGAACTGGCGTCTCAAGTCACTGATTTTTTGCGTTATTCAACCATGCCGGACCCGATGCTTCGTGGTCACCCAAGCGCACGACGCATGGTGAACGGAAATCCCTATGAGCTTGAGCGCTTTGTCTCAGGTTTCAACGTAGTCGCAACAATGCTTGAGAGGCGTCAGACGCCAGCAAATGCACGAGGTACCTAAAAACATACAACGTCGGATAATTCCTCGCTGGCGGCGCGTAAGTGATACACCGAGCGAAGAATTGACGTCGGTCAAACAATCCGAAGTTTCACCGGAGTTTCGACGTGAATTTGAGGCGCTAAGCGCCCGATGGCTTGCTGACAAGGATGTCGCTTCTGCATCAGAGCTCTTGTTCGCCGCAAGCCTTGGATACTCGGATAGCAGCGTGCATCAAGCCGCGCAGTTTCTTATCGATTCTCCGGGAGTTTCGACCCAGCTCAGGCGCCTAGCAGTAGGGCGATTGCCGAAGGTGGAGGAGGTTCCTGCCGCCGAAATCGAGCACAAGCAGACCTTCGAGATACGGTATCTAAAAAGCAAACTGGTTGAACATCCGCGAAATGCCCTTGCGCACGTTGAACTAGCAAGGGCTTACGTTTCGCTCGGCTTAACTGAAAAGGCAAATCGGCACATTCGTGTCGCTATCCAGTTGGCGCCATCAAGCCGCTTCGTCTTGCGGGCAGCGGCGCGTTTTGACGTTCATCGTGGCAAAGTTGAACGTTCCATTAAAGCGCTTGAAGGAGTTGCATCGCGAGACCCTTGGCTCGCTGCCACCCTCGTCGCCGTAGCTGACCTCAGCGGGAAGCCAATAAAGAAGATCAAGCCACTGCGGGAGCTTTTAGAGCAAACGAATGATCCAGCAGAAAAATCAGAGTTGGCGGCTGCGCTCGGCACCTTTGAGTTAAAGGATGCCGGCATCCGCAGAGCTCGCAAGTATTTTCAGATTTCTGCTGTTGCTCCCAACGAGAATGTCGTTGCGCAACTCTTTTGGCTTTCTAAGAATTACGGTGTCAACTTCGACAGGTCGCTGCTTGATCGTGGTGAGGCGTTCGAAGCCCGCGCCCAATCGTCAGCGGAAGCGAATGATTGGGAGAACGCCATACAAGCCTGCTTGCGCTGGCTAGACAATGAACCTTTCGCAATCCGGCCTGCGTTCGAGGGCGGCTATATTGCCTCGGAGATGCTCGGGGACTTTAAGACGGCAAAGGAGTTTGCCCACCGGGGATTGATTTCCAATCCGAAGTCTGGCGGCCTAATGAACAACCTGGCTTACGCTTTGATCATGGAGGGGGACATTGTCGGAGCGAAAGATTTGATAAGCCGCGCTAAGCAATTTCTGGGGAACGATGAAGAGCGGGAGAGAGCAGTCTTACAGGCCACGGAGGGGCTGCTTCTATATCGTCAAGGCAATGCCGCTGATGGCGCTTCTCATTATATCGCGTGTATTTTGAAGGCACGAGAATTGAAAATCGAGCAAGTAGTCCAACTTGCGTATTTGCACTTCTGCTACGAGGAGCTCCGCATCGGTCATGCACCGCCGTTTTGGTCAATCGAGGAACTGCAAAAGGTCTTCAGCGGTGATGAGGTGTCTAAGCATGCAAAGATAGTCTTCAACAGAATGGTCCAACCGATGCTGATAGCGCGTCAAAAGTATGGGCTAATTGATTCGGGATATGGCGCGCCATTGCCCATGTTGGTGCCGCCGACTTAGCGTCTACCGCAGGCACGTTACAACGCTCGTTTGGAATCGCAGTGATTCCGATTTGCATAGCTAACGTGGGGGCCTCAGTGGTTTGTATAAAAAAGGGTGAAGACGCGATATTTGCAACCTAACAGTTATCTTCTGTATTCGACGAATCGGACGCCCCCCCGTTCGGAATAAGA
>Ga0182030_10020509_pt1 | contig 12465 bp, 10 predicted proteins | sample 812S3MmetaG_FD_121299 | JGI IMG/M metagenome (GOLD analysis project Ga0182030, IMG submission 121299) | Permafrost microbial communities from Stordalen Mire, Sweden - 812S3M metaG (Illumina Assembly) | ecosystem: Environmental > Terrestrial > Soil > Wetlands > Permafrost | place: Sweden... | reverse complement strand
GTGCCTGTCTGTAGTCGTTCCGGTTTACAACGAGGAACATACCCTCGCGGCAATTATCGACAAACTGCTGATTCTGCCCCAGTTGCTTGAAATCGTGATTGTCGACGATTGCTCAACCGACAAGACGGCGGAGATCCTTTCCATCCTGAGCGCAAAACACGGGGTGATTCGGGCCGCGCGGCATGACAGGAACATGGGCAAGACGGAGGCGCTCAAGACAGGTTTTCGCCTCACGCGCGGAGACATTGTGCTCGTTCAGGATGCCGATCTCGAATATGATCCGCGGGAGATTCCCGACCTGATTGCTCCGATTCTCGAGGGGCACGCGGATGTTGTGTTCGGCTCTCGCTTCATGGTCAGGAAAGCCGCTCGAGTCTTGTATTTTTATCATTACCTCGGCAATAAGTTGCTTACTTTTCTGTCGAACCTTCTCACCAATATCAATCTTACGGATGTGGAAACCTGCTACAAGGCTTTTCGCGGCGATATTGTCCGCCAGATGAGGATCGAGTCGAGTGGATTTGGATTTGAAATCGAAGTGACGGCCAAGGTTGCGAAACTCAAGTGCGCAATCTACGAAGCGCCGATCAGTTACTATGGTCGAACCTACGAGGAAGGTAAGAAGATCACTGGATGGGACGGGGTGGCAGCGGCTTATTACATATTGCGCTTCAATCTGTTCTGCAGCCTGAAGCAGAGTTATTATCGCCAGCCCCAGATTCGCCGGGAGACTATTCCGACCCAGTAGCGCCGGGAAGTGCTCGGAGCATAGCAAGCATGAACTGAAAGAGGTCTGCCTAGGTCGTCATTGGCGGTGGAGTGGTCTGGTCGCGGGCCGGTCAGCTTTTTGCCCGCTTTCTGCTTGACTCCGCGTGTCATTTCGGACGCATCGCTGGGCGCCCCATCTTGAGGATAGATCCGTGCGAAAGCGGTCGCCTCGATATACATCAATCGCAGAGCCGCTGTATCCTCAATGTGTTGGCTGCGTTTTCTTCTCTCGCGGCCCCAATGGACTCCTACACCCATGAGCACGCAGACAATCAAGGTACACCTGCCCGACGGGGCCATTCGCGAAGTGCCCTCGGGCACGACGCCTCTCGATATCGCCAACGACATCTCGCCGAGGCTGGCCGCGGCTTCGATTGTTGCCCGCCTGATTCCGCTCGCCACAGCGGCTTTGAAGTCAGCCGCGGACGATGAGCCCACGGAAGCCGCCATGTACGCCGCCGAAGACGCGTCGGCCCCGCGCCTCGTGGATCTCTCGACGCCGCTCACCGCCGACACGCGCCTGGAGCTGGTCACCGAGAAGGATCCCGAGGCGCTCAAAGTGGTGCGCCACTCGGCCGCGCACGTGATGGCGACGGCGGTGCTGGAACTATTCCCCGAGACCAAGCTGGGACACGGGCCTGCGACCGAGAACGGCTTTTTCTACGACTTCTATCGCGAGACGCCTTTTACGCCCGACGACCTGGCGCGGATTGAGGCCAAGATGGCCGAGGTTGTTGCGCGCAACGAGCCATTCGTCCGCGAGCACGAGCCCCGCGAGAAGGCGCTGGCCGAATTCGAAAAAGACGGCGACTTCATGAAGACGCACTTCGTGACCAAGTTCACCGAGCCTGGCTCCGAAGTGAGCTTCTATCGCAACGGCAAGTTCCTCGACTTTTGCCGCGGGCCGCATGTGCCCTCGACGGGCCGCGTGAAGGCCATGAAAATCACAGCACTGGCCGGCGCCTACTGGCTCGGCGACGAGAAGAATCCGCAGTTGCAGCGCATTCACGGTACGGCGTTTTTTACGCAGAAAGATCTGGATGCGCACTTCGCCCGCCTGGAAGAAGCCGCCAAGCGCGACCATCGCCTGCTGGGCAAACAACTGGACCTTTTCAGCATTCAGGAGCTGGCCGGGGCAGGCCTGATCTTCTGGCATCCACGAGGCGCCATGATTCGCAAGATCATGGAAGACTGGATGCGCGACGAGTGCCTGCGCCGCGGTTATCAGCTGGTCTACACGCCGCACGTGGCAAAGATCAACCTGTGGCAGACCTCGGGGCACGAGGGCTTCTACGCGGCCAACATGTTTACGCCGATGGAATTGGACGATGCGATGTATCGCTTGAAACCGATGAACTGTCCGTTCCACATTCTCATCTACAAGAACTCGCCGAAGAGCTATCGCGATCTGCCGGTGCGCTATGCCGAGCTGGGCAATGTGTACCGCTACGAGCGCTCGGGCACCATGCACGGGCTGCTGCGCGTGCGCGGCTTTACGCAGGACGATGCACACATCTTCTGCATGCCTAGCCAGATCGAGAGCGAGGTGGATGCCTGCATCGACTTTGCCGAGGCGGTGCTCAATACCTTCGGCTTCAAGGAATTCAAGGTCGAGCTGTCGACGTGGGATCCGAATGATAGGGCGCACTATGCAGGATCGAATGAGAATTGGGACCTTGCGATCAAGTCGCTCGACAACGTGCTGAAGCGGAAAGGCATTCCGTACAAGACGATTCCGGGAGAGGCAGCGTTTTACGGGCCGAAGATCGATATAAAACTCGTCGACGTGCTGGGCCGCTTGTGGCAGCTTTCGACGGTGCAGTTCGACTTCAATCTTCCCGCGCGGTTCGAGCTTGAATACGTGGGCGAGGACGGCGGCCGGCATCAGCCAGTGATGGTGCATCGCGCCCTGTTCGGGTCGGTCGAGCGGTTCTTCGGCGTGCTGATCGAGCACTACGCCGGTGCGTTCCCGCTGTGGCTGGCGCCGGTGCAGGTGGGGTTGGTTCCCATCAGTGAGCGGCATAAGGCTTACTCGGACAAGGTGGAGAAGGCGCTGAAAGAAGCCGGCCTCCGCGTGGAAGTGGACGACCGCAACGAGAAGATGAACGCCAAGATTCGCGACTTCGCCAACCAGAAGACGCCCTACATTCTGGTCTTCGGAGACAAGGAAGAGGCGGCAAATTCCGTCAGCGTCCGCACCCGCGGCAAGGGCGACCAGGGGTCGATGCCACTGGCGGACTTCATCGCCAAGGCGAACGCGCTGGTGGCGGGGAAGTCGACGGAACTCTGAACCTTACAAAAAGAATGGGCGGCTCTGCCTCGACAGAGGAGCCCCCCCGTTTTCATTGAGTCTTCGATTCGTCTTCCGTTCTATAGCACCGCTGTCCCGAAAACTCTGCTATTGTTCCTGCTATCGGGAAATCTTAATTATGGGCTCACCTATTTCTATGAAAACGCGCGCCTTTTTAGCATTCCTTCGCCGCTTTAGCCTGGTTGTGCCGATTGCGGCTGGCTGTTTCAGCGGCCTTTCTCCCGCGGCGGCACAGAGCAAGCCTGCACCGGGCCAGACTGCCTCGGATCAGGGTGCGTCAGCCACCGCCGCGCCCGCCACGCCGACGCCCGCTCCCAAGCCCCCGGAACTCTCAAAGGAAGCTCTAGTTTTCGATAAGCACTATACCCACATCCGCGAAGAAGCGGACGGTACCGGCACGCGCGAGACCACGGCGCGTGTTCGCATTCTGGCTGACGCGGGCGTGAAGCAGATGGCCGTGCTTAACTTCACCTACACCGCGTCGAACCAGCAGGTGGACATCGCCTATGTGCGCGTCGTCAAGCCGGATGGCACCATCGTCGTCACCCCGGCCTATAACGTGCAGGATATGCCTGCGGACGTTACCCGTGAAGCCCCCATGTATTCCGATATTCACCAGAAACACGTTGCGGTGAAGGGTCTGGGCGTGGGCGACACTCTCGAATACGACCTCACTTTAAGCACGTTCAAGCCTGAGGTTCCAGGCCAATTCTGGCTTGAATATTCCTTTCAAAAGAACCTCATCGTTCTGGATGAGCAGCTCGATCTGGACGTGCCGAACAACCAATCTGTCACTGTGGCCAGTGACGATGTGCAGCCAGGCGTGACCGCCTCGGCGGGGCGCAAGCTATATCACTGGTCAAGTTCGAACCTTGCGCGGCCCGATCCCGATGCGCCGCCCAAGTCCACAAAACACTGGAAACCTTCGGTGCAGGTGACGACCTTCACAAGCTGGCAGCAGGTGGGCGATTGGTACGCATCGCTCCAGAAGGAGCCGCTTGCAGTTACCCCGGCCATACAGGCGCGCGCTGCCGCGCTGACCAAAGGGCTCACATCCGACGAGGACAAGGTGCGCGCGCTCTTCAACGACGTGGCCCTGCATATCCACTATGTCGGGCTGTCGTTCGGGATCGGACGCTACCAACCGCACTCGGCGGACGATGTGCTTTCCAACGAATATGGCGACTGCAAGGACAAGCACACGCTGCTGGCCGCGCTGCTGAAAGCGGCAGGATACGAGGCGTGGCCGGTACTGATCAGTAGCACACGGGAGTTGGACGAGCAAACGCCCTCGCCAGCACAGTTCAATCACGTGATCACTGCAGTGCCGCTCGCTGGCAAACTTCTATGGATGGATTCGACCGCGGAAACGGCCCCGATGGGACTGCTGCTTTCCCCGGTACGCGATAAGCAGGGGCTAGCGGTACCTCCCGTAGACCCCGCCCACATCGAGAGAACCCCCGCGAATCCGCCCGTACCAGGACTCTTCAAGTTTCTTTGCTCAGGCCAGTTGGATGAGCACGGCCACTTTACTGGCCACATCGAGGAGACTATGCAGGGAGACTTTTCGGTGGCTGCGCGTAACGCATTTCGCAATACGTCTGAGGCTCAGTGGAAGGAGCTTCTTGAGCGCATTCTTCGCTCACAAGGCTTTGGCGGCGAAATCAGCAACCCTAAAATTGCAGGAGTACTGGAACCGGATAAGCCTTTCCATGCAGACACGGACTACTCTCGCGAGAAGTATTACCAATGGAACGAAGATGCAAGCGCGCACTGGATCGGCGCACCCACGCCGCAAATGGGTGGCGAATTGGCTCCGGGAATCAAGCAAATCAAGCCAGCGGACGATCCACCACTAAGCGCTTTGGGAAGCAATTTCTACGATTCAACAATCACCTTGCCCAAGGACTGGACAGCCACTTTACCTCCGAGGGTAGATTTAGTCGAAGATTGGGCCGAGTATCATGCACAATATAGCGTCAACGACGGTGCGCTCCATGTACTGCGCACGATGTTGATCAAGAAGGATCATGTGCCGCTTGAAGACTGGGATAGATTCCTGGCATTTCGAAGGGCGATGTTTGTCGATGAGAACCATCAGTCGTTGATTGCACCGCCTGATCAGGACAAGCGCAAGCGACACTGATCTGCAAAGCAGAGAGGCGTAACTGCTTCAACATTTACGCGTTGATCGCCATTCCCTGCACCGCTCCATACGCGTCGAGCATTGACTCGGCGAGCGTGGGGTGGGCGTGGATGGTGAACATCATGTCCTCTACCGTGCCTTCCAGTTCGAGGACGGCTACGGCCTCGGCGATAAGCTCGGTGGCTTGGGGGCCGAGGATGTGGACGCCGAGGATCTCGCCGTATTTCGCGTCGGCGACGATCTTCACAAAGCCGTCGTGGCTGCCGACAATAGTGGCCTTGGAGTTGCCCGCGAAGGGGAACTTGCCGACCTTGACTTCGTAGCCCTTTTCCTTTGCTTGTGCTTCCGTCAGTCCTACGGAGCCGATCTGCGGCTCGGTGTAGGTGCAGCTCGGGATGCGGTCGCGGCGCAGTGGGCGGAAGGGGCGGCCGGCAATCTTGGCCACGGCCACCATGCCGGCCATGGAGCCGACGTGGGCCAGTTGCGGGAGTCCGAAGACGATGTCGCCAATGGCGTAGACGCCGGGCTCGGCGGTCTGCTGAGCTTCGTCGACCTTGATGAGTCCGCGATCGAGTTCGACTTTGGTCTTCTCCAGGCCGATGTTTTCCGTCAGCCCGGCGCGGCCTACGGCTACCAGCACTTTTTCGGCTTCCTTTGCCTGAGGCTTGCCGTTGGCGTCGGTGTAGCTCACCTTCACGCCGGTTGCTGTCTTCTCCACCTTTTCAACCTTGGCGCCGGTGTTGACGTCGATGCCGCGCTTCTTGAAGAGGCGGGTGATCTCTTTCGAGATCTCCTCGTCTTCGACGGGAACTACGCGGGGAAGGAATTCGAGGATGGTGACCTCGGTGCCGAAGCTGCGGAAGATGGAGCTGAACTCCATGCCTACCGCACCGGCGCCGATGACGATGAGGGACTTGGGCACGCTGTCGATGGAGAGGATCTCGATGTTGGTGAGAATGCTGCCATCGGCCTGAAGGCCGGGAAGCATCTTGGCGGAGGAGCCGGTGGCAAGGATTATATTTTTGGCCTTGACCTGGCTTGCGCCTGTGGCCGCGGCGATGTCGACGGTGTGCACGCCCGCTTGCGCTGGCCCCGTCAGACGGCCGGTTCCGGCGATGACGGCGATCTTGTGCTTCTTCATCAGGAATTCGAGGCCCTTGACGTGCCTAGTTATGATGGAGTCCTTGCGATTCTGCACTGCAGTCCAGTCGAGCGTGGGCGTGCCGATGCTGGCGATGCCGAATTCGGCAGCATTCTTCAGGTGATCCCAGATTTCGGCGTTGAAGAGCAAAGCCTTGGTGGGAATGCAGCCGACGTGCAGACAAGTGCCGCCCAGCCTGGGAGCGTTGTCGATGAGCGCGACTTTCAGGCCGTACTCCGCGCCGCGGATGGCCGCTGTGTAGCCGGCTGGGCCGCCACCGATAATGGCTACGTCGTAGATTATTTCTGTCTCTGCCAAGGGGAACTCCGTTCCGGGTCGCTGCCGACTTGCCGCAAACGCCACATTCAACATTCAGTTTAATGGATGAGTGGTTTACGAAGAGCTCTTCAGTTTCGGATCGAGGGCAATGTGCGGACCGGGCGCTTACAAATTCTGTTGGACCAGTTCGGCGGCAGCCTGTTGCGTCCCAGCCCCATCGCCGAAGCTCTCCAGCCAGCGCACGTCCGGCTCGCGGCGAAACCAGGTCAACTGCCGCTTGGCGTAGTTGCGGTGGCCTTGCTGCGCGGCTTCGATTGCGGCTTCGGTGCTCAGGGTTCCCGCCAGCACCGCCATCGCCTGCCGGTAGCCGAGCGAGTCTAGGGCTTTCACGGGGCCGTACCGCTCCAGAAGGGCGCTGGTTTCGGTAACGAGTCCGGCGGCGAAGATGGCGGCTGCCCGCTGGTTGAGTCGCTCGTAGAGGTGCCGGCGGGGCGGGTTCAGGCCGATGCGCAGCAGGCGAAACCCGGTGAGCGGGTCGCGGGCCATTACTTCTGACAGAGGCTTGCGCGCGGCGAGACAGACTTCGATGGCGCGAATCAGCTTGGGAGTGTCATTGGCGTGGATGCGCGCGGCCGAGGCCGGGTCGAGACGTATCAAGAGGCGATGGAGCCAGTCTTTTCCGTGTTTCGATTGGGATTGGGCGAGGCGCGCGCGGAGATCGTCCTGGCGGGAAGGACCGGCGAACAGGCCTTCAGTGAGCGCGCGGAGATAGAGGCCCGTTCCACCGGTTACGATGGGCAGGCGGCCGCGGCCGACGATCTCACGCAAGGCGGTGCGGGCCTGCCTGCTGTACTCGCCGGCAGTGAAAGGCCGATCGGGTTCGGCAACGTCGATGAGATGATGGGGCAGACGGACGCGTTCTTCGCGGGTGGGCTTGGCGGTGCCGAGGTCCATGCCGCGATATACGGCCACCGAATCGCAACTGACGATCTCGCCAGCGAAGCGCTCGCCGAGGGCCAGCGAAAGCGCTGTTTTGCCGCTGCCGGTGGGGCCGAGGAGGAGAAGCGCGAGAGGGGCGCTGTATGGAAGGTTTCCCTCAGGGGCTAAAGCCCGGGGTTGTTTGGCTGGATTTGTGTGCGGGCTGAAGGCCGAACCCTTCAATGCACTCATGACCGCGCTCACGGGCGCCACCAGCCGGACGGAAAGATCCATTTTGGATTGGTGTGGAAGAGCCACCAGGCGACGATTGCCGCCGCCACCATCAGCAGGCCAAACACCTGGTTACGCCGGTAAGCGCGCGTCTGCGCGGCCCGCCGCTCCTGCTCGGCAACCTGCTCGTAATGCGGCTTAATGCGGGTTTCAACCATCGCGGGTTACCGCCCAGCGGGAAGAGCGCGTGGGATTTCTTGAATTCCACGCTGGAGCGATTCGATCAAGTTCGCAGGCAATGCGGCTCCCGGCCGAGTCCATTCAAAGAGGGTTGCCGCAGCATTGGGGATCAGCACCGACCATTCCTCCGGAGCCTTTGTTTGTTTGTAATCCTGCTCCTCATCGACGCCTGACGCGGTAGCCGCCTTCGCACTTAGGAAAAGGATCCATGTTTCCACATTCCGCTTGGGGATAAGTCTCGCGATCCGGTCCCGCTGTCTGTCAGCCCGTTCTTGTCCTGATTCAGTCAGCTTTCCATCCAAGTCGGTCAAACACCGGTCTACAGACAACTCGTCTGCATCCATCATGGCAATGAGAGACGTCGTGGCGTAGCTATTCCTGCGTCGGCATAACCGCACTTGATCCGAGAATTGGTTGAGCACGCTCCACTTTCCGCTGCCGTGTCCGCCGGAGATCGGAGCAAAAATCATCTCCCTTGCCCCAATTCCGATTTTCTTTAGAAATCCCCTGATGAATGTTTGATGACGTTTATCCTCAGCGAGAATGTAGATCAAATAGCGATTACTCATTCTCCCAGCCTCGTGCGATCGTCTCCGCCGGCTGAAGAATATCGTCATAATCGGTCTTGTACGCTCTTGGTGGCGCCACGTGCCCATTTTGCTCTCGAACAATCAGGACGCCATATTCACGCGCCCACTGATTCAAAATCTCAGGGTGATGGGAGATAAGTATAAGCTGACCTTTGTTGTCGTCTGCGGTCGATTCGGCTTCCAGAAGCCAGGGCTGAATCTCGCGGAGAGAGATAAAGTTGTCCGGTTCGTCGATAAACACCGTGTAGCCCCTGGCGATCCAGAAGTGGAGGATCATGTACAGCGCGATTAGACTTCGCTGGCCGTCGGAGAGTTCTTTCAGTCCGAGACTTAGGCTCGAAGATGCTGGAGAACCGAAACGGGCAATCAACCGCTTCCCGATGTCGCTTTCCTCGAATTGCAATGCCTGGAACGAATCGAGAGTTTCTTTCAGAGCAAGAGTCATCTCCAGATTGCCAGCGGAGTCGCTTTGAAGAAGGTGCCTGTAGACGGAAGCAATGTTGGAAAAGCCTTTCGAAGGGAATTCTTCTTCGCGCGGAGCAATCTCCCTCATCGTTGGCGGATTGATTTGCAGCAAATATATCCTTTCAATCCACTGAAGAAACGCCTTCACACTTTCGTAGTCTTTTGCGAAGTGAACGAGCGAAATGTCCTTTACCCGCGTGGAAACATCAACCAACTTTGTTGGCCCATCTCCGAGGTTGACTCCCGTCTTCGACTTTGAAACGACAAGCGATCCGTCAACGCTCAAGATTTCCAAGGTGACCTCGTTTGAGCCGCGGTTTTCACTTGTCGTGGTCTCGATTCGGTAAATGAAACTCCTTCCCTTGTCCTCGCCCTCGATTTCAAAGACCTGAGTGGGAACATTTTGCCAACCAGTGCGGTTTCTCGGATCAAGAATTGCTCTCGGTCCGGGTGAGGTGCCCAGAACAAACTCTTTGACGGTCTGAATAGCATCCAGCAGCGACGACTTCCCGCTCCCATTCGCCCCGAGCAGCAGTTGCTTCCGCTCCGGCTTGTACTCGAAGTTCACAAAACACCGGAAGTTGTCGATATACAGGCGCTTCAGCATGGCAGGATTATACGTCGAACACCCCTCGCCTGCCCCGCCGTTTGACTTCCCCCACCCCCATTGCCGACCATTACCTTTTGGGCGGCTGCTATGCCCATCGAAAAGGTGCGCTCTCATGAAAGTCCTCATCCTTGGTTCCGGGGGCCGCGAACATGCGCTGGCCTCGGCAGTAAGACGAAGCAAGCGCGTTACAGATGTGGTTTGCGCTCCCGGCAACGGCGGCATCTCTCAGGTAGCGCGTTGCGTTCCGGTGAACCTGAAGGATGTTGCCGCGATGGTGCGCCTGGCTGAATCCGAGCAGCCCGACCTGACCATCGTGGGACCGGAACTGCCGCTCTCGCTGGGCATCGTCGATGCACTTCAGGAGCGCGGCATGCGGGTCTTCGGGCCCACCCGCGCCGCGGCCATGCTGGAATCAAGCAAGGGCTTTGCCAAGCAGTTCATGCAGCGGCACAACATTCCCACCGGCAACTTCGCCGTCTGTTCCACGGCGGCCGAGCTCGAAAAGGCGGTCGACTTTTTCCATCCGCCGATCGTGGTCAAGGCCGACGGGCTGGCTGCCGGAAAGGGCGTGATCGTCTGCCCGTCGCGGCACACCGCCATTGAGGCAGCGCAGGGACTGTTTACGGGGGCGCTGCTGGGCGAGGCGGCGCAGCAAGTAGTCCTCGAAGAGTTCCTTGCGGGCGACGAGATAAGCTTCCTCTGCCTGAGCGACGGCACGCATGTGGCGCCGCTGGCTCCCGCGCAGGACCACAAGCAAGTGGGCGAGGGCGACACCGGACCCAACACGGGCGGAATGGGAGTGTACTCGACGGATCGGATGTTGGAACCAGGCATGACGGAGTGGATTCTGCACCACATTGCCGAGCCGACCATACGTGGGATGGCCGAGGAAGGCACGCCCTTTGCCGGCGTGCTCTACTGCGGGCTGATGATGACCGCGCGCGGTCCCGAGGTGCTTGAATTCAACGCCCGCTTCGGCGATCCGGAGACGCAGGCCCTGCTGGTTCGCCTCGACAGCGACCTGGTGGAAGCCCTCGAAGCCTGCGTTGACGGCAGGCTTGCCGAGACTGAGTTGCGCTGGAGCCCAGGCGCCGCGGCCTGCGTGGTGGCCAGTTCCGCCGGCTATCCGGGCAGCTACAAGACCGGCCTGCCCATCACCGGCCTCGGCGCCGCCGCGCAGGTTCCGGGGGTACAGGTCTTCCACTCCGGCACGGCGCAGGTTGGCGGACAGTTGGTCACCGCCGGTGGCCGCGTGCTGGGAGTGACCGCGGCCGGCGATTCGCTGAAAGAGGCGCTGGACCGGGCCTACCAGGCATTGGCCGAGATTCACTTTGAGGGAATTTACTACCGGCGCGACATCGGGCATCGCGCCCTGAAAGGTTGATTCTCGAAATCCTGAATCCTGGGCGCCCTCTTCTAATCTCAGTCCCAGCAGGGAGAAACCATGAGCGTTGGAATTTCGCTGGAGGAACTGCTGACCTGGAGCCAGGACTCGTCCATCTTCTGGAATGGCCATCTGGACGCCAACCCGCATCTGCTCGAGTTGCCCTGCGACATCGGCGGAACCGCCAATGTGCAGGAGTTCGTTCGTCACATCTGGAGCGTGGAGCTGCGTTGGAACGAGCGGCTGGCGGGCCTGCCGGTGACGGCAAGAGAAGACTTACCTTCCGGGCCGCTGGCCGCGCTTTTCGATCTGCACAACCAGGCTGCCGGGATCTTCCGCCGGCTGCTTGCCGCTCCGGTCGAAAGCTGGGAGCAGCCGTACATTCTCGACATGGACTGGGTGCCACCGGAGATGCGAACCGTCACGCGGCGCAAGATAGCGGTTCATGCGCTCTTCCATAGCCAGCGGCACTGGGCGCAACTGGCCACGCTGGTCCGCACGGCAGGGTTTCCCTCAGGATTCAAGGGTGATCTGCTCTTCAGCCAGGCGCTATGCTAAGTGCTTGCTTCTGAAGATGTTACTAGCCTTCCCTGCTTCTGAAAGCAGGCCCGGCACAAGACCGGCCTGCCCTGGGTAGGCTTGAAGGGAACCGTGGTCTCCGCCCCGCACTCAGAACAAGTGGTTCTGGTTTCGGGACGCACCCTTTGACTGCCGCGCAGACGCTTCGCCTTGCACTGTTTGCAGCGTTTGGGGTCGTTCTTGAATTGTTTGTCGTGGAAGAAAACCTGTTCGCCGGCCGTAAAAACGAACTCGGCGCCGCAGTCAATGCACTTCAATACACGATCGGTGAATTCCATGGCCGGCTTCCCTGAAGCAGGGACTTCTACCGAAATCGGCCATAACTCAGCAACGTGCCGGTCCCGGATCCCTGTCTCCGTTCTTGCTGCTTAAACAAGGGCCCGGGCCGCTTCTAAGAGTGCGGCGATTGACTCGTCCGCCCGATGATTTGGGAAGGGAAAATGAACGAAAAAGAACGCATCGGCATTTGCGGAGTTATCAAGCCGAATGGCTGAGTTGCAGCAGGCCGCCCCGAACCTATTTGGTCTATCTCAAACTCCCGTTCGATTTCCACGGGAATGGACGGGGCGGCAAGCGCAACTTGTTAATAAAGTTAGTCCTGCTCTTTGCGAGCCTTCTTGCGATTCCGCTTGCGGGCCAATGCCGCCTTGACGCGCTTCTTTTCGCCGGGCTTCAGATAGTAGGAGTGACGCTTCACCTCTTTGATGATGTCCTCCTGCTGTACCTTCCGCTTGAACCGGCGCAGCGCATTTTCGAGCGGCTCGCCTTCTTGAACGCGAACCTCTGCCAAAAAATCCCACCTC
>Ga0182030_10020508_pt1 | contig 12466 bp, 15 predicted proteins | sample 812S3MmetaG_FD_121299 | JGI IMG/M metagenome (GOLD analysis project Ga0182030, IMG submission 121299) | Permafrost microbial communities from Stordalen Mire, Sweden - 812S3M metaG (Illumina Assembly) | ecosystem: Environmental > Terrestrial > Soil > Wetlands > Permafrost | place: Sweden... | reverse complement strand
TGTCAAGACGATACCATCGATTGGATACATGTAGTTATTGTATTGATCATTGTAAAGAGCAATGACACCTGAAACGAGCATATGTTGATGCACAGAATATCTGACAATCTCGAATCCCTCTTCTTCCAAAATCTTCAAACACTCAGATTGAGAAGGAAGCATGTTGTCCTTGATGTGCGTGATATCATATGCAACGAATGCAATGCTTTCTAGTCCATTTGTGAGACGTCCAGCATTGAGCTTTCCGCAGACAAAGTTCCTTGAAGTTCCAAAGCTTCCTGTCTTAGGGTTCGAAGAGTATCTCTCACGCCATACATCCTTGGATAGGATGAATTCGCCACGGACAACTAAGTTTTGCAAGTTCTGAAGACTTGGTAGGTTCATGTGACGTATGACGTAAGAAATGTCGCCTCCGATTTCCCCATTGCCTCGAAGAAAAGCTTGTGTGGGCTCTCCATCTTCATAGATGATCATCCCGCTTACTCCATCAAGTTTGTTAGATGCGACAATAGGTTGTGTTCCCTGAATGAAGGATGATAGAGACTTGTCAGCTTTCACTTTGTTCAATGAAGGCATGAAGTAAGGTAGATCAGAGCGTATCTTCTCTTGAGGAAGGGTTCCGACAATGGTTTGATTGTGTTCACCTTTTGGATCGTTCCTCAGACGTTTATTGAGAACATAAACTAAGGCATCATAGGCGTTATCTGTGATGCAGTCAACGCCAGTGTTGTAATAGTTATAGTTACATCGTTCGATTAATGCCGAGAGATCGGCTGTAGTTAGTCCCTCAGCGTAAACCTCAGGATTAGAGTCAATCTCGGTAATATTCATCATTGTTGAGTTGGAAATGATATTCATCTAAAATTTAAAATCATTTTAAGATGAATGTCATCATTCTTTTGTTATTAATGTCGGACAGTACAAATACATACTTTAAGATTTTGTTCTATGTCTATTAAAGATGAATAACAATAAGAACAAGTTCTATGTGCTTGTAGTTGTTGTTTTGGTCATCATTGTAGTTATAACAGTATATGCTATGCGAGTTAAGACTTGGCGAAAGATAGAAATCGAACAAAGAAAGAAAGAGAAAACATCAAATAGAGTGCAATTTGAGGAACCTCAAGAAGAACCTGTACAAAAAGAAATTGCTCAAAGTCCACCTTGTGATATTCCTCCAACACCTGAAATCTTTAGTGATTCTGGAAGAGAAGGAAGTGAGATATTCATTTCATGGTCTCCAGTTTCGAATGTTCAAAAGTATGTTGTGTATTTGAAGGAAATGACTGAAGGTGCTGAAGATGTTAGTCCCGTTAATTACGATCAAAAGATAGCAGTCAAATCTGATACATGGTATTATGTATTTGCAATACCTGAAGCGTCAATAATGACATGGACTATTATAGTGAATGCTGTAAATGATTGTGGTGAAAGTGATATCACAAACGATGTTTTGAGGATTAGTTAATTTTTTCAATGAGCAAATAATTACTCATTGGAGATAAACATGAGTAAGAGAAATCAAAAGAGATGCAATCTTGACGTCTTAACAAATGCTTTGAGAACCATAGATGCTGCACATTATGATCATCCCCAACTGACATATGTTATGGAGGTTTTGGGAAACCTTGATCCGAGTTCACAAAAGATTGTTATCATGTCTGCACTTACAATTCCCATAACATATTCACAGTTAATGGATCATGTCAGACAACAATTTGTTGTCTTGAGACAACAGGATAGGGATGGAAGCTACTGTGGTCTCGGATTTGGAGAGAAATGTGTGAGTATTGCTACTTGGAATTCACATAATCTTCCACATCATGCAGATGAAGTTATTGTTACTCCTCATTGTATCCAAGGAAAGAATGGAAAGCTTCGATGCGGACATTTCCTTGACTTTGCAGAATTATGGATTGATAAGAATGGAGGCACATTTGGAGACTTCTTGAGTAAAGTGAAAGTTGAAGATTATTCTAATTAAACAATGCTTTCAAAGCATCGTTTAAAATATAATGGAAGATCTCAAGATCTTTAAGATCTTGAAAAATCTCGACATACCCGACAATGCGGATGTTTACATTCCAGACAATGAAGCACTAGATTACGCAGCAAAAGAATTCGGAATCACAACAGATGTTATGTTGTCATCTCATGAATTCATAGGTATCATGCAAGATTGTGTCAATCCTCAAGATCTCGAAATTTGGAAAGATGGTGAATACACAATCGTTGAAGATGTGATTCTCCAGAAGAGTGTGAATGTTGGAAACATTACATTTCATATCATTGATGGTCTATTAATTAAATTCTTCAAACTTAGCACATTGAAATGGTTCGATCAAAGATGACCCCTAAAGGTTGCATCATCACATTCTCCACATAGACAATCATTACCTTGAACAAAATCGTGATACGTTTCATAATCAACTCCATCCAAACAAATGTGATCATAAAAGAAATAATCTAATCCTTCAATGTCAGCTTTAACTCTAAAGTTAGCACATCGAGTTTGATCATCACATTCATATGTTTTAAGAATATATTTCTTGAGATTGTTAAGTGATTTCTCCTTCTTCTCTGAAGAAGACAAATCGTCTTCATGATCATATTGTTCAGACATAATACGCTTCAGTTTGTCTCTGATAGCTTCTAATCTATTGCATCTGATAGGGCGCCTTTTTGATTCTTCGAGCTCAACTTCAATCAATTGCAAAGCTGTTTGCAAATTCTTACTCATTTAGAAACATTTATGAAAATGTTTCTATACTCATTTACCTATAATTCGAGATTCTCAAGCCATATATCAAATCTTGTCGGATCGCATACGATACCCTCATCTTCATAAAGATTGGATTCGTCAAGAAGACCATTGTCAATGAGATCTTGAACGACACTATCTTCAATGAGAAGATTGAAGTCTGGATTATACCATATAGCTTCACCTTCATTGCGCAGTGTGATCACTGTATTCATGTTGGCACTTCTCTCATCGAGTTCGGCTTCACTCAATGTTGATATGTAATAGTCGAGCATCTCTTCCCATGTCGATTTGATTACTTCAATGAATTCATCAACTTGAGGATTGAAGTTCCAAAACATGTAAGGTGAGTTCATCTCCAAACTCAAAAGTTGCAATAGGATATTTGAGGATTCCTCATCTCCATCTTCCAGATATCTCGTAATCTCATCTTCGACTTGACCATTGAACTCTTGGATCCACTTGTCAGTTGGTTGTCTCACTTCCACAGAAACATTCTGCAACACATCAAGATATGTGGCAGGATCAATTCCAATGTTCAGATATGGAATGACGAATCCCAACCCTTCTTCAATGAGATCATTCACGGTTTCTGGATGATGTGTAGATTCAATGAGACTCAATGCATTTTGATCTCGACCTGCAGCATTGAAGAGTTCATCATGTTGTATGGAAAGTATAGCATCAACTGCAGAGAGTGGACTCAATATATGTCCATTGATTCCGATCTTCTCGAGTTCTTCAATTCTCTTCTGAACCAATCGAATGATGCGTCCAATTTCTTTCGGATGATTTCGGAAGGAAGTCTTATTCGCAGCTTGAAAGTCATGAACAGTCAATCTTGAGTTCAACAATAAAGAGAAATTCTCTGCATCATCATCTGATAATCTTGGAGAATCTGGGAAGAACTTTTGAACCATATAGCCATATATTCCAATACTACGACATCTATCACGAAATGTTCCGCTTGAAGAACATAAAGCGTGAATATCTTCAGGAGATAGATGTTTCATCACTGCGAATAATGCACCTGAATGTAACATCTTGAAATGTGAAAGAGCACCACCACCAGTTATGAACATGTTAATGATAGGAGTCATATTGTTGATTGTTGTTTTGTCACCAACTAGGCGAATTCCAGGATCAAACAGAATATCATTCTTTTCACGACTATATTCATATGCTTCTTTGATGGTTTGAGTTTCTTTGGTATCGATGTTATATACCTTTCGTTCTATTCTAGCTCTTAAGATACCTTCATATGCTTCTTTTGCTTCCTTGTGATATGGGATGTCAACATCCACATCCATTTAAGCGTGAGTTAAAAATTCTTCAACATTGGTAAATGAGCAAAGCCAAGATCACAACTCAAAGCTTGTCCAAAGCTTTGAATTCGAAAGGAACCGTAGCATCACCACAAAGTATTCAAAGCCTGTGTGACGAATATAACAATTATTGTGAGCATTGTAGCAATCCAAATGAGATGTCAACTCAAAAGTTGTGCGGATGCGGCGGAAACAAAGTGAAAATTCCTCCAAGGTTTGATCAATGATGGATGACATTTTCTGGCTCAATCTCATATATCTTCAAAGATATCTTCAAAGATATCAGATAATCATTTGCGTTTTTTACTTAGCTTTGGGATCGAATTTCGATGTCACAAGTTCTAGAGGCACTATACTTTTAGAAACTTCAAGTTGCTCCTTGATCCAATCGTCATATGTCATGTCAAGAGGTATCTGACCTGCTTTTCTTCTTGTATAATAAATAGCTCCTGTTGGAACAAAAACATTAGGATTACTAGAGAACCATAATTCGAGCGAAGAGCGTTTTGGGCTAGCCATTATATTTATGTCATATATGTAAATTTTTAAGCAATGCCTTCCTCTTGCCACTTACGGAAGAGTTTCCACATTTCATCTTCGTTTGCGGGTAGCTTAGGTTCTATGATGTTACAACTACTCATTCCTTTGAAATCAAAACTTATAAAAGTTATGATTCATTTTTTATTGTGACCAAGAATCGGAGGCAGTTATACCACCTCCAGTCCAAGTTATTTTTTGATAAGTGAATTGAATCTCTTCCAAAGGGTTCGTTGAACCTCCTACAGTTGATACAACTGTATCAGGCAACATTTGCTCACTGCTTACTATTGTCATATTTGTAAATGTAATCTGCATAACGCTCGCTATTCCTTGATCTCCCACACTATTCACAGTCAATACTCCATTAGCTCTTTTTCCTGAGACAAAAGCTTGATATAACAGCGGAGATGCTATATCTATTTCTTTTCTGATGGTAAAAGGGGTATGTTGTCTCCTTCCAACTAATGCACCAGAAGCAGCATCATATGGTTGACTAATTCTGTTATCAAAATATACTATAGCTATGTCACCATTTGGAGAACTTCCATGAACAGTTGCTCCACCAATTGTTAAATGTAAGGATGCTGGAGTCTCTCCCGAAACATTATTAAGATCAGAATTTGAGAAAGATCGTACGAGTATTTTTTTGGAATTACCAGCGCGGAAAGTCTTCATTATTTGAGATAGAGCAAAATTTTTCCAACTTTACGAACAAAAACGATCATTTGCAACTCAATAATGACTGATATCTTCTTCATCAACTTCATAGATTTTCAATGATGTACATGGATCAACTGATGCATGCATATCTATGATTTCTTCTAATGTTGTGATAGGATTGTCTTGGAAGATGTGCTCATCAATGTCTTTCAAACTGAGTATATCATCGGATTTGCCGTAAGTTCCACCATGAAAGTCTTTTGGATCGATACCAATTGATCCATCATCCTTTGCATAGAAGACAACTCCACCACGTGCTGCCATGGAGCTTCCTGTCGTTATTGTATCAATGTAAATCTTCTCTAAGATTTTCTTTGCTAAGGGTCGATGTTCTTCTGAATCCAGAGCTTCAAAGACGTCATGAAGAGTGATATCTCTATTTCTTCTCTCTCTGAATATGAAGATATGCTCGATGTCTTTTCCGAATTTCAATCTGAAAACCTTCATGCTTATCTTGATTTTTAAATCAAGATAATATAACCTTATGAATCATTTGTTGAGATTACTCTCTATCCATAAACCTTTATTCACATGAGAAGTGAAGTAAAACATAAGATCTCCTTTTGATGATTCCAAAGTGATACCGAGAGTTTGATCTATCTTGTTCTTCTTCCACTTCTTATAGAGCTCTTGTGATTCAAATTTGATGATTATGGGATGTCCAGTTTGTCTGTTGACGCGTTTCTTAGTTACAGAAAATTTCTCCATTTCAATTCGAAATTGAAATAATTTCATAACTCAATTTGTTATGAAGAATAATTCTTCATGATTTAGAATGAATATCCATTTTGAGTAGTCTTGATGATTCTCTAATATAGATTCTAATGCTTCATTAGGCTTGATTACAAACTTAAGAGTCGAAATCTTGCCATCCTTTTCTTGTATTGCCCAGAATCTCAAACTTCCATCATATGTTGTCTCTGGAACAGGTCTATCAGTTTCATCTTCATACTTGTATATCAAAAAGTCAAACCTAAAATACTTGCATTCTCCTACGAGAGCGGATTCACGAACCTTAGTAAGAGTATTCATTTTAAGTGGATAAGAATGAAATTCTTATTCTCAGAATATAAAAGATGTTTACACATATCAATGTAGATAAAGATAAAGCTGCTATTTTGAATAAGTTTGAGAAAAGCTTAATTATGCTTGATGATCCAAGTGAATTGATGTTGTTTAATGTCATTGATTTTCTTGGGTGTTATACTTCTGCATTGTTTAAGACTAACTATTCTGCTAGTGATTGTTGTAACACAGTTGAAACCCTAGAGAATCTTTTTATGGTACCCCGATCTAATGATTATATCAATATTGTTAGTTCACGACAATTAAGAGAGATATTTGATGCGGATGGTAATTTCTTTTATGACTTCAAAGTTATGCCAAAAGGTATGACTTTTCACACTTTTGTTGTTGTAAAATATGAAAGTGATTGGTTTCTCATGCAATCCTTTTTTGGAATATGTGGATTATCTGTTAAGGAGGATAAAGACATACCTTTTTATTTATCAGAGTTCATAGAATCAGCGACAGCAAAACGTTTCAATCATTTGTTCGGTACGAGTTTCCCTGAGTCAGAGACTGCTACAGCAAGTAGTGATATTAACATGAAATTATCATATCATGAATTGAACGAGTTACCTAGAGAAAGATTAGTAGAATTAATAGAGGATTTTATTGCTGCAAATACTCATGTATGATATTCATAGTTGTATACAACTATGAATATTAGCCACGATCGAAGCGCTTGATGGTGGTCTTGAGCTTGATACTATGCCATTTGGAATCGGGCTGTTCTGGTGCTCCGAGCAATCGTGTGAGTTCCTTCTCGAATTGAATCTTATCAGGAGTATGACTCTTCGGGAATGCATCAGTATGCCATTGTTTGAAGTTGATGTAGAGGTCGTTAAGCGTTTCGAAATCGAGATATCGATCAGTTTTGTCAAGTTTACTCATGACAAATTGAGCGAATAGATCGTTCTCATACTTATACTTCTGAGACTTATCTACTACCGCTTTTGGCTTCTTCACACCACCTTCAATTGTATACTTCTTATAATATTCTGTCAATACCCAATAATAGGCTGATGCCAATAGTTTCAAACGTTGCTCAATAAAAGGATCAGCTTTGAATGTTCTCTTAGCCCATTGTTCATCCTCGTTAACTGGAGGATTCGCAACAAAACGAGACTCACATGGAACAAGAACTAAACGTTCCCAGATAGCAGCATCACTAGTCTTAGCTTCAGGAGGATTGTTAAGAATCATGATAAGATTATATTGAGGTGTCATTTCACCACCATTGGAATACAATTTACGTGCTCTGACTTCATCATTACCAGTAGCAATCTTCACGAACGAGAAATTAAACTTCTGTGTCGCATTAGCCTCGTCAATATACTTGAGACGTTGACCTTTAGATGTTGCCATCTCCGGATCTGCAGCACCAGCATCGAGAGTCTTTCCAACAACTGCTCCCAATGAAAACTTACCACAGTATTTTCCAAATGTATGCTTATCAAGCTTTTGAATTGTCGTCTTACCATTGTGAGCAGTTTCACCAATATATATGACAAGCCATTTGTCTTTGTTACCACCGACAAGACAACTTCCCTTATGTCCCAAAACAAAGTCAATCATATCTTGATGATACAAAACCTTCCTGAAGAACATCATGACCTCCTTAACATCATCATGTTCCCAAGTATAATTAACATTATACGAAACATTCATTTGTAGTGTGATCCAATCTTCAGGAAATCCTCGACGAAGACCCCATAGTTCAGTATTCTTACCTCTGAAATCATAGACTCCATTCTTGACACCCAAGAGAAAGTGATCTTCATCACTCAAATCTTCGAAATCGCGCTCGTACAAAACTTCTGCACATTCTTGCATGACCTTACCCTTATATCCTGGTTCTTTGAGTCCTCGAATGATAGAAGAACATTTGTCGCGCATCTTTTTGAACATTTCTTTAGCTTCAACTGGCTGATCGGCACCACTCAAAGTGGGTAATAGTTGATCAAAGACGAGTACTAGTTCTCTCGAAAACTTTTGACGCAATCCATTGCCGCCACATAACAATGACCAATGATGCCCGTCAAATCCCCACCATGTTTTTCGCTCAGTGTTAGTACATAAGAAGCAATCTCCAAACATAAATCTGGCGATATCTGCAACTTCTGTGATACTAGCATTCTCTTGAACTGCACCGATAGCTGCTTTCATAACATGCTGGCGCGTCCATAGTTTAAAATCCTCAGATTTGTTTTCGCGCGCCAGCATGCGAATGGCAGCAAGACCATGTCTTGTTTGCATATAGCTAAACCATACTTCATCTATGAGATTAACGAATTCTTGAGGAGTCCAGCGCGTCCAAAGTTCTTTTCCAGCATCATTGAATAGGTTAAACATACACTGTCCAATGAAACTCCAACCCTGTTTTGTCTTGAGATAGGATACGGATATCATTGGCATTAGTTCTGTAACTTGGGTGCGAGCATTTGGAAATCCGAAGATGTCATTAACATCCATTTTATTTTAGAACAAGAGTTAATAATTTGTCCGAAATCATTTACACACATCGTTCATGTCAAGACATATATGATGTCTTGACATTCATTACAAATGCCAATCGATAGGCTCTATTCCATGTTGTTGCAGATAACGATTGCAATCGTTGAAATGATCACACGAATTAAATGTATTGTAATTTCCTCTAGCAGCAGGATGTGAAGCCTGTAATTGTAAATGTTGACCTTCAACATATTTCAAAAATGCTTGGGCTTCCTTACCCCAAGCCATAAATACTATATTCTTCTTCTTCTTACACAAGTATTGCAACACTCTCAAAGGAAAGAATTGCCAAATATTCATATGTACAGCCTTCTCTCCAGCCTCAGTAGTCAATGCCGCATTCATCATCAATACACCTTGTTGCATCCATTTCGTTAGATTACCATCTTTAGGTGTCGTAAATCCAGGTATCGTGCTTTCGAGACGTTTGAAGATAACACGTAACGAATGTTGGATACCCATGTTAGACCAATTATCAAAAGAACAACCTGTTGCAACAGGTTGTCCTCCCTCTAACAAATAATACGGATCCTGACCAATGATAACAACCTTGACATCCCACCATGGTGTTAATTGAAAAGCTCTGAAGACATTCCAAGGATGAGGTACCAACATCTTCTTCTCACGCTTAAGCTTTCTTGCAAGAGCTTCTCCTGCAGTTCGGATATCATCAGTATAATCATTCAACAATTGATTCCATCCAACAGGAATCATACCCACAAAGAGGTTTGGTAAATCATCATATGTTATCTTTGCAGTATCTATGATGTCATGTTCACATGTAAGTATCTCTTCTTGTTGTACATCCATTTTGATTTTGAAGATAAGGAATAAAGAATCATCATTTATGATGTATACATCATTATATATGAATCATCATCAAACTTTATAAGAACATTGTTGTAAGTGTTTTTATACATAGGATTCGAACCCCATTGATTAAGTTCACCATTAAAGTCTTCACTTGACCTTCTACGAATAATATATGTTACATCATCATCTTGATTCTACTTGTACAAGAAACACTTGTAATATCTTCTTTCCTGTCTTATTTGTATCGATCAAATCAGAGCAATCCCGCATATCACACGTCAATATCGCTGATATTGATATAATTCGATCAGTGGATTTCAAGTAATCATTGATCATTGCTAATGTCGGAACATTCGACATTTATAGAATATTTACTTCGTGTAATGGTTTATTATCAGTTATATCTTCGTAATCTTTTCTCTTGTGATTTTCTGCTAACACTATATATATGTATAACATTATTAAAACCGCAGAAGTTATGAATAATATACATGTGAATACAACTGCTACAGGACTACTAAAGGTGCTCACCTTAATGTCAGATGAAGAGACAAAACATTGAACATTGAGACCTGGAGCAAAGTTAACACTCATATATGCTTTGACAGCATTATAAGAACTACTTGTAATAACTGTCACATTTCGAATCATGTGAATATATTGTAATGTTGCGACTCCAACATAATTAGACGGATTGTATATTTGAATACTCATGCAATGACATTGTTTAAGACTATAACCACTATATCTTGCTAAAGGATTGATATATCCAAAGATAATCAAAGCTAAGCCACCTGAAGCTGCAATGATTCCTAATATCAAAAGAATTATTCTATTGCGACAGCAGATTTCCATTTATTCTCAATCATAGCTTTTTAAGCTATGATTTATTCGATGTCTTCACCAAAGAAGTTTGGGATGCCTTCGACTTCTTGACCTTGAGGACATTCCATAGGCTCAGGTTCTTCATCTCCAGACATAAGTTCTTCTTCTTCTTCATTTTCCTCCTCCTCTTCAAATTCTTCGCCTCCAGATGTAGGCTCTTCTCCTTCTTCTGGTTCCAAAATAGAACTCGTGACTGTATCAACAACAAGTATTACTTTTGTAGCACTCAAAACATAAAGGCGATTTCTATCTACGTGAAGATAATTACGCCAATCTTCAACATCAGATGGTATTTCATAAGCTCCAATAGGGAATTCAATTGCGAGCTCTTCATTTCCAAAATCTAAATCCAAATTATCAATGGTACGATCCATTATGACTGATGCTCCAAAGACATCTAGAAAATCCTGTTCTGTGAAATCATCAATGTTAGAGACTCTATAATTATCCAAAGCATTATTAGATGGAATAAGAAGAATAGCATTTGGTAGATTCTCTAATTGTTCGAGACCATTGTTTCCTGGCATACCATTCATAAACGTAAGTGGAACACCAGAAACTGCAGCATTGTTAAAATTAAATCTATGAAGAAGCTCCGAAGCCTTGCTAAGATTTCCATCATCTTCCAGAATGGCTCTGACGCTATTCTCGACTTCAGGAACTTCTGGCGCTTCTAAAGCTGCAACCATATGCGGACCGAACTGGAAATCTCTCGGAACTGGAGCATTTCCAATAACTCTACCACTAGGTGCCGCAGCAGGTTCTTGAACATTCGGCTCTTGCACAATAGGTTCTCCTTCCTCTTCAACAGGGATCAGTCTCGGAGGAGAAGGTTCTCGTGGAGGAGAAGGTTCTCTCACAGGCTGAGCAGCACGTGCTGCTGCAATAGCTGCACTCAGTCCTGGTCCGAGTTGGAACCCTTCAGGAATAGGTGCGATACCAACCACTTGACGTCCTCGAGCCTGAGGTTGAGGTCTCGGAGGAGATGGTTGTCTTATCGGAACGCGTGATTGTATAACAACCGGCTCTGGAGCGGGAGGAAGCGGCTCAATAGGTTCTGGCTCTTCTGCTACTTCTTCAGGTGGAACTGGAAAGTTAAAGATAACACTGTTGATGAGTATAACGTTTGGATTAGATGCATCATTTATTTCTTCAATGGGCCCGACAGGAGGTTGTACACCTCGTCTTAACATTGCTTCTCTAGCATCAGCTGGAAGCATATCTCCATTTGCAGTTGTAAATAAGTGTGATCTAACGAATGCTCGAACCAACTCGGCATTGCTGTAGAAATCATCCAATGTCATGTTTGCATTCGCAAGTGCAGAGTTTATAGATTCGTTACTAGGCATGTAAATTCTTTGTGCTGCGTTAATCTCTTGTATGAGATCAGGTACAATGTTCGTAATGACAGCTCCGATTGGGTATCTTTGCAGAGCTTCCATATTCGATTGCTGAGGTTGCACAACTACTGGTTCGGGTACAACGACTGGAGGTGCTTCGGCTTCGATTGCTGCAGCAACATCTCTAGCTCTGGATGCTCCACGTCTCGGTCTAGAAGTACCACGTGTTGGAGCTGGAGGTCTTACAACACGAGGAGGAGAAGGCTCTCTCGCAGGAGAAGGTTGTCTCGCAGGAGAAGGTTGTCTCACAGGAGAAGGTTGTCTCACAGGAGAAGGTTGTCTCACAGGAGAAGGTTGTCTCACAGGAGAAGGTTGTCTCACAGGAGAAGGTTGTCTCGCAGGAGAAGGTTGTCTCGCAGGAGAAGGTTGTCTCGCAGGAGAAGGTTGTCTCGCAGGAGAAGGTTGTCTCGCAGGAGAAGGTTGTCTCGCAGGAGAAGGTTGTC
>Ga0182030_10020507_pt1 | contig 12466 bp, 11 predicted proteins | sample 812S3MmetaG_FD_121299 | JGI IMG/M metagenome (GOLD analysis project Ga0182030, IMG submission 121299) | Permafrost microbial communities from Stordalen Mire, Sweden - 812S3M metaG (Illumina Assembly) | ecosystem: Environmental > Terrestrial > Soil > Wetlands > Permafrost | place: Sweden... | reverse complement strand
GGAGCTTCGCCCGTGCTGGCGCGCCGCGTGCGTGAGCGCATCGAAGCGCTGCTGCCGGCGCGGATCGGCGATCTCGCCGCGTTTATCGGCCGCTGGCGCAAACAGGTCCACGGCCGCATTGCGGAGATGCCGCTGCGCCGTCGTTTCTGGGAGCGCGTGGTCGATGGCCCGATCGGCGCGCTGGTGCTCGCCGGGCGCAGCACAGAGGCCGAAGCGGCGCTGACGAATATTCCCGATCCGTCCGCGTTCGCCGGCGCGCTTGCGCCAGGCCAGGCGGAGGGCCGGGTGACGCTGGTCGGCGCCGGTCCGGGTGATCCGGATTTGCTGACCATCAAGGCGCTGCGTGCCCTGCAGGATGCCGATGTGATTTTTTATGATGAACTGGTCTCGCCCGAAATTCTCGATCGCGCCCGCCGCGATGCCGCGCGGGTACCGGTCGGCCGCCGCGTCGGAAAGCCCGGCATCGGCCAGCGCGCGATCAACAGGCTTTTGATCGAGGCGGCGAAGTCGGGACAGCGCGCGGTACGCCTCAAGGGCGGCGATCCCTTCGTATTTGGCCGGGGCGGCGAGGAAGTCGACGCGCTGCGCCAGGCCGGTATCGCCTATTCGATCGTGCCGGGAATTACCGCGGGGCTTGGCGCCGCCGCGCAATTCGAAGTGCCGCTCACCTTCCGGCATGAAGCGCTGCGCATCACGTTTCTTACCGCGCACAGGGCCAAAGACGCTGAAACCGTCGACTGGTCGACGCTGACGGACGAGAAGATGACGGTGGTTGTCTATATGGGAATGACCGCGGCGCCGTCGGTGCGAGCCGGCCTGTTGGCGGCCGGGCGATCGCCGCAAACGCCGGTCGGGGTGTTCGCCCGCGTGACGCGCCCCGACGCCCAGGCGGTTGTCGGTACCCTCGATGAATTGCCGGCGCTGATCGGCCGGATCGATGGCGGTCCTGCGATCCTCATGATCGGCGACGTCGTCGCGCATTCCGCGCCATGGCGCCATTCGAACCTCCATCAAGTCATCACCGGAATTCTGGAAGCTGCCGAATGACCTCTCCGCTCGAACAGAAAAAAATCAGGATCACCGGCCCGTCGGTGGTGACGGCGAACCGCACCTGGGATGGCGCCGTGATCTATCGTACCTCGCAGCAGGGCTGGTCGGCGGACTTGTCGGATGCCGCGATCGTCCGCAGCTCCGATGAGGCGCGGGCGTTGCTGGCAGAATCGGTGGCCGACGATGTCGGCGCGGTCGGCGCCTATGTCGCACCGGTCGAAGTCAAGGACACCGGAGCGATCAAGCCCGGCAATTTGCGTGAACATATCCGGTCGGAAGGCCTCACCATCGACCTTCCGGTCCGGGCATAAGGCTAACGGCTGATGTATGCATATGACGAACTCGACCGCACGCTCATCAACGAACGTGTTTCGGAATTTCGCGATCAGGTGAAGCGCCGGTTGTCCGGCGAACTCACCGAGGACGAATTCAAGATGTTGCGGCTGCAGAACGGCGTCTATCTGCAACTGCACGCCTACATGTTTCGGGTGGCGATTCCATACGGAACGCTATCGTCGAAGCAGTTGCGGCGGCTCGCGCATGTCGCGCGCCGCTATGATCGCGGCTACGGCCATTTCACCACCCGGCAGAACATCCAGTACAACTGGATCAAGCTTGCCGAATTGCCAGATGCGCTGGCCGATCTCGCCGAGGTCGGCATCCACGCCATGCAGACCTCGGGCAACAACACCCGCAATGTCACCTCCGACCAATGGGCCGGGGTGGCGCCCGGCGAGATCGAGGATCCCCGCATCTGGTCCGAGCTGTTGCGGCAATACACCACGCTGCATCCGGAATTCTCGTTCCTGCCGCGCAAGTTCAAATTCGCGATTACCGCCTCGGAGCACGATCGCGCGGCGATCAAGGTTCACGATATCGGCCTGCGCCTGCACAAGAACGCCGAAGGCGAGACCGGATTCGAGGTGCTGGTCGGCGGCGGACTTGGCCGCACGCCGTTTATTGCCAAGACCATCAAATCGTTCGTGCCGGGCCGTGATCTGTTGAGCTACGTCGAGGCCATTCTGCGCGTCTACAATCAGTATGGCCGCCGCGACAACATCTACAAGGCCCGCATCAAGATCCTGGTGCACGAACTCGGCATCGAGAAATTTGCGCAGGAAGTCGAGGACGAGTGGCTGCAGATGCGCGACGGCGCGCTGACGCTGGATGACGAGGTGGTCGAGGACATCCGTTCGCGCTTCACCTATCCGGTCTACGAAAAACTGCCGCATATGCCGGACGAGCTGAAGAAGGCGGCGCACGACCCGAATTTCGAGGCGTGGCGCAAGAATTCCGTCGCGCCTCACAAAGTCCCGGGCTATGCGATCGTGACGCTGTCGCTGAAGCCGGTCGGCGGACCGCCCGGCGATGCCACTGCCGAGCAGATGGACGCGATCGCCGATCTCGCCGACCAATATTCCTTCGGCGAAATTCGCGTCGGCCACGAGCAGAACCTGGCGCTGCCCCATGTTGCAAGACGCGACCTGCCGGTACTGTGGCGGGCGCTCGACAAGATCGGTGTCGCGACGCCGAACGTCAATCTGGTCTCCGACATCATCGCCTGTCCGGGCCTGGACTATTGCTCGCTCGCCAATGCGCGCTCGATTCCGATCGCGCAGGAGTTGACGCGGCGCTTCGCCAATCACGACACCGCCAATCTGATTGGACGGCTGCACGTCAACATTTCCGGCTGCATCAACGCCTGCGGCCATCATCACGTCGGTCATATCGGCATTCTCGGCGTCGAGAAGAACGGCGAGGAATTCTATCAGATCACGATCGGCGGCCGTGCCGACGAGAACGCCGTGGTCGGCACGCTGATCGGGCCCGCCGTGCCCTATGGCGAGGTCGCCGACGTGGTCGAGGACATTGTCGAGGCCTATCTGGCGCTTCGGGCCCGCCCCGACGAGCTTTTCATCGACGCGGTCAAGCGGCTTGGCGTCGAGCCTTTCAGGGAGCGGGTCTATGCCACTCGTTAAGCACGGAAAAATCACCAATGATGCGTTCGTCCACGTCGCGGACGACGATCCGCTTCCGGCCGACGGCGCGGTCCTGATTTCGGCGGCGCGCTTTCTTGCCGACCCGGAGGGGCTGTCGTCCCGCGCCGGCGGAACCGGCGTGATCTGGCCCAACAATCGCGACGTCGATGATCTCGTGCGGTATCTCGACCGGCTTGCGGTTGTCGCCCTGGTGTTTCCGACCTTCCGCGACGGCCGCGCCTACACCCAGGCGCGGCTGCTGCGCGAACGCCACGGTTTTCGCGGCGAATTGCGTGCCACCGGTCAGGTCTTGCGCGACCAGTTCGTGTTCATGCTGCGCGCCGGATTCGACGCGTTTGAAGTAAAAAAAGACAGCGACGCCGAGGCGTTTGCCAACACGACCAAGCGTTACTCGGTGTTCTACCAGCCGACCGGCGATGGCCGCATCACCGCACTTCACCGGCGGATGCAGTTGCGCCATTCGGAAAGCGCCAGCCAGTGAATGTTTCCGCACGCCAGCTATTGCCGGAGCGGGCAACTCGCTTGCCGGATTTGCCGCCGTCGCAAGAGCTTGATCGCGGGCTTCGCAGGGCATCGCCGGCCGGCGTGATCGCCGTGGCTCTGCGGGCCGTCGGCCGCTAGCCATTCGCGTTGCCCACCGCGCCCGCGCTGTCGGCGAGTACGGTTCGGTCATCTTCATCGCCGGCAATCTGTTGGTCGTGATCCGACGCTCGGAACTCCGTTATGCGGATGTTGGAACGGCCGCCGTTCACCATTCAGCCACGGTTGGTATGCAATAACCCCCTCGAACCGGGGGATTCGAATGACACGGGCGATGATCGCCATGATCGGGCTGTTGGCCCTCGGCGGCTGTGCTGCGGATGTGCCGCCGATCGAGCAGCCGACCATGTATCTCAGCATGGCCAATGGCGGTGCCAGGCTCGATCCCCAGGCGGCGGCGTCGATGATCTCGCTCTATCGGCAGAACAACGGCCTCGGCGCGGTGGTGGTCGACCCCGAACTCATGAAACTCGCGGAAGCACAGTCGCAGGCGATGGCCAGCCGCAACAAGCTCGATCACGACGTCAAGGCCCCGCTGGCGCGACGCCTGAATGCGGCCGGATACCCTGCGAGCGTCGCGGTGGAAAATGTGTCAGCCGGTTACCATACCCTGGCGGAGGCCTTTTCGGGCTGGCGCGACTCGCCTCCGCACCGCGAAAATATGCTGAAGAACGGTGTCACAAATTTAGGCATCGCGGCAAGCTACGCTCCGAACACCAAATACAAGGTGTTCTGGACGCTCATTCTTGCGTCGGCAGACAAGCGATGACTTCGGCGTGAACCGCATTACCGCCTGCCTGATTGACGCCATCGCCAACTGACGCCACGGTATAATCGTTTTTTGATATTTGATCGGCGGTCATGACGGATACTTTCAATCCAGCGCCAGCAGAGTCACCCGCGAGGGCGCGACCGGTACTCGTTCTGCAAGGCGGCGGTGCGCTCGGTTCCTATCAGGCCGGCGCCTATCAGGCGCTGTGTCACCACGATTTCGAGCCGGAATGGGTTGCCGGCATCTCGATCGGCGCCATCAACGCCGCGATCATCGCCGGTAACCCGCGTGAAAAACGGGTGAAGCGGCTCAAGGAATTCTGGGAGATGGTTTCTGCCCCGGTGCCGTGGAATCCGATCACCTCCGACGACCGCGGGCGGTCCTATTTCAACGAGACCAGCGCCGCATTGGTTGCGACCTTCGGCGTTCCCGGCTTCTTCGCGCCGCGCTTCCCGCCGGCGCCGCTGTGGCCGCAGGGCAGCCCGCAGTCGCAAAGCTATTACGATACCGCGCCGCTGCGTGCGACGCTGGAATATCTGGTGGATTTCGACCGCATCAACGATCTCAAAACCCGGCTCAGCGTCGGTGCCGTGAGCGTGACAACGGGCAATTTCACATATTTCGACAATTTCGAGTTCAACAAGCTGGGCAAGAAGATCGGGCCGGAACACATCATGGCGTCCGGCGCGTTGCCGCCGGGTTTCCCATCCGTCGTCATAGAAGGCGAGCATTACTGGGACGGTGGCATCGCCTCCAACACGCCGCTCGACTACGTGCTGGATGAAGAAGTCACCAACGACCTCTTGATCTTCCAGGTCGACCTGTTCAGCGCGCGGGGTCCGGTGCCCGGTTCGCTGCTGGAGGCGGCCGAACGCGAGAAAGACATTCGGTTTTCCAGCCGCACCCGCATGAATACCGACAAGAACAAGCAGATCCACAACACCCGCAAGGCGCTGCGTGACCTGATCGGCAAGCTGCCGGAAGAGTTGAAAAACGATCCGTCGGTCGAAATTCTGCGCAAAGCCGCCCAGGAAAATACCGTCACGGTGGTGCACCTGATCTACCGCAGCAAGAATTACGAATCGTCCTCCAAGGATTACGATTTCTCACATGTCGGCATGATCGAACACTGGGGCGCGGGCGAGCGCGACGTTCATCTGTCGATGCGTCACACCGAATGGCTCGAACGGCCGCAGTCGGGCGAAACCATGGTGACTTACGATCTCACGGGGGACGGTACCGAAACCCTCGATGGCAAACAGGAGTAGACGAAATGGGTACGTTGACAGGCAAGACCGCGGTGGTGACCGGCTCGACCAGCGGCATCGGATTGGCATATGCGCGCGCCTTTGCCGGCGCCGGCGCCAATATCGTCATCAATGGCATGGGGGCGCCCGCCGACATCGAGAAGGAGCGCGCCGCCATCGAGAGCGACTTCAAGGTCAAGGCGATCCATTCGCCCGCCGACATGACCAAGCCCGCGGAAATCGCCGGCATGATCGCGCTGGGAGAAAAGACCTTCGGGTCGGTCGACGTTCTCGTCAACAATGCCGGCATCCAGTTCGTGTCGCCGATCGAGGAGTTCCCGATCGACAAATGGGACGCCATCATCGCGATCAACCTGTCCTCGGCGTTTCATGGCATCCGTGCCGCGGTGCCCGGCATGAAGAAGCGCGGCTGGGGCCGCATCATCAATACCGCCTCGGCGCATTCGCTGGTGGCCTCGCCGTTCAAGTCGGCCTATGTGTCGGCCAAGCACGGCATCGCCGGCCTCACCAAGACCGTGGCGCTGGAGGTCGCGACCTTCAAGATCACCTGCAACTGCATCAGTCCCGGTTATGTCTGGACGCCGCTGGTCGAGCATCAGATCCCCGACACCATGAAGGCGCGCAACATGACCAAGGAACAGGTCATCCACGACGTGCTCCTGGAAGCGCAGCCGACCAAGGAGTTCGTCACCTCCGAGCAGGTCGCGGCCCTGGCGCTGTTCCTCTGCGGCGACGACGCGGCGCAAATCACCGGCGCCAACCTCTCGATCGACGGCGGCTGGACCGCGGAGTAGGAATTCTTCCTCAACCCTCCTCGCCGTTTGCCCGGGAGGGGATAATATTCCGCTATTCCAAATTTTCTGCCGCTGCGGGGGGTCGCCTCGACGTGTGTCGAATGTGCAAAATATCGATTGTTTCGTCGCGCATCCGGTAAAAAATCCGAAATGGGTAGCGAACGACCGCAACCACGCGGACCTGAGAGCGTTGCGAGACGCGCGGAGCAGCTTCGGGGACGCGGCAAATGCGGTCAATAACACCGATCAACCGGCGCTCGATGGATTCGGCTATCGCCGGACTGGCATTGGCTGCGTAATAAGTCGCGATACCCTGGAGATCGGCGAGCGCACGTCTCGAATAGACGAGTTTCATACCGAACGAAATTTGGAGAAAGCTGCTTTGATTTCAATATCGGTTGCGACGTCCCCAGCATCGATAGAGGCTATCGCTGCATCGATAATCTGCAATTCCTCGCGCGTTGCCAGATAGTCCCGGCCTCGCAATTCGCTTTCGATTTGGTTCGCAACAGCAACGAGTTCATCCTGCGCCTCTTCAGGCCAGGATTGAACACGCTCCAAAAGGTCTTTAAGCTCGGTCGCGGTCATGATGAAATTGTATCACGCGGTCGCATATTTTCCAACGGCTACGGCGCACTCTCGGAACCACGCTTCCCGAACGCCAGCACGTGCAGACCTAGCCGCTGCCGCACGATCCAGAACAGCAGCACGGTTTCGAATGTCAGCGAGATCGAGGTCGCCGCGGCGGCGCCGTGGCCGCCGAATCGTGGCACCAGCGCGATGCAGAGCACCACGTTCATGACGAACGAAAGCGCATAGGCCAGCGCGCAGATATGCTGATGGCCGAGCATGTTGAGCAGCCGTTCGACCGGGCCGATCGCGGAGCGCACCACAAGGCCAATGGCCGCGACGAACATGATGTCGTAACCGACCACGAATTGCGGTCCGAACAGCCACAGCAGCGGCTTGCCCATGGCCAGCAGCAGGATGGTCGCGGCGAGCGACGGCCAGAACGTCCATTTGATCGCATGCGCGACATAGGCCGACAGTCGCGCGCGGTCGCCGAGGGCATGATACTCGGCAAAACGATGTGCTGTGGTCGCCGACATCGCGTAGTGAATGAAGGACACCAGCGCCAGCGTCTTCACCACGGCGAAATAGACGCCGACTTCTTCCGAAGAGCGAAATTGCTGCAGCACCAGCACGTCGGTGTAGGACAGCAGCAGGTAGAAACCCTCCACCATCAGGATCGGCAGCGAGATCGCAAGCCATCCGCGGAAGTCGTAAGCCTTTGCGCCGGGCTCGACATGGCTGGCGAGGCGGCAGTTCAGCACGATCATCTGCCCGATCATGGCGATCCACACCGCCGCCGCGCTGGCGAGCATCGCAGTCGTCGCGCCGAGGTGGAAGCCGAGCGCAAAGGCGCCGGCGGTAAATCCGATGATCAGCGACTGGCGCACGATGAATTGCGGCATCAATCCGAGCCGCATCCAGTCGTGCGAGCGGGCGATGCCGTCCTGGGTGTTGGCGACCACGAAGGCGGGTAGCGTGATGCAGCCGATGTAAAGCGGAACGATCGAGCTTGCATCGATCCACGGCGACAGCGCCTTGACGACGGCCGCCAGCACAACCGAGACCACGGCGGACACGATCAATGTCATCCAGCGGCTGCCGGAGAGGAAGCCGCGCAGCAGCGCCTGTTCATCCCGGGCGCGATATTCCGGAATGATTTTTTGCGCCGACGCCGAGATACCGAAATCCATCATGCTGCCGAGCAGCAGCACCCAGGTCCAGACATAGACATAGACCCCGTAATCCGACCCGCCCATCCAGCGCGCCAGCAGGATCTGCGAAAGATAGGCCAGCGCGGCGCTGATGACGCGGATAATGAAAATCGTGCCGGCGAGCCGCCTGGTCACCGAGGCTTCGCTGGGACCGCCAAGCAAACCGCCCAGCATCGATCGCAGCCGCGCGATCATGCCGGCGGGCAAGGCTGTTGCGGATTGCGCGTCGGTCGCGGCCACAGCGGGATATCCTTGGGGTACCGCGTGGGTGCGGCGATTATCCGGCCTATCAACGATTCGTTAAGATTCGGTTGGGTAGGGCCTGTACTCCATCATCCCGGGTTCGCGCCAGTGCGCGCCCGGAATGATGCTATTCCAGATTGATATTGAATTCGTAGGAGCGGTCGCCGCTGACCAGCGTCAGTTTGAGCGCCGCACCTTCGGGCTTCGCGCCCGGAGGCAGGCCGTCAAGCTCGAAGGTGAAGCGCCTGACCCCGGCCGGACTGTGTTCGAGCAATTTCGGAACCGGCAGCGCCCAGTCCGGCGTCGGTCCTTCGACAAACAGGTTGACGCTGCCGGCCTCCGCCGGCGCAACCACGTCGACCAGCACCGCCGATTTGCCGTCGCGCTTGACGTCGCGGATCGTCAGTGGATTGGGATCCCCGACATTGGCCGGCTTCGGCACCGTGTCGAGGGCGGCGAACAGCGCACTGTCCTCGGTGCTCGCCACGCTGGTGAAGGCAAGTTCGGCATCGGCCTCAACGGGGATGCACAATTTGTCGCAGACCGCGTAGTTGACGGCAGCGCGAAGCATTACCGGCTTGTCGGCGTTTTTCGCGACGATCCGCAATGGCAGCACAACCTGGTCGTGATAGCCCAGCGAGTGGCCGCCGGCGCCGTCGTCGAACTGCAGCGGGGCCGGCCACAGGATGGTCACGGCTTCGATATTTTCCGATCTGGAAAAGTCGAAACGCGGCGGCACGCCGGAGTCGCCCGGGGTGCGCCAGTAGGTTTTCCATCCCGGCTGAAGCTGAAAGGCGATGCCGCCGAGCAGCACCGCGCCGCTGCGCGATCCCGCCAGCAGCCGGACCGCTGAATGACCGTCCCGCAGCCACGGCGACGCATCCTGCGCCCGCGCCTCGATCGCCAGGAATGACACCAGTACGGTTGCGGCAAAGCCGAGCGCGGCACGGACGGGAACTATGACGATCATGAGACGTCTTTACAGGCAAGCGTGCTCGCAAACCATTGAATTGCTTGTGATGTAAACTCAAATGCGACGCGAAGCTTGATTGACATCACGGACACCCAATATCAGGATGTAGATCAACGTGAGAGTCCTTTGCGGATGGACCCTGAAGGCAAACGACCGAAGATGGTTCGCCGCAAAGCCGCCGGCATCGGCGACGATTTGCCCGGTCACGGTTATCTCGACGGTCAGTTGCTGATCGCGATGCCGGTGATGGGAGATCCTCGCTTCGAGCGCTCGGTGATTTATCTCTGCGCGCATTCCTCCGAAGGCGCCATGGGTATCATCGTCAATCACCCGGCGGGCAGTATCGACTTTCCCGAATTGCTGGTGCAACTCGACATCATCGAAAAGGCCGACCAGATCAAGCTGCCGGAAAACGCCGAAACCATGAAAGTGCTGAAAGGCGGTCCGGTCGAGACCGGCCGCGGCTTCGTGCTGCATTCGAGCGATTTCTTCATCCAGGATGCGACGCTCAAGATCGACGACGGAATCTGTCTGACCGCCACGGTCGATATTCTCAAGGCGATTGCGAAGGGTGCCGGCCCGAAGCACGCGATCCTGGCGCTGGGCTACGCCGGCTGGGCGCCGGGACAGCTGGAAACCGAAATCCAGGGCAATGGCTGGCTGCACTGCGATGCCGACCCGGATCTGGTGTTCGGCGGCGACGTCGAGGAAAAATACCTGCGGGCGCTGCGCAAGATCGGAATCGATCCGGGCATGCTGTCGAACGAAGCCGGGCATGCGTAGAAAGACCTGGGGCTGGCGGTAGCCACTCATTCGATGTCGTCCCCGCGAACGGGGACCATAACCACCGGCCGTTATGGTTGAAGAGAAAGTCTGCCGCAACCGCCTGCTTCACATAGTACCGGCACGACGTATGGGTCCCTGCGCGGGGACGACGGCGTCTATTTTTATTCCGCCGCCTGATGCGCGACGGTCGGCACCGTGCCGGCTACCGTGGCACGGCGCATGTCGCGTGGCTGCGACTGGTCGTAGCGGCGGACGCGGTGCATGGTCTGGCGGTTGTCCCACATGATCAGGTCATGCAGCGTCCATTTATGGACATGGACGAATTCCCGCTGGGTGGCGTGCTCGTTGAGGTCGCGCAGCAACAGCCGCGCCTCCGGCACCGTCATGCCGACGATTCCGCCGGCATGCGACGACAGATACAGCGACTTACGGCCGTGAACCGGATGGGTCCGCACCAGGCGCTGCAGCACCGGCTTGAACATCGCCTTTTCTTCCTCGGTGTAGTCGACGAAGCCCAGCGATCCCCGCGAATACATCAGTGAATGTTCGCAGATCATGTCGTCGATCTCGGCCCTGGTCTCGTCGTCGAGCGCGTCATAGGCCGCCCGCATGTCGGCGAACTCCGTATTGCCGCCCTTGGGATTGACCACGCGCGCCGACAGCAGCGAAAACTTTGCCGGGATCGGCCGGAATGAGCTGTCGGAATGCCACAGGCAGTTGCCGAGATTGAACAGATGGCTGCGGTGATCGCGCGGCAGCGGCTTGCCGTCCTTGCCGAGGTTGGAGACATCGTTCAGTCCGGATGTGAGCCGGTAATCTTCCTTCCTGGTGACGGTGCCGCCGTGCGCGTCCTCGCGCTCGCCGAAATTGCGCGCGAAGGCCAATTGCTGTTCGTCGGTAATGTTCTGCCCGCGGAACAGCAGCACGGCGTACTTGTCCATCCCGGCTTCGATAGCGGCGGCCTCCTGCGGCGTCAGCGGCTTTCGCAAATCGACGCCGGAGACTTCGCCGAAAAAATGCGGGTGAAGCTGCCGGATCGAGACCGTCATGGCGTTTTCTCCTGATCGGGGCGAGCGGTTGCCCCGCTCATTTGCCTGAAAAATTACGCCCCGATCATGCGATGTCAACGCCACACCTTGCATGGCCGTGGTCAGGCATTGCGGGCCATCAGGCCGCCGTCCACCGGAATGATGGCGCCGGTCAGGAACGATGCCGCGGGCAGGCACAGGCTCAGCGTCATGTGCGCGACCTCCTCGGGGTCGCCGTAGCGGCCGAGCGCGGTTCTTCGTTTCGCATAGATCGCCTTGTGCTCGTCATTGATCCGCGCCGTCATCCCGGTGGTGATCGGGCCGGGACAGATGCAGTTCACGGTGATGCCTTCGCGGCCAAGCTCCACCGCGAGCGAACGCGTCAATCCCACCACGCCGGCTTTCGCCGCGGAATAGGGGCTGTGCAGTGCGGTAGCGCCGAGCGCTTCGGTAGAGGCGATATTGACGATCCGCGGGCTGCTGGATTTACGCAAATAGGGCAGCGCGGCGCGGATGATGCGCGGATGTGCCGTGAGCAGAACCGCGATGCTCTTTTCCCAGGCCGCCTCGTAACCATCGCCGTCGATCGGGAGCGCGACCGAAATGCCGGCATTGTTGACGACGATGTCAAGCCCGCCGAAATGCGCGGCGATCTGGTTGACGACGGTGTTGATGTTGTCGCGGTTTGCGACGTCGAGGGCCCAGGCCTTGGCGGATCCGCCATCCGCAATGACGTCGGCGGCGACGGCCTCGGCGCCCTCCGCGACGAAATCCGTCACCGCTACGTTGGCGCCTTCGGCTCCGAATACCCGCGCGGTGGCGCGGCCCATGCCGCTGGCTGCGCCGGTGACGAGAACGGTCAATCCCGCGACCGAGCGGCTGAGTTGTTTAAAATCCGACATCGAATGCTCGCTGAATGGGGTGGTGCATGGCAGGGCCGGCAAAGGCTGGCATCGATCTCCTGACAGGTCAAACCGAGGCGTTCGGAACCGAATCTCGCCTCATCGGTTAGCTCACCGAGAATCAACTCAAAGCTCAAAGCGCCCGTTTCGCAAAAGCAGTTCCCGGACAGTCTCCGGGAGAAGGCAATTCGTTTGCGACCGGCAATAGCCCAACAAGGAGTTACCGCAATGGACAAGGATCGAATTGCAGGTTCGGCAAAGGATTTCGCCGGCAAGGTCGAAGGTACGGTCGGCGATATCGCTGGCAATGCTCAGACCCAGGCCGC
>Ga0182030_10020506_pt1 | contig 12466 bp, 13 predicted proteins | sample 812S3MmetaG_FD_121299 | JGI IMG/M metagenome (GOLD analysis project Ga0182030, IMG submission 121299) | Permafrost microbial communities from Stordalen Mire, Sweden - 812S3M metaG (Illumina Assembly) | ecosystem: Environmental > Terrestrial > Soil > Wetlands > Permafrost | place: Sweden... | reverse complement strand
GCGAACTGCTGCTCGATGGCATGCGTGAATGGCATGAATACATCGTCCTTGCCGACAAACGGCGTGCGGCCGATGTCGTAGAACTGCGGTATCGGCTCCCATTTGTCGATCACGCCCACGATCGTGTAGTTCTTGCCGCCAAGATCCAGCGTCTTGCCGACGCTGTCGGCGCCGCCGAACATGCGATCGTTCAAAGAGCGGGTGATGGCGATGACCGGTGCGTGATTTTCATCCTCGGAGGCAGACCAGGGATGTCCATAGAGGAACGGCACCTCGAACATGGGAAAGAAATCCGTATACACGAGCCGCAGGCGGGTCAAGAACGGTTTTTGTTTCGGGTCGGCCGGCCGCAGCGCGAGAGCGGCGGCGTAAATCGCCGTTTGACGCTTGGCTGCGTGCGCCTTCATGAGAGCCATGGCATCGATGTAGGTAAGACGATCGGCGAGATGATCGTCGGTTCGCCCGCCGCTGTCTTCCGGCCCGCGACTGTCGATCTGCGGCACGAACAATTGGCCGGACTTTTGCGGAATCGGATCGCCGGACATGCCGCGAAACACGGTCAGTGAGGTCATCGAGGCGCCGATGCCCACGCCGATGGCGGTCACCAGCAAGATGGTGAGCACGGAATTGCGCCTCAGACTGCTCAGCCCCAGCTGCAAATAGTAGGAGAACATGCTAAAGAACCGCCGGCCGCCGCTAGGCGCCGCCCCGCGTAGCCAGTGCCGGCGGAATCGAGGCAGCCTTGAGCGCCGGCCACAGCACCGCGGCCTGCCCCAACAGCAGCACCACGGCGGCGCCGATGAATGCATAGCCAGTCTCCAGGCGCTGCATCGCGAAGGAACTCACCATCCAAAGATTCAGCGATATGGCCATGGCCACGCCCACCGCCGCGCCGCTGATCGCGATCATGAAGTTCTCGGTCTGAAAGTACTGCACGATGGCATTTCGCGTCGCGCCCAGCGCGCGGCGGATGCCGATCTGGCGGCGGCGCTGCGCCACCCAATAGCTGGTCAGGCCGACGATGCCGAATGCGGTAACCGCCAGCAGCGAGGCACAAACGACGATCAGAATGATGGCCAGTCCGCGATCGTCCTTGTAGGCATCCCTGCGCGCATCTTGCATCGGAATCGCCTTGTCCAGAACACGTGCGCGGCTCACCTTGTACAACTGCTTCTGTGCGTCTTGCATCACCGTCGCGAGTTGTCCGGGCTGAGTACGGACCATGTAATGGTAGTAGGCGGCGGAGAAATGGTAAGGTTCGATGGTCGAGTTATCGTTGAAGTTTCCGGCCCAACTATCGCCCTGAACCCAGGGGACCTGCAGCCGGTCGACGATGCCGACGATCGGCACCGTGCGCTTTTGAAACTGCACGGTGATGGATTTGCCCAGCGCGTGTTCCCCCGGAAATAATTTCTCCGCCAGGCCACGCGTGATGATCACCGCCGTCGGCGGCACCTGACTATCTTGACCGACCTTATCCAGCACCTCATCGGCGGTGAAGTTGCGGCCGGCGATCAATTTCACACCCATGGCCTGAAGACCCTGCTGATCGACCAGATATAACGCCGTCAGCGCAGAGGGTTCCTTCTGCTCAGGATCCAACTTCACGCCCTCGCTCGAACCACCGCCGCTCATTGGGTAGGAATTGGTGGCGGTTGCCGCCACCACGCCCGGCAGCGAACGCAATGCCGCGAGGTCCGCCTGCGTGCGTGCCTGCAGATCGGAAGGGTTTCCCACCCAGAAATTCGTCAGAACGAATACGTTGGGTTCGTCCAATCCGCTCGGACGTTGGCTCAAACTGAGCCGCTGCTCGACGATGAACAAACCATTGCAGAGAATCGCGAGGGTGACCGCCATTTGCAGGGCGATCAGCACGGCACCGACCTTGTTGCGGCGCATGGCCGACAGAATGGGGCGTATTTCCATGGGACTACCTCATTGAGCCTTGAGTTGCCACGCCAGCTGCACCTGCGCCGCGCGCCATGTGGGATAAAGTCCGGCGAGTACGGCCGCCCCCACCGACAGCGCCACCGCAATGCTCACATCCGCGACGCTGAAATGCGTCAGACGGCCGACATCCTGCGACAGCAGTGCGCGCAGACCCGCGAGGCCCAGCGCCGTCAGCAGCAGACCCAGAATGCCGCCGGCCAATCCGATCACGCCTGCCTCGATCAGACACTGGCTGAAGATGGCATAGCGATTCGCACCCAGCGCCCGGCGTACGCCGATGTCGGAGGCACGGCCCATGATTTTTGCGAGCATCAATCCCATGGCGTTCAGCAAGCAAACGAACAGGAAGCTGAACGACACCAACACCAGGATGCGCGCGCTGTTCGTGACCACTTGGTTGTATTCCATCCACTCGCGCACATCGCGCAGCCGTATGGCCGGCAGCCACGTGAAGCGCCCCGCCCGTCGCTGATCCGACGCATAGTTGTTCAAGAACATGCGGTAGCGAGCCAAAGAGTCCGCGCTCGGCAGCTCCGCCCAAAACTGAAACCACACACACTCGGAACGCAGCCGTCCTTCCCAGCCCGGCTCTCCCACATCGCCCGAGCAGTTGTAGTTGCCCCAGCTGAACATCTGTGCTTCGATGGCGCGCGTGAACGGCACAAAGATTTCTTCGGCTTTGTCGAACTGATTGTTGTTCAGATCGTAAAACTTCGGCGTCGGCGACCAGTGGCCGGTCACGCCCACCACTCGATAGTCGCGTCCGTCGAGATTCAGCGTCTTGCCGACCGAGTTTAAGCCCGCGAACACCTTGTCATTGAGTTCCGTGGATATCACCACGACTTCGGCCCGATTCTCATCCTCGGCCGCCGACCACGGCGCGCCATAACGAAACGGCACCTGAAACATCGGAAAGAAATCCGTATACGTCGCGCGTGTCTGAACCTGGAAGGGACGCACTTCCGGGTTGGATGGCGTCAAGGCAAAGCCCGTGGCATACATCGCCGTCTGGCGCGCAGCGGCATGCGCTTTGATCAGCGCCATGGCGTCGATGTAGCTGAGCTGGGGCTGAAGATTATCGGACGATGCGCCGAGTCCACGTTTGAGCTGCGGGTCCCAGTTGCCGATCTGCACCGCGAACAGCTGCCGCGACTTTTGCGGAATCGGATCGCCGGACATGGCACGAAATACCGTCAAAGTCGTCATCGACGCACCGATGCCGACGCCGATGGCGGCAATCATCAATGCGGTCAGCACCACGTTGCGACGCAGGCTGCGCAAGGCAAGGTTGAAGTAGTAGGCGAACATTGCTGCTCTCCCTTAGGTGGCGTTCGCCACGAATGCGTTGCCCACCGAGCGCGGCTGCGCCCCCAGATCGACCACCTGACCGTCGACGATATGCACCTCGCGTTGCGCCCGTACGGCGAGCTCCGGATCATGCGTCACCATGACGATGGTCGCGCCGTCGCGATGCAGTTCCTCGAGCAGGTCCAGCACGCCGCGCGCCATCTGCGTGTCCAGGTTGCCGGTCGGTTCGTCCGCCAGCAACAGCCGCGGCGAGCCGGCCAGCGCGCGCGCGATGGCGACGCGCTGCTGCTGTCCGCCCGAGAGTTCCGCCGGATAGTGACGCGAACGCGCCGACAGGCCCACGCGGCTGAGGGCCTCTTGTATCCGCCGGCGCCGCTCCGCGGCGTTGAAACCGCGGTAGCGCAGCGGCACGTCGATGTTGTCCTGCACGTTGAGATCGGAGATCAAGTTGAAGGCTTGAAATATGAAGCCGATCTTCTCGTTGCGTAAGCGAGAGCGCTGATTATCATTCAGGCCGCGGACATTCGCGCCGTCGAGCTGATACTCGCCGCCGGTGAACTCCTCCAGCAATCCCGCGATGCTCAGGAACGTGGTCTTGCCGCTGCCCGACGGGCCGGTGACGGCGACGAATTCCCCTTCCTTCACGTGGATGGAGAAATCCCGCAGCGCGTAGGTCTCGAGGACTTCCGTACGATAGGCCTTGGACAGATGGGTCATTTTGAGCATGTTGGCCTCGCGAATCTGGATACTTGAATCAATGGCTTAAGATGACGCGCTGCGCGTCGTTGAATGCGTCGGTACCGGAGACGACGATCTCATCGCCCACGATGAGCCCGTCGAGAATCTCCACCTTGGCGACGCTGGCGGCGCCGAGCTGCACGGGATGTCGCTCCGCCACGTTGCCGTGCACGAGATAGGCGAAGCCGCCGCCCTCCTGATCGACGAAGGCGCCGCGATCCACCATCAGCACGTTGTCGCGCCGGTCGATGAAAATGCGCACCGAGAGCCGCTGATTCTGGCGCAAACCGCCTGGCTTCTCGTTGCCGAAACGTAAACGCGCGGTGACCTGCCCGGCCACCACTTCGGGAGAGACACCGCTGATGGTACCCTGCCAATGTTTGCCGCCGCCTTCGAGGTCCGCCGCCATGCCGGGGCGCAGGTCGCGCGCCAGGCTTTCCGTGATCTTGATCTCGACTTCCAGCGCGGAGAGATCCACGACCGTCAGCAACGGTGCATCCTTGGCGACGCTGGCGCGGTCGGCCACTTGCACTTGCCCCACCTGGCCGTCGACCGGCGATTTCACGTCCAATCCGTCGACCTGGCGTTGCAGGTCCGCGACCACGTACTGCTGACGATCGAGCAAGGCCTTCTTGCTATCGATGTCGAAGCGGTTGGACTTGGGCTGCGACTCGTAATTCACCTTCGCCTGCTCGAAGGCGAATTGCGCCTTCTCCAGCGCATCCTCGGCTTTCAGGGCCTGCAATTCCGAATAGGCGCCGAGTTCATAGGCCTTGCGGCTGCGGTCGCGCTCGCGCTGCGCGGTTTTCCGATCCACCTGTGCTTGATCGAAGGCCTCGCGCAGCTGCGTGAGTTTCTGGTTGGCATCCAAGGTTGCGCGCTGCCAGTCGACCTTCAACCCCGCCAGCGTCGCCTGCTCCTGCGAAAATCGCGCCGTCAGATCGGGACTGTCGAGCACCGCCAAAACGTGGCCCTTGGTCACCGTGTCGCCGGCATGCACCTTGAGCGTGACGGTGCCCAACGCATTGGCGTACAGCGTCGGGCTCACCGCCGCGACCACTTGGCCGTCGGCCGCGACGTCGCGCACGAAGCTGCCGCGCTCGACGGTGGCAATGGACAATCGCGAGCGATCCACCGAAACACCGGCACCGGCATAGCGCAGCAGATAGAAGGCCAGGAAAATCAGCGCCACGACGGCGGCAGCGGCCCCGATGAGGATCCTGGGATTGCGCCGCCAAAACTTCGGACGTTCGATCACTCGATCCTGACCTGACGTATCGCGCATCATGACGGGTTCCTTCGGTAACAGGCGCAGGCTCATGACTCGCTCGCAATGAGCAGATCGTCGATAGCGACGAGATCGTGCTCGGTCAATCGACCGGCCTGCTGCTTGAGCGTCAGCACGTTGGTGAGGTAATCGTAGCGCGCCTGAGCATAGGCGCGAACCGCGGCGTAATAGTTGTTCTGCGCATTCAGCAGCTCGAATTCCGTGCCGGTGCCGAATTCGACGCTACGGTGCATGGCGTCGACCGCCTGCTTGCCGGATTCCACCGCGCGGCGCGCGGCACCAATGCGTTGGATGCCCGTAAGCATGTTGCGAAATGCCGCACGCGTTTGTCTTTCCGTGTCGCGCTGCGCCGCTTCATAATTGACCTCGGCCTCGCGGAACAGCGCGCGCGATTGGCGCACCGCCGAGGCCACCGCGCCGCCCTGAAACAGGGGCCAGTTGAACTGCACGCCCACGGTGTCCAAAGTCTGATTGCCGCCGAGCACCTGATCCTGGGTGATTTTCGAAGCCGAACCCACCAGGGCCAGCGTGGGCAGGCCGCGACCGCGCTGCACGCCGATGTCGCGCGACGCCGCCTCCATGTTGAGCTGCGCGGTACGCACGGTGAAGTTGTCCTGGCGGGCCGAACTCACCCAGTCGTCCGGCGACGCAGGCTCCGGGCCCACCAACGGGATTTCCTGGCGCAGCGGCACCACCGTGGTGATGTGTTGGCCGACGATTTCACTTAAGGTGAGATTGGCATCGTCCAACGCATTTTGCGCGTCGATGACGGTTTGCTCGGTGGCATCATAGAACGCCTGCGCCTGCTCGACGTCGCTGCGCGGGCCCACGCCGGTTTGCTCGCGCCCTTTGGCTTGATTGAGCAGAGTGCCGAACGCGTCGCGCTCACTGCGATTGGCGGCGAGTTGATCTACGGCAGACAAGATTCCAAAGTACGCCTGCGACACGCGCAGCAGCAGACTCTGTTGCGCATCGCGGAAGCTGCTCTCCGCGGCCGCAACCTGGAAGTTGGCTTCCTTGAGCAGGCTAAAGGACTGAAAGCTCCACAGCGTTTGCGACAGATTGACGCCGAGCGACCGGGCCGTGCCGAAGCAATGCTGCGAATCCGCCGTGGAGGAAATGGCGCAGTCATTGGCGCTGCTGCCGAGCGAGGGGCCGGTCTGGTAACCGAGGCGCTCGTGTACGGCTGACGCGGAGCCCGCGATTTGCGGCAGCCATTGGGCGATCGCTTGCGGCCGTGCCTCGATCAGGGCGTCGCGCTGGAACTGCGCCGCCTGCAAAGTGGTATCGCGCGCCAGCGCCAATTCGTACAGACGCTTCAAATCATTGGCGCCGGCACACTGCGCGGCCGTCAACATCGCCATCGTCCATGCAATCGCACCCTTCATGCAAGACGGATTAGCAAGCGCCATGCCAAACGCAGGCGACGGCTAAGTGACTGTAAAACCTAAAGTAATCGTCAAGCACTCCGCGCTGAGTGTCCGCGGACAGTGTCCGCGGACGCGCACGGACAGTGCTGGCCCGCGCGCCTGCGGCCACCGCCGACAGCGTGGTTTCAACCGGCGCCGCTAGACCTACTGCCAGCGGCGCCGGCGAGCGGGTAAACTCGCTGCTCATGTGCCGAAACATCAAGACGCTATTCAATTTTGATCCGCCAGCCACCGAGGATGAGGTACATGCTTCCTCGCTGCAGTTCGTGCGCAAGCTGAGCGGCTTCGCCCATCCGTCCAAGGCCAATCAGCCCGCATTCGATCGCGCGGTCGTCGAAGTGAGCGCCGCGGCGCGCCGGTTGATCGACTCGCTGGTGACCACCGCCGACCCGCGCGACCGGGAGATCGAGGCCGCACGCGCCAAGGCGAAGTCGGCGTTGCGATTTACGCCTGTAGGCCGCTGATAGTTAGGGCGACCGCCTCACCATGCGAATAGGTTTCATTGGTCTCGGCAATGTCGGGGGACAACTAGCCGGCAATCTCCTGACGCATGGCGTCGACCTAACGGTGCGCGATATCGATGCGCGGCGCGTCGCAAGCTTCGTAGCCTTGGGTGCCAAAGCGGCGGACTCCCCGCGGCAACTCGCGGCGTCGGTGGATGTTGTCATCACCTGCCTGCCATCTCCGGATATCTGCAAAGAGGTCATGGAGGCGTCCGAGGGGGTTCTCGCGGGCTTCTCGCCCGGGAAAATCTGGCTGGAGATGAGCACCACGGATCAGACTGAAGCCAGACGGCTAGGTGCGCGCGTAAAGGAACTGGGCGGCTTCGCGATGGATTGTCCGGTTTCCGGGGGTTGTCACCGGGCCGCTACCGGCAATATCTCGATATTTGCCGGCGGCGATCGAGAAACCTTCGAGCGGGTGTTACCGATTCTCGCCATTCTCGGCCAGAGAATTCTGCATACCGGCCCCATAGGCTCCGCCTCTGCGCTCAAGGTATTGACCAATTATCTTTGCACCGCGCACTTGGTAGCCTTATGCGAAGCATTCACGGTAGCCAAGGTCGCAGGCCTTGATTTGAACACCTGTTATGAGGCGATCCGTATATCTTCGGGCAACTCTTTCGTGCACGAAACCGAATCGCAAGTGATATTGAACGGCAGCCGTGATATTAATTTCACCATGGATCTAGTGATAAAGGACGTGGGCCTATTTGATGCACTCGCACAAGAGCTAAACGTACCTCTGGAGTTGTCGCCGCTCATCGTGAGCATATTCAAAGACGGCGCCAATCGTTATGGACCGCGCGAGCTTTCGCCAAATATCATTCGCCGACTCGAGGACGCGTGCGGAGTGCAGGTACTTGGCGAGGGATTTCCGGCGCGGATGGTTGACCACGAACCCAAAGTTTCCGGCTATGAAGTCACTCCAGGGAACCGTATGACTCATCCGCAATGGGTACATCCCAAATGAAATGGCCTTTTCCCAAGGAGGCAGCTCGAGCGCCGGAGAAACCTGTGGACGTGTTGAAAACGATTAAGCTGGACTTGGGATGCGGCAAGTCCAAGAAAGAGGGATTTCTCGGCATCGACCGCCGCAAGTTCGAAGGTGTCGACGGCGTGACCGACTTGACGAAGAAAAGTTGGATCTTTGAGCAGTCGGAGTTGGGTCCACTCAAGTTGCTGCCGGTAAGTGTCGATGGCAGCATGGGCTTTGTCTTACCGGACCGCAGTGTCGCTGAAGTGCACTGTTCGCATTTTTTGGAGCATCTCGAACACAATCAGCGACAACCAGAGCGCGTGCGTTTCATGAACGAGCTTTGGCGCGTGCTCATTCCTGGTGGAGTAGGCACTATCATCACTCCGCATTGGGCATCCAATCGGGCTTACGGCGACTTCACGCATGCGGACAAGCCGGTAGCGGAAATGTTCTATATGTACCTGAACAAAGACTGGCGCGAAGATAACGCGCCGGACAACGACATTGAGTTCAACCCAGATGGTTATAACTGCGATTTCGACTCCGAATTAGGCTACGGATTGCATCCTGATATTTCAGAGCGGCCCAAGGAAGAACATAACTTCGCAGTACATTGGTACAAAGAGGCAGCCGTCGAGCTACATGCCCGCTTGACCGCAAAGAAGTCGACCAGCATTCGCGGGCACCCCGTCGGATCCTAATCGGGCTTTCTGCATGTGAGATTGAGGCTGATTGCGACGCCTTTGAAGATCATCGTACTGGTATCCCTGAACAGCCCGAATTCTGTAACTCGTCTCGCACCTGTGAACCCAGCAGCGCGAAGCAGATCCGTTAGGAACTCCTCATTCAGTCCGACGAGATGATAGTCATGCTTGTCAATATGGCCACCGAAGATCATGCGCATGACCATAAAGCGATCCTGAAAAGACAGACTGGCGCGATCCAGAAAAAGCCTGGCGAGAACGTCCAAATCGGGCACGCTTACATAGAGAATTCCACCGGGAACCATCACTCGTCGCCATTCCTTAAGAGTGGCCAGCAACTCATTCTTGTAGTCGAAATGTTCGGCAACGTGTGAGGCGTAAATCTCCGCGAAAGTGTCGTTGGCGAAGCGCTGTAAATCGCCCGCGTTTCCTACGTGATTCACGATAGGTCCGGGATTAGCGTCCAGCACTTCCCAGCCCTCCGCTTCCGTTTGTCCCCCAATGTGGAGCTTGCGCATCATGACGCGGTATCTATTCCATGCGCAGGTAATAGGGTACGTGTTCTTGCCGCGCCTTGTAAATTGCCACGATGGAATCAAAAAAACGAATTTCCTTGATCATCGTGGTGATTTTCGGCACCTCAATCGCAATCAACGTGTTATCAGATGGCCTCGCGTTAAAAAAAATGTTCCCGGGCGCGGAAGTTTTGTAGTGCGCATGCATGTGCTCGATCAGCTCGACACAGACATCGAGAAACGATTTTCTCGAATCTCGCCATCCAGTCCAATAGCTAGCGTGCAAATCTTCGACGAAGTAGATACCGAGGTCTTTCAGCCCATCGGCAAAAAGGTGATTAAAACTCGCGATTACGTCACTGCTCCTGTGGCTCCCGTCGTCAATGACCAAATCGAACGGACCAAACTCCGCGACAACGCTATTTAGAAACTTGGCGTCGTTTTGGCTGCCGATTCGAACGTACCGTCTATCATTGGGAGCGTCGAACCGTGAACATGCAGGATCAATGTCAATACCGACGATCAAAGTATCAGGGTGGGAGAAATATCGCTTCCATAGCTCTAACGACGCCCCGCGGTACACTCCGATTTCCAAAATACGCTGCGGGCCGCCAGTCAGCGGACCGAGAATCTCTCGGTAGATTGCGAAATATTGCGACCATTTGTGGCCGCCCCGCGTCGTCCTCCAGAGCTTATACAGGGGATCAGTCTCAAGTGCGGCGACGGGGCTATCGTCCCGATAGGTCGGCCATGTCACCGGCTCGACATACGAGGCATCGAGACCGATCCGGTCGTCTAAAGCATCGACTCTCGTGTGTTGTTGCACTTCTCCGTCCGCGCTTTTGGCTGAGTCAGTCGGAACCGGCGTTGCCGGGCGTTTGAAACCAAAAACCCGCAAAAGGTGATGTCGAATATAGCGACCCAGCGCGATAACCAGTTGCTTCAGTAAGTCGCCGATCATGCCCTGCCGTCCTGTCAGCGCCAGAAAATAGCTCGCGCGCAGTGCCACTCATTCGACTTTGCGTGTCCACGCATGATACTTGTATAAACTTCGTGATGTTAATGTTTCAACGCGCGGCAGGATCGTGCTCAAGTAAATTAGGCGCTGCACATCCAAAGCGCGACAGAGCGTACATGCGAATCGGCTTTATAGAGCTTGGGAATGTCGGCGGACCTTACATTCGACCGTTGTAATTCGTCGTTCGGGAGACGATGCAAATGCGGTTCTCGCCAAGATTTCCCGCGCTGCGCCAAGTAGAGCCGTTCGAATTCTGCATGACTGTTGGGCTTCGCTATACTGGTGGCACAAGTCACAGGGCTTCGGAGACAGATTGAAAATCGTCATCATCAGTGCGACGCGGAAGTCGCCAATCGACTTTCAAAAAGACACCGCGCTGGGAGTGTCATTGAGGCGGTTGGCTCACGACCCTGGCTTTGTGGCCCGAATTGCAACCGCCAACACTCGGGGTTTATCACACGTCTACAACGAAGAGATTTCGGCAGCTGACGATGATAGCGTTTTGGTGTTCGTCCACGACGACGTATGGATCGATGATTACTATATGAATCAGCGAATCGCCGAGGGTTTGGAGCATTTCGATGTAATCGGCATCGCCGGCAATCGCCGCCGCATTCCTAATCAGCCGTCCTGGTGTTTTGTGAACACGGATTGGAATTGGGATGACCCGACGCATCTTTCCGGAGCTTGGGCGCACGGTCCTGACCCAGCCGGCGTGGTCCAGTATCACGGCGAGGCTCCGGCAACATGTGAGCTTCTCGACGGCGTTTTCTTGGCCGCCAAGAAACTAAGTTTAAGCAAGCATGGCGTCGCATTCGACCCTATATTTGACTTTGATTTTTACGACATGGACTTTTGCCGAACTGCAAGATTGAACGGACTCAAACTCGGTACCTGGCCGATCTGCCTGACGCACCAAAGCCCCGGAACCTTTGGCAGCGAGCGTTGGCACCGAAACTATCAAACCTATTTGGCGAAATGGGGAAGCTGACCAGAGGCGAGCAGCGCTGTGCATCTGATCCCGACGAAGGAAAAACAGATAAAGTGCAAGTTCGAATTACAACGTTGTGCAGCCGGAACTCACGAAAAATTCCCTAGCAAGGAATGCAAATGGTGCGCCCGGAGAGATTCGAACTCCCGGCCTCCTGGTTCGTAGTCGCAGAGATGATTTGATAGGTTCTTATTTTTCAAACACTTAGCAGGCCCGCCCTCACTCAAAACAGGCACCGTGGCGCACGAAATGGCATGAAGAGCTACGTTTCTGCTACGGTGCCGGTGGCCGGTAGTCGATTAAATTCCCGGCAACCGATTCCAAGAGGCTAGGCAGTCATGACAGTGGCCATCAAACAGCGGGCACATGAACTGATCGAAGCGTTGCCCGACGACGCGACCTGGCAGGATCTGTTGTATGCATTGGAGCTTCGGAGCGACGTCGAGGCAGGACTCGCAGATGCGAAGGCCGGACGCGTCACTGACGCCGACGAACTGCGGCGGGAATACGGCCTGCGCCGATGAAACTTACGTGGACCGCGCGTGCGCGGACACGACTCGCGGAACTCCACGATTACATTGCCCAGGATTCGAAGCCACGCGCGCAGGCGATGGTCGAACGGATTCTCGATCGGGCCGAGACACTCTTGGTCGCGCCGCGCAGTGGAGTCCGATTGAAGGCTTTCGTCGACGACGAAGTTCGAGAGTTGGTTGAAAGGCCGTATAGAATTATTTACCGACTATCCGCCACCGGCATCGAGATTCTGACCGTCAAGCATTACCGCCAGCGGTTGATTGATCGCCCGGAGGATTTTTAGGCCAGCGGTTTCAAGGTCTGACTGACTGGTTCCGGGCCGATGGTTCGGCAGCTCCCGGCCAAAGGACTAAACCGCTCGCGCGGTAGGGGTGGTTTTTATCCGGCGTCGGAGAGGCTGACCGCTGAGTTTCTGTTTCGTAAGTTGCGAAGTGAGGCATTCCGCCTCGTTCGCAACCCGGAGCAGAGCCATGAACGATTCCCCTCGAGAGATTTCCCCGCTGCGTCAACG
>Ga0182030_10020504_pt1 | contig 12467 bp, 12 predicted proteins | sample 812S3MmetaG_FD_121299 | JGI IMG/M metagenome (GOLD analysis project Ga0182030, IMG submission 121299) | Permafrost microbial communities from Stordalen Mire, Sweden - 812S3M metaG (Illumina Assembly) | ecosystem: Environmental > Terrestrial > Soil > Wetlands > Permafrost | place: Sweden... | reverse complement strand
GATGCTTTTGCATTGCTGTATTTTGCATTTTCCCTCTCTTTTTTTCAAAGAGAGGGATGTCCGTAGGACAGGGTGAGTTTGTATTGGCAAAGTTTGAAGGATGAAAAGGGAAATTTGTCGTACCCCCAATCAGGTTATATAAAGCAAAATGCCGGTAAACTTTTTCGCTGATAGACATCTTCGGAAAATCGTTAAAAGGAATATTCATTCTATATTACCCGGCTGTTTACTCTGTATTCTTCTCCGTGCGGTAAATGTATTTTGGCATTATCCGAAGAACTCTGATTTCATTCCACAGCACTCGAATCATCGCAGGTATAACCCTCCGCTTTTTGTGCAGCTATGGCATCATTATACTCGTCTTCGGTATTATAAGTATTAGCATAAATACGAATGTACGAAGTGCCGCCTGTTTTTAATTTAGTTTGGCAAAGTGTTCGCTTTTGGCAGGAGGATGCGCCTATAACCATGATAAACGCTACCATACGATTTAACTTTCTCATCGTGTGTTTGATTTAGCGTAGATGTTTTATTGGCCATACAATAACTAAACGCAGGACGGAATAAAATATTTGATTACCGGTTGTTATTGCTGTATCTTAATATCTCCATGCCCCGAGATATAGAGCGAGTCGTTGGCGTTGTAAAAACCGTAATAAATACGGTAGCTGCTATCTGTATGAAAGGTACTGATAGAGCGAAAATCGAACCCAAGTGTTATGGGGCCGCCGCTAAGGCCATAGGCATTATAATAAACTACATCATAGGCGGTATTAACGCAAACCAGCCTTAACTTACATTGCTGCGTGGGGTTAATATTCCAGATAAAAAAACCGTTAGATGGATTTGGGCAGGGTGGGTTTATGGTTATAGGCCCTGTAAGAGAATCAGTAATAACAATATTGTCGATAAACGTTAGCAACGCGGTGTCTGTCTGGCGCGAAAGAACACTGTTAGTCCATTGCGTACTATCCGGGGTGCCGGTTACTACACATTCCTCATTAGTTGCAACGTAGGTTGAGAAATCGACCGATGGCGTAGTTTCTTTTTTGCACGAGGATATCAGGGCAATAAACAAGGAAAAAGCAAAGACGGCAAGACTGATCTTTTTCATCACAGTATTGAATAAGCACTATCTTTTGCAACAGTTTTTCTCCTTACAAAACCGGCGGTATTTACCGAAAGGGTGAAGGAATTAAGCGTTTGCCCCTGGGCAAGCGGCTCAAAACCATAGCTAAAATCGAACTGGCGGATATGCACTCCTACCCCAAACGAAATGCCGGGCACAGAAACCTTGGTAGTAAGTGCCAGTTCCTGCTGCCGCTCATGGTTATAAGCAACTTCAAGCCGCACTACTTTTTTAATATTGAACTCAACGCCGATAATTATGTGGCTCATTAAATTATCTACTATATAGCTTTTGGGTTTCAGCTGAGAGGAGTCAACAAACAATTGATTTTGGGCATCATCAGCCGGGTTGTCGTAGCGGATGTTCCAGCGGTAAAGGTCATGGAATGTAATATGGAATTTAAAAGGAACGTGCTTAAACCCAAAAGCCAAACCGGCTTGCAGGTCGAAAGGAATAGGCTCGGTAACTCCTTTATTATATGGTTTGAATTCGCCCCCCAGGTTTTTGGCAACTACGGCAAAAGTTACGTTGTGGGCGGTGTCGTTAACCATTGCCGCAATATCGGCAGCCATGCCTTCCGAGTTCCATTGTGCAAGTTGCGAGTAAATAAATTTAAGATTGGCCCCGGCTGAAAAAATCTTACCAAACTGATAGCTATATCCTGCATAGGCATTCATTTCACCGGCTGTAAACTTTCCGGTTATATTGGCGTTTACATCGGTTTGGTCAAAACTTCCGTATGCAATGTATTGAATCCCGAAACCAAAAGTGCCCGGAACATTAAATTGCTGAACGTATGAAGCATTTCCAAAGTTGATATCGCCGGGGTAAACTGCACTGCCAAACTGCGCACAATGATTCATAGCAGGATTAAGCGCCGCCGGGTTTGAAAGCTGCACACTGGGGTCCTGGTCTACAATGGTAACGTTGGTTCCGCCTAAAGCAGTTACCCTGGCCGATGGTGACAGGGCCAGAAAATCATACGTGGTGGTTCCACCTATTTGTGCACTTGTTAGTTGCCACGCCAGTAATGCAGTAATAAAAAATAAAATCCGATTCAACCGTTTTTCAATTTTGATGCTAATTAACGGAATGAATCGGATATTATTTCATGATTGCTGATTTATGATTTCTGAATCATGATTGTTGAAAGACGTTTATAGGGATTTCAGCATAAAAGTCAGGGCTGAGAGCATTACCATTCACAAATCATAATTCAGAAATCAGCAATCATTAAACCAGTTCTTTCTTCTCTTCTTTCACCATAAACTGGTTCATATCAATAGCATTGCGGGCTTTATTTTTCATCAGGGCCAGTTCTACTACCTCATCCATTGTTTTAACATAATGGAATTTCATGTTTTTGATATAATCGGGGTTTATCTGCTCCACATCCTTCTGGTTACGGTCGCACATAATTATCTCTTTCAGGCCTGCACGCTTGGCGGCGAGAATCTTTTCCTTAATCCCACCTACCGGCATTACTTTTCCACGTAAAGTAATTTCGCCCGTCATGGCTAAAAACGGTTTTACCCTTCTTTGGCTGAATAACGATGCCAGCGAGGTCAATATGGTTATACCTGCACTCGGCCCATCCTTAGGCACTCCTCCATCCGGGAAGTGCAAATGCACATTTACTTTGCTGAAAATATCCGGGTTAATGAAAAACTTATCGGCATTGGCTTTCAAAAAGGTTACCGCAGTGCTGGCAGATTCCTTCATCGTTTCACCGAGGTTACCGGTAAGGGTAATCGCACCGGTTCCTTTGCTCAAAGTACATTCGATGAACAGGATATCTCCACCCACCGGTGTCCATGCAAGGCCGACTGCTACACCCGGTATATTTTCCTCGGTATAAATACTTTTATCAAATTTCTCAGGTCCCAGAATTTTAGTCAGCTCATCGTCTTTAACAATGGGGTTATACTTTTCCTCCATGGTCACCTTTTTGGCCACGTTGCGCATTACCGAGGCTAGTTGCCTGTCCAGTTCGCGCACACCGCTCTCCTTGGTATATTCTTCAATCAGGCGCTCCAAAACCTTGTCGCCAAGTTGCACTTGCTTTGGTTTTAAGCCGTGGTTGGCTATTTGCTTAGGCAACAGGTGCTTTTTGGCAATTTCCATTTTCTCTTCTACCGAATAACCTTCAATAGGAATAATTTCCATCCGGTCTCTCAGGGCAGGTTGCAGGGTTTGTAGCGAGTTTGCCGTGGCTATAAACAATACCCGGCTAAGGTCGTATTCCAGTTCAAGATAGTTATCGTAGAAAGCGCTGTTCTGCTCCGGGTCTAAAACTTCAAGCAAAGCACTGCTCGGGTCGCCTTTATAATCGGCGCCTACTTTGTCCACTTCGTCCAAAATAAATACGGGGTTCGAACTACCAGCTTTTTTCAAAGATTGAATAATACGCCCCGGCATAGCACCAATGTATGTTTTGCGGTGACCGCGTATTTCGGCCTCGTCATGCAAACCACCTAATGAAATGCGCACATATTTTCTTCCCAATGCCCTGGCAATGGAACTTCCCAGCGAGGTTTTACCCACGCCCGGAGGCCCAACAAGGCAAAGGATAGGGCTTTTCATATCTCCCTTTAATTTCAAAACAGCCAGGTATTCAAGTATACGTTCTTTTACTTTGTCAATGCCATAGTGGTCTTTATCTAAAACCTTTTTGGCGTGCTTAATATTGAAATTATCCTGCGTGTAAACACCCCAGGGTAAATCAAGTATCAGGTCAACATAATTTAGAACTACCGAATACTCCGCAGCCGCAGGGTTCATTCTTTGAATCTTATCAAGTTCTTTATCTACCTGTTCTTTGGTCTTCTGAGGCAGGTTCATTTGTGCCGCTTTCTCGCGCAGGCGCTGTACATCTTTATCTGATGAGTTGATTCCTAACTCATCCTGTATGGTTTTAAGTTGCTGCGATAAAAAGTAATCGCGTTGCTGTTTATCAATTTCCTGCCTTACTTTGCCCTGTATCTGGTTCTTCATTTCCAGCATCTGAATTTCTTTGTTCAGATATTCCATCACCACTTTAAGCCGCTCGCGCATATCTGCAATTTCAAGCAGCTTTTGCTTTTCGTTAATGGTAATATTCAGGTTTGAAGAAATGAAGTGCGTTAAAGTTACCGGGCTAACAATATTCTTTAAAACAATGGCCGCCTCGCTGGGTATCTGCGGATTCAATTTGATGATATTACCCGCCAATTCCTTAATGCCCATCATGGAGGCATCAAATTCCTTATCATTAATGGGTATAATATCGTTCAATACCTCAATTCTTGCCTTAATAAAGGGTTCTGCCTGTATCAACTCCTGGGTGCGAAAACGGGTGCGGCCCTGAATAATTGCCGTGGTTGAACCATCCGGCATTTTTATCATCCGCAATATCTGGGCAATGGTGCCAATGGTAAAAATATCTTTAAACTCAGGTTCCTCGATATTTCCGTCAATTTGACCGACTACCCCAATCAGTTTATTCGTTTTGTATGCCTCTTTGACTGCTAATATACTTTTGTCCCTACCCACAGTTATAGGCAAAACCACTCCCGGAAAGAGCACCGTATTGCGTAAAGGTAAAAGAGGTAGTACATCTGGAATAGCCAGTTTTTTACCATCCTGGCCATCTTCTTCAGGTAAAATGGGCAAAAACTCAACCTCATCATCAGTAAGCGGTTCGTTCATAAATTCCATCATGTTCATACTCTGTAATTGCTTTTAAAAATAACTTAGGCCTACTAAGATCAATTGCTGTGCCAACCGTATATATGACATACCTTATTGGGTGTAATATAGTTAATATGAGGATGCCTTTTATTTCCCCCAAACATTTACCACATTGCGCAGCATAATGGTATACAAGTTAGGGTATTTGTGGGGCAAGAACCTTTCGCCTTTATGTAGCCAGTCCCGCTTGCCCAATCTTACAAAAATGAGGTGTTTGGAAGGAATAACCCCTACATACTGCCCCTTCATACCATCGGCGGAGAAGTCATCTCCACCGTCCACATGTCTTATCCACCATAAATAGCCATTGTCGTTGGTGCCGGTGCCATCTTCCCCTGGTAAGCGATGGGGGGTGAGGCAAGCATTTACATAACTGGTATCTACAATCTGTTTACCATGCCAGTTACCCTTATGCTCGTACAAAAGGCCGATGCGCGATATGTCGCGCGCGTTGGTATGAAAACAGCAATAAGATTTTTCAACTCCTGTTTTAGGCTGGTCAATAATCCATTCTGCATCATGCCCGGCCCCCATAGGTTTCCATAGTTTTTCCGAAGCATAATCACTCAGGTTCATACCTACCGCATTTTGCAGGGCTATGCCCAATATCTGTGGATCGCAGTTTTTGTATCGGAATTCTGTGCCCGGCTCTTTTTCAATTTTAAACGAATTGATCAGCCCCTTCATGTCATCGCCATAATATATTTGAGCCGTGCCGCCGGTGGGATTAAAATACGAATCATGAAAGTTTACGCCCGAACTCATGCACAGTAAATTTTTAAAAGTGATTTTGTTGAGGCCCTCTTTTTTATACGGTTCGTAAAAATCACAAACCGGTTCATCCAGGCTTTTAATCTTTCCTTCTTTAAGCGCAATGCCGGTTAAAATGCTCATAATAGATTTAGTAACCGAAAACGGATTTACCAGGCTGCTATCGCTGTAACCCAGGCCATAATATTCGTAAACAACGGTATCGTTTTTAATTACCAGGAAGGCAACAGTGCCGGTTTCTTTTATCAGGTGCAGCAAAGAATCGGGTATCTGTGTATGCCCACAATCAGCCGAGCTGCATATTGGCAGTGGTGTGCCACTTTTTACCAGGCGCACCGGCATTATTTTATTGTCTTCAAGGCCGGGGTCGTTGTAAATAATGGTGCGGGTAAAATATACTTTGCAGCTGGTAATTAGTAGTAGGGCGACAAAGATTGGAAGCAATTTTTTCATGAACCGCAAAACTACGTGATAGCAGGCTAACTTTTTAGGAGAGATTGAAGAATTAGAATGAATTCCTCAATACTGATAATTTTAAGTTTTGGATAATTTAGTTCTTTCAGAGGATTAAAATGTTTGTCATTTGTTACGAGGTAATCTACATTTGAAATGATAGCGCAATCAACAAACTTATTGTCATCAACATCCTCAGAAATTAAGTTCCAATAGAAAAACACCTCTTCTTTATGCACGTTTGGCAATTCATGTAAAGCGGTTAAAAATAATTCGGAAGTGTCCGGATCATACTTAAAAGAAATAGTCTCCTCGTATTCCAATAAAATGTCGTTGGTAATGTGCAAATCATAAAGCTCCTGTACAAGACCTTTATATACTAAATGATTGATTGACTTCCGCGAAATACAGGAAACAAATACATTGGTATCAATTACAACGGATATTTTATTGCTTCGGGTCACTTAACCAATTTTCGAAAGTCTCATTGGTATATCCCTTTTCCTCAGCAATCCTGTCGGCTCTATCACTTGCTTTTTCCGCAAAATACTGGCCGATCAGCCGTTTAATATCCAGCAGTTCATTATCCGAAACATTCCTGCCGAATAATTTTAGCACCTCCAGTTGAAGGTTAGTTAATTTTGTTGTTGTTTCAATAGCCATAAATCAGCTTTTGTGCTGTATAAAGGTAATTATTTTAGATGAGATTTCGAAGAGTAGGGTAATGCCGATGATAAATAGTGGGACGCTGTCCCATTATTTTGATGTGATTGCACTATTTTGCGTTTTTTCATCGGTGGGCGAAGGTAGGGATTGGATGGGGATTTTTTTGTCTGGCAATGACAAGATTTGACAACTTTTTAAAAGTTGTCAAATCTGCTGCATGTTGGGATGAAGAACTTGCGCCAATGAAGATATGTCGCTTTAGTCAATTGTTATGTTTTCCCTGTCTTTTACGCGCCTAACTAATGTGTCTGTGAAAATGCTCTTATAGTTATCCCCTTCAAATGTATGGATTGGTACAAGGTACCTGGGTTTAATTGCTGCTACCATTTCTTTCAAAGCATCTATGTCTGCGTGTCCGCTGGTGTGGATTTGATGAAATGTAAACCCCTTTGCGGTCAGGTAATCAACAAATTCTTTTGTTTTTTGCTGCTTCAAATAGCCATTCCACATGGAGTAAATGTAATTCCATCATGAATTTGTTCTATTCGGTCAATATCTAATTTCATTGAAGGCCTGATCAGAAAAACAATTTCATTTCTTCTTTTAGCTATTTCCTGCTTAGTAATTTTGAACGGTTGAAATTGATATAAAAATTCCTTTCCCATTTTATCTGCAATCATTTTGCTTAGATAGTAGGGATACATTACTTTAATTTCAGGAAAAGATTTTGAAGCAAAAGGAATGGTTGCATAGGCAGACATTTCCTGCATAATAGCTGCGGTGTAAACATCAACTACCATCAGTTTATTAGCTTTTTTACAAGCTCTGTAAATTGTAACCAGCCTATCAATATTCTGAGCAGAAGTAGTGATTAGATTTATCCCAATTTTTGATTTAAAGACCCGAACAAAATCTTCTTCAATCTCCAGTTCCGTTTTAAACTTCAGATTTCCCCGGCCAATAGTTGTCCCTTCCATTAACAGGTAATCAACGTTCTTCGGGGCTTTAAACAAAAATCTTTTAAAAACTTTATCTTTTCTTCCATGTCCTCTAAAATCGCCTGAATAGAAAAGTCGCTTGCCATTTGCTTCTATCAGAAAAGCATAAGCATCAAAAGCTGAATGATCCATCCAATATGGAGTGATATTAATATCTCCTATTCTAAATTGCTTGCTTTTGCTGAAATTTATAAAGGTTTTATTTAGCTTTTCACTTTTAAAAAATTCCTGACTGAATTCCAAAATGCGTTGTGTTGCCTCGCCTATATACACAGGTATATTACTAGCAGCAAAGGACAAGAAACCATGATGATCCTGATGATAATGGGAAATTAATATTCCTGCGACTTTCGACGATGAGTTTTCATACAAACCTTCAATATCAGGTAATATCCCCTTTTGAACTAATTCACTTGTTTGTAAAGATTGATAAGACGCGAAATTAAATTGGGTTCCATCGAGTTCAACTAATGGCATGCCTATGTCAATAACAATTTTGGTTGTATCGGTCCATATTTCTACACATGAGCCGCCAATCTCTTTTGTTCCTCTATGAATTTTAAAATTCATGTTTAGAAACGATAACAATTTCCATCTTGTTTCTTTTCAATCAAATCGCAGCTACCGAAAGTATCATGAAAATAATAAGCACCAATAGCTATTTTTTTGATTCTATCGTTAATGCTACTAGCATTATTTTTTATCCACTCCTGATTACAGTCTCCAAGCAAAAGCAGTGGTTTTACCGCCATTGTATAATCATCCAATGAATCTAATTTTTGTAAATCTCTTGGTAATATATTCAATTTCTTCTTTATAATGAATAACTTTTTGTAATAGGAAAGTAAAAGCCTCTCATGATCCTCGACAAAATCCCTATATTTCTCAAGTTGCATGGTGATTTTACTGTGCATTTGTTTATTTCCAATAGTCTTTAATTCCACAGGTTGGATTTTCATACGCTTTTTGTCAATCCAAACTAGATCAATCCTATTCCTCGATTTTTCATAATTATAGGCGAACTCTGAGTCAATGAAACATCCGGTTTTTGTAACGAATGCTGCTTGTATTCCTTTCTCGCCGTAATCTTGCTGGTAAATTTTTATGTTGCTTTTGATTTGGTCTAATACATTTTTATCGAAATTATTAAACTTTATTAGCTGTACCTGGGGATTTTTAATAGAAATTGAATTATTTGAGATAGCATATTTAATGTAGGAAGACCCATCTTTTTGATGATTTTTGGCCTCTTCGGTCAGTAAATATTTATAGTGTACTTCACCCTCAAATCGAGTTCCATTATGTTTCAGGTTTTTAATCAGACCACCGCCATTGAAATAAACATCAATGTAGTTGCCTTTGCGTATGTCAATATATATTTCAGGATCCCTTACTAGCGACACCCACCAACCAGGTTTATTATTACTTTCAAGATTCGTGAATAAAGGATCTTTTTCGTCAAGTGTTTCTTCCAGTGTAACAAGCTTTTTAGCCATAATCAATTTTGTTTATGGTAAAGCTACAAATTTTAATCAGCCAACACCAAAACTGGAAAGTCAATTTTCAACCCCAGCAAATTCACCGCTTTGGCTTTATTAAGGGCTATTTCGAGGTAGCCGGATGAATTGAAAAGACAAATCATATCCGCTTCCTCATCAACATCGTTGTATTTTTTGCTTATTTCTTTTGTAGTGCCAACATTGGCGAAAATGGTAAATCGCTTATCGCCAATAAACTGGTCAAACATGGGCTTTGTAATATTTACCACTGCGTTGCCAAAATTATCAATATTGATAACTGTTCCTCGTATAGAGCCCGCTGAGGTAATTGGTTGCATTAGGCGGTAACTAGTGGTTTCAGTAGTAAGATGTGCAAAATCGGAAGGCTGAAATTCCTTTACCAGCAGGTTAACTACTTTACCAATGGCTTCTTCATACAATAACGAACTGTTTTCAAGCAGTTCGGCATTTACCTCGTAAGTCTGGTGCGGCATTTTTTCAAAAGCCAGGGATAGAAACCCGTTATCGAAAGTCAGAAAATAATGCCCGTCAACAACCGCCAGCAGTAGTTTATCTTTTCCATCAGTGCTGTTTACATGAATAATGTGAATGGTACCCACCGGGAAATACCTGAACATACTTTTTACTGTAAAAGCAGCTTCTTTAATATCAAAAGGCTTAATAGCGTGGGTAACGTCAACAATATTTACAAATCCGCTGTTGGTAATAATGGCGCCTTTGAGGGCAGCGAGGTAGAAGTCGCGGGTGCCCAGGTCAGAGGTTATAGTAATCAGCGCCATAGTTTATAATAATTAAGCAACCAGCCTCATCCTAAATCCTTCTCCAAAGGAGAAGGACTTTGAACTTAGCCCTCTTATCTTCTGGTTTTTTCTTTCGGCGAAAGAGAAAACCAGAACCCTCTCCTTTGGAGAGGGCAGGGTGAGGCTGTATTTCACAAATGTCTAAGAATTGAAGCTATGAAAAAACAATGGTTAGTGGAAAAATATGTGGATAGATATATTTTGCTATACAGTACAAGCGCTTTAAAAACAATTAAGTTTGTTAAAACAAAATCTAAACGATTTGACAGAACTTACCCTAAATATAGAAGGTGTTGACCCTATAGATTTCTTCGGCGTCAACAATACAAGATTCAATTTTATCAAAAAAAGCTTTCCAACCCTGCGCATGGTTTCGCGCGGCAACACTATCAAAGCCGAAGGCAGCGAAGGTGATATTGCCGTTTTTAAGCACAAAGTAGAGCGGATGCTTGATCATATTGAGCGTTTTGGCAAACTAAGTGAGGATAATATTGAAAGTATCCTTGTAAACAGCGAGGATAAGACTGAACGCAAAAAGGATAAGGACACCAACAATATTATTGTGCATGGCAATAATGGCATGGTAATAAAAGCCCGGACTGAAAACCAGTTGCTGATGGTGAAAGAAAGCGAGAAGAATGATATTCTTTTTGCAATCGGCCCAGCCGGTACCGGTAAAACATATACCGCAGTAGCCCTTGCGGTACGCGCCCTGAAAGAAAAGGCAGTAAGGAAAATAATATTAACCCGCCCTGCAGTGGAAGCCGGAGAAAACCTTGGCTTTTTGCCGGGAGATTTAAAAGAGAAGATAGACCCTTATCTTCGCCCGTTATATGACGCGCTGGACGACATGATACCAGCAGATAAGCTGAAGTATTACATGGAAAACCGGATTATTGAAGTGGCCCCGCTGGCATTTATGCGCGGCAGAACCCTCGATTATTCGTTTATTTTGCTGGATGAGGCGCAGAACTGTACCGACATGCAGCTAAAGATGTTCCTGACCCGTATTGGCGCCAATTCAAAATGTATTATCACCGGCGACCCTACCCAAATTGACCTTCCACCCAAGGTAAATTCAGGCTTGTTTACAGGGCTAAGGATATTATCGCCCATTGAAGGTATTGCAACCATCAAGCTGAATGAAAATGACGTGGTGCGTCACCGCTTAGTGAAAGAAATTATTAAAGCTTACGAAAAACTGAATGCAAGTAAAGAAGGAGATGGAGCAAACAATCAGAGAAACTAATTTCAATTTTACCGGGCAAACACATGTTTACCACGGCAAAGTAAGGGACGTATATACTATTGGCAATAAACTGGTGGTAATTGCCACGGACCGCATTTCGGCGTTCGACCATATATTGCCCAAACCCATACCTCAGAAAGGAGCTGTGCTCAATCAGATTGCAGCGCACTTTTTAAAAGCAACACAGGATATTGTGCCCAATTGGTTATTGGCAACGCCCCATCCAAACGTAGCCATTGGCACCAGGTGCGAACCGGTAAGGATTGAAATGGTTATCCGCGGTTATATGGCGGGCCATTCTGCTAGGGAATATAAAGCAGGTAAAAGGGTTTTGTGCGGTGTTACCTTACCTGAAGGATTAAAAGAGAACGATGCTTTTCCTACACCTATAATCACCCCATCTACCAAGGCAGTTGAAGGCCACGATGAGGACATAAGCCGCGAAGACATTTTAAAACGTGGCTTGGTTCCAGAAGCCATTTACACGCAAATGGAACAATACACCCGCGCCATTTTTGCAAGGGGCCAAAAAATGGCTAATGAAAGAGGTTTGATATTGGTTGATACCAAATACGAATTTGGTATATCGGAAGGTAAAGTGATGTTGATTGATGAAATACACACGCCTGATTCATCGCGCTACTTCTATTTAGAAGGTTACGAAGACCGCCAAAAAAATGGCGAACCACAAAAACAACTCAGTAAAGAGTTTGTACGCGAATGGCTAATGGCCAATGGGTTTCAAGGTAAAGAAGGCCAGCAAATGCCGGTAATGCCGGATGAATTTGTAAATACCATCACCGACCGCTACATAGAACTGCACGATATTATAACCGGTAATAAGTTTGTAAAAAACACTTCCGCAAATTTACTGGGCGATATTGAAGCTGCGGTTAAGGCCTACGGTATTTAATAAATTGCGTAGAGAAATTAACCACTAAGGCACTAAGTTCACTAAGAACCACTTAGAATTACAAGGATTATAAAACTGCAAAAACGCGGTTTCTATTCATTCTCTTTTTTATAATTCTTAGAAGCTGTTAAAAATTAAAGAAAAGAAATACATGTTATCACAAAGCACGCAAAGTTAAATACAAAGAGCACCAAAAATATACTCTTTTGTGGCCTTTGTATTGGCATTTTCCTTTGTGT
>Ga0182030_10020503_pt1 | contig 12467 bp, 9 predicted proteins | sample 812S3MmetaG_FD_121299 | JGI IMG/M metagenome (GOLD analysis project Ga0182030, IMG submission 121299) | Permafrost microbial communities from Stordalen Mire, Sweden - 812S3M metaG (Illumina Assembly) | ecosystem: Environmental > Terrestrial > Soil > Wetlands > Permafrost | place: Sweden... | reverse complement strand
GGCGTCGACAAGTTGAACGACCTCGCCGTCATCAAAATCGACGCGAAAAACCTGCCCAGCATCGCCTGGGGCGACTCCGCTCAATTGCATCCCGGTCAAACGGTCCTCGCTTTCGGCAGCCCGTTCGGCTACTTCCAGTTCTCCGTCACGCGCGGCATTGTCAGCGCACTCAATCGCCCCAACCCGTACAGCGATGACCCGCGCAAGCCGGGCGACTTCATCCAGACCGACGCAGCCATCAACCAGGGCAACTCTGGCGGGCCGCTCGTGAACGCGCACGGCGAACTCATCGGTATCAATACTTTCATCATCACCGGCAGCGGCTCCTTTGCCGGCGCCGGCTTCGCCATCCCCTCGGAGATTGCCCACGCCTCCGCCGAGCAAATCATCAAGAGCGGCACAGTGCACCACGGCTATCTCGGCATCAGCATGAACAACGTCACGCCCGAAAACGCCAGCTTCTTCAACCTGCCCGACGCGACTGGCGCCATCGTCAGCCAGGTTACGCCCGACTCGCCCGCAAGCCGCGCCGGACTCAAAGGCGGCGACGTGCTGCGCGAACTCAACGGCAAAAAAATCGAGAGCAGCGGCTCACTTCAGGTCGCGGTCTCGCAAACTGCGCCGGGTACTGCGATCAACCTCGGCATCCTTCGAGATGGCAAACCGGAAACCCTCAAGGTCACCGTAGGCGAGTTCCACAAGGAGACAGAAGAAGCCTCGAACACTAACTCCGGCGAGCAGCATGGCAAGCTCGGCGTTGCCGTGGCGAACCTCACGCCTGACCTTCGCTCGCAGCTCAACGTTCCCACGCAGGTGAAAGGCGCGGCGATCGAGAGTGTTCGTCCCGCCAGCCCAGCCGACGATGCCGGTCTTGCCCCCGGCGATGTCATCCTCGAAGTGAACCGGCACGCGGTCGAAAGCGCCGACAGCTTTGTCAGCCAGGTGCACGGAGTCCCGAATGGCAAGGACATCCTGCTCCTCGTCTGGTCCCACGGCGGCACAACTTACCGTGTCGTCCACCCCGACCAAGGCACCGAAAACGGCATGTAGTCTAAACGCTGGACGGGTCAGTTCACCACAACAATGGCTTTCTCAGGTCCCTGCTTTTGGGACCTGGGAAAACCCATGCCTCTGCGTGGAGCAATTTCAGCAGGCACGCCACGCGAAGCTTTTGCCTGGACGGCTAGTCCCCTTGCATTTTCCACATTCCCCTGCCATCATCTATCTATGGATCGTTTCTCCTGTTGTCGCCTCTGTTGCACGCCTCGCGCGCACAGGTGACCTGGGTCTGAACGTCCGATCATAGTTCAAGGTTTCCGAAAGCCCGCGACACAGCCTTTGCTGCCGCGGGTTTTTTGCATTTGCCGAAGGTTTTTTGCATTTGCCGAAGGGGAAAAATGGATCAGTCTGTTCCAGTGAAAGAAACAAAGGCCCAACGCTCCGAGCGCCTCAAGCTCGCAAAGAATCCCTGGGAGGCCTTTGACGAGGTGCGCACGTTTGCGCGCGAAGGCCGCTCCAGCGTCGTGCCTGAGTGGGCCTCCCTCTACTTCAAATGGTGGGGCATCTATACACAGGGCGATGGCGTGGGCGCCACCGGCGGCAAAGGCGGCGAAGGCCTCGCCTCCGACTACTTCATGATGCGCATCGGCATCCCCAACGGCATCCTAACCGCCCACCAGCTCCGCGTCATCGCCGGCATCAGCCGCAAATATGCACGCAATCTCGCCGACATCACGGTGCGCCAGAACATCCAGTTGCATTGGCTGACGATTGAGTCGCTCCCCGAAGTGGTCGACGCGCTCGATGCCATCGGTCTCTCGCCCAAGGGCGCCTGCGGCGATGTAGTCCGCAACGTCACCGGCTGCCCGCTCGCCGGCATCGCCGCCGATGAAGTGCTCGATGCATCCTCCATCGCCGTGGAAGTAGCGCACCTGCTCACCGCAAATTCAGACTTCTATAACCTGCCGCGTAAATTCAAAATCTCCGCCACCGGCTGCCCGTCCTGGTGCACTTATCCCGAGATCAACGACATCGGCCTTACCCCCGCGACACGCGACGGGCAGGTCGGCTTCTCGTTGCGCGTCGGCGGCGGTCTCTCGAACGAACCGCACCTCGCTGTCCGTCTCAATGCTTTCCTGCTTCCGCATCAAGCCGTCGCAGCAGTTCGCGGCGTCACTGAAATCTTTCGCGAGCAACAAGGCCTACGTGAAAGTCGTGACCGTGCGCGCCTCAAGTACCTCTTCATGAAAGAAGGCTGGACGCCGGACCGATTCCTCACCGAACTCCAGTCGCGCCTCAACTTCACGCTTCTTCCGGCGGGCGAAGAACAGGTACCCAGCGACGTCTTCCGCGATCACGCAGGGGTTCATCCGCAACGCAAGCCGGGCCTCAGCTATGTAGGCGCCACCGTTCTGCGCGGCCGCCTCACCGGAGAACAACTCGAAGCCGCCGCCGAACTCTCCGAGCGTTTTGGCAGTGGCGAGTTGCGCGCTACGGTTTCACAGAACCTGCTCTTCATCAATGTGCCCAACAGCAAAGCAAGCGAACTCGTCCGTGAACTTGGCCAGATCGGCCTGCACGTTGAAGCCACCAACTTCTGGCGCGGCACCGTAGCCTGCACCGGCACTGAATTCTGCAAGCTCGCCATCACGGAGACCAAGGGTTTCGCGCGCTGGCTCGTCGGCGAGCTCGAAGAGCGCGTGCCGCAGTTCGATCAGCAGCTTCGCCTCCACGTCACCGGCTGCCCCAACAGTTGCGGGCAGCACTGGATCGCCGACATCGGCGTCGAGGGCAAAAAGATCAAGCACGAGGGCAAGCTTACCGACGCCTACTACTTCTGCCTCGGCGGAGCGGTCGGTCAGTACGCGAATGTGGCCCGCCCAGTGGGCTATCGCTGCCCTGCTCCGCTCGTTCCCGAAGCCATCGAGCGCCTGCTGAAGCACTATCTCGCCGGCCGCAATCCTGACGAGAATCTTCGCGCCTGGTTTGCCCGCCATACCAACGACGAACTGCGCGCCCAGCTTGCTGGTGAATCCCTTGCTGCCGTCGAACGCGATCTGCCCACCGGCCGCGTGCCGCACAGCGTCGCCGACTGAGAATCATCAAATGAGCCTGCTGCCCATCTTCCTCAAGCTCGACGGTCGCCCCGGCCTTCTGGTCGGTGCCGGCACTGTCGCGCTCGATAAGATTGGCAGCCTACTCAGGACCGGCATCCGCCTTCGCGTCGTCGCCCCCCGCGCGCATTCGGAAATCCAACAGCTCGCAGCCGAAGGAAAACTCGAATGGATCGAACGTTCGTTCGAACCCGCCGACCTCGACGGAAGCTTTGTCGTCATCGCGGCCACAGACAATCCTGAAGTCAACGCGGCCATCTACCAAGGCGCCCTTGATCGCGGCATCCTCTGCAACTCGGTCGACGACATCCCCAACTGCGATTTCTTCTTTGGATCCATTGTCAGCCGCGGCGATCTCCAGATCGCCATCTCGACCGCGGGCGAAAGTCCCGCCTTCGCGCAGCGCTTGCGCCGCGAAATCGACGAACAGCTTCCGGCCGATCTGGGTCCATGGCTCGCGAATGTCGGCGAACTCCGCCGCGATGTCCTCGCCACCCACCCCCGCAGTGAAGAACGCAAACTTCTGTTGCACGAACTGGCGCACCGCCAAATCTGCGACTCGCCCGCCTGCTCCACGCGCCTACTCGCTCAATCCCATTGCGGCCTAAAAAATAACCCTGTCATCCTGAGCGACCGGAACGTAGTGGAGGGAGTCGAAGGACCTGCGGTTGCGTTTGGGGAGCCGAACTCGCAAGGAAAAGTCTTCCTCGTCGGCGCCGGCCCCAGCGATCCCGATCTGCTCACCGTCAAGGCCCTTCGGCTCATCCAATCCGCCGACGTAATCCTCCACGACGACCTGGTACCGCAGCCGATCCTCGATCTCGCCGCCCCTTCAGCCGAAATCGTCAACGTGGGAAAACGTTGCGGCACAAAAAGCATCACGCAGGAAGAAATCCACGCGCTGATGATCGGCCACGCCCGCGCGCAACGCTGCGTCGTGCGCCTCAAAAGCGGCGACCCCCTCATCTTTGGCCGCGCCGCCGAAGAGATTGCGGCCCTCAGCGCTGCCGAAATTCCCTTCGAAGTTGTCCCCGGCATCACCGCCGCCTTCGCTGCCGCAGCTGCCGTAGGCTGCTCGCTTACCAGCCGCAACTCTGCGTCCAGCGTCGTTTTCTCCACCGGCCATCACGCCGCCTCGCATAATTCCGCTGCGATTCCCCAGCTCGAAGATGCTACGCGCATTGTCTATATGCCAGGCCGCGATTTGCGACCCCTCGCGCTCGATTGGCTGCAGGAAGGACTTCCGCCCGACTTCCCCTGCGCACTCGTTTCGCGCGCCGGTTACCCCGACCAGCAAATCCGATTAGCTACGTTATCCCAACTCCCCTCTATCGATCGCGTCCCGGCTCCCAGCATTCTCTTCGCAGGCTGGGCAATTCAGGAATCTCCAGTCGGGACGAACTCGGAGGCACACGCGGTTTCTCTCTCCGCTTGAGCTTCTCGCGGGGCCCTTGCATCGCACCCAACCCTTATACTGAGATGTTTGCGGCACAATCAGCCCGCGGCTACGCAACCGTGCGTACGTTGCGTGTAAGGAGCGAGTCTTGGCTCAAGCGGAAATCGGCATCATCGGCGGCAGCGGACTTTATTCCATGCCAGGCTTTACCAATCAGCACGAAGTGCGCGTGGAGACGCCCTTTGGCGATCCGTCGGATCCCTTCGTCCTCGGCGAACTGGAAGGCCGCAAGGTCGCTTTCCTCGCGCGCCACGGTCGCGGTCATCGCATTCTTCCCTCGGAACTGAACTTCCGCGCCAACGTTTACGCCTTCAAAAAACTCGGCGTCGAGCAAATCATTTCCGTCTCCGCTGTCGGCTCGCTCAAGGAAGAGCACAAACCCACCGACTTCGTCATTCCCGATCAGTTCATCGATCGAACGTTCCATCGCATCTCCACCTTCTTCGGCGATGGCATCGTCGGTCACGTGGCCTTCGGCGATCCCGTTTGCGCCACTGTCGCAAAGGCTGCGTCCCGCGCGTGTGGAGCCGTCGGCGTGGTCGGCAAACTCGGTGGCACTTACGTCTGTATGGAAGGCCCGCAGTTCTCCACCAAGGCCGAGTCGAACCTCTACCGTAGCTGGGGCGCCGACGTCATCGGCATGACCAACCTACAGGAAGCGAAGCTCGCGCGCGAAGCAGAGATCTGCTACGCGACCATCGCCATGGTCACCGATTACGACTGCTGGCGCGAAGGCCACGATGCCGTCACCATTGAAGAAATCGTCGCCGTCCTTCACCAGAACGCCGAAAATGCCTGCAAAGTTGTGAAAGCCGCAGTGGCTGCACTGCCACCGGAACGCACCTGCGCGTGCGCCACAGCTGCCCGCTTCGCTATTCTCACGCAGCCCGACGCCATTCCCGCAGCAGCGAAAGAACGCCTCAAACTTCTCTACGGCAAATACCGCGGCTGGTAACCACCTGCGGTGGGCCACTCCACTTCGATCACTGAAAGGAAAAAGATGGCAATCACTGTTGTTGGCAGCGTCGCCTTTGACACCGTAGAAACACCGGCAGGACGCCGGGAACGCTGCCTTGCTGGCGCTGCGACCTATTTCTCTCTCGCGGCAAGTTACTTCACTCAAGTGCGCGTCATTGCTGTCGTCGGCGAAGACTTCGGCCCCGAGCAGCAAGCCGTATTCGATGCCCACAAGATCGATATCCGTGGCATCGAGCGCGCCCCGGGAAAAAGCTTCTTCTGGCAGGGCTCCTACCTCGAAAACCTCAACGAAGCAAAAACCCTCAAGACCGATCTCAACGTATTTGCCGGCTTCGAACCGAAGATTCCCGAAGCCTATCGCGATTCCGAGTTCCTTTTCCTCGCCAACATAGATCCCGTATTACAACGTCGCGTCCGTGAAGCCACGCCCAATGCAAAGCTCGTGGCGGGCGACACCATGAATTACTGGATCAAGGACCACAAGCCTGCGCTGCTCGAAGTGCTCAAAGGTCTCGACATCCTGCTCATCAACGACACCGAAACACGCATGATCGCCGGCAATTCCAACCTCGTGCAGGCCGCGCGTGCCGTTCTCGAGCTAGGCCCACGCATGCTCGTCGTCAAGCACGGCGAATACGGCGCCACCGCCTTCTTTGGCAAGTCCCCTAAAAACCTCGGTGCCACGACCTTCCGCGCACCCGCACTACCGCTCGAAGAAATTGTCGATCCCACCGGCGCGGGCGATAGCTTTGCCGGCGGCTTCTTCGGCTATCTCGCCTCGCAATCTGAGCTCACACCCGGCGCATTCCGCCGCGCCATGTTCTACGGCTCCGTCATGGGCTCCTTCGCCGTGGAGCGCTTCGGCACCGATCGCCTCCAGGAACTCTCGCGCAAAGAAATCGACGAGCGCTTCAACATCTTTCGCGAGTTGACGCACCTTGACTGATCCGCCCCTCCGCCGTGCCGAAACATTCGCAGTGCTAGCCTCCTGCGCGGCGGCATCGGCGGCCGCAGTCTCGTGGAGCTGGCAACACGGCGCAATGCTGAACTATGGCGATGCGGTGGCGCATCTCGCCATCGCGCGCCGCGTCATCGATTCGCATTATCCGGGCCTCAAGCAGCTTGGATCCGTCTGGCTGCCGCTGCCGCATTTGCTCATTATCCCCTTCGTCGCCGTCTACCGCTGGTGGGCCGACGGCATCGCAGGCATGATTCCTTCAGCTCTGGCGTACATTCTCAGCTGCCTTGGCATTTACCAACTTGCCCGCCAATGGATCTCGATGGCAGCCGCGATTGTCGCACTCACTTTTTTCGCGATCAATCCCAACCTCCTTTACCTGCAAACCACCGCAATGACCGAGCCGCTGTTTCTCTGCGAATTAGTCTGGACTGCACTTTGGCTCGTGCAATGGCGGCGGGCGCTCGACACTGATCCGGATCGCAGCCTCCGACTTCTCTGGCTCATCGCCATCGTCCTCATCGCCGCTATCTACACGCGTTATGACGGATGGATTCTCGCGTTTCTCGCTTGGACAGCCATCGGTATCACGCTTCTGCTGCGCGGCCAACTGCGCTCACCCGCATTCTGGCTCGCCAGCATTCTTGTCGTCGCGGCGCCGCTGGTTTGGTTTGCTTACAACGCCACCGTCTTCGGTGACTGGCTCGACTTTGCGCGCGGTCCCTACTCCGCCAGAGCCATAGAAATCCGCACCGCCATGAAAGGCTCGGGGCCGCCCCATCCGGGCTGGCATGATCCATGGGTCTCGCTACTCTTCTTTGTCCGCACGGCCGAGATTGACGCCTCAGCCGAATTGTGGGGCAATCGCGTGCTCGTGCTCAGCGTGATCGGCACGACGCTCGGCGTTGTTACTGCGCGTCGTCGCGCATTCCTCTGGACGCTGCTTCTCTGGCTGCCGGTGCCGTTCTACGCCTGGTCAATCGCCTACGGCTCCGTGCCCATCTTCATTCCCAAGTGGTGGCCGCACTCCTGGTACAACACACGTTACGGCATGGAACTGCTGCCCGCCTTTGCTTTGAGTCTCGGCTGCGTCGCCCATTTCTTTCTCGTCGGCGTTCGCAGACTCAAACCGCAATGGGTCAACTACGCCACGGCTCTCCTCGTCGCCCTCGCCGTGGGGAATGCCTGGAAAATCACTACAGAAGAACCACTCACCTACATTGAAGGCGCCAAGAACATCGAAGCCCGCCGTCCGCTCGAACAACAGATTCCACCCGTGCTCCGCTCGCTGCTCGCCGCACGTCCCGGCGGTCTGGTGTTGATGAAGACCTCGGTCTATCCGAATCTGGTCGCCTTCACCGGCATCCCGCTGCGACAAACGCTCAATGAAGGCGACGGCCCGCTCTATTCCAACGCACTCGCCGCGCCCGCTGCCCACGCTGCCATCGTGGTCGCCTTCGATGGCGACGAAATCGACAAGGCCGTCAAGGCGCATCCGGCGACCCTCACTGCAGTCGGTCGCTACTTGGCGCCCGGCCAGCCCGCCGGAACGGTTTATGTCTCCGATACCCCGGCCCTCAACAAGGCTGCAAACCGGTGATAGCATCGGGGCAAGGTCACCCATTGAGCACGTTCATAGCCCACTTCGCGCTGCCTTTCAACTTCACCTGGATTCAGCAGGTCGGCGTGGTCAACGGCACCGTCGGCCGTCTGCTCTTGGCATGTCTCCTCGGCGGCCTCGTGGGCCTTGAGCGCGAGGCCAAGCGCACCGCGGCAGGCGTTCGCACCAACCTCCTCATCTGCATGGGCGCAGCCTTTTTCACTCTTCTCTCGGCCGTGCTGGCAGGCGACAACAGTCCAAACAAGGGTCAGGTCGCTTCCAACATCGTCCAAGGCATCGGCTTTCTCGGCGCTGGATTAATCATTCACAATCGCAGCCGCGTCAGTGGCCTCACCAGCGCCGCCAGCGTGTGGGTCGTCGCCTCCATCGGCATGGCGTGCGGCGCCGGCCTTTATGCCGCCGCGACCGTGGCCGCCATCACTGTCATCCTTGCCCTCGAACTCGTGGGCTTTCTCGAACGCCGCGCGAATCTGAAAATCTACCCCCTCATGTACGAAGCGCGCGGCCACGACGAGAACGCCATGCTCCAATCCATTCTCGACGCGATGGACAAGGCCGGCGAGCGCCTTCCCGCTCCAGACCGCGACACCATCGGTGAAATCCAACGCGTGAGCTTTTCGGTCACTGCGACAAAAAAGCAGCACGAGCGTCTGCGCGGACAATTGCTCGCCGAGCCTGCCATTGACCTTCTTCTTACTTTCCGCGATCCGGAGGAAGATTGATTCCCTTCGTCAAGGCACACGCTTGTGGCAATGATTTTCTGATCGTCAATGAAGTCGACGTCCGCGGCGTGGACAGAGCGATCCTCACCCAGCGCCTTTGCGAACGCAACACAGGCATCGGCGCCGACGGCATCGAGTTCTTTGCGTGGACCGGCGACTTCTCCGGCCGCGTTCGCCTGCACAATGCCGACGGCTCCATTGCCGAGATCAGCGGCAACGGCACCCGATGCGTCGCCGCGTGGATGGCCGAGGAACGCAATGCCTCCGCCGGCGACCAGTTCTCCATTGAAACCGATGCCGGCCCGCGCCTATGCACCATCCAGGAACTTCATGACTCCGACTCCGGTGGCCCAACAGTCATGATCACAATCGACATGGACGAGCCCGAGTTCGAAAAGCGCACCGTCGAGCTATCCGACGGCACAGCCATCGACGGCGTCTACGTCTCCATGGGAAATCCGCACTTCGTGATTGTGCTCCCTCGATCGGCCAGCCTTGACTTCTCCATCGGCGAGCGCGGTTGGGACGACATCGGCGAAGAGATCTGCCACCATCCCGATTTTCCCGATCAAACCAACGTCGAGTTCGTCCACATCCTCGGCAGCGCCTCCAATCCCATTCATCAAATCGCTATTCGCATCTTTGAACGCGGTGTCGGTCCCACTTCCTCCTCTGGATCCGGTACCTCCGCTGCGGCCACTGCAATGATCGGCGTCTATAACGCGTCATCGGAGATCGATGTCATCGCCCCCGGCGGGATGCAGTCGGTGCGCTGGTTCGGCCCCGAACAAAGCCTCCTTCTCACCGGCCCCGCGACACTCATCGCTCGCGGCGAGGCATGGTAACCATGACTCTGCCCACTTCGACCGCTCCTCTCGTGAGCCTCGCCTCTATCCCCAATGGCGCAGGCATCAGCGTTCTCTCGCCTGCCTCTTTCGCAAAGCCCGAACGCGTCGACCGAGGCATCGAGCGCTTGCGCACTCTCGGCTTCGCACCGCGTCTCCTTGCAAATACTCAAAAGCGCGGCCCGCTCTTCTTTGCCGGTACTCCAGAAGAACGCCTTGCCGATTTTCACGTGGCATTCGCCGACCCTGAAACAGCAATCGTCGCCTGTGTGCGCGGCGGTTACGGATCAAATTATTTGCTTGACGGCCTCGACCTCTCACTCATCAAGCAGCATCCGAAGCCGTTCGCCGCCTACAGCGATCTCACCGGAATCCAGTTGCATCTTCTCGACCGCCTCGGCCTTCCCGTCTTTCATGGCCCTATGGTCGCCGCGGATTTCGCTCTCGAGGACGGAGTCCATTTGGCCAGCTTCCAATCCGCACTCGCCGGCAAACCTTATTCGGTCGGCGCCCCCGAAGGCCTGCGCACGTTGAAGCCCGGCGTTGCCACCGGCACTCTCTACGGCGGCTGCCTCAGCATTCTCGTTTCGCTGCTTGACACTCCATGGGAGCCGGCAACCGAAGGGAAACTGCTCTTCATCGAAGACACCGGCGCCAAGCCCTATCAAATCGATCGCATGCTCTGGCAGTTGCGCGTCGCCGGAAAACTCGACGGCGTCCGCGGCATCGTCTTCGGCGAAATGCTCGACTGCTCCTCGCCCGGCGCATCCGCAAACCTACTCGATGACGTCATTCTTCATGCATTCCGCGATGCCGACATTCCCATCGCCATCGGTCTCCGCAGCGGCCATGTCTCGCGCCAAAATGTCACACTCACCTTCGGCGTGCAGGCCGAACTTCAAGCCACTTCCGCACCGGAATTACATCTCCTGCAACCGGCGGTGACCGCATGACGACCGCTCGCCACATTCACCTCACTGGAATCTGCGGCACTGCGATGGCGTCGTTGGCCGGCCTTCTCCAATTGCAGGGTCATCGCATCACAGGCTCCGACAGCGCTGCCTATCCGCCCATGAGCGACCTGCTTCGTTCGCTCGGCATTCCCATCCTCGAGCCCTACGCGGAATCCAACCTCAACCCCGCACCCGACCTCGTCGTCATCGGCAATGCCCTTTCGCGCGGCAATCCGGAAATCGAATACGTCCTCGATAAGCGGATTCCCTTCGTCTCGCTGCCTGCCCTTCTTCACACAGAATTCCTCGCCGGCCGCGAATCCCTCGTCATCGCCGGCACCCACGGCAAAACCACAACCACCAGCATGCTCGCGTGGATTTATCAGGTTGCTTCGCGTGAGAATCCCTCGCTCGAACCGTCCTTCCTCATTGGAGGCGTGGCGGAAAACTTCGGCACCAGCTTTCATCTCCGGCCCACGCGCACCTTCATCATCGAAGGCGACGAATACGACACAGCCTTCTTCGACAAGGGCCCAAAATTCCTGCACTACTTTCCCGATGCGCTGATCCTGACCCACGTTGAATTTGACCACGCCGACATCTACGCCGATCTTGAAGCAGTCAAAGTCGCGTTCAAGCGACTCGTTAATCTCGTCCCACGCCGCGGCCTCATCGTCGCCTACGATGGCAGCGCCAACGTCACCGAATGCGTCGGGCACGCTTTCTGCAGGGTCGAACGCTACGGATTCACCTCCAATGCCGACTGGCAACTACGCAATCTGCGCCACGAAGAAGGGCTTACGCGCTGGGAAGTCTGGCGAATCGGCGCGTTATGGTCTGAATTCGAAATGGCACTCGCCGGCGAACACAACGCGCTGAATGCCACTGCGGCCGCCGCGCTTGCCTCTGGTCAGGGCATCGTGAAAGAAGCAATCGTCGCAGCGCTCGCCAACTTCAAAAGCGTCAAGCGCCGTCTCGAAGTACGCGCCGAAATCGACGGCATCACCATCATCGATGACTTCGCCCATCACCCAACCGCCATTCGCGAAACCTTGCGCGCCCTCCGTTCCGTCTATCCGCATTCTCGCCTTTGGGCGGTCCTCGAACCCCGCTCCAATACGCTCCGCCGCAAAGTCCTCGAAGGCGATCTAATCGAAAGCCTGCGCCTTGCCGACCGCGTCATCCTCGCCGGCGTCTATCAGCAGCAGCGCATTCCCGACGCCGAGCGCCTGCATCCCGAGGACGTAGTTCGCGCGCTCAACGCCGCCGGAACTCCTGCGGAATTGAACCCCGGCGCGGACGCCATCATCGATTCGCTGCTGCCGCAGCTTCAACCCGGGGATGTGGTCGCAATCCTCTCCAATGGCGGCTTCGACGGCATCTACGAGAAATTGCCCAAGCGCCTCGAAGAACGCGGCAGGTAATCGATCAGTATGTTGGCTTCTCTTACCCTGCTTGGCACCATCATTCTGCTCGGCGCGCCATCCGCGCTCATCTTCATTCCCTGGGCGATGATTACCGGCAATGCAACCCCGCTCTATCGCGCCGCGCAAACGATCGTCCGCATCGGCTTTCGCCTTGCGGGAATTCGCGTTATCACGAGCGGCATAGAAAATGTGCCGCAAAACACCGCGTGCATCTTCATGTCCAACCACGTCTCCAATCTCGATCCCCCTGCCCTCATCCCGCGCATCCCCGGCCGCACTTCGGCCTTTCTCAAACGCTCACTGATGAGCATCCCCGTCCTCGGCTATGGAATGAAACTAGGCGATTTCATTCCAGTCGATCGCGATGGCAGCGCCGAAAGCGCGATCGCAAGCG
>Ga0182030_10020502_pt1 | contig 12467 bp, 10 predicted proteins | sample 812S3MmetaG_FD_121299 | JGI IMG/M metagenome (GOLD analysis project Ga0182030, IMG submission 121299) | Permafrost microbial communities from Stordalen Mire, Sweden - 812S3M metaG (Illumina Assembly) | ecosystem: Environmental > Terrestrial > Soil > Wetlands > Permafrost | place: Sweden... | reverse complement strand
TTACAACCCCGATTTGGTTGGTCGTATGAAGAGTATTGGCTACAACGCAGTTACGAATTCAGCCAATGGCTATGACTTCTTCAGTCCATTCGGCTCAGATCCGTTTTCACACGGCACTTTCACCATGACCTGTGCCGCCGCAAGTACGAATAACGCTTTTGGCTTTGCCGCACCCGCGTTCCAATCACAAATTCAACCTGTCTGCATCTCCACTAACGGCAGCAGTACCGATATGCAAATCGCTCTGGGCATTGAGTTTTTACTTCTTACCGGCGTCAAGCTGGGTAATTTGAGTTTCAATAACCCCAACCCGAATCACAATTTCTCAGTACTTAGTGCAGCTCCAATCGTGAAATACGCCACGTCGGTTTTTGCCGGTTATGGTGGCATCATTTTCAACTCCGCCGGCAACGACGGCAATTTGATCAACGGCGTCACCATCCCTGGTTTTGTCCCGGTAGCTGCGCTTAACGCAGATAACACACCAGCCGTCTTCACTGATTACGGCGCTCAAATTCAGTTTGGAGCTCCTGGAGTTGGTATCACAAACACCGGCTTCGGAGGTGCTGTTTACACACTAGATGGCACATCGTTCGCATCACCGTTGACAGCTGGAGTTGCGGCTCAAGTCTGGAGTACGAATCCCAGTTTGTCTGCCACTCAGGTTCAACAGATCATGCAATCAACCGCCGCTGTGCCGGCTGGCGCCGACAAGCGCTTCTACGGCTTTGGCATTCCAAATGCTGCAGCGGCTGTATCTTTAGCTCAAAACAGCTTCTAAGCAAAGTCGGCGCTAAAGTCACAACTTCAAGATCAATAAGAGAGGGCGAATGTCAAACATTCAGCCCTCTTTTAATTTGTTGGATAGGCGCTTTTTAAAACAGCGAGAGTGCCACCACTTTTAGTGCCGTCTTTTGCCGCTGCTTTTTCATCATAACTAAGTGGATTATCTAATTTGTTGTCGATATCATCATAACGGCTGATTTTATTGACTTCAGCAACATAAAGACTACCTTTTCTCACAGCGTGAGCTTTTTCAATTGAGCAAAATGCGCCGAAAGCCAGCAACAGCGGCAATGTCGAAAAAACCGAAAGTCGAAAAATTCTCATTGCCGTTTTTTTCTCAACCATACTGCACCTGCTGCAAACCTTTTAACATTGACGCACAAATTAGAATAGATTCGCATTGCCAATAGCAACGTCTAACAGGATTTGCCTATTTTTTGGCAGGCAACCTTTAAAGATGCTTTGAATTTGACATAATAGTGGCTCCCTCAAGGAGATTTGCCAAGATGTTTGTTCGCTCGAAACTGTTGCTGTCCAAGGCAACCATGACCAGCCTCGTCGCCTTTACCGTATGCTTGAGCGCAGCCTCAAATGTCAACGCTGCCTCCGATAGCTCTTCCAAAAAAGCCGACGCCAGTGGCGAAGTGACCGCCGAATCTGCTGGCAAAGCATCATTCGTGGCAAACAAACGCGGCACTGCTTTTGCTCTCAAAGGTGATAACAAAAGCGCGTTACAGTGCTTCAGTGACGCCATCAAACTAAACCCTAGTTATGCCAGAGCCTTTAGCAATCGCGCCGGCGTCGAAGCATCCATGGGCGATTACAAAACTTCTGCCAATGACAGTACCAAAGCAATTTCACTTGATCCCAAATTAACTTCCGCCTACGTCAATCGCTCCTGGGCATTGAATAAAATGCATCAGTTTAAGAAAGCCATTGAAGATTGCGATAAAGCAATCTCTTTAGATCCTAAAAATGCCATGGCCTACTGCAACCGAGCCAATTCCAACTGCAAATTGGGTAAATTTGAACCGGCGTTGATGGATGCCAACAAAGCCCTTGAATTGCATCCGACCTTAGCGCTTGGTTACGCCAATCGCGCGAACGCTTATATCGGCATGGGCCAGTACGACAAAGCCATCGAAGATTGCGACAAGGCTATTAAAACCAACCCCAATTTAGCTCTGGGTTATACCAACCGTGGTCACGCCATGCGTCACCTGGGTGAGTTTCACAAAGCCATTGAAGATTGCGATAAAGCAATCAAGATGGATCCGACTCAGTCCGCCGCTTTCTATAACCGAGCCATGGCTTATGACGGCTTGGCTAGCAAAGACAAAGCGGAAGCAAAAAGACTTGGTTTTATCGGTGACTTCAAAGACGAAGCAGCCCAAAACAAGAAGTAAGGAATCAAGTGCTGGGGTGCGCCTTACCAGCGGTAAGTGCGCACCAGCAGTTTATTTTCGTCTGTGCTGCCAACCTGAAGTGGGCCGCCTGTTTCGCTAGAATTACCAATTTCCACCGCGCCGCCTGAATCTGACTCAGCGCCGGACATAGTCGCGCCGCCTGATTCAGAACTGCCGTCTCCCCAGAGCACGCCGCCTGATTCAGAACCTGTGCCACGACCAATTGGCACAAAGCCACCGGATTGATTGCCACCGCCGAAAACGAATCCACCTGATTCACTTTCTGCTTGAACTGGCGCACTGGCAACGACTGCTCCAAGAGCGATAGCAAGGCTAATAGCTCGCAAAAAACTAGCATTGTTCTGGCATTTGTTTGCAACAGGTTTCATCAGATAGTCTCTCATCTCCATATTCAGTTCCATGGCACAACCAGTCTACAAGATTTGCGAGCATTCAACTATATCCACACGAGCTGCACGCAAATTGCTTAGACTAGAAGTGAGTGTTAATTAAAAGAACACCATCACTTGCCAATTGAGGTAATCTAGAGGCAAGGATGAGCGCAAGCGCCAGAGCAATGATGGAGAGGCAAGTGATGTACTCTAAACGCGCACAAAGTTTTAGCAGCGCTCCTTTGAGCGTGCTAGTGATGCTTAGCCTTGGTTTTAGTGTAACCACATCGCCAGTTCAAGCCTCCAGTGATTTGATGAGCGGCATGAGCGCTTATCAGGCAAAAGACTATCGGGCTGCCAGAACCTACTTTCAAAGGGCTGTCCAATCAGCGCCTGAAGACTCGCTTGCTCATTATTATCTGGGCAACACCTTATTAAAACTAAAAGACCCCACTGGCGCGAAAAAAGAATATCAAGCAGGCTCGACCAACGCCGAAACTGATGACGTCAAAACTAATTGTGACAAAGCAATTGAGTCTTTGCAAAAAGATGACAAAACTCAAACTGTCAAAGCCGGTCCAGCCATCGGGGCTGGCGCGGCGTCTGGGGCGGCGGCGGCAACGCCTGCTGGCAAAGATACCGCAGGAGCCCAGTCTACACCAGGGAAGGGATTACCAGGCTCAGTGCCCGGTTCGCCTGGCGCCGAAGCGGTGCCAGAAGTGCCTTTAACGCCATTGCAAAAGCATGCAAATATGGAAAAGGAACTACTGAAACAGCAGACTGAAGCGGCGCAAAAGCAGCTTTTAGAGAACGCCGCTCTCCATGCCAAATCCATAGAAGCCGATACTAAAAGGGCAACCGATACAAGCGACATGAATGCCAGAGTGCGCGCCCGCGCCCAGGCTTATCTCAATGATCTAAAAGCGCAAGGCGATAAACAAAGAGCCCAGGCTCTCGATTATGGCAAAACTCGTGCTGCCGATTATCAAAGAATGCAAGACGAAAAAGCGCGCTCGATTGATGAAGTCGTCAACAATTTAAACGATCAAATGAACTCAAAAGTGGGCTCCAGCAGCGTGCATCTCAAACCTGAAGGGACGTCGATTTATATTCGCAATTACGGTCCGTAAGGCTCACAGGCGCCCTGGCGGCTATTGACTGCCCACTTGCTCGTAATCATCGGTGCGCCAGTGCACATAATTGCCGACGCCAACTCCAGCAATATGCCAGCGCACATCGCTGACTTCGTTGCGCTCTGAATTGTCAGGGAACGCAAGAATTTTCTTGTTATTCAAACGCTCGTAGCATTTAACGACCAGTGCATCGAATTTTTCATTTGGGGCCAGATATAAATCCTTGCGCAGCGCATCTAGATTGTAGTTACTTAGAGCCTCTGCTGCCATCTTTTTGTAGGTGGGGTCGTCGTGCGGCAGCGCACGCACTGTTAATTGTCTGTTTCTGGTCACTTTGTATTCAACAACAGCTAAACCATAGCGAATAGCGCGACTATGTTTGAGCAACTCAGTTTGATTTTCAATGACAGCTTTGTGAAATGCTTCGTGCCAGGGCGCCCATTGAATTTGCTCAGCCTGTGTCGTCACGCCACCATCAAGGAGCATGGTTGAACGTGGCTTGATAGCAGGCTCTGCCGAATGCGCGACGGGCTGTGAAATTGGACTTTCATCAACTTTTGCTTTTTGCGGTTGCAAGAGGCCTGTTGTGTTTTCACAGCGCGCAGAAAGCGAAATCATTGTGCAAGCGATTGCAAACAGAGTCGTTGCGAAAAGCCATGCAAATGAATTTCTCATTGGCTTCACACCCACATTGTTAAACAGTAGGTTCCGATGAAACTGTTGGCTCAGCCGGCAGCTCGACAGCTTGCTCGGCAGGACTTGCGGCTTCAAGTGAAGTTGCCGCTATCTCGGTCGGCTCAGGGGCAGGCACCACATTTGGTACTGCCTCAGTTGCCACTTCCGGCGATGGCGTCACCGAAACGGCGCTGTCTGCGCCGACCGTCGGATCAGGCAACGCGAGTTCTGGACAGGTATCAACCAATCTGTCGTATACCTGAGCCCTTGCCACCATCATCACCATATAGGCCGGAATCATGCCAATCAGGAAGGCTAGAGTGCCCAGCGTCATCAACAAATGCATAGTGCCTGCAAAAAGAATCAGCATGCCCACACATCCACGCGTCGCTGTCCAACTGGCTGACATGGCTTGCAGCGGTCCCATTTTTCGGTCGACTATAAAATAATCAGTAACTGACAGACGGATAGCAAAGATGATGCCAGGAATTATGAAAAACAACAATCCTGTCCCAACAACGATTGCGCTCAGAATAATTGCACCAACATAATTGAGAAGACAATTGCCGACGGACAAAAAATCATCGAAAGTAAAATCCTGACCGCGCTTGAACGCAATGTTCATTTTGATAATGCCAAGTGTGCTGACAGAAACAAATACGACCGTGACCAGACTCAAAAGCAAGACAAAAAGGATATTGCGTTCCAAAAAATCATGCGCCATAGCCGCAAGCGCGCTCGGTAAAAAGGCCAGGAACAACGCCAGACTGGTGTAAAGAAAAATAGGCAGAAAGCGCTTCTTGGTGACAGCCCAGCCAACTGCGATTGATTCTTCTATGGCTACGCGCTCACGATATTTGGGTAATTCTGTTGGAGTTGTCATCTGGATTTTCTTGATTGAGCCTCAGACTAAGGTAGACAAAAGCGGGTGGTAACTCTCAAATCATAACATTGGTGGCACTTTTACGCTCTGGACTTTCAATGCATGGGATGTTTTTACAAGCCGAATTTTTTTACCTGTAAAGATTCGCCTCTTTTGAGTCTAGCCTGATCAACATACTCGGAAGTGCGATCAGCGCCCAACCTCTCGACTGCATGAACATAAAATTCGTCTCCAGCATCTGAGCCAATTTTATTCGCTTTGTCAGTGGCCAGTCTCAAAAGTGCTTTGATATTTTCTGACGTTCGAGGCTCGTGAAGAGCAGTGTCGGCAATTTCATTGAGATAAATTTGAGCATCATCACCCATCATCGCGATAGCCGCCGAATGAAGATCGGCTACAAGTTTTGCCTGCGGAGATGACCAGCTTACTAAGCGATCTCCAATTGCTAGATTGGACTGAATGGCTGTGACAAACGAAGGGTCGAAAGCAACTTTTGGCTCCAAAACCAGAGCGCGATGTAGAGCAAGCGACGCCTCATACAATTGCTCAAATCCCCTGCTTTTTACATTCGATGGAAGAGGGGCCATGTGGTATGTGCTGGCAATCGCATCTGCTTCAGCGTTGTACCAGTAGGCTAGAGCGATTAGCGGTTTTGCTGAATTGGGACGACTGGCTGCCCAAGCGGCAAGATGGTCTTTGCGTGAGGTATTAGTCTCGTCTTTAGTCAAGGAACGACCAAGGTTTGCGTACATCGTGCCGACAATAGAATTACCCCAAACATCCTGCAAATGAGCTTTTTGTGCCTTAGCCAGCTCGGCATCCAGCACATCGTACTTTCTCTCCTTTAGATCAAGATACGCAAAGACTGGCCCACCATCTCTGGCTGGTATATACTGATCGCGCAATATCGGCTTGTAATGCAAAGCTAAGAGTCCAGCCAGCAGCTCCTGCATCTCAGCGTGCCACCTTGCCTCCAGCAAGCGCCCATTCATGGAGGCACCGCCCTGCCATTGTGTATCAGCAATCATGGCAGCGCGAGCGAAATCCTTACGCGCTCGATCAAAATCTTTAGCATCGGCGGCGAGTGCACCGGCTGCCACGTAAGCATGAAACGCTCTGACGCCGTGATGAATAACTTCACTTTTTTGAAATACAGCGCCAGCGTCCTCCGCCGCTTTTAACAAATCGCTATCAACGCCCTCTTTCAATTGAGCTGCCACAGCTAGATGTTCAGACTCAGCCTCATTAATCAGATATGAGCGTTTGCGCTCTCTTAGATCTGGCGAGGCAATATCGCTTGGGACGGCTGCCTTAGCCCATTCGACCTTGGCTTCAAGATAGCGCGCGTTGTCGTCTAACTGCTCCGCCAGAGATGCAGTTAAATTGTTAAAGCGTCGAGACTGGGGGTCTAATTGTTCTCCCGCTTCAAGCGCCCTGTGCATGCCCTTGAACGCCTGGTCGCGGTCACGTAAGGCTTCAGCCTGATGAAAGTCTTTGACATATTGAGGAGGAAAGGCCGCTTCAATTCCGTCCGTTATAAACCTGTTACTGAAGCTGCCAGCCATGCCGGCAAGGAACAAACCGGTGACAAATGTGAAAAAACGACGCGGAGTCATCGGATTCTTGGAGGGTTCAGCACCCTTAGGCGAAACTTTGGTAGTCGGCTTGCCGATCTGGGAGATTGAAGCGATGTGTGGTGCTTTTGCCACAGGTGGTGATTCAACTGGTCGTGGCTTGTCGCCACCTGCGCTGTTCTGAATTCTTTGCGTTTCTTCGCCTGGTACTTTCGCCACAGCGCAAGTAACTGAGGATGAATCGGTTTCGTCACCACTTTGCGTTTCCACAATCAGGTCTGGTCGACATGGTTCTGACGTTTTGAATGGTTTAGAAGCGAGATCTTGCGCTTCCCTTTGCTCGTCCATTGGTTCCTGGGCACTCCGACACGCTTCTTCTGTCATTTATGCCCATTCTCGCAAAACTAATGTAAGTTAAGCGGTCATCGTTCAAACGACTAAAAAGAAGCGACATCATCAAAGCCAAATTTCGCGAAAAGCCATCGACGATGACGCAATGTCGTTCATTTCGTTCATGCCAATTGCTTTCAATTCGGCATCACTGGGAAAATTAACCAGACAGTATCTTGGCGGATAAATATCTGTGTCTTGAAAAAGATGACCAACTATTTTCATGACATCATCCCACTTGCCCATCGCCACAATCTCCCATTCTTGTTCGGCACGTTGTCTGACAAAGCGAATAAAATCAGCCTCTGGCACCAGAGCACCGTCAGCATTCTCAGGCAACGTTGTCGCTGAAAATGTTCGATGTTGCGCATCCGAAATTTCGGCGTATTTTGCAATGTACCTCAGTTGTTGAGACGAATTTTTCTTTATTATCCAGCTTTGATTGGTATACAAGTGGCCAAGGTAACCAACATAAAGTGATTTAGCTTCCCAGTAACTCGGATGATTTTCTGGCAATGCAAATTCTCTAAGTTCACCATTATCAAAGACTATCGGTATTGGCGGAATTTTTCTGAATCTACCGTCCGTTTCATCAAAAATCTGCAGACCAGATTTGATCCCCAATTCATCGTCGGAACCTGTTATAAACAAACGGTTTTTATCAGCATCAAACAGAGTGGGCTTCCCTTTTACAGGCAAGTTCGCGAACAGATCATTGTTTAAAATGCGGGCGAGAATATTGTTGTCACCACACCTTGCACAATACGTAGCCTCGTATTCAGGTAATTTGATGACGTCGACGCCGCCGGACTTAATTAATAGCTCAGTGCTTGCAGCAAAGACTTCTTCGAGACTTACACCCCAGCCATCGAATATATCTTGAGTGAGCAACGTTTTGAAAGCAGGAGTTCTCAGTGCGATCACTGCCACTAAACTTCGAGGACCAAACTTCATACAGGGTAGCCACAAATCTGTTTGTTCTTCGATCGGCAGCCCTTCTTCGTCTTTTTGAATGAGCAGATTTATGCGCTCCCAATCCCATCGGCTAATGATTTGAGGAACTAAATACCTTTTCGCATCCTGGTATGTGCCTGGTACCACATACGGTTTTGTGGTTAATGCTGCGAAATTCTCCAGGAGTTTTTCACGTTTGTCGCGATTTCGCTCGCCGGAATATTCGCGATAAAATTTGTCCAGATTCATCTTTTGAATTGCTGAATAATTGAGATCGAGAATGTAAATCTCAAGCTCTGTATCTGAAGTGGAAACTTTAAAACACGGGTGCAACTGTAAAACGAGGGCTTGTTTCACCAATTTTAAAAATTCAGTTTGTTTTTTTGACAGCATAAAGGGATTCACGAAAGAAACAAATTTTGCATTATTGTAGCTGATTTTGATAATGGCGTTATCATGATGCCAAAAGCAAACAGCCGACCGGAAGACCGATCGGCTGCGCCTTTCAAACTATGGCTGCAAGAACCGCAGTTTAGTAGATGTAGAGCATCTCGCGGAATTTAGGCAATGGCCAAAGGCTATCGTCGACAATCACTTCCAGTTGGTCGGCAACCTGACGAACTGAATTCATCGCTGGAATGACTTTGTTTTGATAGAACTTGGCGTGTCCGAGCAAATCATCATCATCATCATCAGCCGATTCTTCTTCACTATCGTTACGGCGAATCGATTCGAGCACTTCCAGATTGGTTTTGAGTTGACTGACTTTTTCAGCGATGTCTCTGAGCATGCCTTCTTGCACACTCAAATTGATACCACTGACGGCGCTCTTGGTTTGCACGATGGTGTTAGCAACGCGACTTTGATATTCCAGAGCTACCGGCAAAATCATGTTGGTAGCAATGGTTTCAGTCAAAGAAGCTTCGATGTTAACGGTCTTGCAATAGGTCTCTAAGTTGATGTTGTAGCGAGCAAGCACTTCGTCTTTAGAAAGCACGCTGTATTTTTCAAATACTTCAATAGCTTCCTTGTCAGCAAGCGCCGGCAATGCTTCAACTGTGTTGCGCAAGTTTGGCAGACCACGCTTTTCAGCTTCGTCATGCCATTGTTGCGAGTAGTTATCGCCGTTGAACAAAATGCGTTCGTTGTCGGTGAGAACTTGTTTCGCTACTTTGTGAGCGGCTTTAGTCACGTCCATTCCGGCTTTGACTTCTTTTTCGATTTCGTTTGCCAGATAATCGAAAGATTCAGCAACGATTGTGTTCAACACGGTGTTTGGCCAGGCAATTGATTGGCTGGAGCCCACTGCGCGGAATTCAAATTTGTTACCGGTGAAGGCAAATGGTGATGTGCGGTTACGGTCTGAATCGTCTTTGGAAACGTCAGGCAGAGTCGATACACCCAAGCCGATTGAACCAGCTTTTGAACCAGCGTCAGCCTTACCAGAGATGATTGATTTAACTACTTCGCTCAGTCTGTCACCAAGATAAATGCTGATGATAGCTGGAGGAGCTTCGTTTGCACCAAGTCTGTGATCGTTGCCAGCAAAAGCAATAGTTGCGCGAAGCAGTCTTGCATATTTGTTGACTGCGCGAATAACGCTTGCTAGAACGACGAGAAACTGGGTGTTTTCGTGAGGTGTCTTGCCTGGTTCGAGCAAGTTGTTGCCTTGGTCGTCAGACATCGACCAGTTGTTGTGCTTACCGCTTCCGTTAACACCAGAGAATGGTTTTTCGTGGAAGAGGCAACGCAAACCGTGACGTTGAGCTGTTTTGCGGAAGACTTCCATCAAAACCATGTTGTGGTCGACGGCAACGTTTGAGTATTCAAATATAGGAGCTACTTCAAATTGAGCAGGAGCAACTTCATTGTGTCTGGTTTTTACAGGAACGCCGAGTCTGTACAATTCAGCTTCTGAGTCCATCATGAAAGCAAGAACGCGTTCTTTGATTGAACCCCAGTAGTGATCTTCCATTTCTTGTCCACGTGGTGGCTTGGCACCAAATAGAGCGCGACCCGAGTTAATTAAGTCAGGACGGGCGAGATAGAAGGCTTCGTCAATGAGGAAGTATTCTTGTTCGGCGCCGACTGTGCAGTTGACGCGCTTAACTTCTTTGCGGCCAAGAAGATTGAGCAAGCGTGTTCCTTGTTTATCGATGGCACCAAGTGAGCGCAAAAGTGGTGTCTTTTTATCGAGAGCGTGTCCGCTGAATGAACAGAACACAGTGGGAATACAAAGTGTTTTGCCAAGCGCACTTTCCATCAAGAAGGCAGGGCTGGTTGGATCCCAACCTGTATAGCCGCGGGCTTCAAATGTGGATCTGATACCACCAGATGGGAAGCTCGATGCGTCTGGTTCACCTTGAACCAAAGTTTTACCGGAGAATTCCAGAATGGCTGTTCCTTCATCAGAAATTGCACCCAGGAATGAATCATGCTTTTCAGCAGTCAAACCGGTCATGGGGTGGAACCAGTGGGTGAAGTGAGTAGCACCATTAGCGGTTGCCCAGTCTTTCATGGCGTTAGCTACGATGTCAGCGTGTTGCGGTTCGAGCTTTTCGCCAAAATCGAGACAACGAACAATCGCTTTGTAGACGTTTTTAGGCAACAGCTTGCGCATTACCTGACGGCTAAATACGTTGCTGCCATAAATGTCTGCCACCGAATGTTGTGTAAAGTCGAAACTAGGTTGGACGGCGTCGCGCTGCTGCACGGACTGCACGGCGTTTCTGCGAGCTGAACTAAAAGCGCTTTTACCGCTGCGCATAGATTGCACCTTCTTGTTCTCAGTTGCACTGTAGGTCATAAATCCTCCTGATTTCTAAATACCTAATGCTTTTAAAATCACGCGCTTTCTGCGCTGACCATCGAATTCCGCGTAGAAAATTTGCTCCCATGGCCCCAGGTCTAATTTGCCATCGGTGATTGGGATTGTCACCTGATGGTTAATCAAAATTCGTTTTAAATGCGCATCCCCATTATCTTCACCAGTTTGATGGTGCTGATAACTGGGATCTTCTGGAGCAAGTTTTTCCAGCCAGGCATCAATATCATTGATCAGGCCATTTTCCCAATCATTGACGTAGACACCAGCCGTGATGTGCATTGCAGATACCAAAATGAAACCGTCCTTAAGACCGGTTTCATCGAGAAACTTCTGAACATCGTCAGTAATGCGAATGAACTCTTTGCGCTTTTTCGTGTCAAACCAGAGATATTTAGTATGACTTTGCACCGTACCGAGTGTCTTCATGCCGAAATCCTGTATCTATATGCGCCTGTACACACGAGACAAATAAAACATCTACAGCTGATTGCCATAAGGCAACGCCGGTAAAGGGACGTTCGGAAATTAAGTTTAGCGCCTTGGCAAGGAATTTTGAGCAACTTGGTCAAGTCATTCCATACATGCCTTAACTCAATGCTCAAAAAGGAAGGCAGATGCCAGTCTCAGCGCCCAGTGCCACCGAGTCGGCTGAGATCCCAAAGCAGTTGCTCAATGTCAGGGGACTGAGCTGGAGCCGTTTCTGCAAGAGATCCAATGCGAGCGGCAACAAAACCGGGCTCATTGACATGCACTTGCGAAAGAATATCAGTCGAAGCCTTGTAATCTACATATCTAGGAAGCGAGTCTGACCAGCGCCAGGTCTCAGATTGGGGCGCTCCAGGGGCGGCGAAAGGATTGCGTTGGGCGGTTCCTTCAATGACACGAGCGGTCTGGTCTTTAGTGTTGACGATGAGCGCTTTGAGTGTGGGAACGCCTCTTTCTGCAAAAATTGAATCAACAGACATGTCTGTCGGTACTCCGACATACCGTCCCCTTAAACCCATATAGAGAGCGACATCATCACCACTTTTGATCATATGCACACCATCAAAAGTCGAGACGTCAGACACTGAAGGACGAGCGCCGTCAATGGCTGAATGAGTATGGAATGTTATGTTTTTCGGGTCGAAGCCAAATGCCACCGAATCGATGCTGCCCCGAAGTGGCGCAGAAACCCGACTTGCGGCAAGATCTATGACGCGAGCTTCCTCTATTTGCGGATCGACGAAGCGCAAGGCGCGGTTAAAGGTAGTGCGCGGACCGTTGTCGATGGCTTGGCTTACCTTGAGCAAATTGGCGGTGCCGTCGGCGTTCATAAATGGCTCGCGGCGGGTAAAGCTGCCAGATTTTGAAAGTAAGTGATTTTCTGTGTTAAGAGCGCGTTTGCGCCAAGAATATTCGGCTTTTTCGGTGAGATTCGTCGTTAACCAGACATCTGGACCGGCTT
>Ga0182030_10020500_pt1 | contig 12468 bp, 10 predicted proteins | sample 812S3MmetaG_FD_121299 | JGI IMG/M metagenome (GOLD analysis project Ga0182030, IMG submission 121299) | Permafrost microbial communities from Stordalen Mire, Sweden - 812S3M metaG (Illumina Assembly) | ecosystem: Environmental > Terrestrial > Soil > Wetlands > Permafrost | place: Sweden... | reverse complement strand
TGGAGCCATATTGAAGGCACGCGCGTAAGCATGCTCGGGGGCATGCGGGCCTTCGTCGAGTTGCTGGAGATCCGATTCAATCAGGTCCTCGGAAAATACCGCTAGCTAGCCCGCAAAGGGTGCGTCGGGCACCCTCATTGCATTCAAGTAAAGCGGCCCGCGCACTCCGTTTTGCGGGCGACTTACTTAGAAGCCCGCAAAGGGTGCGTCGGGCACCCTCATTGCATTCAAGTAAAGCGGCCCGCGCACTCCGTTTTGCGGGCGACTTACTTAGAAGTCGGCTGTGATCAGTTCCCCTGGCAGAATGGGGCGCGTGCGCGGCAGGTGCCCGCGCATTGCCAGAATCGCCATGAATCCAAGGACCAGAACGAAGACGGCGAGTTTGGCGATGTCCGCCGCTTGGCTGCGCGGCAGAACTCGCCACAGCAGACCAAGAACGGGCTGCGCGGCGCAGGCGGCCCACACCGATCCGTAGAAATAGCGGCGCTCCGTGCCTTCCCCCTTGGTCGAGCGCTTCACGCGCGGCAGTAATCCGAGCGTGCCGAGGCTCCAGATCACAATGGCGAGCGGGAAATAAAAGCTCCGGTAAATCTGCCACAGCACCCAGCGATGCGCCACTACCGCAACCACCAAACCGGCCAGGTTCAGCAGCGCGTAATTCACCACCACGTTCCACGCGCAGGTGTAGCAGATGCGGCGGTAGAGCGGGTTCGGTTTATCCTCGGTGAAGCGGAGAATGTAGGGGCGTGGTTCCACCCCAGGAAGCTGGCCGCGGATTCCAGCGAGGCCGGTTCCGGCAACAACCGCCAGCATCCACAAAAGCATGGTTCTGTTCCAGCCGTGCTCGAATAGTTGGAAGACCCACGGGCCGGGCGAGAGGAAGAAGACGAAAATCCAGATGGGCCAGTGCGCGCAGCGATACCAGAATTTATTGCGCTCGCGCATTTTTCGTAAAATGCCATATTCGACCCGCACTGGTTGGAGCACCCATTCATCATATGCCGCGACTCATTACAGGCCCCTCCCGCGTTGAAGCGGCGGGCACCAGGCCAAAACTGATTGACGAATACATAGGCCGCGTGAACTCGGGCACGGGCGCGGTTTCCATCGCCCATATGCGCAGTCCGGGCGGATGGCAAGAGCCGGGGCAGACGCCGGAATTCGACGAATATACCGTGGTGCTGCGCGGGATGCTGCGGGTGACGACGGCTGCGGAAGCGCTCGACGTGAATGCCGGCCAGGCCGTGATTGTCAGTGCCGGCGAGCGCGTGGAATACAGCACTCCGCTGGAAGACGGTGCGGAATATATCGCGGTTTGCCTGCCCGCGTTTGCGATGGAGACGGTGCATCGCGACAACGGCTAACGGGCCGTGGTACTTCTGCCAGAAACAGACCCTGAACTTTTGCGACAGAGGATTTTCCATTCTGGTGAGCCACCAAGATATTGTCTGACGTCCGCGTCCAGCCAACTGCCGCTGCTCTTTTTCAGTCTCCCGAAACAAAATGCCGTTTTCAGAGAACCCGCTCGTCTGAATCCTTACGGTAGGGCGCTCTGTCCCAAAGAGTAAAGGCGACGATAGCGGCAAGCACTACCAAGAGGATTTGGACGAAACGCCGATTCTCGCGACTTTGTCTAGAGAACTCTTCAAGGGTTAACATTGGGGTTTTGGCTGTTGTAATAAACCGTGACTTTCTGGCCAAATCCAACTCCCGGCTCGGCCTTACTCACACCCGTGTATTGCTCATCGCCAACTGGAAACGTGTAGTGACAGAAGTTTTCATTTCCACGCCCCCGGTGTTCACACTGAGCGATAGTCCCGAAGCTTGTTTCCTGTCTGCTCGCTGAATCGTTCTCTACCGCCGCACGATAGCCGAACAATACGATGACTAAGAGCAAGAGGGAAACGGGCTGCCACAGGGGACGCCTGGACCTGCCGTCATTTCTAGCGCGCGCATCGAATGCCCGATGGGAGAAGTTCATGATCCATCGTTCTATCCAGAGTAGCGGATATCAGCGGTTCCAAGAATTCACCGCGGCTTGTCACTAGATCAGGTAGAAAGTGTAGGAAGCACCACCCCACGGCTGGTCTCTAGCGGATGACGTGGATGTCGAGATCGAGCTTTAACTTCGCCCATTTGCGATCGGCCGTGTAAACGGGCGCCTTCAATACGATGCCGAGCGCCAGGCAGGCGCGGTCGCCGAGGGATAGACCGAGCGGACGGGTGGATGGGACGAGGTCGCCCACCACGCTGGCTTGTTCGGGATCGAAATCGAACGCCGCCCTTGAGAAGCTATTTGCCGCGTCCCAGGCTTCGGCCGGCGGAAACCCTCTCTCAACAAGTTTGCTTTTCACTTCGGCCAGGTTCACGGTGCTCACCACCGCATCGCGGAGATGCCTGAGAATTTGTTCTCCGCCCGGTTCATTCCCGATCGCGGCAAGAATAGCGGACGCATCCAGCACCACTCTACTCACCAGCGGCAGCTTCCTTCCGCCGGTCCGCGATGACTTCATCAACAAGGCTGACGCCCTCGCCAACGTATTTCTTGTAGAGCTTTTGTGCGCGCTCGGCGCGCTTGTTCGCGGAAGTCATCCGCAATTCATCGTCCTCGACAAAGAGAAGGATCTCTTCGCCAGGCTCAAAGCCCAGCGCTTGCCGGATAGAGGCGGGTATCACCACCCTCCCGTTTAGGTTCAGCTTGGTACGAACTGCTTCCGTTGACTTCACAATTGTCACTCCTTGAGATATTGTGACACACATCCCGGAAAGTGACATTTCTTTTCCGTGCCTGTTGAAAACCACGGATGTGGTGAAATAGGGGATTCCATTATGCCGGGTATCGGTTTTCGCTTACATCGGGATATACGCGCGCTGAACCGCCGATTTCGCGAGTGGGGCATGCTCATCAAGGGCGTCAGTTCCACCGATCATCCCGTGCTGGCTCACATCATCCCGACGCGCCGCTGCAACCTTGCCTGCGAGTACTGCAACGAGTACGACGACTTCTCGAAGCCCGTGCCCAAGGAATTGATGTTCCAGCGGATCGATCATCTGGCGGCCCTCGGAACGTCCATCATTTCGTTTAGCGGCGGAGAGCCGCTCCTGCATCCCGATCTGGATGAACTGATTGCGCGCATCCGCCATCATGGACGCCTCGTGGGAATGATCACCAACGGGTTTCTCTTGAATGTGGATCGCATCAAACGGCTCAATGACGCGGGTCTCGATCACATGCAGATCAGCATCGACAACGTTCAGCCGGATCAAGTGTCGAAGAAGAGTCTGAAAACGCTGGATCCGCGTTTGGTGATGCTGAGCCAGCATGCGCTGTTCCACGTCAACATCAATTCGGTTGTGGGCGGCGGCATTCGACACCCCGCGGATGCCGCGGAAGTGGCGCACCGCGCGGTGGCGCTGGGATTCACTTCCACGGTGGGCATCATTCACGATCACGAAGGCCAGTTGCAGCCGCTCTCGGACGAAGAACAAAGTGTCTACCGCCAGGTGAAGGACCGCGGCAAGAAGAACTACGCGCGCCTCAACTACTTCCAGGACAATATTGCGCGGGGCGTTGAGAACGAATGGAAATGCCGTTCCGGAGCAAGGTATCTCTACGTCTGCGAAGACGGCCTTGTGCACTATTGTTCGCAGCAGCGCGGCTATCCAGCCATTCCACTGGAGAAGTACACGGTGGAAGATATCCGCCGTGAATTTATCACGGTGAAAGGCTGCGCGCCGAAATGTACCATCGCGTGCGTGCACTACACGTCGTATATGGATTTCTGGCGCGCCCCGCAAACCATCCCCGCCCCAGCGGCCACGAAAGAGCGGAGCCAGCTCGTTCAAATCCAGCGATAACAGTTCCCGGGTCTCGGGAACTCTTTGCTAACCGTTCGCCATCTCCTCCGTATTCGATTCATGCTTGAATCCCTCCGGCAGGATGTTCGCTACGCGGTGCGCTTGTTGTGGGTGAATCCGGGGTTCGCGGCATTCGCAATCCTGTCCCTGGTGCTCGGCATCGGCGCCAATACGGCAATCTTTCAACTACTCGACGCGGTCCGCCTGCGCAGCCTGCCCGTCGAACGGCCCCAGGAACTCGCGGAAATTCGAATCGCGGGCGGCAACCATGGTCTCGGTCTCAACGAGGGTTTTTATGGCGCTCTCACGCGTCCCGTCTGGTTGGAGCTGCAGCGCAATCAGCGGGCATTTTCGGGCATGTTCGCATGGCGCCCGGACGGGTTTCGCGTGGGCCAGGGAACGGAATCCGCGCCCGCGCAGGGCATGCTCGTCAGCGGCGATTTCTTTCGCGTCCTCGGTGTGCGGCCATGGCGCGGCCGGCTGCTCCTCGCCGCGGACGAGACTTCCACCTGCCCCAGCTCGAATGCGGTGGTGAGCTACGGCTACTGGCAGGCGAAGATGGGCGGCCGCGAAATCGGCGAAGATTCCCGTCTGTTCGTCGATGGCGACCGTGTGCAGGTGGTGGGCGTCACGCCTCCGGAGTTCTACGGCTTGGCCGTAGGGGAAACCTTCGACATCATTCGCCCGTTTTGCCAGCCTCGCGAACTGCCGCGGAATGTTTTTGATATCACCGTCATGGGCCGGCTGCGACCCGGTACAACCATCGACCAGGCCTCCGCCAACGTGGATGCCATCAGTCCAGGCATCTTCGCCGCCACCGCGATCACGGGCTATTCGGCGCAAGCAGTCGACAGATACAAGAGCTTCCGGCTGGCGGCTTATCCCGCTCCGGGAGGCGTGAGTCTCCTCCGCGCGCAGTATGATTCTTCGCTTTGGATGTTACTCGGCATCACCGGACTCGTACTTTTAATCGCCTGCGCGAATCTGGCGAATCTGATGCTGGCCAGAGCCAGCGTTCGCGCGCGCGAAGTTGCCGTGCGTCTGGCCCTGGGGGCGTCGCGCATGCGCCTGGTCCGGCAGTTTCTGGTAGAGAGCTTGATTCTCTCGGTCGCCGGTGCCGTCCTTGGCGCGGGGCTGGCGAGCGTTCTCAGCCGGGCGCTGCTGTGGTCGCTCTCCACGGGGAACGATGGCATCATCCTGCCCATGAATCCGGATTGGCGGGTGCTGCTCTTTGTGACGGCCATCGCCGTGGCCACTTGCGTCGTATTTGGCGTCGCCCCTGCGCTGAGCGCCTCGAAGGCCGATCCCGTCACGGCCATGAAATCGGGCGCGCGCGGAACCACCGGCGGCCGCGAGCGGTATTCCATGCAGCGGCTCATGGTGGTGGCCCAGATCGCCGTCTCCCTGGTCCTGGTTGTGGGTGCGCTCCTGTTCGTCCGCAGCTTTCGCAACCTGATGTCGGTAGACCCGGGCATGCGCGAACGCGGCGTCACTGTGGCTTACCTCGGCTTCGTCCAGTCCCACGTACCGAAGGAACACTTCGGCGAGTTCAAACGCGAGTTGGTTGAGCGGATCCGAACAATTCCTGGCGTCTTGAACGCCGCTACCACCACCAACGTGCCGCTCTCGTGGCAAAGCTGGACGCACGCCATTCACATCGGCGCGTTGGTGGGTGATTCGCATTTCGCGTGGGTAAGCCCCGGTTACTTCCAGACGATGGGGATCCCGCTGCTGTCGGGACGCGATATCAACCCGGCGGACACCACCGCATCGCAGCACGTTGTGGTGGTGAACCAGGCGTTCGTGAAGCGCTACGCGGCCGGGGAGAATCCGATCGGCAAAACGCTGCAAACCGCGGAGGAGCCGGATTATCCTTCCACCGTGTTTCAGATTGTGGGCGTGATTCCGGATACTCTGTATGCCGATATCCGCGGGACCACCTCGCCCATGGCGTTCGCGCCGGCGTCGCAGTTTCCCGCGAACGGTCCCTGGACAGCCATGATGATCCGGTCCGACCTGCCGCCGTCCCTGGTAGCCGCAGCGGTGAAGAGCCGGATCGCTCAGCGGCATCCGGAAATCGTCATTGAGTGTCGGGACTTTGAAGGCAACATCCGGGACGGGCTGGTGAAGGAACGCATGATGGCCATGCTATCGGGATTCTTCGGCGTGCTCGCGCTGATACTAGCGATGAGCGGGCTTTATGGCGTGATCTCCTACGTCGTGGCGCGGCGAACCAACGAGATTGGGATTTGCGTGGCGCTGGGCGCGCGGCAGGGGCAGGTAGTGGGCATGGTCCTGCGAGAGGCCGGATGGCTCCTGGTGGCCGGCGTGGCCGCGGGTTTGGCGCTATCCCTCATCGCTGGCCGCAGTGCAAGTTCCTTGCTCTTCGGCCTGAAGCCGTATGATCCATTGACGCTCGGCGCGGCGGTCGCGGTTTTGGCTGCCATTGCTGGACTGGCCAGCTTTGTGCCCGCCCGCCGCGCTTCAAAGGTAGATCCGATGGTGGCGTTGCGCTACGAATAAGGACGAGCCGCGCTCGCCCCCATTCCCTATTGCGTGATCGTAAGCGTCGCAGCCGCACTGGCCACTCCGCCGACTGAAACGATCACCGGTTGTGTGCCGAGCGGGGCGTTGGTCGGAATCGTGTAATTCACCTGCACGGTTCCCACCGCCCACGTCGGCATTCCGGCGAAGTCAACCGTCGCCTGTACTCCGCCCACCGTCACCGTCACGGCCCCCACGGGAACGGGCAGTTCATTCACAGGCGTGTCCGCCGCCGGAGTCGCTCCGGTAGCAATCGAAGGCGTCACCGCGCCGGCGCCGGTAATAAACAGGTAGACCACCTGACCTTGCGCAGCGGTGGTGTAAGGAACAGGCGCGCTATTTGAAACGAAGATCGCCGGTGCGGTTGGGGATACAACCAGCCCAGCCGAGTACGAATTCAGAGTCCCGCCGTCGGTGACGGTTAGCGTTGGCGTTGAATTGACCGGTATCCCGTAAGGAATCTGAACATTCATCTGCGTCGGCGATGAGTAATAAAGTGGCGCGGCGATTCCGCCGATAGTGACCGAACTACCCGCCAGAAGCGCGGGAAGAGGCGCCGAACCGACCGCCGTAGTCGGGGCGAGCTGGGTCCCGAAGACACTGATGATTTCACCCGGAGCGAAGGCTTCCGTGAAGGAGGCCGCATTCGTCACCCCGCCTATAGTGGGCACATCATTGTCCGCGTCGGTGATCGAGACATTCAGGTAAGCCGAAGCCCCGGAATGGGTGCTGTCGCCCTGAAACTGCGCTGAAATCGTGTTATATCCCGAGGTCAGCAGCAGGCCGCTGACGGTCAATGTCGCCACCCCCGCGCTGTTCACAGGCGCAGTGCCCAGCAACGAGTTCACTAGAGAAAATACTACATGGCCGGAAGTGGTGGCGCCGATCCCCGTCACCGTCGCGGTGAGCACCGTGGACCCGGCGAACGCAATGCTCGTGCTGCTGGCCCCGAGCGTCATCGATGTTTGGGTCTTGGCCACGGCGGCCGCGTGCCACGCCGTCGCGAGGTTGTTGACGTCCACAGACCCCAGTCCCGATGCGGCATCGTAACCGGTGCCCGCGCTGTAACCGATCCCTGGCAGCGCGCACGAGCTTTCCACGTAGCAGGGAAGCACAATGTTGTTTCCGACGGTAGTGTCATGGAACACGCCACCGACCGGCGCCAGCGCGTACAGCACCGGATTAATCTGGCCCAGTGACTGCCCGGTCTGGTATCCCTTGCTCGCTTGGTATTCGCCAACCAGCACAGTCATCGCGGCGAATTGGGGAGTGGAAACCGACGTCCCGCCGACGATATATTCGCTCCCTCCGCTAAATGTGAGGTAGCCGTCATGATCTCCCGATGCCGCCAGCGAGACATCGGGAACATCCCGCACGCCGTCAGCCGGTACGCCCGCGCCCGCTTGCCACCACGGCTTGTCGAAAAGGACGCTAAGTCCGCCGCCCCCGCCCGATGGCTGGTCGTCCGTACCGCTGTCGTTCCAAACCATCTCTGGAATATAGGACAGGGCCGACGCTCCATTGGCGTTGTTCGGGGTGTTCGTCGCGCTCCAATAGTTGCCCGCGCCTTCGTTGAACTCCAGACCGCCCACGGCCGTCACCTGCGGACAAGACGCCGGGAAATCCACGGAAAGCGAGAAGTTGTCGGGGAAGGTTCCAGGGGCGTTGTCATCGCCGGCGCAGTCCGTCGAGGCGTTGTCTCCGGCTGGTCCGAACACCGTCATGCCCTCGGCGTTCGCCTGCTGAACGAGCCCTTGAAAAAACAACGCATCCGATAACCCGGTCTGTAACTCGCAGCCGCCGTAGCTGATGCTCAGCACGGGCGCCAGATTCTGGTCGATGATGTACTGGAAAGAATCGTCCACGTTTAACGAGTAGACGAAAATGACGGTGGCGTTGCGCGCCACCGCTCCCGAGATCTCCACATCCAGATCGGCCTCGCCCAAATCGTTCTCGGAAATTCCAGGGTCCTGGGTTCCCGGAACCAGCGTCAGCGTCGGCACATTCGCCGGCAGACCGAACGTGGAACGGTACGTCGCAATATCACCCAGCGGCAGTTCCGTCTGTCCGGCGATGGCGATCTTCTGCCCCGTTCCGTTGATGCCGGCGGAGTACAGCGGATTAATGTCATAAATGGTCGCGATATCGCCCGGCACAATGTAATGGCTCCCTTGGTCCGTGTTGCGGGGCTGCGTCAGCGGCCGCATGTTCGACGGTTTCAGGCGGGGCTGCAAGCGGAAGTCGTGCAGGCCGCTGATCGAACCCACCACTTTCTCGAACGCCGCGGGGATAGTCGGGTTGGCCGTGTTCGCGTAGCGCACTTGACCATTCCACAGATAGTGGTGGATCTGAACGCCGAAGGCGCTTTCGATTTGTGCCGCGGAGCCGCCGAAGGCAATCGAAGTCCGCCCGCGCGCAGTGGACTTGACGACGAGGCCGTGCTGTCCAAGCCACGCGGACATCTTGGCGATGTCCCCCCCACTTGCGCCAAAGCGCTCTCCATATTGCTCCGGAGTCAGCCAACGGTGGTAGTCCGGCGACGAGGCATCCTGTTGGTGCGCCAGCAACTGGTCGAGATCGGCCTGCTGAGCGGCGGAGGGTTTGAACGCCAGCGTGAGATAGGGAATCACCATGGACGGATCCACGGGCCCTTGGTCAACCCCGGATTTAATTTTGGGGCTTACGTTGCCGGCGAGCGTCACGCGCTTACTGTCGTCAACCGGTTGAGTGATTCGATCTTCCGCCGCCCTCGCCTGCGCAAGGCCAAGACTCAGAATCAGCAGGCATCCCGCACTGAATTGTTTTGTCAAAAAGAAATCTCCTTCTAAAAAGCCCACTAAAAGCGCGCTCACTATTATGTCGTGACGCCAGGAACCCTTGTGTGGTTTCTCATGCTGGACGCCGCATTGGCAAGAAACTGCGCGGTTAGCCGCATGCTACAAATCTCCACAATGCTTACGGCTGGTTTCTCAGGAACGCCGCCGTGTTCTCAAAAAAGTTGCGCAAAACCGTTTCCGCATCCTCGGGTAACTGTGCTTCTTCAAACGCCTGATCCATCAAGCGCAACCAATTCTGCCTGGCCTTGTCGCCGATTTGAAAACGCCCGTGCCGCATCCCCAGACGTGGATGGCCGCGTTCCGCGATGTAATCGGCTGGGCCGCCGAACCGGTAAATCAGAAAGCCCCGTAAACGCTTCTCGGCGCCCGCAAGGTCGTTCGCGGGATACATGGGGCCCAGCACTTCATCGCCCGGAACACGGCGGTAAAACGCGGCGATAAGCCGCTCAAATCCCTCGCTCCCGATAGCTGGATAAATTTCGTGTTCTTCCACTTGCCCTATTTCTGAAACTGAAAATCCCAAATGCGCGGTTCCACTTTCCCCGGCGTGAATTCAATGATCGCGTACTCGCCCGGCTCCATCGGCTTCTCCGGCCAGATCTTATAAAGGCCGCCTTCGAGCTGCTTGGTAAACGTAGGCACTTCCTCCACCTCTTCATCGATTTCTTTCGAGACCGGCAGAGTGGTCAGCGTCTCCGCAATGCGCACTCCTTTGTGCGGCTTCAGTTTGATGAGGCCGAAGCGTTCTTCTTTTTCGAGTTGGAAAAAGAATTCCTGCCGGTCCTCGTGCACCATCCTCGACGAATGCTCCTGATCGATTTCAACGGTCGCTTTTCCCGTGATCATCGGTACGGGAACGGCGATCTGCAACACTGTGCGGCCTTTGCTGCTATGCACCTTGCTTTTCGCGAGATCGAACACCGTTAGGTTGCCCTTGTCGTCAAGCGTGTAAACTCCCGCATCCTGCGGGATTTTGCGAATTTCGCTTCGCTGCCCGCGGATCGCCGCGCTTTCGTCGGACGCGGCCTTGGCGTCGTCGTCCAGATCTTTCTTGCGCTCCTCGGACTCGGCCTGGGTGCGCCGCAGATCCACCAGAGCCAGCGGAACCTCCTCCCAATCGCTGCGTTCCGTGCTGTAGAACTTGACCCGGTCGCCTTCGATCTTCCACTCCCGGACCAGATGATAGTTGCCGTCCTTTAAGTAAAGCTTGGAGATTGCGGCGAAGGCCATCGTGGCCAGAAGAAGAAGCGCGAGAACCAGGCGCACCATAATCCTATTTTAGGGCGTAAGTCTTACAGCTTTACCCGTCTTGCCGGATTCCCGCGCTGCTTCCAGAATCTCCACCACAATCATGTTGTTTTCCAGCGAAGAGAGCCCCGCCGCCTTCAACCTGCCGCGAACCACCGCCTTTAGGTACGACACCGAATCCTTTTCATCCGGCGGCAGTTCTTCCAGCTTCTGCGCGCCCGCGTGCGTGTCCAGTTCGTTCCCTCCAATGGCGTATGCGTAGCCGTGCTCGCTGTACACCTCGAAGTCCTTGCGGCCATAGGGCCAGTTCCACGAACCTTGAATGATTCCCACGGCCTTGGGATATTCCACCAGCACATTGGCCTCGTGATCCACCCGCCCGTAGATCTGCGGCTTGAAGGTCTGCAACGTCGCCGTAACGGATAACGGGCGCTGGTTATCCATCATCCACGTCATCAGGTTCGCGCCATAGCAGCCGAAATCGAAGAGCGCGCCCGCGCCGTTCTTTACAGGATCTGTCAGCCAGCTCAGAAATTCCGGCCCCACGTTGATCTCCTTCGGCCCCTCGTGGCCGTCCATGGCCACCATTTTCCGAATGGCCCCGCCCTGGCCCTGCTGCTTGATCAACTGCCACATGGCATGATGACTGCGGTACCACGTAGTCTCGTAGTTGACGATCACCTGAATGCCGCTCGCCGCGGCGGCCCTCTGGATGCGCCGCGCTTCCACCATGGAAACCGCCAGCGGCTTTTCCATCATGGCGTCAATGTGATGTCTGGCGCAGGCTTCCACCATGGGCGCGTGGTCCACCGTCGCGGTGAAAATCGCCACCGCTTCCGGCCGCGTCTGAACCAGCATGGTTTCGACATCGGTAAAGAAAACAGCATCCGCGAAGCCATACTTGCTGGCGTACTTCTTCTGCAAGTCGCGATCCGGATCGAAGATTCCCACAATTTGAACATCGGTCCGGTGTTTCACGGCGCTGAAGAACCCGTCCACATGTCCGTGAACCAGCCCGGCGACGGAAAGCCGCAGCGGAGCGTCCCCGGTGTCGGCCATAAGTGATGCAGCGAACAAGCACGAGCAAACCAGCAGGCGAAAACGCATAAGCAACTTCTACAATAGTGCAAGAGACATATGCGTTACAGAAAATTGGGCAGGACAGGATTTGAAGTGAGTGAGATTGGTCACGGAGCCTGGGGCATCGGCGGCGGCCAATGGCTCGGTGGCACGGATGATGAATCGGTGAAGGCCCTGCGCGCTTCCATAGCGGCGGGAGTGAATTTCATCGATACCGCGCTCGCCTACAATGACGGCCATAGCGAAAAGCTGGTGTCGCAGGTGGTAGCGGAAAGTGGTGAAAAGGTCTACATCGCCACCAAAGTCCCGCCGAAGAACCGTGTGTGGCCGGCGCGGAGCGGCGTGGGAATTGAAGACGTTTTCCCCTACGCCTACATCGTCGATTGCACCGAAACCAGCCTGCGCAATCTCAACACGGGAACCATCGACCTGCAGCAATTGCATGTCTGGAACCCGGAGTGGCTCGATCGCGACGAATGGAAACGCGCCATCGAAGACCTGAAGAAAGCCGGCAAAGTCCGCGCCTTCGGCATCTCCATCAATGACCACCAGCCCGATTCCGCCATCGGCATCATCAACACAGGTTTCATCGATACCGTGCAGGTGATCTACAACATCTTCGACCAGACTCCCGAAAAGAACCTGTTCCCGCTCTGTCTTGAGAAGGATATCGGCGTCATCGCGCGCGTGCCGTTTGACGAAGGCGCTCTCACCGGCCGCATCACGCCCGAATCCACCTTCGAGCCCACCGATTTCCGCGCGATGTATTTCCAGGGAGATCGCAAACAGCAGGTGGAAGATCATGTCGAGGCGCTGGTGGCCGGTCTGGAAATTCATCGCAGCGGTCTCCCGGTGGCCGCGCTCCGCTTCGTGCTTTCGGCGCCCGCTGTATCCACCGTGA
>Ga0182030_10020499_pt1 | contig 12468 bp, 7 predicted proteins | sample 812S3MmetaG_FD_121299 | JGI IMG/M metagenome (GOLD analysis project Ga0182030, IMG submission 121299) | Permafrost microbial communities from Stordalen Mire, Sweden - 812S3M metaG (Illumina Assembly) | ecosystem: Environmental > Terrestrial > Soil > Wetlands > Permafrost | place: Sweden... | reverse complement strand
CTTCAGGCCATCGGCATCGCGACGGGCTTCACCGAGAGCGCGGTTGCAACGGCCGCATATACCATCAGCCCGGGCGTGACGCCCACCATCACCTGGACCACACCGGCGGCTATTACGTATGGCACGGCGCTGAGCTCCGCACAGCTGGATGCAACTGCATCGGTCGCGGGCGGTTTCAGCTACAACCCGCCGCTGGGAACGGTGCTGAGCGTCGGACAGCACACCCTCTCGGCGACGTTTACGCCGACGGACGCGACCGACTACACGAGCGCGACGGCCACGGTGTCGATCACGGTCACCCGGGCAACGCCTGCGGTGAAGGTGACACCGTCCTCGGCGAGTATCAGCGCGACGCAAGCACTTACGGTGACCGTGGCCGTGAACGGCGGCGCGGGCAATCCAGCGCCGACGGGTTCTGTGACGCTGACCAGCGGGAGCTACGCCTCGAAGGCAACAGCTCTCACCGGCGGCAGCGCCACGATCAGGATCGCCGCCGGGCTGCTGGCCAAGGGCGCGGACACGCTCACAGCCAGCTACTCCGGCGACAGCAATTACCTCACGGCTCTCGGCACGGCGCCGGTAACCGTGACGGCGCCCGCGGCAATCACCTCTCCGTCTGCGGGTTCTGTTTTCTCCGCATCCACCGTGGCCTTCACGTGGAACGCGCCAGCGGGCGCCATCGGCTATTCTCTGTGGCTGGGAAGCACCGGCGTGGGTTCGAGCAACCTGTATAACTCGCACGAGACAGCAGCAACATCGGTGACGGTCAGCGGCCTGCCCACTAATGGCGAAACAATCTATGCCCAGCTCAATACCATCTTCAACGGAACGTCTCTGTCGATCGACTACACCTACACCGCGGTGACGCAGGCAGTCATCACGAGCCCGGCTTCAGGCTCCGTGCTCACCGGTTCCGCGCCGGTCTTTACATGGAGCACCGCTGCCGGCGCCACCGGGTATTCGCTGTGGTTGGGAACTACCGGAGTGGGTTCGAGCAACCTCTATAACTCGCACGAGACAGCAGCAACATCGGTGACGGCCAGCGGCTTGCCCACCAACGGTGACACGATCTATGCCCAGCTGAACACTATCGTCAATGGCAAGTCGACGTACGTCGATACCACTTACAAGGCGGCCACGCTGGCCCAGTCGGCGATCACCTCGCCTGCGCCGAGTAGCACGCTGACGGGGACGACAGTCACCTTCACCTGGACAGCGACCAGCGGAGCTACGGGGTATTCGCTGTGGCTGGGCAGCACCGGCCCGGGGTCGAGCAATCTGTACAACTCGCATGAAACAGCAGGCACGCAGGCGACGGCCACGGGACTGCCCACCAATGGCGAGGCGATCTACGCGCAGTTGAATATCATCTCCGGCAGCAAGTCGACGTACGTGGACTACACCTATACCGCGAAGTAGCTCGACCTGCAACCAGGCTCTGTTGGCTCCCCTCTCTGAGATGGGGGATGTCTGAAAATGACTTATGCAGTGTTCCGCCCAAATGGTCGTCCAACCGTACAGAACCCTGGTTTTCGAGTTCTGTCCGTATGGCCGGTCACTCGCCCGGAACATGCGTTTTACTTTGAGGTGAGCGGATAGATGCGCAGTTCATGGGCCTCAAAGGAAGCATAGTGAAGTCCGTCAGGAGCAAGAGCTGCTCGGCTGTTCTTTGGAAATCCTCGATTCACAATTGGGGATTGTGCGGTACGGTCGAAGACGAACCAGCGTCCATCACCATTCTCGTCGCATGGCGTGCCTAGAACCCTTCCAATGGGATTGCAAGGATTGGCGTCATTGGTGGCGAAGGTAGCATAACGAGGTAGATCGGGTGTTGCGGTATCGATCTTCCCATCAAATTCAGGCGGAAGCCAGGGAAGAAACTCCGGCTGGCCACCCTTTTCCCAAATCACTAGCCGAGCAGCTTTGTCTTTCTTGACGTGTAGCTGACCAGCAACGCTGCCGTCGTTCAACAGACCAACTATTGATGCTGTTGTCCCGTCCTCAAGCGGCACAGACCAGATTTTCTGATCCTCCCCAATCGCGTTGAGAGTACAGCGAAATTTGGCCCCAGAATACACCCCGCTGGTGTATGTGTATTCGCCGGGGCGAAGTTCTTGGCCGCACTGCGTGAACGCGATGCCATGTTCCCCAAATTTCTCGTCCATTGCTCCGGCAGGCCACTCCACCTTTCCGCTGGCAATCTCTTTAGTACCCAATCCACCAAGGATTGAGTAGGTATGGGGTCCACCAAATGGAGAGCCATTCTCAATTACAAGGTCGTGATCGACGAATGTCGTTTGCTCCAAGAAGAGATCCATCTCCGCGACGTCTTTTAGGTCCGCGTCCAACAGCCGTATGCCAGACTTGGACTCGTTCCTACCTTGTGGATCAAGGTTGACGGATTCAATTCTGACGAGCAAAGTGCCGTTAGGGCCGGGCATGGCCTCCCCATCGGCAACAATCTCCCCATTTCCGTCTGCAAGATAGGACAGGACTCGATGGGCCTTCGAAGCACCCTTTATGTCGAAGACCAGTATTTGAAGGACTCCGCTGACTAAATGGTCTGGCGACGACCGGCAGTTAGGACTCGTGTTGAACCCGACTGCAACATTCTGGGTGTCTAACCAAACCACAAAACGATTTCCAATGATCTGCGCAGAACATTTGGTATCGGTGCCGGGTTGAAAAAAGCCCTCCGGTAATCCATTTGCTTTGAGTTGAACCCGCACGCTTGCGGCGGGTCCAATATCCGTCGGTGAAGACGAAGAATGTCTGCCTGCTGTCGAACAGCCTGCGATAAGATTGCACCCGATCACTACCGGAACGAATAGGGCCAGGTTCAAGACGAGCGAACGCATCAATGTGGCTTTCCCCAGGACTTGAAGGTGTGCGAACAGTGTACTTCCTCCGACCTTTGTCGGTTCTGCCCGGTTTGTCGCCCAACCGTCAGTGTCGGTAGCAAGTAGAAATGTCCGCTTTTCTGAGCAAGTGAAGTGTCCGGTTTGGTCAAGTAACAAAAATCATCCAGTAGTCGTCGTCGCGGCGGTGGGAAAGTGCGAATCCCGTGTAGTGTGCGGGATTTGCAAGTTGAGAGGGAAAGTCTGCTTTTCGACTTTTCCTCTCAACGTCTTTTCCACGGCCTTGATTTGTTTTTGGGAGAGCGGCGTCAAGAGTTTTCCTTGCGCGCTGTAGTGTCCGATGCGATGTCCTGCGATCATGAGGGTCAAGGTAGTGTCCAGATGCTGATGGATGATTGCCTTGCATCCGGCCAGGGTATGGCGCCAGTGGGCGCGCTCGAGCTGCATGACCAGGTTGTTAAAGCGTACGGTGTTGTCCCGATCAACGGTGCGCTCGTAGCGTAGCATGAAGATCATCTCCAGGTTCCTGTGCCGGCAGGATATGAACGCCGTTCCGCGCTGCGCTGCCGGAACCGTAAAGCGGCGGTTGAATTCGGCGATGTAGTGCTTGGAAAGAAACGTGTTGGCCCCTTCCAGTGTCTGGATCCCGCGCAATCGCAGCTCTTGGGGAAGCCGTCCCTGCCAGGTAGAGAAGTTGCGCTCCGAGCGTCCCCGCGCCTGCGGCGAGTAGGCCGGGATCCTATGCACGCCCAGTTCCTTCATGGCGCGGCCCACCTGCGTAGGACGGTCATAATCGACCTTGCCCCCGCTCTTCGGTGTCAGCCAGAAGTGGGCTCCGTGGTCGCAATAGAGCGAACAGAACAGTCCCTTCAGTTCGATCACCGCCCGCAGCCCAGCCATCACTGTGGCGGTCGTCTCTTCCTCGGCCAACTGCGCGTAATAGATCTCGCTGGTGGCATCGTCCAGGATTACGATCAGGTCGTGCCGACGCTCATCCTGAAACCACTGGTGATCGCTCCCGTCGATGTGCAGCATCATCCCAGCCAGAGGGCGGCGTTCACGACGCTTGCGGTGTACCCCCCGCTTCGACTTCCGCTTCACCAGGCTGGCTGCTTGCAGCGCCTGCTTGACCCACGTGTAGCTCAACCCGATCTGATGTTCCTCGACGAGCTTCTCGTGAAAGTGCCGTACGTTCAGATCGAAGTACTGTTCTCGATACAAGCTGACAACTTGCTCTGCCTGAGACTGCGGCACCCGCCTCCTGCTCGGCACCCCGCGCCGCCGGTCCAGCAACCCGTCAAAGCCACTGGCTTCATATCGCTTCTTCCAGCCGCGCATCTGGCGCTCGCTGATGCCGATCATCTCCGCCGCCTGCCACCACTTGATCTCCCCCCCCGTCGCCCGTAAAAGCACTTCCTGCAGCTTCATAGCCCGCTCCACTGCGGTCCTCGGATAGATCTTCATGCGTGTATGCATGGCTCCATCCTCGCCGCCCGTTAAGCGGACACTTCACTTGCTACAAATACCGGACATATTATTAGCTAACGACAGTCGCCAAGCCGGAACTTACTCGGACGTCACTCCCACGGCACATCGGGTCCGTCCACGCTGTCCTCTTACTCAAGACTCTGCCATGCCGGGCTCAGAGTGCGCACACTGTGCGAACACAGTGTGCACGGCGGCGAAGTCACGTTTCCTGCGTACACTTCGCCCTATTTTCTTGTTCTTGCTCTTAGAACCAATGCTTGATTCCGAGGGAGCAAAGCAAAGGCTGGGTTAGGAACCCGGTCTCTGCCAGCGCGGTAACGGTATGCCGTCATCGTCGGTCGCTTTGCAGCGTGCAGGGTAAGCTGGCTATTTTCGGCTCCTACAGAAGTCGAATCCCCCTACGAGGCTCCCCGGCGCACGCGCCATACTGGCCCCGGCTGCACTCTCAGGCACAATCCTGATTGACGCAGCGATTGATGCAGATGTACCCGCGCATGACCAAACGTTCTAAAACGTTGCCGCATACGCATTGATTGGTTTGGAACTAAGCAAGAGAGACACGCGCCCCAGCGCGCCCCGTGATAATCTGCGCCGCAACCCATGCGTCAATGTCGGATTCAAGCCAGGCCACCACCCGCGCTCCCAAGCTGTAAGGCTTTGGGAATTCTCCGTGTGAGAGCCTCAAATAGATGGTGGAACGGCTCACAGGAATGCGATTCTGGACTTCTGACAGGCGCAGGAATTTCTCGGGCTTACCGTTCAAGGAATGCTCCCCCGGCCAAGATGCTTAGGGCCGGTTTCAAAGGCTAGAAATCAAAAACCCAGCCTTACTCTGATACATATCCTTGCATCTCTTCGGTGCGCAATGTTGGGAACAAATCATGGAAATGTCGTAAAGGGGTCAAGTCGTCAATCACGGCTCTGTCGGCAACTTCGCGCCAGGATGCCCCACAGTGCGGGGCGTGAAGTCGGAGTGATGGTTTTCCCCGGCGCTCGCTCTACAAGGGCAACGGCGTGGCGCTAGTGGTCACTGCTCCCGGATGGAGGGTCTGGACGCGCTGCCGCCGCAGTTGTCCAAAGTCAATTTGGAGGCGTTCGGGGCCTCATGCCACATGGTTCCGAAACGGAAGGACCTTCCCACCGCGCAGAGTTTGCTCCAGAAAATCGGCCCAATCCTGCATCATTTTGGCGCGGGGCTCCAAGTAGAGGGCGTGGTTATAAGCGGTGCTCACGGCATTGCGCGGCGCGTGTGCAAGCTGCAATTCGATGTGTTCATGCGCATAGCCCTTCTCATGCAAGACAGTAGAAGCAAGCCCGCGAAAACCGTGCCCGGTCATTCTGCCTTTGTATCCCATGCGCTCCAGTGCTTTCAAAATCGTGTTGTTGCTCATGGGCTTCGCGGCGCTGCGGTCCCCAGGAAACAGCCATTCACTCGCCCCCGTCAACGTACGCAGTATCTCCAAGACTTCGATTGCTTGCGTGGCCAAAGGAACAATTTGCGGAGTCCGCATCTTCATGCGCTCTGCGGGAATGTCCCACCGTGCAGCCTCCATATCGAATTCTGACCACTTGGCTCCAATCAATTCGCTGGTGCGCACAAAGGTAAGTGACATGAGCTTTATTGCCAGGCGCGTTACTGGAGTTCCTTGATAGACCTCTATTGCTTTCAGCAGAGGAGAGAGTTCCTTTGCATCCACGCGCGCATAGTTTACCTTGCGCGTTGCTCTGAGAATGTCGCTGGGGCGGATTTCGCTGGCAGGATTGCGCCGCGCGTATCCGCGCGCAATGGCAAAGCGGAAAACTTGCCCGGCTGTCTCAAGCGCACGTTTGGCAATATCGCGCGCGCCGCGTCCCTCAATTGCCTTGGTCATGGCCACCAGTTTCGGAGCTTCAATCTCCGCAACAGGATTGCCCCCGAGGCAGGGCAGAATATCGGCCTCCATGCGCCGTCTCACGGAGTCCACATGGCGCGGGCTCTTGCCGTCCCGCCAATGCTCCATCCAAAGGGCAGCGATGCTCTGAAAGGAATTGACACTCAAAGCCGCTTGCACCGCTTTGTCTGACTTGCGCTTTGCCATCGGGTCAATGCCTTCAGCTAGGAGCTTGCGCGCCTCTGTGTGCCGCGTTCTCGCCAGTGCCAGCGACACATCAGGATACCGGCCAAAGGACATGAGCTTTTCTTCCCCCTCATACCGGTACTTCCACCGCCAGAGCGTCCCACCACCGGGAGTAATCCAAAGGTACAGGCCCCCGCCATCAGCAAGCCGGTAAGCCTTGTCTCTTTCCTTGGCCTTGCGAATCTCCGTGTCCGCGATTGCCATATTCCCTCCGAAACAGCTTCAGCGGAGAAAATACCCCCAGGCGAAAAACAAAATACCCCCGGAAGTACCCCCGCCGAAACGTGGCTTTCATAGTGTCGCATCGGACGGTAAAAGAACAGAAATACTTTGTTTTCATGAGAGTGTAGGTAAATATTGGACTTTATTGGACTCTATAAAACAAGTAAATGGCGGAGAGCGAGGGATTCGAACCCCCGATACCCTTTCGGGTACGTCGGTTTTCAAGACCGATGCCATCAACCACTCGGCCAGCTCTCCGCTCTATCCAAAATACCATTTTTTTAAAATACTCCCGGCATGGCCCGCACGGAATTTGTTCACGCGAGGTCCGCTGCCGGTGCGCCATCCGCGCGCTGTGGGATGCGAAGAACAAGTCCGGCCAACTGCAGGTATAGTGATGCGTAACCGAAATGGGAAAACGCTAACGGGGGGCCGAGGGCGCATGAAGACCGAACTGAGCCTCTTTTTCTTCAGCGCCGACGCCGACGTGCGGCCCGGCGATCGCTATCGCCTGCTCTTCGATTCGGCTCGCTTTGCCGATGAGCACGGCTTCACCGCGCTGTGGACGCCGGAGCGCCACTTCCAGCGCTTCGGCGGCCTGTATGGCAGCCCCGCGGTCACTGGCGCCGCGCTCGCCGTCATCACCCGGCGCATCGGCATCCGCGCCGGCAGTGTCGTGCTGCCCCTGCAAAACCCCCTGCGCGTGGCCGAGGAGTGGGCCATGATCGACAACTTCTCCAACGGCCGCGTGGCCATCGCCGCTGCCTCCGGCTGGCATGTGAACGACTTCGTCCTCTCGCCCGGCACCTACGAGAGCCGCTACGCCGATATGTATGAGAAGCTCGCGCTCATCCAGCGCTTGTGGCGCGGAGAAACAATCTCCCTGCCCAACGGCGCCGGCCTCGCCACCGAGGTGGGCATTTTGCCGGCTCCCGTACAGCCGGAGCTGCCCATCTGGATCACCGGCCAATCGGACGACACTTTTCTCGAGGCCGGCCGGCGCGGCTTCAACGTCCTGACCGCCAACTTCGCGCTGCGCCACGACCGGAACGAGTTCGTCCGCAAGGTGAGGATTTATCGTGAAGCCATCGCCGCGCATCACGGCCGCCGCGGCCACGTGACGCTCATGGCGCACGCCTACGTCGGGCAGGATCGCGACGCCATCCGGACCATCGCCGCGCCGGCTCTCTCGCGCTATCTGCGCATCAACCTGCAGATGCAGCGCGACAACTCCGCCGGCAAGCAGGAGGCGCGCGGCTTCTCGCAGCTGAACGACCGCGAGAGCGAGATCCTGATCCGGACCCAGGTGCGCAACGACCTGGAAAGCCCGCTCAGCTTTGTGGGCACGCTCGAGCACTGCCGCGAGCAGGCGCAGAGCCTGGGCGAGAGCGGCGTGGACGAGATCGCCTGCCTGATCGACTTCGGCATCGGGTATGAAGAGGTGATGGCCAGCCTCCAGCGGCTCGCCGTCCTGCTCGAAGACTAGACCCAATCCACGCCAACCCGCCGCTCCCTCGCACCGAACTCATCGCCATCGCTGCGCACGGTCCGCGCGGGATGGTAAAACAAGGGAGCATGCCCAAGCGCCTGAAACCCGGCACCGAGCCCGAGCCCGGCCAGACCATCAGCCTGCGCACGCTGGGCGAGTACCTCAACCTGTCGCCGGCCACCATCTCGCTGGTACTCAACAACGCGCCCGGCGTGCGTTCCATTCCGCAGGAGACCCGCGACCGCGTCACCCTGGCCGCGGCCAAGTTCGATTACCGGCCCAGCTTCTACGCGCGCTCCCTGCGCAAGCGGCAAACCTTCACCATCGGCGTGCTGGTGCCCGACATCAACGACCACTACTCCACGCAGGTACTCTCCGGCGCCGAGGAGCTGCTGCTTGAAGAGGGCTACTTCTACCTCACCGTCAGCCACCGGCGCAAGCCCGACCTGATCGAGGAGTACCCGCGCCTGCTGCTCGACCGCAGCGTAGAGGGCTTCATCGTCATCGATACCTTGCTCGAGCACGGCCTCAAGGCGCCCACCGTCGCTGTCGCCGGGCATCGCAAAATCGAGGGCGTCACCAACGTGGTGCTCGACCAGCGCCGCGCCGCCGAGCTGGCTCTGCGCCACCTGGTGCAGCTCGGCCATCGCAAAATCGCCTTCATGCGCGGCGGCAGCCACAGCTCCGACGCCGACGAGCGCTGGGCCCTCCAGATGGCTGTGGCCCGCGAGCTCAAAATAGAAGTCCCGCCCGAGCTCATGGTCGACATCAAGATGCTCAACTCCTCGCCGGAGATGGGCTTTGGTCCGGCCATCGAGCTGCTCAACCGCCGCGCGCCCTTCACCGCCCTGGTCTGCTTCAACGATCTGGCCGCCATCGGCGCCATCCGCGCCTTCAAAGACCACGGCCTGCGCGTGCCGGAGGATGTGTCCGTCATCGGCTTCGACGACATTGAGAGCGCCGTCTACCACAACCCCAGCCTCACCACCATCCGCCAGCCGCTCAGCCGCATGGGCCTGGTGGCCGCGCGCACCCTGCTCGAGCGCATTCGCGGCCAGCAAACCGTCACCGACGCCGTGCCCATCCTGCCCGAGCTCGTCATCCGCGAGTCCACCTGCCCACCCGGCGCCAAGCGCGGCAAGCGGAGCTGAAGGGAGCCATCGCGGCCCCCCTTCGCCTTTCCGCAAACGGACTCAGCCTACTGCTTGCCTTCCAGTTCGTCGGCCAGGGCGTTGGCGTTGTAGAGCTTGCGCAGGGCTTCCATCATGCCGGCGGAGTGCACAGCTACGGCGCGGTTCCTGGTGCCGTCATACACAAAATCCCCGGCCATGGACTCGATGTTGCCGTCGAAGATCAGGCCCACGAGCTCGCCGTCGCGGTTGACCACCGGCGAGCCGGAGTTGCCGCCGATGATGTCGCCGGTGGAGACGAAGTCGAGCGGCGTGGACAGGTCGAGCTTGCTGAGGCCGGCTGCTTCCTTGGGCGTCAGGTCGAAGGGCGGCTTGTTGCTGAAGCTGGCGGCGCGGTCGAAGAGCCCGTAGTAGGTGGTGAAGGGCGGAGCGATGGTGCCGTTGTAGGGGTAGCCGGCGACCGTGCCGTAGCTGAGCCGCAGGGTGAAGGTCGCGTCCGGATAGGCGTCTTTGCCGTAGACCAGGAAGCGCGCCTTGCCAATCTTTTCGCCCTCCTTGGTGACCACGCTGCCGATCTGGTCGCGCAGATGGCGGCTGGTCTCGCGCACCAGCGGGTCAACACGGCGCGCCGCCACGATCATGGGATCGGTGGACGCAGCCACAGCCGCCTCGCCGCCATCGATGAGCGACTTGCGGAAAACCGGATCGCCGAGCTTGGTGCCGTCAACGAGCGTGTTGACCGTCTGGTCGATGGCGCCGCCCTGGAGCAGCGCCTGCAGGTACGCGTCCTTCGCGCCCAGCTTCTCTTCGCCGAGCTGGAGCGCGGTGGTCATGTAGAGCTTCTCCGTCGAAACGTCGACCGGCGCCGGCGAGTTGAGCTGGAAGAGGAGCGAGGGCAGCTTGGCGTCGTGGAACTGCGGCAGGCGTTCGCCATCGGGCTTCTTGATCTCGGCAACGTACTGCACAATGTTGAGCGCCATGCCGAACAGCCGGCTGTCGGTGCGGCGGAAGAACTGCGCGTTGAACTCCGGCTTGTACTCGTCTTCGGCGCGGGCAATCGTGTCCCATGCGTCGCCGTAGGCCTTTTGCCACTCGGGATTGGCCGCCACCTTGGCGCGGAAGTCGGCTTCTTCGGTCTGCTTCTTGGCGAGGAGGTTGGGGTCGGCGAGCGCATCCTTGCGGCCGATGTAGACCTTGAGCGAGTTCTGCAGGCCGAAGATGGTGCTGCCCACCAGCCGCGCCTGCTCCGGCCCCTGGGCGGCAAAGGCCTGCGCGGCGGCGATGCGCCGCTCGAGATACTCGGTGAGCGCCGGGCCGATCACGTCGCGCTGCACCAGCAGTTGGGCCACCGTGTCCTCGCGCTCGGTGGAGCCGGGATTGCCGGAGATGAAGATCAGGTCGCCCGGCGCCGCGCCCTTGGCGGACCACTTGAGGAAGTTGTCCGTGTGCAGGGGTTTGCCGTTGTCGTAGACGCGGAACAGGGCCATGTCCAGGTCGTAGCGCGGATAGGTGAAGTTGTCCGGATCGCCGCCGAAGAAGGCCGCCTGCTGCTCGGGCGCAAACACCAGCCGCACATCGGTGTAAGCCTTGTACTGGTAGAGCCAGTACTCGCCGCCCTGGTAGAAGCTGACGATATCCGACCGCAGGCCGGTCTTGTCTTTGCTCTCGCGGGTGATCTTGGCAATCTCCGCCTCGCGCGCCTTCAGCGCCTTGGCGTCGTCGGCAATACCTTTGGCCGCGCCCTGCACGCGCGCGGTCACGTCTTCCATGCCGACGAGCACGTTGACTTCCATGTCGGGCGACTTCATCTCCTCTTCCGGCGTGGCGGCATAAAAGCCGTTGGCCAGGTAGTCGTGCTCGGCCGTCGAGTTCTTCTGCAACTGGCCGCGGGCCACGTGGTGGTTGGTCAGCAGCAGCCCGTTGGGGCTGACGAAGGAGCCCGATCCGCCATCGTCGAGCCGCACGCTGGCCAGGCGCAGATGATCGAGCCATGCCTGCGTGGGAGTGAAGTTGTACTTGGCCTTGAGCTGCTTGAGCGGCGGGTTATCGAAGGTCCACATGCCTTCATCAGCGTGGGCGATGGGCGCGGCGGCCAGCAGAAACGCGGTAGAGAGAAGCAGCGCAGAGCGATGTGTACGAGAAAACATGGGGTCCTCTTGGGTTGGAACTTCGGCGAACCGGAAAGCGAGCAGGTCGGCAGGTTAGAGAAGGAAAACTCCTGACAATCATTATCAATCTTTCTCCCGCGCAAGTCTTGGTGTGAGCCTTGCGCCCGTGCAGAACTCGAAATCTGCCGCCAGCCAGAGGCAAGAGATCAAGCCACTGCTCCCGCTGCGCAAGCGGGATGCAAGAATCCAATACGGACGACAGGGGCCAGCAATTCTAAATGGATCTCGCCGTCGCCATCGCATGAGCAGCCCATCGGTCTGCTCGCGTAGGGAGCCATCGACAGTAGCCCAGGACCGGGGTGGGAGAGCAAGCGCAGCGCAGCCCTGGGTCAGAAGCAAGAGGAGGAGAATCCGCCCCATCGGGGCGGGGCGAATGCTGTCGCGATGGATTGAGGAGTCCAGCGACGGTGCCCGGGCTTCACACCGCCCCGGGACTGAGGGGCTTGGCTTGAAAGTCCTCCCAGGGCTGCGTCCGCCGCGGCGGACGCAGCCCTGGGCTATTTTCGTAGTCTCCCTCCGGGAGACGGGAATTGCAGGCTCCTCGCCGCGTTGCGGCCGGTTTGTCGTTCCTCAGTTCCCTCGCCGTTCCGCGCGCCTGCGAGACCGGCTGGCGCCTGATGCACCTTCGCTTCCCAATTCTTCCCGCTCATGAAGACGGCGTTGGTCCGGACCGCATCAGACAGACTCGCTGCTCGCGGCGGGCTCGGCTGGCTTGGGCGGCCCGGCGTTGAGCTGGTCCTGCCAGCCGGGCAGGCGCTGGTCGCCGGTGATCAGCCGCGCGCCGCGGGTGAAGGTGAAGTAGGTCCAGATCCAGGCGGCGAAGACGGCGATGCGGTTGCGGAATCCAATGAGAAAAAAGATGTGCACGGTGAGCCAGGTGAGCCAGGCTGGAAAGCCGCTCATGTGGGCTTTGAACGGCCACTCCACCTTGGCCACCGCGTCCATGCGGCCGATGGTGGCCATGTCGCCCTTGTCGAAGTAGCGGAAGGCGGGGCG
>Ga0182030_10020498_pt1 | contig 12468 bp, 11 predicted proteins | sample 812S3MmetaG_FD_121299 | JGI IMG/M metagenome (GOLD analysis project Ga0182030, IMG submission 121299) | Permafrost microbial communities from Stordalen Mire, Sweden - 812S3M metaG (Illumina Assembly) | ecosystem: Environmental > Terrestrial > Soil > Wetlands > Permafrost | place: Sweden... | reverse complement strand
GGGCAAAACTCGGAATCCCGCCGCTCCGAGTCAAATCACCGCGGCGCGCAAACCCAAAAACCGATTCAATTGTTTTGGCGGATGTCCTAACGCTTATTGCGGGATCCGGCGGGGACACTCGCAGGAATTGCATAGCGGTCGCGGACGTTCTTCGGCGTCGGATCAAACAATTCGCTGATCCATGCGGCGAAATCGATCGGATGAGCGACGACGATCTCAAGGCCGTCCGGGCGGCTGACGATATGACACGTCAAAGTGCGGCTGTGACCGTCGGCAAGCCGAATTCGCGTCGTCTCATAATTCTCAGTTCTGATCGGCTGGAAGTCGGCCAAGTTGTCCGTCACGAGCACATGAGCCCGCGCGCCGAAGGCGGTCGCGAGCACGCCGCCGTCTTCAACATCCTTGAGCGTCAAATCGGGCGTTCCGCCGAGGATCAGATGCGGGTCCAGCTCTTCCGGCCCGGCCTTCATCGCGTCGATGACCGCGCGGCTGAACGCGTCGACCTCATCGGCAGGCACGGACAGTCTTTGCAAAACGTCGCACAAGGTGTCCATCAGCCGATGGGAGGCGACAATTTGAGCTGGACGTCCGAACATCCGGCCTGTTTCCAGGGCTGAGAAGATGCGCTGGGCCGCCGTCCCGGTCCGCTGTTCGCGCTTGGCCTTGACGAGCCGAACGAAGACGTTGACGTCCAAGACGACCCGCAGGGGGCTCGTCACGGGCGGCGCTCCACGACAACCGCATCGTCATAGTCCTGCGGGTCAGGCGCGATCGTCATATGCGCGGCGGCCGCGTTGGCCGCCTCATCGAGGCGACGCATGGCGTCTTGGTACATCAGGATCCGCGCCAGTTCCCTGAGGCGCCGGCGTCCCGTATCCGCGTCGGCGGCGGCGTCGACCAGAATGTCCCTGACGTCCTTGGGGAAAAGCGTGAAGACCTTCACGGCGCTTTCGATCACGTTGGCGAATGACCGGTTTTCGCGGTGCGCAATGTCTTTGACCCGCATGCCGACGTCCGGCGTGAGCGACGTCGAAAACGCCCTTTCCCTCGCCTCAGCCATGGCTCATTCCTTCAAAGCATTCATTTCATGTAAAGTGCATCATTACACATAAAACGGAAAACGGCCAGCCGTCGCCCGCGAAAATCTGTCAGAAAAAGGCCACCCCCATACGGCGGGCGCCCTGCGCACGCGCTTCGTTCGTGCCGCGGCCGCGGCCACGGTTGCCGGTCTGGCTTCAGTTCGGGGCGAAGAAGGCGGCGACCTCGTCCATCAGCGGGTCCTCCAGCCCCTCGGCGCGCAGGTTGGCGAACGTCTCGCGCGTCGCCTCCTTCCGTGTCTTGCCGCCGTAGGTCTTCTCGCCGCAACGTTTGTCATAAAGCGCGCGCGCTTCCTCCGACCGGCCGAGAGGCGTCAAGGCGGCGGCGCGCACCAGATCGAGCCAGTTCTGCTCCGGCGCGGCCGGCCTCGCCTAATCGAGCGTCCGCAGCGCGCCTGAGAAATCGCGTGCGACTTGCATGGCGTTGGCGAGCAGCTCGATCTTGCCGACGCTGGTCTTGAGGCGCCCGGCGGCTTTGCCGTCATTCGCGTCGGTGGCGAGCGCCGCGGCGGCGCCGTCGCGCGCAGCGATATAGGCGGCGAGCGCGTCGGCGTGATCGACCAGCGCCGGCTGGGCGTCGCCAAGGTCGAGCGCGAGGAAATAGGTGATGCGTCGGTACTGGGGATCGGCGGGCGCGGCGGCGACCAGCGGCTCGGCGATCGGCAGGCCTTCGGCCAGGATCGTCGCAGCGCCGGCTGCGTCGCCAGTTTGGGACAGCATGCCGTCGACCAGCAGCAGCGACAGCGCGAAGTCGCTGCGCGCGCGTTCGTCCGCCCCGGGCCGCGCCGCGAGCGTGCGCGCTTCTCTCAGACCGTCGCGGAAAGCGGCGAGCGACGCCTTGGAGTCGCCCGACAAGTTGGCGAGCCGGCCGGCAAGGCTGAGGTCGATGAGTTCGGCGCGTCGCCTCGGGCGCCAGTCAATTGGCGAATGGCGGCGCCGTCTCCAGGCGCTCCTCAGTTCGACGACTGGCGGCCGATCGATACGGCCGGTGGAGTGGAGGCGGCAGCCGCTCGACGGCCGCGCTTGCAATCGCCAGGATGCTTGGAAGGCGCGCGGTCAGGTTGGACCTAATCTCGCACAGGGGCCTATCAACGCGGCGCCCAAGGCGCTCAAGTCGCCGCTGTGCTTCGCAGGTTTTGCCTGCCGTATCCGAATCGAATGTCACCGCTATGCCTCCGGCGAAATGTCGGGAAACATGCCCGCGTCGTTCGCCGATCGTCACGGCCGCGCCGACCGGGGGCGCGACGTAGACTTCCAGCGCCGCGCCGCCGGTCGACACGTCGATGAGCGTCGCCGAAAACGCTCTGCCGTCCGTCAGCTGCAAGGTCACGGGCTCTGGATCGAGATCTTCGCGCGCATAGCTGCGCCGCTCGGACGCGCCCTCCGCTCGCCGCCGCGCGAGCCCGTCAATTCTCGTGGTCAGCTTTTGCAACCGGCTCGAAGGAACCTGCAACGCGACGGCGAACCAGTCGACCGCCCGTCGCACGATCACGCCTTCAATCCGACCGAGCTCTTGGATGTAGGCGACGACATGCTCGCCCAAGTCTCCTGGCAATGGTCCCTGAATGGCGACGCCGGCCGGCGAGACGTCGATGATCTGGCAGTCGAACTCCTGCCCATCTGCGAGCATGTATCGGCCGGGCAGCTTCAGAGCGACACGGTCGTAGCGGCGACGTTCAGTTTCCGATACGCTTTGTGACATGTCGCCAGGGCTCCCGCGTCCCGTTGCAAAGATGATCGAAATCCGAATCTGAGCGTTTCGACCGCGCTCGCCGGCGCGAATCGGCGGATGTGAGAACCTTTACTGTGCGGCCTGTTTGGCGAATGGAAGCGTCCTGCCGGTCGGAGCCTTTCCATCGAGTTAGGTCGATAGGGTTATCGAGAAAAACTAACAAGACTTTGCCGGAAATGCCGGGCGCCTTGGTCAAAACCTGACCTCGTCATAAGAAGGCATGGGGTGTGACGCCATTTCCGATGCGAATTGACTCGCCTGCCGCGTCAGCGCTCGCCGTCGTCACACGGCCGAGCGACGATAGCGACGTTTGATCGACCCGGGCCAAGCGGCGGGGACCTGAGAGCGCCCGCCTTACTGGAAGTCGGCCAAACTGTGCGGGACGGTCGCTTGTCCGCGAAAGACCTTCAAGCCTTTGGGGGTCGAAACGATGTCGCCGTTGACCAACGTTTCGTCGTTGAGCAGCGCGTCCATCGGGTCTGGCGCCGGCGGCGCCTCCTCGCAATCAGGTCGTTTCGCCGCTACGCACGCCGCCCATTCGGCGTGACGGCGCTGCGCGGCGGCCACGCGATCCCGCCAGTTGGCGCCGTCAGTAGGGTCGTCGCTGATAACGGCTTCAGGCGTGACCGAAACTTTCAGCGCGGGGGCGAGAACGGGCGGCGCGGACGGCGCGTCGCCTGAGTGGCTTTGTTGAGCGCAAGCTCTGCCGACAAACCACGTCAGGACGACGATCGCGCAGGCCGCACGCCGGTCTAGCATCGCACGCCTCCATCACGGTTGGCCCGATGAGACGTTGTCTTGACTTCCAAGCGACGGCGCGAAGTCTACTCGCCTCCGCGCCCCAAAGACATGGTCACGGTCGCGGCCATGATCGCGGCGAAGTAGACGCCGACGCCTGGGATCTGCAGCGAAAAGTCGACAACCGAATGCAGGCTGGCGAGGATCAGTGCGGCGAGACCCATAACCGGAATGAAACGGAACTTGTGACGAACTCTGACGCCCCGAATGAACGCCGCGATCAGAACCAAATAGCCGATCGCCAGGGCGACGAGAAACGGCAGGCCGAGCCCGAGCCAGCCTTCCAAGTAGAAATCGTGGGCGCGCTCCCAGACGCCGAAAATTCCGGCGCAATCGGAATCGCGATAGACGGGAAAGACGTCCTGAAAGGCGCCAAACCCCGCGCCAAGAATCCAATTGTCTTTGATCGCGGCGATCGTCGAAGAGAAGGCGCACCAGCGCCCATCTTCGCTTCCCTGTTCCTGCATGCGGTAGACCGCGCGCCCGGCGAATATCGCGAACAGGCCGACAACGACGAGCACGCCAGCGACGATCGTCGCAGTGCGACGCCAGGCGACGGATTCCTCGCCGGGCTTGTCGGCCGTCAGTCGGTGGGTCGACATCAGGGCGACGGCGACGACAAGGGCGATGAAGGTTGCGCCGACCGCGCCACGCGACTGCGTGAGGAAAAGCGCCATCGCGATCATCAGACAACAGAAGGCGTGGACCAGCACCAAGACGTTTTTGTCGCGCCAACTGATGGCGAAATCGAGCGCCCGCTTGACGAAGCTGGCGGTGTGAATCTTTCGCAATTCGTAGAATTCGAGTCCGAGGTTGAGCAGCAGGGCGAGGCCGAAGAATGTTCCCGCCGTGTTGCGATTGACGAACGTCGCGGTGAGATAGCCGACGTAATATTTCTTCGCTTCGAAAAGCAGCTGGTCGGGAAACAGCAGCTCCTGCAGAAGGCCCAACGCCGCGTAGGCCGCGCCGAAATAAGCGAGCGCCCGCCAAAACCACAGCGCTTCTTCGTCGCCTTGAAAGAAGGCCAATGCGGCGATGAACACGAGAAATGGCAGCGCCAGCGTCGTCAGCGAATAGAGCGTCATGCCGGGCGCGACTGAGATCGTCCCATTCACCGGACCGATGTTCTCGCTGACCGACTTCCAGGCGCCGTTCGCCAAGTCCAAGCCGGGCAGCGGCAGGGTCTGGAAGATCGCGTAGCCGGCCACGCCGGCGAGCGCGAAAATCGCGGTCGCCTGGACGCGGCCGACCCGCCATGAGGAAATCGGGTGAAAGGTCGATAGGATCGCAAGGACGGCGAAGCCGAACGCGGCCAGGTTCACCTGCACGGTCGACGCGGAGCCGTAAGCGATCACGGTCAGGGCTACCGCGGCGATGAAGGCTCTCGCGAGCCACGCTCGGAACCCGAATTGGGCGACGGCGAGCGCCTGCGTCATTTTGCAGTGGGCTCCAATGCGGCGACGCCGTCGGCGTCGATGCGAAGGACGGAAAGACGGTTGGTCATGTAGGCGCCCGTGTCGATATTGATTCTGTTGTACAGAAAGTCGACGCTGGTCACCGGCGTATGACCATGGACGACGATGGCGCCGAAATCGCCAGGGAAGCGCAGGAAGTCGTCGCGGATCCAGGCAAGGTCGGCAATCGACTGACGTTCGAGGGCGATTCCGGGCCTGAGGCCGGCATGGACAAAGCAATAGGCCCCCGCCGTGTGGGTGCTCGCCAGGGACGAAATGAAGCGCAGATGGGAAACGGGAACCTTTTCGGCGAAGTCGCGCGGCGTCACGCCGCCCTTCGCCAGCAGCCCACGCGCGTCGACGCCGTAGGATAGAACTGTCTCGAGTCCTCCCAGCCGCCGCCAGTCGTCGAAAGAGATCTGTCCGCGTAGGAACGACTCCATGACGATCTCGTGATTGCCGCGCAGTGCGACCAGACGGACCTTCGCCGAACGTGCGAGCAGTCGATCGATGACCCCTTTGGAATCGGGGCCGCGATCGACATAGTCGCCGATATAGATCTCCAACGCTTGGTCCTGCGCGCCGCGTTCTGCGACGTCGCGGTCGATGAGATCGTGGGCCGCGGCGAGGCGATCGGCGCGCCCGTGGATGTCGCCGATCGCATAGAGAAGCGTTCCCGCCGGAGCCGGCGGGTAGGGGGCGTCGCGGCGACGCAGAGAGTTTAGCCAAGCAAGCATGGTGTCTCGGGCGTGAGACGGTCATCATAGCTCGCGTGGCGAGCGACGAAACCCCGTGCGGGCGACGGCCGTCATGCACCCCCTCGGTTCGGACCGTCGCCTTTCGCTCCGCCCTGTGAGCGTCCAAGCGCACTTCGCGCTGGCGGCGGAGAAGTTCAAGCTGTCGCAAAAAGCGGAGCGAACCGAACCTGTTGCGGCGGCGTTTGCGGCTCTCGCCGTTCGGGCGATCGGAAGGCGGGCGCCCCCGGCGATCTCGCTCGAGCGTTAAAGAGTCTTGCCCAAGCGTTACAAAAGCGGACTCAAATTTACATTTTTTTGCGGGGTTGGTTGACAAGCCGTTAACAACGCGTTGCAGTGCAGCATCAGCAGACCATTGGGCTGAAGTTGGGGGGCGACGATGCACATTGCTCGCCAGTCGACCTATGTCGAGCTCCCCGCGTGGAGTGGCGTGCGGCTGTCGTATCAGGCGCTGCCAATGATCGCGGCGGCTTTTGACGTGGCGTTTATCGTGTTGGCCAGCGTTCTGGGGCAACGCAGCTATCAATTTTACGCCTCAAACGACTTTGGACCGATCTCGGACTTGATCGGCGTCGGGCTGATATCGGCGGCTCTCTTTGTCCTGCTGGCGCGCTTAGGTGGCGTTTATCGGGTCCCGGTCTTGCTGGCGCCCCTCCCATATCAGGCCCGGATCGTTGCGACTCTGGCGGTCAGCCAACTCGGGGTGATCTGCATTCTATTCCTGCTAAAAGTCGGAGGTGAATATTCGCGCGGCGCGATGATTGTTTTCACCGCATTCGCGGCGGGTCTGGCGCCGGTCGGCCGCCTTATCGTCGCCGCCGTATTGCGCTACGGCGTGCGCCGCGGAATCTTTGTCGGTCGCCGTGTGGTGGCCCTCGGCGATCCCGCTGAACTCGCGAGGCTAGGCGAGGCCGATTTCCAGCAATTCGGCATTGAAAACGTCGCACGGATCGCAATCGGCGGCAGGTCAGACGGCGACGATCTGAGCGAAGCCGACCGCGCGCGGATTGACCACGCCGTGGACGTCTCGCGACAACTTCGCGCCGCAGAATTCGCCTTGTTCATGCCGTGGGGCCGCGATCGCGCGCTTTCTCAGGTTTGCGGACTATTGCGTAGCTCGCCGTTGCCGGTTCGTTTGTACCCCGACCATAAGATACGCGACGTTTTTCGCCAGCAGGCGGAACGTCGCTTTGACCAGCGCTTCTCGATCACCATCCAGCGCGCGCCGATGAGCGCAAGAGAGCGCGCCCTCAAACGGGCGGCGGATCTTGTCATCGCGACGACAGCGCTTGTTTCCTTGGCGCCGCTCCTGCTCGCGGTCTCGCTCGCGATCCGGCTCGACAGCCGTGGGCCGATCATTTTCCGTCAGCGGCGCTGCGGATTCGACAATTGCGAGTTCCTCATCTTCAAATTTCGTACGATGACGGTGTTGGAAGATGGCGATTCGATTGTTCAGGCCAAACCAGCCGACCCGCGAGTGACGCGCGTCGGCAAGATCCTTAGGCGATCGAGCATCGACGAACTGCCCCAGCTCCTCAACGTCATTCGCGGCGACATGTCGCTGGTCGGGCCACGGCCGCATGCGATCGCCCACGACGAGGAATTCAAATCGCTCATCAGCAATTACGCCCTCCGACACCATGTGAAGCCAGGGTTGACTGGCGCCGCTCAGGTCATGGGCCTGAGGGGCGAGACCCTGCGCCTCTCGGAAATGGAGCGGCGGGTGGAGCGCGACCTTTGGTACATCAACAATTGGTCGCTGACGCTCGATCTGAGATTGATGGTGATGACCTTTTGGGCATTGTTTCGCTTCAACGCCTATTAGCGCCGCAGCGCCGCACGCGGAGAATGGGCGGAATGTCTTCCGCGGCGATCTCTGCGGTCTCGCTTGATATTCGTAGCGAGCGGCGGTTGGGGTTGGCTCGATTCGCCTGAAACAGGCCAACCAGCAATCGCATAGACGCTGATATTGCGCTGCTGGTCCCGCCGAGCCTGACAGCGCCGAGCGCATGAGACGCGCTGGCACGTATCTTGCGCCATGTTCTCATAGACGCCGGCGGAATGATGGCCTCGGGGCTACGCGCGCCGACAGTTGTCCTCGACGCCTGCTGGCCAAAAGCAGTTCGGATTCGAGGCAAAGGATTGCGGCCGCGTCGCCATGCCGCGGAAGGAGCCGAGTTCCAACACTGCCGTCGCTGAAAGCGTCGAGGCCGCGAAAAGCAGTAATCCGAAGTGCGACGATCGAATAAAATGACAGGGACTTTCGAAGGGCGTCAGCGCAAGCAAGCGAAAGTTGTCGCAATCCAATCGAAGCTTGACGACGAGGGTGCGGCGATTGTGTCAGGTCGGTGACCTGACAATATTAATTGCGACATATTCGTAATATAGACCATTTCGCTCTGTGTATATGATCAATCACGATTTGTGATAAGGTATTAATTATGTCTTAGGGCAAAGACGATCGTGATTGACCGCCAGTTAGACATTCTGCGTACGAGGTTGCAGTCGACAACGAAAACGTCCCGGGGGAGTTTTCTTACCGCCTGTTGCACCGCGGCAACAGCAACACGGATCGTTGAATATGAATGGCTATTTGCCGACTCAACCTCACGGCTCGGGTTTTGTAACGCTAGCGTCGCATTCTTGTAACGCTGACGGCATTACGCTGCCTGCCGATTTCTAATAGTCTTACGCTGGCACTTACGCCGGAGGGCAAACACGCCTAAGGGGACGAGATATTCGTTGAAACAAGTTCGAGGGCGCTGATGGGGTTCGTTTGGGGGCGCGGTGTGGCGACAGGCGGTGTACTGCTTGCGTTGGCGGGATGCTCGATGATTCCCGACAGCGGGCCGTCGCGACGCATCGTTGAGTCGGAGGCGACCGCTACGCTGTCGAGTCCGACCGTGGGCTCGATTCTCGAATACGCCCTTGTCGATCTCAATCGCGTCGTTTTGCCGTTGATCACCGACCCAGGTCCAGGTTCGCTGCTGCGGACCTTCGGAGCCGGGCACGGTCCGGTGCCCGAAATCAAGGTCGGCGTCGGCGACACCGTAGAGGTGACCCTGTTCGAAGCGCAGGCCGGCGGGCTTTTCATCCCGACCGACGCCGGAGCGCGCCCCGGCAATTTCATTTCGCTGCCCAATCAGACCGTCGATAGCAAGGGCTACATCACCGTTCCCTACGCCGGTCAGATTCGGGTGTTGAACCGCGGCACGCCAGCCATTCAGCAGGAAATCATCGACAAGCTGAAGAATCGGGCGATCGAACCGCAGGCGGTCGTCTCTGTCGTCAGTCAGACCTCGACCGAGGTGACGGTCGTCGGCGACGTCAACAATCCCAACAAGATCACGATCAATCCGGCCGGCGATCGGGTGCTCGACGCCATTTCGCGCGCCGGCGGCATCCGCAGCCCTGGCTACGAAGAATTCGTCACGCTGCAGCGTCACGGCTTGAAGGGCACCGTCTATTTCATGAACCTGGTCAAGAACCCGCGCGAGAACGTGTTCGTCGAGCCCGGCGACACGCTTTACGTTTATCAATATCAGCGCGCCTTCATGGCGTTCGGCGCCACCGGCGCGAGCGGCCAGTTCAAGTTCTTGCAGGAAGACGTGACGCTGAGCGACGCGGTCGGCAAGGCTGGCGGTCTGCTCGACAGCCGCGCCGAGCCCGGCCAGGTCTTCGTTTACCGGATCGAGAAGCGCTCGACGCTGGAGCAGATGGGCGTCGACGTCTCGAATTTCGCCGCCGATCGCGAAGACATTCCGACCATCTTCCGCGTCAATTTCCGCGATCCTTCAGGCTTCTTCGCGGCGCGTCGTTTCCCGATGCGGGATAACGACATCATCTATGTCGACAACGCCGATCAGGTCGAGATCACCAAGTTCCTCAACATGATCACGACGGTGACTGGCGCAACCTCGTCGGTCGCCGGTGACGCCGCAAGCACCAAGGGCTCGGTCCTCTATCTGGAAAACAAGTGCGCGACGATGAGCGGGGTCGTCAATTGCGCGACGAGATGAGCGCGCTCGTCAACAGGCGGTTGAGTCAGCATTTTACACAGCGGAGGCAGCCATGGCGCAAACGAGCTCGATGAAACGGCCGGCGATGGCGGCCACAGCCGCGCTTGCACTGCTCGTCTTGGGCGTCGTTCCGCTCAGCGCCCAGACGACCGGCGACGCCGCCCACGCGCCGTCGTTCGCCAAACTGTCTGACTCGGCGATCGCGCAATTCAAGGCCAATCCGCAAGCCCTGCTGACGACTTACGCCTCCGCCGGCCTTCCGTTGTCGACCGAGGTTCGTAGCCTCGTGTTGACCGATCCCAGCCTCGTCGACGCGCTGATCAGCGTCGCCAAAGGCGCCAATGACGCCCAAAAGGCGGCGATCGGCGCCGGCCTCGCCGAGGCGACTCAGATCATCGTCGTCACCAACCCGAAGCTTGCCGCCCAGATCCAGGTCGCCGTCGCCCAGTCCGGATTGGAGCCGCTGATCACCGCTTATATCGCCGGCTCCAACGCGACGCTGACCGCCGCGACGGGCGGCGAGGGCGGGGGCGGCGGGGGCGGCGGGGGCGGCGGCGGGCCTGTCGGCGGCGTCGGCAGTTCTACCGGATCGAACACTGGCGCTAATCCCGGCGGCAGTTCCTTTAGCACTCTCAATTCGGCGTCTCCGTTCGGCTCGATCGGCGGGCGGTCCGGCGGCGGCTTGACGTCCTCGACGAGCCAATCGACCAGCCCTGCAAGTTCGTCGATTTAGAGTCCGCCGCCGCATGCGGCCGTTTGTAAACGAGTGGGGGCGTTGGGCGTTGTCGATCCCAGTCAAACATCGCGACTTGGGAACCTCGGCGTGCTGAAACGCATCGAGCATTCTCAAGGCGCAGGGTCCGATTTCGAGGTCGAGGGCGCCGGATCGCCAACGCCGATCGATTTCGATCAACTGTTGGCGGCGGCGCGCCGCCAGGCGCCGGTCGTCGCGGCGGCAGCGGCGGCGGCCTTGCTTCTCGGGCTCGCCTACACCGTCACGGCGGTTCCCCGATATACCGCGACCACCAATATCCTCATCGACAGTCAAAAGGACCAGAACGCCCTCTCGGCCTCGATCGCCGAACTGACCTTCGACACCGGCGCGATCGACAGTCAGGTCGAAGTGATGAAATCGGAGAAGATCGCTCTCTCGGTGATCTCGACGATGAATCTCACCCACGATCCCGAGTTCATGGGCGCGAGGGGAAGCCTGATCGGTCAGGCGCTCAGCTCGCTGCGCGTAGTGTTCGATTTCAGCGGCTGGTTCGTGACCCGAGCGAAGTCGGACTCCGAGACAGACGTCGACTTAACTCGGGCGGCGATGAGCCAGCTCAAGGCCAACCTCGATGTGCGCCGCGTCGCGCGCACCTATGTGCTGGCGGTCGACTACACTTCGCCTGACCGCAACAAGGCGGCGGCGATCGCCAACGCCTTCGCCGAGGCCTATCTCACCGATCAGCTCGACTCCAAATTCGAGGCGACACGGCGCGCCGCCGGCTGGCTGCAAAGCCGCATCGCCGACCTCAAGCAGCAATCGCTCGCCGCCGATTTCGCCGTCCAGAAGTTCAAGGCCGAAAAGGGCATTGTCGTCACCACCGGCGGCGACAAACCGGGACTGATCTCCGATCAGCAAATGACCGACCTCAACGATCAGATCGCCTTGGCGCGCGCCGACACCGCCAGGGCGGAAGCGCGCTATGAGCAAATCGAGGAGTTGCTGAAGTCGGGTCGGGTCGGCGCTTCGGTTCCCGATTCGCTCGCCAATCCGGTCATCACCGATCTGCGCGAGAAGTTCCTCGCCGCGTCGAAAACGGAAGCCCAGCTGGAAAGCAAGCTCGGCGCCGGCCATCTCCAAGTCATCAACCTGCGCCGCGAGATGGAGGAGTATCAGCGGCTGATCTACGAGGAGCTGCAACGCATCGCCGAGAGCTACCGCAGCGACGCGGAAGTCGCGCGCCAGAAGGAGCAGTCGTTGAGTCTGTCGATGTCCGGGCTGGTCGGCGCCAGCGCCGGCACCAACCAGACCATGGTGCAATTGCGCGAACTGGAACGCGAATCCGAAACCTACAAGAACCTCTATCAGACCTTCATGCAGCGATATCAGGAAGCGATTCAACAGCAGTCGTTTCCGGTCAGCGAGGCGCGGGTAATCACCGCGGCGACGCCGCCTCAGAACGCAAGCTATCCCAAGCGCGGTCTCATTCTGGCCCTGTCGCTGGTGATGGGCGCGATGGCGGGCGCGGGCCTCGGCGCGCTGCGCGAACATCGCGACCGCGTGTTCCGCACCGCGGCGCAAGTCCGCGACGAGCTCGGCCTGGAATTCCTGGGGCTGCTGCAAGACGTCGATGCGCCAGTGACCGGCAAGAGCGCGAAAGGAGAGAGCGAGGATCCCAAGCACATCCACGTCACAAATTCGCTCCAGCGCTATTCGATCGACCATCCGCTGTCGAGCTTCTCCGAGACCCTGCGTTCGGCCAAAGTCGCGGTGGATCTGGCGCTTGGCGACAAGAAGCCGAAAGTCGTCGGCGTCATTTCCGTGCTGCCGAACGAGGGCAAGTCGACGGTCGCCAAGAACTTCGCCTCTCTCCTGGCGCATCTCGGCGCGCGCACGGT
>Ga0182030_10020496_pt1 | contig 12469 bp, 9 predicted proteins | sample 812S3MmetaG_FD_121299 | JGI IMG/M metagenome (GOLD analysis project Ga0182030, IMG submission 121299) | Permafrost microbial communities from Stordalen Mire, Sweden - 812S3M metaG (Illumina Assembly) | ecosystem: Environmental > Terrestrial > Soil > Wetlands > Permafrost | place: Sweden... | reverse complement strand
GCGTTTGAACCGTCCGGGCCTCGTGCTGTACGGCGGCTCGATCAATCCCGGCAAATACAAGGGCCGCGATCTCACGATCGGCGACGTCTTTGAAGCCGTCGGCGCGCATGCGGCGGGCAAAATTGACGACGCCGAACTGCTGCAAATTGAAAATCTTGCGTGCCCCGGTGCGGGCGCGTGCGGCGGACAGTTCACCGCCAATACGATGGCGACGGTGCTCGAGTTCATCGGTCTCTCGCCGATCGGCAGTGCGAGCCCCGGGGCGACCGATCCGCGCAAAGAGAAAGAAGGCTACCGCGCCGGTCAAATCGTGATGGAATTGCTGCAGCGCAACCTGCGCCCGCGCGATATCTGTACGCGCGATGCCTTCAATAACGCGATCGCCGCGGCGGCCGGAACCGGCGGTTCGACCAACAGCGTGCTGCACTTGCTCGCGATGGCGCGCGAAGCCGGCGTGCCGCTGACGATCGACGACTTCGATGACGTCAGCGAACGCACGCCGATCATCGCCGATCTGCGTCCCGGCGGCCAGTACGTGGCACTCGACGTCGATGAAGCGGGCGGCATCGGCTTGATCGCGCAGCGCATGATCGCCGGCGGCTTGGTCAACGGCAAAATGCTCACTCCGACCGGCCGTAGCTTGGCCGAAGAAACTGCGAACATCAAAGAAACGCCGGGCCAGAAAGTCGTGGCGACGGCGGAACATCCATTCAAGAAAACGGGCGGCATCGTCATTTTGCGCGGCAACCTGGCACCGGACGGATCGGTCGTCAAGGTCGCCGGTCACGAGCGGCTGCTGCATACCGGACGCGCCCGCGTGTTCGAACGTGAAGAAGATGCGATGCACGCCGTCGACAAGCGCGAGATCGTCGACGGCGACGTCGTCGTGATTCGCTATGAGGGACCGAAAGGTGGCCCCGGAATGCGCGAGATGCTCGGCGTTACTGCGGCGATCGTCGGGCAAGGACTCGGCGAAACCGTCGCGCTCGTCACCGATGGGCGCTTCAGCGGCGCGACGCGCGGATTGATGATTGGCCACGTCGCGCCGGAAGCTTTCGCGGGCGGACCGATCGGCGCGGTGCGCGACGGCGATACGATCACGATCGACATCGAGAAGCGGAAACTGACGCTCGAGATCTCCGATGCGGAGATGAAGCTGCGCTTGGCCGCGTTCAAACAGCCGGCACCGCGCTACGAGAACAGCAGCGTCATGGCGAAATACGCGCGGCTGGTCGGCTCCGCATCCGAAGGGGCAGTAACGACGGCGTGAACCTCGTTTGCAGCGAATGTGGCCGCCCGGCCGCCGACGACGCGATGTTTTGTGCATCGTGCGATGGGTTGCTGGCGTTCGAAACGTTCGCCGCCGCGCCCGGTGCCGATCTCGATCGCGACCGCATCGCTGCGCGCCGTAACTCGAACGATCCGCGCAATCGCAGCGGCGTTTGGCGCTATCGCGAACTGCTGCCGCCGATTCCGTTCGACGGCATCGTCACGTTACGCGAAGGCGATGTTCCGCTCTACGATGCACCGCGCAGCGCGGCCTACGCGGGCATGAGGCACCTGACGTGCTTGCACCTCGGCATGAACCCCACGGCTTCGTTCAAAGACGCCGGGATGACGGTCGCGATCTCGCGTGCCGCGTCGACCGGCGCACGAGTGGCGATCTGCGCGAGCACCGGCAATACGTCGGCATCGCTGGCAGCGTACGCCGCGCGCGCCGGCATGCACGCGGTCGTGCTGGTTCCCTCAACCGGGATCAGCGCGTCGAAAGTCGCTCAGACGCTCGACTATGGCGCCACGGTCGTTGCCATCGACGGCGACTTCGACGCAGCCCTCGTCACGGTGCGGGCGATGGATCCGCAACGGGTCGCAATCGTTAACTCGGTCAACCCGTATCGGATCGAAGGCCAGAAAACGGCCGCGTTCGTGCTGCTCGAACAGCGCGGTTGGCGCGTGCCCGATTGGATCGTTTTGCCGGGCGGCAATCTCGGCAACACGAGCGCGCTCGGCAAAGGCTTCCGCGAAGCGCTCGCACTGGGTTGGATCGATCGCTTGCCGCGACTCGCGGTCGTGCAGGCCTCCGGCGCAGCTCCGTTTGCGCGTGCGTTCCGCGACAAAGCCGACCTCATTCCCGTGCACGCGGAAACGACCGCAACCGCGATCAAGATCGGCGCGCCCGCATCCTGGAAGAAGGCCCGCGCCGAGGTTGCCGCATCGCGCGGCACGGTCCTCGACGTCAGCGATGATGCGATTGCCGATGCGCGCGCGATCGTCGGCCGCGACGGCATCGGCAGCGAACCCGCTTCGGCGGCGACGCTGGCCGGCTTACGTCAGCTCGTCGGCGAGGGCGCGATCGGTACGGGCGAAGACGTCGTGCTGATCCTGACCGGCCACGTGCTCAAGGATGGCGCGTATGCCGCGAACTATCACGAGAGCGCCGCGCCGTTCGCCAACCGCATTCTGCGCGGCGTCGATCCCGCCGAGGTCATCGACCGCCTCAACGCCCCAGCGTGAAGCGGTTCGCCGTCAGCGTTCCCGCGACGAGCGCCAATCTTGGACCGGGCTTCGACACGATCGGCCTGGCACTCGATTTGCGCATTCGTGCCGACGTGCAGGTTCTGGATGCGGGCGCAAGTCCGACGTGGGAATTTCGCGGCAGCGAAGCGCCGACCCACGGTGGTTTGCGCGATGAGATGCTGCGCGCTATGCGCACGCTCTACGCCAGCGTCGGACAGACGCCGCCGCCGCTCTCGATAGCGGTCGACAATCCGATTCCGCTCGGCCGCGGTCTCGGCGGGAGCGCCGCCGGCGCGGCGCTCGGGCTTGCGATCGCTGCGGCGCTACGCGATCCGGAGCCGTCGATCGAAGAACTCACGCGCACCGTCACCGTACTCGAAGGCCACCCGGACAACGGCGTTCCGGCGATCGTCGGCGGGATTGTCGTCGCGGTTTCCGAGGGTGAAGATGTGGTCTACGCGCGCTTCGATCCGCCGGCCGAGATGCGCGCACAAGTCGTCGTGCCCGATTTTTCAATGCCGACGCGCGAAGCGCGCGCGATCTTGCCCGACGCGTATCCACGCCGCGATGCGGTCTACAATGTCGGTCATGCCGCGCTGCTTGCGGCCGCGTTCGCAAGCGGCCAGATCGATCTCTTGCGCAGCGCGATGCACGATCGTTTGCATCAGCCCTTTCGCGCATCGTTCGTTCCCGGGCTGCCGGAAATGCTGGCCCTCGAGACCCCGGCGCTGCTCGGCGTGGCCCTCTCCGGCGCCGGACCGTCCGTCATTGCGTTGACGCGCGCCGGCTGCGACGCGGGCGAGCGCATGCAGGCGATTTTTGCCAAGCACGGCGTCGCATCGCGCGTGCTCGACCTGGCCATTTCAAGCCTTGGGATCGTCCGAGAGGGGTGAGCCGCGACCGCACGCGAAGGCGTCCGGCCAATGGTAAGCGTTAGCGTCGGTTCACCCGCCGGGATGTGTTCCGTTGCGAATTCGTCGTTCTATCGCTATGTGATTCGCCTGGCCGAAGCCGACGTGGCGACGACGATCACGGATCGCGCAAATCTCGACGTGCTGGCAAACGTGCCGCACGCCTATGCTGACGAAGTCGAGTGCTCGGGTGACGGCTGGCGCATCGTACCCGCCGCTTCGTATGACGATTGGCCGGTGCTCGAAGCGACGCCGCAGCGCCTACGCGCCGCGTTCCAAACCGCGCGCCGCCTGCTCTGGGCGAACGCCGGACCCGTCGGTATCAGCGCCGGCGACATGATCGTCGTCGATTCCGACATCGACTCCGTGCTCAACGTACTCCACCAGGCCGAAGCCGGCGGCTACTCAGTCAACGTCAGCTACGTTTCCTAGCGTAAGCGAGAACGAGCGGGCGGCCGTCGACTCGCAAGACTAACGTGAGACCGGCGACGATTGAAAGTGCCGCCAACGCGAACGCGAGTCGTGCGGCGAAATCGGCGCCGTCTTCGGAGACGACATCGAGCGGGACGCTGGCGAGTGCCGAGCTGACCGAACCGAGTTTCGTCGTTAGCGCGACCGTCCACGTTCCGGGCGCAACCAAGCGCAGGTTCCCGGTGAACGAACTGCCGCTACGTGCGAGTGGCGTCGTGATCGCTTGGCCGCCGGGTCCGTGCGCGGTAATCGTGAGCGACGATAAACGTGCGGCGCCGCCGACCTTAACGGCGATCGGTGCCGCCGTGCGATAGTGCGGCAAGCGTTCGGTCGCTGCAACATTTTGCTGCAAGACGATACCGAGCGTTTGCACCGGACCGGCCGCTTGCGCACCGCTACTTACGAATGCGATGAACCCGGCAATGAGGACGGCAAATACGGAGAGCGCGCGAATCACCCTCACGTCCTACCCCGGAGTTGGGCGAGAATATCACCGCGGCGGTAGCGGAACGCGCCACGCAGCGAAGCGTTCCCAGGGCGTCGCATACGACGGGATCGCCGGCTGTTGGTATTGTCGCACTTGCGCTTGCGGCTGCCGCACTGGTTGTTGCGGCTGCCACGCTTGCTGCTGCGGCATGTACGGCACACGGTTGGCAGCAAGCTCGGCACGGCCCGTAGCGGCATATTCCGAACCGCTGTAGTCGGCGACCAGCCAAGCTTCGGTTTGCGTCGCGAGCCGGAAGCCATCGTCGGTCGGAACGCGGAGATACACGACTTCCAACGCCAGCAAATCTTTCGCGATCCACGGATCCGTGGGATACTTTTGTTCCCAATCTTTCATCGCGTCGGTAACGAAACTCAGCGGGCCGCTCAACATCGTGCGCGCGTCGGCGCCGGAGTCCACCCGCGCGCCGGCATCGCGAATCGTGTTAGCGATGCCGAGAACGCTCAAGTTGTAGTGGCCGAAGTATTCATCCGCAGGAGCGAGCCCTTGGAGCGAGTTTTGCGCGAGCGCCGGCGCCAAGACAGCAAAAAAAGCGGCAATACAGAAAGCCAAACGCAGTTTCACGATTGTCCCCTCACCAAACATAGCGTCCGGCGCCATATGCGCCGTCAGCCGAATGTCTCCTAAGGACTATCGGCGGCTCAGCGCCTGCCTTGAGGGTTGAAGATTGGTCTCAGATTAAGCTTGCAATGCTCCGGAGTTTCGGCGGAACTTCGCCGGGACGGCGGGGCGTTCAAGGGTACACAGCCCTCGGAGGCACTAATGCAATTTTCATCCTGGCGGCGGTACGCGTTGCCGCCCGTTACCGCCATTATTCTTTCACTCATATTGCCGCTCGCGCTGCCGCTGGCGGCTTCTGCGCAAGATGACGGCATCACCGCACCGCCCTCGTTCAGCAACGGCGAGGACAACAGCAACAGCAGCACCTCCACCACCAGCGTCGCGCGCATCGATGCCATCAGCGGCGATGTCGCGATCCAACGCGGCGATGCGAGCGATAACCTCGCCGCCGTACCGAACGCGCCGGTGCTTGCTGCCGACTACGTAACGACCGGTCAAACCGGACGCGCGGAAGTCGGCTTCGATGGCCGGTCGGCCGTTCGCCTCGGCGAGAACGTTCAGATCCGTTTCACCAATGTCGATCCCGCCGATCGTCAAATGCAGCTTGCGGCGGGCACGATCGATTTGCGGCTCTTCGGCGACACCGACGGCCAATCGGCTATCGACACACCGTCGGTTTCCATCGTGCCCCGTACCGCCGGCAGCTTCCGTGTCTCGGTCGATGCAAACGGCGAGACGGCGGTGACCGTTCGCAACGGACGCGCCGACATCGTTACCCCGCAAGGCACGCAGTCGCTCGAACCGGGCACCACGCTCATCGCCGACGGCGAGGCCGCGAACCCGCAGATTCAGACGCAACCGGCGATCGCTCTCGATAACTTCGATAGCTACAACGGCGACCGCGACCATCTCTATGTTGCGGCGACATCTTCGAGCCAATACGTCAACACGAACATTCAAGGCGTCGGCGATCTCAGTGCCAACGGAAATTGGGTTGACGACGGCACGTACGGCAACGTCTGGATTCCGACCACGGTCGCCGCCGGCTGGGCACCGTATCGCAATGGTAATTGGGTTTGGGAAGATAGCTTCGGCTGGACGTGGGTCGCCGCCGAACCATGGGGCTGGGCGCCCTATCACTACGGCCGCTGGTACTTCAGCACGGCCTATCATAACTGGGCGTGGTATCCGCCGGCTCCCGGGCGCTTCGCTCCCGCGTGGAGTCCGGCGCTAGTCGGCTTCGTCGGCTTCAACATCGGAGCAGCAAACGTCGGCGTCGGGTTCGGCAACATCGGTTGGGTGCCGCTCGCACCGTTCGAAGCGTTTCATCCATGGTGGGGCCCGCACGCGACCGCGTTCGGCAACCCGGGTTACAACAACAACGTACGTTTCCGCAACCTGGCCGTGAACAACGCAATGACGTCGGTCACGCGTGAGAATTTCCAGGCCGGCCGCTTCGGCAACCCCTACGTCGTTTCGCAGCAAGAACTGCGCACGATTCACACAACGCCGATGCAAGGCGCGTTGCCGATCGTTCCGAGCCAAGCCAACCTGCGCTTCACGCAGCACTCGGCCGCAGCGTCACTCGCCGTGCGTCCGGGCTTGATGAACCGCACGTTTGCCGGGCGACCGGCGTTCGCGCCGCAACGCATGCCGTTCTCAGAGCAGCAAGCATCGGTTTCGCGGGCAACGCACGTGGCGTTCGGTTCGGAAACGGGTAGCGCACCGTCGTTCAGCCGTGGTGCCGGTTCCGCCGCACCGGCGTTCGCTCGTCCGGGGGCGAGTTCAAACGACCCGTGGCAGCGCTTCGGGGCGAACCGCAGCTCGAACGGATTCACCGGCGCTCCAGCCTATGCGCGTCCGGGCGGCGCGTCGGCACCGTCCGCGACGTACGCGCGGCCGGCAGCACCGGCTTCGTCGTATGCCCGACCGGCCTATGCGCAACCGCAGTACAACCGCCAAGCAACGCCGGCATATAACCGGTCTGGAACTTCGGCGTATAGCCGGCCGGCAACCTCGACGTACACTCGGTCCTCGACCGCGCGTCCCGCAGCGCGGGCTACCCAAAGCAAGGACGCACACCGCGACCGCTAAGGCGGAGCGACGATACCTTCGAGTTCGGCGACCGGAATCGTGCCCGGCGCCGTCTTCTCGGCGACGAGCCGCAGGCCGAGTTGTTGCAGCATCGCGTTCACCGGGGTCGCGATGCCGTGCAACCGGCCGAGCAGCACGATTTCCCCGTTGAGATCGTTGCCCTCGAGGCTGCTTGCGCCGCGCGCGACACTCTGGAACGTCGAGCCGCCGGGACGCGTCACGCCCTCGACTTCGGCGAAGCGCATCACGGCGCGTGGATCTTCCTGACCGGCGGCCGCAACGATTCCGGCGGCGGCAAAAACGCTCAGCGCTTCGGCGCGCGCGCGTTCGCCGAGCACGCCCGTTGCCGCCGGCCGGCCGCTGGCCGCTTCGAGCACGTTGGTTAAATTCGAGATTAACTTCGCGTACTTGCGCGCGAGCACATCGCCGCACGCGCGGCTGCGAATTGCGGTCGCTTCGAGATCGGCGGCTAACGCCGCATCGACGTCGTCGTGCCCGTCCGGAATGCGGCCAACATCGCAACTCGCACCGAAGGGCGGGTTGTGCATGTGCACGACGCCCGCTTCGAGATAGACGCCCGCCATCATCACGCACATGCCGTGCACGTTCGCGAAGCGCCGCAGCGCGCGCCGTTCGTTGGCAACGCCGTTCTGCGCGCAGACGACCGCGATGTCGGGCCCGGCAAGCGGCGCGAGCGTATCGAGCGCGTTCACCGTATCTTGACTCTTCATCGAGAGCACCACGACGTCGTCCGCGCCGAACGTGAGGTGCGCGGGATGCTCGACCACCGGAATGCGCAGCGTGCGCCAACCGGTCGAACTCCCGAAGCGCAAACCATTGGCCGCAATGACGCGGCCGTGTTCGCCGCGCGCGATGAGCACGACATCGCGGCCAAGTTCGAACAAATGCGCACCGAGCGTTCCACCGATCGCGCCGGCGCCGTAGAAAATATATCGCACGGCGAAGACCCTTGGCGGCGACTCACCGGGAATCCGTCCGTCGCGACGCCGAAGTCTGCATGATGGCACAAGCGGTCGCACAAAAGAAAACCGCCGACTGGAACCTGAGCGGCCTTCTTGCGATCGCGTTCGGACACGGCGTCAACGACTTTTACTCCGGCACCGTCGCCCTATCGATATTTTTCGTGGCTTCGAACGCCGGCTTGTCGGCCTGGTATCAAGGTGCGGTTGGGTTCCTCTGGTACCTGACGAGTTCGATCGTCCAGCCGCTCTTCGGAGCCTATACCGACCGGCATGGCCGCTGGTGGTTCATGCCCACCGGCGTGCTGATGGTCGTGTTGTCGATATCGTTCGCTTCGCTGGCCGGCTCGCTTTGGCTGCTCTCGCTGCTGGTCGTCATCGGCGGACTCGGCGCGGCGATCATGCATCCCGAAGCGGGGAAGTATGCGGCTCTGCTCAGCGGTTCGCGGCGGTCGGGCGGGATCTCGATCTTTCAGATCGGCGGCTCGCTCGGCTTCGCACTCGGGCCGGTGACGATTGCGGCGCTGCTTGCGCACTTCGGTCGCTTTGGTTCACTCGTGCTGCTGGGGCCGGGTCTGATCGCCGTAGGTTATGTGTACGTCGTGATCCGGCGCGCGCACCTGATGGCGCAACCGGCGCACGAAACACAGCGCAAGCTCGACGGCGACGCGTCGCCGGCCGTCGACCGGCTGGGCATCAGTCTCGTCGTCGGCAGCACGGCGGTGCGTTTCCTCACGACGGCCGCCTTCATGACCTATCTGCCGAATCTGCTGACGGCGCGCGGCGGGACGATCGTTGAGGCGGGGCAACTCGTCACCGCGTTCTTGCTCGTCGGCATCATCGGGATGTACCTGGGCGGCTACCTCGGTGACCGGCTGGGTTCGCTCACGGCGTCCGTCATCGCGCTGGTCGCAGCGGTGCCGTGCCTACTGGGTTTTTTCTTTGCCCCGCCGGCGGTTGGAGTCGGGCTGTTGTTGCTCGGGAGCGTGTTTCTCTCGGTTCAGAATGCGCCGGGCGTCGTTATCGTCCAGGCGCTGTTGCCGCGCAACCTCGGCATGGCCCTGGGCTTGATCAACGGCGTGGCATTCGGCGCCGGATCGGTGCTGGTAACGGTCGTCGGGGTCGCCGTAACGCGCTACGGCCCCGAAACCGCGCTCGTCGACGTGAGCGTCATGCCGCTCGTCGGCGCCGCCGCTTATCTCATCGTTGGCCGGCGGCTGGCACCGGCGTTGCTGCGGCCGGTGGCTGCCACGAAATAGGGATCCAGTATAGCGGACGATCTTTGCATAGTAATTTCCTATACTAGGCTGCGTGCGTCGCAATGTCGTAGGTGCACCTAATGGAACTCCGGCAGCTGCGCTACTTCCTCGAGATCGCCGAGCAAGGCAGCTTCACGAAGGCGGCCGAGACCCTTGCGATCGCGCAGCCGGCGCTCAGCATGCAGATTCAAAAACTCGAGGCGGAATTTGACGCGCAGCTGTTCGTGCGCACGAAGCGCGGCATCGTCCTCACCGAGGTTGGTGCCGTGGTGCGCGAGCATGCCCAGCGCACGGTCGATGCCGCGGATGCTACAAAGCGTTCGGCCCGGCTCGCGAGCGAAGCGGCCGGCGCGCGCCTGGTAGTCGGGTTCAGCCGGATCTTCCCGTTCATCCCGATCGCGCGAACGGTGCGTCGGGTTCGGCGTGAACGCCCGAACATCAAGATCGAATTGCGCGAGATGTGGTCGAGCGATCAGATGGACGCCCTTGCCAGCGGCGCGATCGACGTCGGTTTCGTGCACTACACGGCGGAGCACGAAGAGCGCGACCTGGCCATCGTTCCGATCGCGGAAGAAGCCGTCATGGTGGCCGTTCCCGAGGGCCATCGGCTCGCGGCGCGGCGTCAAATTGCACTGGCAGAACTGGCCGATGAAGACTTCGTGGTCCCGGCGGCGACTGATTTCGGTGAAACGGTGCGCGATGAGATCATCGCGGCGTGTCAGAGCGCCGGCTTTCAACCGCGCATCGTCCAAGAGAGCAGCGACGCGCGCATTCTGCTCGGACTCGTCTCCGCCGGTCTCGGCGTCGCGCTGCTTTCCTCGTCATCGCGTGACGTCAAGGTTCGCGGCGTGCACTACATCTCGATGCTACCAAAACTCGGCATCCGTTTTGCCGCCATGTATCGCCGCGGCACGACCGGCAAGTTCCTCGAACCATTTCTCGAACGGATCGAGCGCTCGCCGGAGCGGTAGCAGCAAGCGCGGCGGCGTATCGGCGAGGGATGAAGCGTTTCGCGTTACATCGCTCGCTCGCTGCGCTGGGCATCCTGGCTGTCATCGCCGCCGGCCCGACGCCGCTGCCGGTGCCGCCGCCGCCGGCCGCCGTTCGTCCGGTCACGCAGCAACTCTTCGGCACCACGGTCACCGACCGGTACCGCTACTTCGAAGATCTCAAGCGGCCGGATGTGCAGAAATTCTTTCGCGCCCAGAACGCGTACACGCGCGCCGTGCTCGCGCGGCTGGATCCGGCGCGTACGCGGCTCTTGGCGCGCATCAAGCAACTCGACAATGCCGGCGTTACCTTAGGCGACCTCCAGCGAGTCGGCGATTGGTACTTCTACCAAAAGCAGAAGCCGGGCCAGAACCTGCCGATCCTCTACGTGCGTCCCGCATCGGGCGGTCCCGAACGCGTGCTCATCGATCCCAGTACGCTAACGCCGGACAAAACCAAACACTTCACGGTCGACTATTTCGCGCCGTCGCTCGACGGTATGCACGTTGCCTACGGCGTCTCCGAAGGCGGCTCCGAAGAGTCGGTACTGCACGTCATCGAAACCGCCACGGGCCAAGTGCTGCCCGACACGATCTCGCGCGCCCGCGACGGCGTCTCGAGTTGGCGCAGCGACAACGCCTCATTCTACTATTTGCGCGAACCGAAACTCGCACCGGGCGAGCCGGCTACCGATAAGGAGCAGAAGGTCCGGACGTTTTTGCACGTCTTAGGTTCCGATCCGGAAACCGATGCGGCAGTCGCAGGCTTCGGCGTCTCGCCGCTGATGACGGTCGTGCCGACGTCGTTTACCTTCGTCGTCACGACGCCCGCATCGAGCTACGCCCTCGCGATCGTGCAGAACGGAGTGCAGAACGAACAGACGATTTATGCCGCGCCCGTTACGACGGTAACGAACGATCAGGCGCCGTGGCAGAAAATTGTCGACGTTGCGGATGACGTTACGGCCGAAGATCTGCGCGGCTCGACGGTCTACTTGCTCTCGCACAAGAACGCATCGAACTTTAAAGTCTTGGCGATGTCGCTGGCTCACCCCGGTATCGCGGCCGCAAAAACGATCGTCGCACCCTCGCGCGCCGTCGTGGAGCAAGTGAGCGTTGCCTCCGACGGCCTCTACGTGCGCTCGCGCATCGGCGGCTTCGGACGGATCGCACGAATACCCGTCGGCGAAGATGGCAACGTAACCGGTGCCGCGGTGCCCTTGAAGATGCCTTTTACCGGGTCGATCATCGCGATGATTACCGACCCGCGCGTCGACGGCACCACGTTCGGCATGACCGGCTGGACCCACACGCTGCTCTACTATCGCAACGATGCGACGTTGGCCGTGGCTAGGACCGACATCAAACCACCCTCGCCGTTCGATGCGTCATCGTACACGTCGGAAGAAGTACAAGCACCGAGCGCCGATGGGACGCTCGTACCGCTCTCGCTCGTCTACCGCAAAGGCCTCAAACACGACGGTTCGCACCCGACCTATCTTCAAGGCTATGGTTCCTACGCGATCGACATCTACCCGGATTTTGAAACGGGGCGCTTCGCGTGGCTGGAACGCAGCGGCATCTTTGCGGTCTGTCACGTTCGCGGCGGCGGATGGTACGGCGAGGATTGGCACCGCGCCGGCATGCTGACCACAAAACAGCACACGATCGACGACTTCATCGCGTGCGGCCGCTGGCTCGTCGCGCACCACTATACTTCACCGCAACATTTGGCCGGCGAGGGGACGAGTGCCGGCGGCATCACGATCGGCGGCGCAATCGTGCAAGCACCGGGACTTTTTGCCGCCGCACTCTCGGTGGTCGGCGTCAGCGATGCGTTGCGCAGCGAGTTCTCACCCAACGGTCCGCCGAACATTCCGGAATTCGGGTCCCAAACGACTGCGGCGGGTTTCCACGAACTCTATCCGATCGATGCATACCTGCACGTCCGCGACGGCGTGGCGTACCCTGCCGTCATGTTGATCACCGGCATCAACGATCCGCGCGTCCCGCCGTGGGAACCCGGTAAGTTCGCCGCGCGCCTGCAAGCGGCATCGAGCAGCGGGAGGCCAATCTTGCTGCGCGTGGACTACGACGGCGGACACGGCTTCATGGCATCCTCACGCGCGCAAAGCGACGCGCTCCTCGCCGATCAATACAGTTTCTTACTCTGGCAACTTGG
>Ga0182030_10020492_pt1 | contig 12473 bp, 9 predicted proteins | sample 812S3MmetaG_FD_121299 | JGI IMG/M metagenome (GOLD analysis project Ga0182030, IMG submission 121299) | Permafrost microbial communities from Stordalen Mire, Sweden - 812S3M metaG (Illumina Assembly) | ecosystem: Environmental > Terrestrial > Soil > Wetlands > Permafrost | place: Sweden... | reverse complement strand
GGTGTTGGTGATTTTGCGTTCAACCCGCTGGCTAATCCGGGTGTCGCATTCAATGTCGACGGAGTCTATATTGCGCGACCAGACGGATTAGGCGGCAATTTCTACGACGTGGCTCGCGTGGAAGTTCTCAAGGGGCCGCAGGGGACCCTGTACGGCCGCAATGCCAACGGTGGGTCCATCAATTTGATAACCAACGAGGCACGGCTCAACGAGACGAGCGGGGACCTTAATGTCGAGTATGGCAAGTTCAATTTGATTCACACCGACGGTGCTGTGAATCTGCCCATTGGTGATACGGCCGCAGTTCGCATTGCGGCTAATGCTGTGCACCGAAGCGGTTACCTGAACGACGGCACAAATGACGATGTTCAGCAAGGCGGTCGCGTACGCTTCAAATGGGAGCCATCGGACGACCTGACGTTGCGCGTCAACACGGATTATTCGCACATTGGCGGCGACAATGGCGGTTATACCTATCTGCCACGCCAACCGGGCCAGGATCCGTGGCTCGGGGTTGGCTCCGCGGCCGCAATCGCCTATCGCGGCTCTTTTCCGCCACTCGGCCCGCTTCTTGACACCTCGAGACCCGAAACCCGACAAAACACCAAGATATGGAGTATCAGCGGACAGCTCGATTTACGCATGCCTTTTGCCACGTTGACCGTGTTGCCGTCATTTCGGGATACAGATGTTTATTCGCTGAGCTATCCGGGTTTCCGCTACGAGCAACCGAACAAAGTGCGGGAATCGACACTGGAGACACGCCTCGGAAATAGCGTGGAGGGACTGACTTGGGTGGTTGGTGCCTATTTCTTTCACGAGGCCGGAACCGGCGACATCAATATCTTGGAAAGCGAAATCGTCCAAAACACAGAGATTAACTACAACCCGAAAACCACCGCCTATGCGGTTTTCGGACAGACGACTTACGAGGTGGTTAACGACCTCAGAGTAATCGCGGGCGCACGCTACACATATGAGAAGCGCTCGCTCGTTGGCAACTATTTGGACAATCGGCCGGCGCCCTTTGGTCCTGGACCCGGATCCGTCCTTGAGTCTTTCGATACCTCCGAGGATTTCAACGGAATTACCTACAAAGCCGGACTGGAATACGATTTAACACCACAGAATCTTCTCTATTTGACGACCAGTACAGGATTCAAGGCGGGTGGATTGAACGAGACGGTACCGCCGGATGCGGTCTATCGTCCCGAGACGCTACTGGCCTACGAATTCGGTTCCCGAAACCGCTTCCTGGACAATCACCTTCAGGCCAATGTCGGTCTTTATGATTGGAGCTACAAGCACCTTCAGGATCAACGTGTAACCTTCGATCCGTTGAATACAATCAATCTTCTGACGTACAACGTCGGCAATGCGAGCATTCGCGGAGCGACGGTCGACATCGTCTATAAGCCGTTCCAATACGATACCATCAGCACTTCGCTGGAATACGCGGATTCACACTACGATAGCTTCAAGGTGCAAGTGCCCACCGCTGTCTTCTTCCCAGGAAGCATCGGTTGCCCCACGAGCCATGTAGGGGACGAAACAGTAGCAAACTGCGCGGGATATCAAGTCGCCCGGGTGCCGAAACATACAGGGACCTTTGGCTACGAACACGACTTCCCGGTTCCGGCGGATGCCCTAATTGTGGTCGCCGGCAGCGGCAAGTTCGCAAGTCGAGAGTGGGTTGCGACGGACTTCATACCGGCGGAGAACGTGGCCGGATATGTCACTTTCGATCTCAATGTGACGTACCTGCCGAGCAATAACCGCTACAACGTTGGCGCCTTCGTACACAACATCGGTGATCGAGCGTATTACACGGGCGGCTTCGAGCAGCCCTTCGTTGCTGGCCTCTTTGCGGCCAACATCGCTCCCCCGCGTACGTTTGGAGTGCGCGGCAGCATCAAATTCGGTGGAAAATAGGTGTCAATACCTGAAACCCTGCGGGAGCTGTCGGAAAACGTACGCAGTCGATTTTTCATCGGTGGCGAATGGGTGCGTCCAAAATCTCCAGAAACCCGGACCTTGATTTCACCCGTGGATGAATCGCCGTGGATCGACGCACCGGTGGCGAACGTCGCCGATGTGAACAACGCCGTGTCGTCGGCCCGCAAGGCGTTCGATCAGGGGGCGTGGTCTCGCGCCTCGCCCGCGTGGCGTGCTGAGCGTCTGCGCGGAATGTCGGACATCGTCCGTGTACGATCGCAATTGCTGGCCAATGTGTGGACCGCTGAAGTGGGTGCGCCAATCACGTTTGCCAAGCAGTTTGTACCGTTCGCATCCGCGATGTTGGACTATTACGCGACATTGCTCGAGAGCTATCAGTTTCAAGATGTCCGTCCGACACGGCTGGGGCACGCGCGGGTCCGGCGCGAAGCTATCGGCGTTGCCGCGCTCATCGTGCCCTGGAACGCAACAACTCCGATTCTTTCGTTCAAGCTGGCTGCGGCGTTGGCAGCGGGTTGCACCGTGGTCGTCAAATCGCCACCGGAAACGCCATTCGATGCCCTGATCTTGGCGGAAGCGGGGGAAGCGGCCGGTATACCACCGGGGGTCCTTAACGTGATCACTGCGGATCGCATCCAAGGGTCGCATTTGGTCGCATCGCCCGGGATCGACAAAGTAAGTTTTACGGGCAGTACAGCGGCGGGAAAGCAGATTGCCAAGGTATGTATCGACCGGATGACCCGCTTCACGCTCGAACTTGGCGGAAAATCTGCCGCCATCATCCTACCGGATGCGGATCTCACGCAAACGTTGCCTTCCTTGGTACCCTTCACGGTGCCGTTTTCTGGCCAGATCTGCTTTGCGCAGACACGCGTGTTGATACCGCGTATCCGTGCAAAGGAGATCGAAGACGCAGTGTCCGAAGTATTCGGAGGCCTCAACGTCGGAGACCCGTGGAAGGAAGAGACGCAGTTGGGGCCCCTATCGAGCGCTGCGCAGATGAAGAAAACGCTAGAGTATATACAGCAGGGTCAGGAACAGGGCGCGCGGCTGTTGGTTGAAGGTCAGCGTGACCCAAAATCTTCTCGCGGATATTTCGTTTTGCCTACCGTGTTCACCGATGTGACATCGCGAATGAGCATCGCGCGGGATGAAATCTTTGGTCCTATCGTATCGATTATGCTGTACGACGGGATCGACGAAGCAATCAGCATCGCAAACTCGTCGGAGTATGGTTTGAGTGGAACTATCTTCTCCTCCGACCCAGAGAGGGCTTACGCGGTCGCAACAAAAATCCAGTCGGGCCACATCGGTGTCAATGGGTTCGATATGGCTCCGGGAGTGCCCTTCGGTGGCTACAAATCGTCGGGCATGGGAAGAGAAGGCGGACCCGAAGGGCTGGAGGAGTTTCTCGAAACGCAGGCGGTTTATTTGCCCGGTGCGCCCTAGGTGTCTGATCGGTACGACTATATCATTGTGGGCGCCGGCAGCGCTGGCTGCGTGGTGGCCAACCGACTGATCACGAAACACAATTATCGAGTGCTTCTGCTTGAGGCGGGGCCGCTAGACGACAATTTGTTGATTCGCATGCCCGCAGGATCGTTTGCCATGCTCTTCGGGGGAAGTCCGTATATCAAGCGATACGAATCCTCAACTCAATTGCATCTAAACAACCGTACCGTCTCTATTCCACAAGGTAATGTGGTGGGTGGAAGCAGTTCGGTCAACGCCATGGCATACACGCGAGGTTCCCGCGTCGACTACGCTCGATGGACCGAAGCGGCCGGCGGATTCGATTGGAGTTGGGATGCTTTGCTGCCTTATTTTCGCAGGCAGGAGGGCAATCAGCGCTTGGATAATGAAAGTCATGGCATGACGGGGCCGCTCAAGGTCTCCGATCCAATCTATAAGGCCAAAGCAGCCGAAATATTCGTGCAGACAATGACGCGCCTGGGTCTAACAGAGCGCGATGATCTGAATGACGGGGACTTGCATGGCGTCGCCTACATGCAAACGACGATCGGAAATGCCCAGCGGTGCAGTGCTTCGCGCGCATTCTTGCATCCCATCCTCAAAAATAAGCGATTGAAGGTGCTTACGGAGGCTCGGGTAACAGGATTGCGCTTCATAGGCACCTGCGCTGTCGGCGTCGATTTTGAGCACGGAGGCGTGCCCCATGCGGCGTATGCAAACCGGGAAGTCATTTTGACTGCAGGAGCGCTGGCGACACCCAAGCTGCTGATGCTCTCGGGCGTGGGGCCGGCCAAGAAACTTGGGGATCTCGGTATCCAGCCTTTGGTGGATTTGCCGGGTGTCGGCGAAAACCTCCAGGATCATAATATTGCCTATCTGACGGCGACGACGAAGACCAATTACGGCTATTTTGGTGAAGACCGAGGAATTCGAAAATTCCGCAACGCACTCCGGTATTTTCTCTTGCACAACGGGCCGATTGCCTCAAACGGTGCGGAAACCATGGGATTCGTGAATCTTCAGGATTCTAGCGCGGACCCGGATATCCAGCTGTATTGCGTCGGCGTGATGTGGCCCACTGTTCCGGTTGAGGCTCAGACTCACGGGGTCACCCTCATGGCGAACCTCGTCAAGCCCAAGTCCCGAGGTACCGTCACCTTAAGGTCAAAGGATCCGAACGATGATCCGATTGTGGACCCGAATTGGCTAAGCCATCCGGATGATGGGTCCTGTCTCTTGCGGGCCCTCAAATACTTAAGAAAGATCGCGTCGACGGAGCCTCTCGCCACGGTCATCCGCAGAGAAATCATGCCGGGCATCGATGTAACGAGCGATGAAGATCTGATTCGGTTCATTCGAGATACCACTGAAAGCAACTACCACCCAGTCGGAACTTGCAGGATGGGCTCCGATGGGGACCCGATGGCCGTGCTGTCGGCCGACCTAAAGGTTAGGGGAACTACCAACCTCCGAGTGTTCGACGCGTCCATGATGCCCAACATCATCTCATCTAATACGAACGCAACGGTGATGGCAGTGGCCGATCGAGCGGTAGATCTGATGCTTGGACCGGGAAAGGCATCCTCAACCGACTAGGGGGCCGTACCTGAGCCAGTTAAGCTATATTGATCGAGCGCTGTGGCAAGTATCTAGAGGCCGCTAGATCATACGAAATTGATCGGATCTGAAGATCGGCTGAGCCGCCTAACGGAATGATTCGGAGAATTCGGTGGTCCTTTGAGTCGGATTATTGTCGGCCGTCGCGGAGCGGTCCCGACGCAGATCGACGATATCGCCTAATAATCAGATGAAAGTGTGCATCGTGCTAACCCCTTGATTGTCAGACGAGTTGAAACGAGTAAAGCGGAGCGCTCTAGCCTGTAGCTTCTATCGGAGTTCGATCCTATTGGAGCGCACCACCTCAGATCGGCATCGACTATTATGCCGTCAATTGATCCTTCGTCTCTGCCGGGCTTCTTCCCCGAAATTTTACTGGCGCACTTGATTCCAGATGCGGCAACGGGGTTTTTACGCAATCCTTCCCGGCGGCGGCCCGCGCCCAGTACCCTCGGTCTGGGGTGGGGATGTTGGCCCGCTTGCAGGCCTTGGCGAGTCCGACATCCGAGATTCCAAAGTGCGTCGCCAGGGTTCGGGTGGATTCCGACCAGACCAGCTTGTGCAAGGCTTCTCGGGAGAATGAGTGCACTTGCCACCGACTGCCCGATGAATCAGTGGTGGGCACCGTCGAATCTTTTCGACCAACGGATTCGCGCGCGGCGAAGCCGACAACATTCCGACCATGCTTATCGAGCGCCTTGTGCCGCTCCTTGGTCTGAAAGTACGCGTACCCGGCAGTGGTCTTTTGGTCTTTTTGATTGAGCACGGACCCGACCAAATGAAGCGAGGCCCCATCCCGCACCAGCCAGGATCCGACGGTGCGTCGTAAATCATGAATTCGGACATCGGGTAGTTCTGCCGCCGTCCGGATTCGCTTCCATGCCATCGCCAAATTGACCATCGGCTGGCCCGCCTTGCGGCCGCAGATGATGTAGGGATTGTCCTCGAGTTTGGGCACGGTCTTCAGTCGGGCAATGGCGGCATGGCTCAAGGGGGCAAGTAGCGCCTCGCCGTTCTTGGTCTTCGGGATCGACAGCGTTCGCTGTTTCCAGTCGATGTCGGTCCACTTGGCGTTCAGGAGCTCTCCCCGCCGAAGGCCCGTCAACAGCAGGAGCCAGAAGGCGTGGCGGACGTAGTCATCGAATTCCTGATCAATCGCCTTCGCCAAGCGAGGGAGCTCGTCCGGGGTGACAAATCGGCGTCGCTTGACCTCCGGGAACCGCTCCACGCCTGTCGCCGGATTGGCCTTGTCCGGCGGCACCAACCCCCACTTTCGCCCCAGGTTGTACATCTTACGGATGATCTCGAGCAGCCGGTTGGCCGCATAGGGGTGTTTCCGGCCGATCTCGGCGTGCAGGCCGGCGATATCATCCGTGGTCACCGCCATGGCCAGTCGTGTGCGAAATCGGGGAATGAAATGGCGCGTGAGATAAGTCTCGTCTTCGGCCCCGGTGCTCTTCTTGAGCTTGGCATGTCGGGTGAGATAGGCCTGGACGAGGGAATTGACCGAGCCGGCCGCTTTGAGCGCCTCCTGGGGCGCTTTGGGATCCTGACCGCCGGCGACTTAACCCAGATAGGAAACAGCCTTCTTGCGCGCCGTGTCGAGCTTGAGGATGTCCGCCCGGCCGAGCGTCACAGTTCGCTTGCGACCGCTGATCCGGTACGAGCAAACGAACGTTCGGCCGCCGGTTGGATAAACTCTCACGCCGAAGCCGGAGAGGTGCGCATCCCAGTAAATGCATTGCTCATTTCGGGATCCCACGTAGGGAAGGGGCTTGATGATATCTTGGCGCAAGGATTTGGTTGGCATCGGTTGTCAGTCCGTTGAGTGACCAGGAAGTGACCAAGCGCGATCGTACCTGCCGTAGAGAACCCCTGCAAGAAACAAAAACCCTATAAATAAGCCGTTGAAATGGCGTACTCCAGCGTAGTCAGGCGTACTCAGGCGTAGGTAATGAGCCTAGCTACGAACAAGGAGGTCGGGAGTTCGAATCTCTCCGGGCGCACCAATTCTAGCGGGATCGAGGACTGTCAACAGGTCCTCACCGAATACTGTGTTAATTCGAACTCCCGGGGCCGAAGGCCCGAGGGAGTTCGACCACTTTGCCGTCCGGCGAAGTGGGACGCTGCCGCGCATCGGCGGCGGGCCGGGGCGCATCGGCGGCCGAGCGGCGTAGCCGCGAAGTACAGCGCCGCTTCGGCGCTGAACGCCCGCCAGGGCGGCCCCGAAGGGGCGAGGCGCTGCGCCGAGTAATCTCTCCGGGCCTACCATTAAATCAAGAACTTGCGCGTGGCCGAGAAAATCTCGCAACCCTTGAGTGACCAATGAGTGACCACAAAGTAAACGCAAAATCATCGGAGCGATGAAAGGCATTAGGGCTGGCGCCATCAAACTTCCTAACGAGCGGGCTAAAACTAGTTGCGAAGCGGTCAGCTTGCAGGCTGTCTTCGAATTCCGAGTCATTCCTCGTCATCATTTTAAGACCGTAAGTCACTGGCGGGGCAGGGTCTTGGGTGTATACAGGTGGAACATGTGTTAGAACCTGAGGGGAAGCCCCGGGTGGGTAAGTTTTAGTAGGGCTGATGTTGCATTTGCGGGGGGCTGAGTTCGTGGCTTCTAGCCAAACGGTTGAGATCCTGTCATTGCTGCTGAAACGGGACGAAATGCTGCTGTCCCTGATGACGTGTCGCGACGACCTTGTCGCTGCCTGCTTACGGCGCGACGACTCCGTTGTTACGCGCCTCATGTTCGAACTTCAGAGCGTGACGGACGCGTACGAGGAATTGTTGAAACAGTCGGGATCAGTGCATCAATGGAGCTTGCGGACAGTAGAGGCGGCACGCGATGCGTATCAAGCGGGACTAGAGGCCGGGTTGTAGCCCGCCCCGTTTGCATCCGAACCCAATGACTATCAAAGGGGGGCTTCTGCGGCGACAGCACCTGGCCTAACGAAGATCCTGTGCGATGACTATGAGAGGTTCCAAGCGACGTGAGCGCAAGGACGATGCCGAGACGGAGTTTCATGCATGCTTTTATCGAACGTGTCTTCCGTGCGACCGCAAGGGTTCAGGGTTTCGCCGCAACCTTTGGCGCGCGGATTGAATGGTCGTCAGCATCCCGTGGAAAGCCAACGCGGGGAGGTCGTCAATGAGCATTAAAGCTAAACGCGCAGTGAGCACATCGAAGCCGAAAACCTCTAATGCCACCAAGTAGGTTCTTGACACCGTGTTCGGCTGCGCGGCTTTCTGCATGAACCTGGCGCGTACCCCGGAGGGAGACTCTGCCCGATATGGTAATTAGGCGGCGAACAAAATCACGGAAGCCACAGGCGGACGAGCGCGACCGCGGTGTGCTGATACGTCTTCTCGATCGCTATGTCGAAGCTCTTGTGGCACACGACCCCGCTCGGCTGCCGATGTCGCCCCGAACGAAGTTCACCGAAAACGGTCAGCAACTATCTCTGGGAGAGGGGCTCTGGGGTACAGCTACCGGCGCGTCGCATCGTCGTTATGTGGAATTCGTAGACCCAGCGGCTGGCCAGGTGGGCTTCTTCGGTATCATTGAAGAGCACGGCGTACCATGTATTGTTGCGGTCCGGATGAAGGTCGTAAAACGCATGATCACCCAGCTCGAGACGCTGGTCGTGCGCAACCGTGGGATTCTCTTCAATCCTGCCGCGATAGGAGGCCGTTCCTCTATTTTCAGCGACGCGATGCCCGCCGGCCATCGCGCGCGCAAGGAGTCCATTTCCTGCGCTAACCGGTACTTTGACGGTATCGAACAGGACAACGGGCGGATCATCCCGGTACATCCGCAGTGCATTCGCATTGAGAATGGCGTCCAAACGGTACTAAGCTCGAACCGCGACTTTGCATCGAGCACAGCCTCGCAAGGCTTCAATCTGTTCGGCCTGGGCGTAGCCGACCAGATCGATACGGGATTTTTCGAATACATCCCGAGAATACGCGACCGACGTTTCCCGATCGTAGATCATACAACCGGATGCGTGCTTGCCATTGTCGTCTTCGATCAGCCCGGCGTACTCACAGCCGTCAACGTCAAGGGCCACGGCAGGCTCAATCTACCCCCGCTGTTCCAGATTCCGACCAGCGTCTTGATCGCAGAGTTGTTTCGGGTCGAGGATGGACAGATTCGAGGTATTGAAGCAGTGCTTGATTTCATGCCGTACGGCATGAAGGCAGGTTGGTAGCAGGCGATTTTGAAGCGTTTGGTGTGCGTGGGCCGCGCTTGCGATGGCGTACCGATCTGCCCGAGTAGGCGCAGCGGACTCTATAAGGTACCACGTCCGACCGCGCGTTAGTTGATCGCGGGCTTGTCTGCTGCATCGCAACCAAAGTTCGCATAACGAGTGGTTTGTCGAGTCGGAGGAGGAGACGGATTAACGAACGGAACCCGGCGTGCTGTGCATTGCCGTGGTTGGCAAGTGGTGCTTTGATCTTCACGAAACATTGAAGACCGGCACCACGAAACGCGCACTTGGGAAAGACACTGGCATCAGATAGACATTCGGAATCAGTAGCTCCCGCATGTTCCAGAGGGTCGCGGACAAAGTCGGCCCTTGGGAATGGCAACCCGCCAGAATTGCCCTTCTTTAGTGCAGGGCGTAAGTTCATGGAAGCGTGAGCATTTGCGGCTGAACCTTTAGCGAGCCAAGGCGCAGTCCGCCTCGCGCCGGCTACGATTTATATAGCGCTCGCTGAACTAGTGAGGGGGACCGTTCTATGTTCAGGTTAAATCGCACGGTGATTGTGGCGCTGGGTTTTGGGCTGCTGTTAAACGCTTGCGGTGGCAGTAAATCAGGTCCTGCGGCCCTTTCGGGCGCTACCTCCGATCCCGGGAGGGTCCTGAACCTCTATATTTGGTCCGACTATCTTGCGCCGACAACGCTGCCAAGATTCGAGAAGCAGACGGGTATCAAGGTCAACGCCACGTACTACGACACCAATGAAGCCTTGGAGGCCAAGCTGCTTGCGGGCGGTGGCGGTTACGACATCGTGATGCCCACGGCATCGTATTTCGAAGGGCAGATCAAGGCGGGCGAGTATCTGCGGCTCGACAAGGCGAAGCTGCCAAACCTCAAGAATATGGACCCGCAGCTCATGGCAAAGGTTGCCCTTCACGATCCGGGGAACGCTTACGGAGTCATTTATTTGTGGGGCACCAACGGCATCGGCTACAACGAGAAAATGGTCAAGGAACTGTTGCCAGATGCACCGCTCGACAGCTGGCGACTGGTTTTCGACCCCCAGGTGGCAGCGAAATTGTCAAAATGCGGCATCAGCATACTCAATTCGCCGGCGGAGATGCTGCGTGCCGTTTTCAGCTATCTGGGCAAGGATCCGAACTCGCAAGATCCGGGAGATTTGGCTCAAGGCGAAGCAGTGCTTTTGAAAATCAAGCCCTACATCCGCAGTGTCAATTCATCGGAGTACATTGATGCACTTGCCAATGGTGGGCTGTGCGTGGCGGTAGGCTATAACGGTGATGTCATGCAGGCACGGGACCGCGCGCAAGATGCCAATAAGGGCGTCGAAATCAAGTACAGCATACCGAAGGAGGGTACGATTCTCTGGTTCGATATGCTGGCGATTCCCAAGGATGCGCCGCATTCCGATAGCGCCTATGCATTCATTAACTTCGTCATGGATCCGAAAGTCATCGGCGAAGTTACCAACTTCAAAGGTTACGCCAATGCCAACGCCGGTGCGCAACCGCTGGCGTCGGTCAAGAGTAACCCGGGGATTTACCCGACGGCGGAACTGTTGCCGAAACTCACGGTGCAATTGGCGGATTCGGCCGATCAGAGTCGCGCAATTACCCGAGTCTGGGAGAAATTCAAGTCGGCTCAATGAGCGATGACGATTACCGGGGGTATTGGGACATGGTCGAATGTGGACAGACCGTAAGGATGGCAGCCAGCGACAGCCGATACATGCGGGATTTGTGTTCGCTGTGTCGGCGATATCAATTGATGACAAATTGGACATCATCCAGTGACGTACACACTCGGGTTCTCCCGAGAAGCCGGAGCGGTTCACAATCAGTACCGCCATTGGGAAAGAGCACTATTATCGAGAATACACCAGGGTAGCGGACTCGGCTCAAAGACACGCCAATGCCTACGGTACACCTCGAACCCGCGCATCGAGCCGTGCGATGGCGGCTGTATCCACGCATTGATGGAACTCGACTACCTTGTGCTCGCCCACCATGATCGTCTAGGTCCTTTGTGCGCCATCGACGTGTATTCGTCGGTACATGCCGGATTGCCGGCCCCAACATTACAATATTGCGTAGACAACCAGGAGACCGGGAGTTCGACCACTTCGCCGTCCGGCGAAGTGGGACGCTGCCGCGCACCGGCGGCGGGCCGGAGCGCAGCGGAGGCCGAGCGGGCGCTGCGCCCGCGAGCCATATCTCCGGGCGCACCACTAAAATCTCGACGCTATGAGCGTGTAGCGCGCCTGCGTTGTGAACCGCGGCAACAGAGGGAAGGGTCAACACCAAATGGCGTCTCTTGTCGTCAGGCCGTGGCTGGGTCGCGTCAGCGGGCGAGAGTTCTCACCGCTATCGCCGCTGCGGCAGCGCGGTTTTCCACCCCCAATTTCACAAACACCTGTTCAAGATGTTTGTTGACCGTGCGGGGGCTGATATTGAGTATTTCGCCGATGTCTCGGTTCGCCTTGCCGCGGCTGATCCACAGCAGCACTTCAGCTTCGCGCGACGTCAGCAGAAAAGCCTGTTGCAAACTGAGCCGGTCGCTGTCGGCCGTCGCGTTGCCGGATTCGACCAGGCGGAACAGCAGCTCGTTGGGACCGACGGAACTGATAAGTGAGCACTCGATGACCCGATTATTGATCTCGATGCGACAGGCCGCTGACGAAACGGTGCCGCCGCCCCGCAATCGCAAGAGTTGCGCGATGGCATCTTCGGGCATTTTCACCTCGGCGGCGCGTGCGCCCGGTGGGTCGCTCATCATACCGAGGAGTTGTCGCGCCTTTGGAGTACACCACAGTATGCGCCCGGCACGGTCGGTTGCGAACAGGAAGCGGCCGCTCGCATCGAGAGCGGCGTGCGTATCCTGAGCGACGCGGGCGTTGCCGAGATGCACCCGAATCCGCGCCAGGAGTTCTGCGAGCACCAACGGTTTGGTGACATAGTCGACTCCGCCGCTGGCCAGGCCTTCGACGATATGTTCAGTCTCGGAGAGCCCGGTCATGAATATGACGGGCAGGTGAGCCAGGAGCTTGTGGCGCTTCAAGCGTCGGCACGTTTCGAAGCCGGTGATGCCTGGCATGACGGCATCCAATAAGACCAGATCGGGCGTGACGAGATCGATCAATCTCAGGGCATCGTCGCCGTCGGTGGCCACGAGAACCGTGAAGCCGGCGTGATCGAGCGCGTT
>Ga0182030_10020491_pt1 | contig 12473 bp, 11 predicted proteins | sample 812S3MmetaG_FD_121299 | JGI IMG/M metagenome (GOLD analysis project Ga0182030, IMG submission 121299) | Permafrost microbial communities from Stordalen Mire, Sweden - 812S3M metaG (Illumina Assembly) | ecosystem: Environmental > Terrestrial > Soil > Wetlands > Permafrost | place: Sweden... | reverse complement strand
CCGGGGGGGGGCAGCTTCGGCGCAGCCCCTGCCAGGCAGCATATCAGCAGCGTGGCCGCCCCGCGGCTCACGCTGCAAAGCACCAGCGTGGCCCCAGCTCCGGTAGCGCTGCAAATCAGCGCCGCGCCGGCCGGACAGTTAGTGCTCACGGTGGCCGGCCCGGGCGGCGGCTCCATTGACATTCTGGCGACGCAGGATTTCCAAGAGTGGACCGTCATCGGCACGGTGACGCTGAGTGACGGTGGCTTGGCGAATTTTACCGACACAAACGCCGCGGATTTCCCGCAGCGCTATTATCGCACGCGGGTAACTCCTTGAAAACACGCACCCATTAAAAACATGAAACTTAAGGTGACATTTGGCGAAGAAGCCCGCTTCGAAGTGCCCTGCCGGCGGATCATCCGGTCGGGAAAGCAGTATTCATTCGGCACCCAAAAATTCATCCGGCTGCGAGCCATGCCCGAACCATCGGAGCCGGACCAACGCCCGGAGGATTAAGTCGCCGGTCGTCAGCCGGCGGCCGGCTTTTCCGCGGTAATCAAACCGGCCCGCATGGCGAAACGCACCAGGCCGGGAACGTTGTGCAGGTTCAGGCCGGCCATCAATTTCAGGCGATGGTATTCCACGGTCTTCGGGCTGACTTTCAGGATGCCGGCGATTTGTTTGGTGTTCTGGCCCTCGGCGATGAGTTGAAGGGTCTCGCGCTGCCGGATGGTCAGCTTTTGGAGCGGGACATTCCAAGCGGCGGGGCCGTCCGCAAAAACCCGCTTAAGCGGTTGCGGAAATAGTTCACCCGGCAGCTCCACCACCTTGTGCTTCATATTTTGCAGGGTGGTTTCGGCCTGCTCCGTCCGGCATTCGGCCTGCTCGGTGCGGGTCTTCGCCAGATCGGTCCGCGTTTCGGCCTGCTCGGTGCGCGTCTCCGCGGCTTCCGCCCGGGTCTTGGCCTGCTCGGTGCGCACTTCGGCGGCTTCCGCCCGGGCAGTGGCCTGCTTGGCGCGGGCTTCCGCCTGTTCACAGCCCGGCTCGCCGCCGGCACCGGCCGGAGACAATTTTTTCTTCATAGCATCAACATAGGCCGGAAGTTTTGCTGTGACCATGGGGTGTAACCCTGCTTGCTGGCCACCCGCCCGCCCGTAGGCGGCAAAAACGGCTAACCGAGACAGGCAGGCCGCTGGCGGCGGCCAATCGCGATGGCCGCAGGTTGAATGGCAAAAAATAAGGCCGGACTTACGTCCGGCCTTGGTGGTGACAAGGTTTATACGCCTTCACTCAGGCGCTCAGAAGGGTGACGGGCCCGTGGGGATCGCTGTTCGGGCCGCGTCACAGGCAAAACCTCTCTGCCCAACCCATGCGAACAGCGAAATCGTTGCTGGCCGGGAGCGCGGCCCATCGCGGGGCAGGCTCCCGGGGTATCCCGGCTATCGCTTGATGCTTACCGGCGGCGCCGGCTTCCAATTTCGGGGATACCGCTTTTGCATTTCGGCATGATGCAGGGCCGGCGAGTCGTGGAACTCCATGTTCACCGAAGGTGAAGCTTGGAGCGCGTCCACGGTGACGCCCTCCGGGGCGGGCTGGGTCACCCAAGTATCGCCTCTCAAATAATGGTACAGGTGCCGCTGACCGTTATAATAGACCCCATAATTGGGATAATATACATAATTGTCTGGCACCTCGGCCGGCGCCACCACCACGCCGGGCGCCACCACCGCACCGGGCGGTACCACCACTCCCGGCGGTACCACCGCACCGGGCGGCACCACCACTCCGGGAGGCACCACCGCGCCGGGCGGAGTCACCACCCCGGGAGGGGTCACGGGGACCCCGACGGCCTGTCCGAAAATGTTTCCCGCAGGTTCGGCCAGCATCGCCAGCATTACGGCACCCGCCACGAATCCAATCGGCTTGGTTTTTAAGAATAATCTTTTATTAATCATAGGATGAGCATAATGCTAAAATGTTGGCGCCACCATGGGGTGAATTACCCATTATTGCAAAAGCAACAAGGCCGGACTTACGTCCGGCCTTGGTAGTGATAAGGTTTATACGCCTTCACTCAGGCGCTCAGAAGGGTGACGGGCCCGTGGGATCGCTGCTCGAGCCGCGTCACAGGCAAAACCTCTCTGCCCAACCCATGCGAACAGCGAAATCTTTGCTGGCCGGGACTGGCGGCCCGTCGGCGGGCCGGGCTCCCGGTTGGTCTTTCTGCATGTTTTCCATTAACCATGGAATGAGAATAAACAAAAGCTTCTGGCACCGCTATGGGGTGAAATACCCATACGCCAGATAATCTCACAAACCTCGCGCTTTAGATGTTTCGATCCTGTGGCGGAGGCGGTTTATGCCCGCCTCTCATCGCGCCGGGGCTGATTGCGTCCCTGGGCGTCCCGGCGAAAACGATCATTGCGGGTGGCGTGGTTGCGCCAATCCGGATGGCCCCGTTCCCAGCCATGGAAATACGCCAGGCGATCCGGCCCGGCCACCAGCCAGACGTTGCCGGGCCCCAGATAGAAATACTGGTCCCCCACCAGGCCCACGTATTCAACTCCGTCCCAGGCGTAAGACTCAGGCACCATGACGGGCGCCACCACCACCGATGGGCCCACCACCACGGCCGGCGCCACGGTCACCACCGGAAATCCCAGCCCCACCCGGCCATCAGGGGTGACCACACACCCGGACAGCAACACCAACCCGCCTGCCGTCAGCGACAACAGACCGACGTGCAACCATCGGGTCTTCCGGGTTTGATCCAATATTTTCATTTTCATATGTTTATATATCACTAAAGAAACATATATCCGTGGAAGCGGCCCAGCCATGGGGTGTTACCCGGCTCTCAAAGAAACCGGATGGCCGGTTTCACCATCAGCAACGGCCGGGGCGCCGCAAACAGTCTGCGCAGGAGCCGGTGGGTCGGAAACCAGAACGCCAGCCACAGCACGCCCCACCACAGCACCACATACAAGTTCTGGTTGATCCAGGTTTGCGGCTGCCGGTCATTGAATCCATAGATATAATTGAGATTCACGGGCGTGTTGGGATCCGCCGGATGGGCCCCGGCCGGCGGGGTGAAGCCATAGCAGACCAGCAGCAACCCGGCCGCCAGGCCGGACCACGCCCGCAACGCCCGCGCGTCATAGCCCAGTCGGAACACCAGCCAGAGCAGCAACAGGGGCAGCCAGCCGTGGAACAGCGAAAGTCCGCGGGTGAACCAGGAGAGCCTGGGGTCAAACATGTAGGTGGTCAGCGCCAGGAAATGGAGGCCAAACAGGTTGACGCCAAAGTCCGCCAGCCAGAGGCATTGCGGCAGCAAAATTCCCACGCAACACATGCTGATCAGCAACCGGCTTTCCCGCCACATGCCGGCCACCGTCAGCACCAGGGCGGTGTCACAGAACCATAAGAAATTGGTCGGGCCGTAAGTGTGCAGGTATACGGGGATCAACACGGCGAGAAAAATCGTGCCGGCCACTTTGGCGGCGAATGGAATTTTGGGCTGGTCGCCCGCCACCTTCCGTCGCACGGCCGGAGGCAAAAGCCGGGACAACGTTGTCGCCCCCTGGGTTTTCACCGGCAGGCTTTTCCCCTGGCTCATTTGGTTGGAGGTGGCGGGGACTTCAACCCCGCCAACGCGTCGAGGATGGTGGCTTGCACCTTGGGATTCATCAGATTCCCCAAGTGTCCGCCCTGCGGGAAAACCGTCAGATGATCCGGGCCAAACGTGGCGTGCAGCCAGGCCTGGTCGTCGCCGGTCAGGAGAAAATCATTCTCATTGACGATCACGCGGATGTCCGGGTTGGCCCGCAGGCCGGCGGCATAGGTCCGCAAATCCCCGCCGGTTTCCAGGGTTTTGGCCACCGGCGCGGCCAGGCCCCGGGCCTGATAATAGGGCGTCGCAAATTTCTCAAAGTAATCCTGGTAGGAATAGTGGAGGATTTCCTGATACGCCGGATCGCGCCGGTAATTCCACAGGGCATGGTGCAGCACCCCCTGGTTGTTCCGCCGTTGACTGCTGTAAATAATGTCCCGCAGGCTGAGGCGAAACGTCAGGCCGATCAGAAACCTGGACTCGATGGCATCAAAGGGCAGCGTGGTCCTGGGGGTGAGGGTGGTCTGGCTCAGCGCCGCCACTTTCAAAAGCGTGTTTTCAATGTCGTCCGTCCGCTCCGCCGCCGGCCAGCCCAGGGGGGCCTGGTAAAATTCGTCCAACCGGGCCACGCCGTGCAGCAGGCGGACCGGGGTGCTGATGGCCAGATACCGGTCAAATTTAACCAACGGCAACTGATTGGTCGGTTCGGTGCCGGCGATATACAAGGCATCGAACGCCCCCATGGAATAGCCCAGCAACGCCTTCTCACCCAACCGGCCCGGATGCAGCGCCTGCAGGCGGTGGTCAACCTGGGTGAGCGCCACCTGCAAGTCGTGGCCATCCACCGGGAGATACGCCGGCAGCGCGGTCGAGGCGGCGTTTTCCATGAACTCCGGGTTGAACGGGCTGCTCACGCTCACCGCCGAGAAGCCGTTGCTGTACACCAGCTCGGCCAGCGCCAGGGAGGTTTGCGCCAGCCGGTGCGAGCCCAGTCCGGGCACGATATACACCACCGGCGCCCGGCCCGGCTGCAGCCAGTACGTGAACTTCAGTTGCCGGCCCGTGGCCGGGATCAAGGCCGACCGGGTGGTGCCGTGATTGGGAAATTCCGGGTTCTGGAAGGTGAAGAAGACCGATTGAATGGTTTCCAGCGAAGCCGGGTCGGCTTGGCCCTTCACCTGGTAATCCGCCACCCGGTTCGCCCGCGCAAACGTCCAGGCATATTGAATCTCGGAATAGGGGTCTGGTTCGGCCTGGCTGAACCGCACATATTCATCCACGGTGTCGGACAGGTTGTTGTACATGTCCGCGTAGGTGAAATAGGTGTAAGGCCCCAGATAGGTCAGCGGGTTGTCCGCCTCCAGGTTGTAAGGCGCGATATACAGCAGCGGATTGGCCGCCGTGTCGGCGGCCAGGCCCACGGTGTCCCGTTCGTTGCTGGGTCCAAAGACCGGCAGCATGATGAAGCACGCCGGCCGCCAGCCCCACTGGCCGAACGTCTGGCCAAAATCCGCGTCCGATTTGGGGATCTTCCATCTCGTCGCCACATCCCAGAATCCGGCCACCCCCACCGTGGTGTTGCAGAAAAAGCGGTATGATTCATCCCGGGCGCCCCGCCATTTGCCCTGGAGGAGATTGTTGATCAACCGGCCCGGGTAGGTCAGGTTCCGGCCAAAATTTCCAATGTCGGTCCGGACCGGTTTGGCGACCACAAACCGGTACACCCGGCTCGTCGGCTTGACGACCCTGGTCATCAGCCCCCGGTTGAACGCCCACATCACCCGGTTGAACGGTTCGATGGGGTCGGGAACTGACTCGGGCAGGACCACGGTCTGGGCCGCCGGCGGATTCACGGGAACGGCCACTGGTGCCTGCCCGTGGGCCAAGAGCGGGAGGCTCAAGGAAAGGATCATCCCCCACCAGCGTTTCAGGAACCTGCCCGTGGGCCGGGCATCGGTTTTCCTTCTTTCGACCGGCGCCGCCGGCCGTTCCAGCATGTTTATGATTTTAAGATCTTCCACCCACCAACGGATCGGAATGCGGATCCAGCCAGGATTTGGCGACGGCACACGGGGGACCAAGGGCGGAAGGCATTGAAATCTTGGCATTACCATATGACCAGAGGAAAGCACGAAAGGCAGCTTGAGGCCATGGGGTGTTCACCCCAGGCACCGACTGGCATTTGGCTGGATTCACTTCCGCTGCTGGTCTTGGCAAAGACCAGAGGCTGCCGGGCATGACCGTTTGGACATGTCAACTGGGAAAGGCCACAGGCAACGTATCAATCGGGCCGGGCCGCCAGGACCGGCGCCCGGAATCCGCCCGGTGACGGGGCCAAACCCGCGAGGGCAAGCCCGGTCGCCGTCAGCAGCTCGTTCACGGTTTGCAGGAATTGCTCCATGGGACAGGACTTTGCCATCACCGCCTGAATGTCCAGTCCGGGCAGCCGGGTCAACTCCTCGGTCGGGACGGCCCCCGAGACCAGGATGACCGGCAGGGTCATGGCTTCAGCCCGCAGTTTCTGGATCAGCTCCAGGCCCGTGACCAACGGCATTTGGTGGTCGGTGATCAGCAGATCGTAACGGTCTTTGTTCAGCGCGTCCCAGGCCTCCGCACCGTCGTTGGCGAGGTCCACTTCACACCCAAAGCGGCTCAAGACCCGGGCGTTTATTTCGCACAGGGAGGGATCGTCGTCCACCACCAAGATGCGGGCCCGCCGGGCGGGGGCCTGATCCTGACTGGGTGGAATCTGATGCACATTCATAGGCGCAGTTTGGCATGGCTCAAGGCCGTCCGGCTATGGGGTGTTTTACCCATGCCGTTTCGGGCGGAACCTGCCGGCGCCTCTGTTTCAATCATTCAACCCCGCGTGAATCCATGACGGAATGAAGGGTGTTCCCGGCCAAGGAAGCGGGACATTCTCAGCTTTCAAGCCCTCACCGGGCGGGGCCGGCGCCTCCGTCCGTGTCGGTTCCCCCAACGGCGATCCGCCGGCCGGGGGCGGTGTTGGCGGGTCGTTCTCTATGCTCTGGGTCATAACGCCGGGTGCTTTCGTTGTCAGGTTTAAGTGCATTCGCCACTATAGATTGTGTAACAGCTCTTCACCATCGGGTGTTCACCCCATGCCGAACCCGGTCAAACGCCGGGAAACTCAAACGAGGCAGGGTTTCGTCAACGGCTTCCGCTGCAGCGCCCGGTGGACCGCTTCGCCCAACGTCCGGGCGCTGCCAGGTTTGGTCAATAAATCTTGGAACCCGAGTTCCCGCACTTTCTCGGTCGTGAGGATGCCGCTGTAGCCGGTCGTCAAAATGATCGCCAGATGGGGTTGAATTTCCAGCAATTGCCGGCCGAGGTTGAGCCCGTCCATGATCGGCATGGTCAGATCGGTGATGACCAGATCAAAGCGCTCCGGCTGCTCCCGCACCGCCACCAGCGCCTCCAGCGGACTGGTCATCATCGTCACCGAATAATCCAGCCGCTCGAGCATATTCTTCCCCAGGGCGGCCAAAAATTCCTCATCGTCCACAAACAAAATTCGTTCCCCGCGACCGCGCGGAATGGGCGAGGCTTTGATTTCCTGGGGGACCGCTTCCGTGGCCAGCACGGGAAAATACAAATGGAACGTGGTGCCCTCCCCCGGCTGGCTGTACAGTGAAATACCGCCGTCATGGGTTTTCATGATCCCATGCACCACCGCCAGGCCCAGGCCGGTTCCTTCCCCCACGCCCTTGGTGGTGAAGAACGGATCAAAGATGCGTTTCACCGTGGCCCGGTCCATCCCGCAACCCGTGTCGCACACCGACAGCCGCACGTGGGGTCCGGGATGCAGGTCCGGATGCGTCTTCGCGAAATCCGCATCCACCTCCACCACGCTCATTTCCACTTTCAACACCCCCGGTTGATGGCGCATGGCGTGCCACGAATTGGTGCACAGATTCATGAGCACCTGATGAATCGCCGTGGGGTTGGCCAGCACGGTCGGGGTTTCGGCCAGTTCGGTTTGAATCCGGATGGAGGCCGGCAGACTGGCCCGCAACAGCTTGAGCGCCTCCAGGACGATGTGATTCAGTTTGACCGGCTCGCGCGCCGCTTTGTTTTGGCGGCTGAAGGTCAGGATCTGGTTGACCAGGTCGGTGGCCCGCCGGGTGGCCGTGGCGAGGTTCGCCAGATGTTCCTGCAGGGCCGGATTGTCCGCCGCCTCCAGGTTCATCAGGTAGATGGAGCCGGTGATGGCCGCCAGGATGTTGTTGAAATCATGCGCGATGCCGCCGGCAAGCTGGCCAATGGATTCCATTTTTTGCGACTGGAGGAACTGGGCCTCCAGCTTCCGCCGCTCCGTGATGTCGCGATAGGACCAGATCCGGCCGTAATAGGTTCCCGCCGGGTCGCGGACCGGAGCGGAGTACCGGTCCAAGGTGGTGCCATCCAGCAATTCGAGTTCGTCATGGCTCGACTCCTCGGGGTGATCATAAAGGTAGGCCACTTTGCCCATGTACGCCTGGGGATTCCGGGCCTGGCTCATGGCATAAACGATCCGTTCGGAATCATTCCCCAAGGCGGCGGCCCGGGGGGGAAGCTTCCACAATTCCGTCAGCCGCCGGTTCTGCAGCAGCTTGTTCCCCTGGTTGTCCACCACCAGGATGCCATCAATCGAGGCTTCCAGTTGCGCTTCCAGCAGGGCGGTTTTCCACCGCAACTGTTCCTCGGTCTGTTTCCGCTTGGTGATGTCGCGAATGTTACACTGAATCACCTTTTGGTCGCCGGCATGATAGACATTGCTGACAAACTCCACCGAAACCTTGCGCCCGTCCTTGGCTTCCAACGGCAGATCTTCATAGCGGACATAGCCATGGTCCTGCAACCGCTCCAGCATGGCCTGGTTGGACACCAGATCCTTGAACGGACTCAGCTCGCCGACGGTGTGGCCAACCATTTCGCCATGGGAAAACCCCAGCAACTCGGTGAGAAAGGGATTAACATCGGTGACCCGCCCGGTGTCAAAATCGAGAATCAGGATGCCATCCCGGGCCGCTTCAAAGAGCCGGCGATAACTGAGCTCCGAAGCCTGAAGCGTCTGCTTCGCTGGTGTCGTCCGGTCCACTGTCGTCCCGTTTAAATGTTCGCGGTTCATGGTAACCATCTATTTTCATCTCCCGGCAAACGCCCGGCCCGGAGCGGCCCGGGACCATTTACAGGTTTAAGTCCCATGATAAGCGGATGACCGAACCCAATCCATGGGGTGTTTACCCCATACGGGGCGTTTGCCACTTCGCCACGCCAATAAGGAGTGCGGTGGCAAGCCCGTTCCGAGCGGGCGCGGCACCGCTTTGGCTGCGGACGGTCAACCGCGCACGTTTGCCCCTTCATTCTCCCCCTCAAGTCCGGTTTTCCCCCATATCCACCGCAGTTTTTGCCGCGCCACCGCCTCCTGATTCAGCACACAAAACCGCTCATCCATCGCCTGCTCCAGCTCCGCCCGTTCCACCGCGTCCAGATCCTCCCGCCCGCCGATGCTCCGCCGCAGGTCAATCAATCGGTCCCGGTCCGCCCCCCGGATGACCGCCACCAAGGTGGTGTCCATTGCGTTGCGGAGCACCGCCTGCACCGTTTGCAATTCGCAGGTGTACGGGTCGTCATCCACCACCAATACGTGCGCACGCCGGCAGGTGGGCCTTTCGGTTTGGCATGGCGGACATTCACGTTGTATCATCTTCCCAGCTTAAGCTTGGAACGGCCGCTCTCCCATGGGGTGTAATCCCATGGGGATAACACCCCACGACCGCCCGCACGAATCCTGCTTCCGCGGGTCTTGGTCGCGGAGCGACACTTGCAGCCGGCCATGAACTTCGCTCATCGGCCGTGCAACCGCACGACGCTTTGGGCTTCGCCATTTCATGGTTTTGGGACACAGCCCTGTTGCTCACCGAGGCTGGCAAGGGTCGGGTTACACCTTATGTATAATCGCGTCGGCGCCTTTACCTTGGGGCAATGACATTTCTGTATAAACACTCATGTGGCGGCCCCGGCCCGACGACCGGCTTTGGAGAACCAAAAGGAAACCGAACCCAACCGGTCCGCATCAGGCTGCTGCTGGCGCTGGCCTTGATGGCCCCGGCCGGCGCCGGGTTCGCGGCCGGACCAGCCCCGGTCAACTTGGGATCCACCGCCCATTTCGCGATTCTCACTGGAGCCGCCATCACCACCACCGGTGGTGGCGTCATTAACGGCGATGTCGGGGCGAGCCCGATCGCCGGGTCCGCCATTGGCATTCCCCAGGCGCAGGTGAACGGGACCATTTATGAAGTGGATGCCACCGGCCCGGCCGGGGCGGTCACGGCGCCGGCCCTGTTAACCGCCGCCAAGGGTGATCTGACCACGGCGATCACGGACGCCGCCAACCGCACCCCCGTGCCCTCGGGAAGTTTTTTGAATCCCGGCTCCGGGAACATGGGCGGGATGACCCTGATTCCCGGCCTTTACAAGTTCACCGGCACCGCCTCGATTGCCGGGGCCAACCTCACCCTTACCGGGGGGTCGGACGATGTCTGGATTTTCCAGATCGCCGCCGATCTGGAAGAGGAGAGCTCGAGGCAGATCATCCTGGCGGGCGGCGCGCAGGCCCGGAACATCTACTGGCAAGTGGGCACTTCGGCGACGATTGGAACGTTCGCCGTGTTCAAGGGCACCATCCTCGCCAACGCGGCGATCGTCATGGATACCAGCAGTTCCGCCGTGGGCCGCTTGTTTTCGTTTTCCGCCGGAGTGACATTTAACGGCACGGCCGGACTGCTGCCCGCGCCCGCGGCGCCCAGGTTCACCCGCCTCTCCAAGACGGCCACCAACTCCGCGACCATCCTGCTCAGCACCACGCCTTATTCTCCGGTGACGCTGCAGTCCAGTCCCGGCCTGTCCCCGGCGAACTGGACCACCATCGCCACGAATTACCCAACGACCAGCCCCTGGACGTTCACCGACACCAACCCAGCGGCCGCCGGATCTCAAAACTTCTACCGGGCGTTCATCACCCCCCCCTGATTATGACCAACAACGTATATTTATTTTGCGGGATCAACCCCGCCGCGGGAAGCCCCCCCAAAAAAAGACACCCTGATGTCAACCCCAATCCGCCCCCCGGCCAGCCATTGGCCGTCGCCCCCCGCCGGCCGGGCACCCAAAGCCGGTAACCCGGGTGGAAACCTCGCCCGCCTGCTGCTGACGGCGGTCTTGATGGCCGGGCCCGGGCGGCTCCCTGCGGCCGGGCCGGCCCCGGTCAACCTGGGTTCCACCGCCGCCTTCACGATTCTGGCCGGGGCCGCGGTCACCACCACGGGCGGCGGCGTCGTGAACGGCGACGTCGGTGCGAGCCCCATCACGGGATCCGCCATCCATTTGTTGCAGGCGCAGGTGAACGGAACCATTTATGCCGTGGATGCCTCCGGACCGGCCGGTTCAATCATGGACCCCGCCCTGCTCACCACCGCCAAAGGCGATTTGACCGCCGCCTATAACGATGCCGCCGGGCGCACCCCCATACCCTCGGGCCCATTTCTGAATCCCGGCGCGGGGAACATCGGCGGGCTGAACCTGGTCCCCGGCCTGTATAAATTCACCAGCACCGCCATGATCTCGGGCGCCAACGTCACCCTCACCGGGGGACCGGATGATGTGTGGATTTTTCAGATCGCCGCCGATCTCGAAGAAGCCGGCTCGATGCAGATCATCCTGGCGGGCGGGGCCCAGGCGCGGAACATTTTCTGGCAGGTGGGAACCTCCGCCACGATTGGAACCTTCGCCGTGTTCAAGGGCACCATTATCGCCAATCAGGCCATCACCTTGGACACCAGCAGCGCGACGGACGGCCGGTTGTTGGCGTTTTCCGCCGGCGTGACCTTCGACGGCACGGTCGGGGTTCTGCCCACGCCGGCCGCCCCGCTGTTTACCAGCCTCGTCAAGACGGCCACCAACACCGCGACCCTGGTGCTGAGCACCACCCCGTATTTCCCCGTGACACTGCAATCCAGTCCCGGCCTGGCGCCGGCAAATTGGACGACCATCGCCACGAACGACCCGACGACCAGCCCCTGGACGTTCACCGACACGAACCCGGCGGCCGCCGGAACGCAAAACTTCTACCGGGCGTTCATCACGGTTCCCAATTGAAATGGTAATAATGCTCGGCACTCACCACCGATCGCCCGCCCTGCACCTGATACGCATCTTGTGGTGGCGGCGGGCATCCTGCCTGCCGTAGAGCCGGGCGTCCCGCCCGGCGGAAAAACGCATCCCGGCCCGGAAAGGTCTGCTTTTCCGCGCGCTCGCTTTGCGCCCCCCGTCCAGTCCCGCGAAAACCGGATCGCGTTGTGGCGGATTTCGTTCCAAGAAATCGGCATGGGACAAGCCTAACAAACGACCCGGCCGGGGAGCAAGAGCGGTTAAAATATCCACCGGGGGTTTTGCCGCCCCACCGCCTCCCGATTCAGCCTTTCCAGAGCCATTTCCGCCGCCGGGGCGGACGGCTGCCCCCTTTGGCCGGGGCGGCGGGCTTGCTTTCCAGATTCTCCTTCACCACCGCCATCATCTCGTCCATCCCCTCCTTGATTTCATTCACCTGCGGATGCACTTCCTTGATGAGATCGTGTTCCACCTTGGATAATTTCTCGATGCGTTTGCCCTGCTCACGCAATTGGTCCAGCAGGGCATTCTGCTTGGCGGATATCCGTTGCATCCACCAAAAACAAACGCCCCAGCAGACCGTGCCCGCCACGGTCAGCCAGAAGGCCAGGTGGTTCTGATCCATCTCAAGTGATCGTCACCTGGACGCTGCTCTCAATAATGCCCGCGCTGATGGCGTAGCGGGTCAGGCCGGCGGTGTCGTGGATGT
>Ga0182030_10020490_pt1 | contig 12473 bp, 9 predicted proteins | sample 812S3MmetaG_FD_121299 | JGI IMG/M metagenome (GOLD analysis project Ga0182030, IMG submission 121299) | Permafrost microbial communities from Stordalen Mire, Sweden - 812S3M metaG (Illumina Assembly) | ecosystem: Environmental > Terrestrial > Soil > Wetlands > Permafrost | place: Sweden... | reverse complement strand
TGATTCGCCAGATTAATCGCCAACATCACCGCGACACCAAGAGCGATACCAAGCACCGTGAGAATTGTGCGCAGGCGATTTTTCAGTAGATCACGAAAAATGAAACGTTTGATCAGAAACCAGAAGATCTTCATGGACGACTTATCTCCACTAGTCGCCCATCTTTGATATGGATAGTGCGGTCTGCGTAGGATGCGGCTTCGAGACTGTGCGTCGCCATAATCGCCGTATGCTGCCCTTCTTTGCACAATTCGCGGAAGAGCTGGAGTACATGTTCGCCATTTTCGGTATCTAAATTTCCAGTAGGCTCGTCGGCAACGATTAACTCCGGTGCGTGGATGATCGCGCGAGCAATGGCCACACGCTGCATCTCACCGCCGGACATTTGAGAAGGATAGAAATCGGCGCGACCTGCCAGAGAAACCTTTTCTAGAGTATCCAAACACCGTTGCCTGATTTCTTTGCCGCTCAATTTGCCTGCAAGCTCAAGCGGAAGCGAAACATTTTCCACCGCAGTAAGCGTTGAAAGAAGATTGAAAAATTGAAAGACAAAGCCAATCTTGTCACGACGAAGATGTGTAAGTTCTGCGTCGGAGAGCTGAGTGATTTCAGTATCACCGATATAGATTTTTCCGGAACTGGGTCGATCGATACCGGCGAGCAGATTCAAGAGCGTGCTTTTGCCACAACCACTCGGACCCATCACCGCAACAAATTCCCCACGTTCGAACGTGAGATCAATCTCCTTGAGAGCGCTGACATGATGCTCTTCGTATACTTTGGATATTTTTTCTATGCGAATATGCACACAAACTCCTCAGTGCTTTTGCAGCGATACAACTTGTATTCTAAGCCGAGGGATACCATACATGTTTTCAATTCTTAGAAACACAGCCACCCGGCTCAGCCGATTCAGACTAATTGTGACGCATTTTTCTTTAGTCTGCCGCCCAACAACCGAATGTTATCCTTTTATAGGTGAACATTTGGCGAATTAAACGATTAAGCTCAAGCTGGTTCGTTCAAAACGCTCGTTAGATCAACCAGAGGCATTTGCGGAATAGCGGGCTTACGATCTGCAGTAAGCATATACAGCGTCATGAATACACAAACAAATATGCTAGTGAGAAGCACATAGCTTGGCGAACTCGTCAACATCAACATGCCGCGAAAACCGATAAGCGCACCGGCGACGATACCATTTCCGAAGCGTTGAATTCGGCATTGAGGCGAAGTATCGTGCAGTGTCCAGAAGCAGGCAAAAATGATACCGATGCCGCTGCCGAGCCTGCTATAGCCTGGAAAAGCTTGATTATAGAGATTAAGAATGTTGTCAACTATAGCCGCAAGCAGCGCGCCGATCACTCCGGCGTTGTATGGAAGGCGAGGATGCGTATGACCAATTTCAGAAAAGGGAAACGCGGTAGGCGCAGTGCCGCACTTGTACATTGCATCAATCAGTGACATCAAATAAGCAAGCACCAAAGACAGTACAATCACACGCAGAAAAAGCCTCGCCCATCCGGCCAGCAAATGTGGAATCAAATCAGACGGCGCCTTCGTGCAGCTGCAAAAGGGAAGCGACTTAGGCATCGGATCGGCAATAAGCTCAAGTGCCAGCGTTCCATCAGAAACGTTATTAGCGGGTTCAGGGCGCGCATTGCTCATTTCTTCTCTCCGCTGGCAGCTTTAGACAAAATATCGGCAGCAATAAGGTTGTTCGAATCAAGCCTGATAGCTTTCTGCGCAAGCTCGAAGGCGCGCTTTCCGTTAGCAAGCTTTTGATATACGCGAGCGCAGAATGCATAAAGACAAGGATCAGCATATCGAAATTTCTCCGCGCGACCCAACTGTTCAGCAACAGCAGGCAAATTGTTTTGTGCCAGCGCAATTTCTGCTTTACACAGATCGATATACGGCCAGTTTGGCGAAAGCGCCTCAGCCGCTGCCAAACGTCGCTCAGCCGTGGCAAAATCTTTATGTGCAGCGGCTATTCGCGCCTGGTCAATCATCAGATGAACGTCGTGGTTTGCAATCAAGCGAAGTGGTTTCAACAAACGCTCGGCCTCATCAAAATTATTTGACTCAATCTCAATCTCAGCTAAAATAATTGTCGGCAAAACTGACGGCTTTGCGACTGTCGTCTTTGAACCCGCGAGCTTTTGCGCTTCACCATAATTGGCAGAAATTAAACTTGATCTTGCGTCTTTCAAACGCCCCTCTTTCAATTGGGCGCGCGCGATCTGCAAAAGAGCATTCGTCCTCGACGATTCTTGCAGAACAAGCGCCTGCAAGCGCTGCATCGCCACAGATACATGTCCCGTAAGTAACTCTATCTGAACCTCATGTAAGTATGCAGACTCATTTAGCGGCGCGAGACGGTTGGCGGTTAGAATCAATCCCTGGGCTTGCTCGAGCTTACCTTGTTCCATATAAATATCAGAAAGACCAAGCTTAGCTTCAACATAATCAGGCTTCCATTTGAGCGCAGTTTTCCAATCATTTTCAGCTGCGGCGAAGTCACCAAGACTGTATTCACAGCGCGCCTGCGCTTCCCAGGCAGGCGCATAGCTAAATTCGATGGAGGTTGGAACGCTAAAATAGCTGATGGCTTTATCGTAATGCCCCTGCGCGAATTCCTGGTTTCCCATGTTGAATGTATAGTTCTTCACCGCATTTCGTGCCATGTAGCTAACTAAGCCAAAGGAGATCACGGCAGTGAGCGCTAAATTTTTGAGTTTGCCGCTTTCATAAAACGAGCGCAAATCGCTTCGACAAATATTCTTAAATACGAAAGCCTCGACAGATGCCGGTTGTGCCTGAACGCTCATGTTCGAAATGTGATAGAACAGCGAAAAAAATTCCCTGGGAGAATATTGAAATGAGGCAATTTGTTTTGTCTCCATTTTGCCATCATGCTTTTGAGCGTGAATCGTCATCTGATAGGCCGGCACAAAAATCAAGCGCGAGAAAAGTTTTCGCTCGGCTATCGAGACGGCTTCAATTGATCGCCAGTCAACCTTACGGCCGAACCGCCCCAACTTTATACCTTCGTGATCAAGCACAATGCCGCCACCGAAGATGCGCAACAAATTCAAAATAGCAACGAAGCAAGAAGCCCAACCAACGTAGACATACCCCCAGAGTCCAATCGACTTACTGATCAGGTGCAAAAAATTGGGCGTCGACGCGCTAAGCGCTATCGCATCGGGAACCAGCATCACAGTGGCGATCGCCGCCGCAGTCCCCAGGGACAAGCGCAAAATCGCCCAGGGATTTGGGCTGAGCTTGTATGGTCCCCATAGTGTTTTGGATTTTGTCGAAAGGTCGGCTGCCGAATTCATGAATCTATTATGCACACTATGCCGGGCAGGTTTAACCGGATGCAGGCAATCGACTTTGATAAAATTTTGATTTGCCCGATTTGCCGATGACGCATTTCCAGAGCGGCAGAGTGTTTACCGGCAAACGGGCTGATGCACAGCCGCCTCCGGATCTTTTATATTGCCGACAGGAAGCTGGCGCTCCCAGGGCGATTCCAGGGTGCTCAGACTGAAAGAGCTCTTTTATTTGCCCATGGAAGCTCCGCAGAGTATTAGGGCGTTTAATGTACAAAACTTGCTAGAGTATAAAAGAACCCTGATGATTTGGGAGAAAACCAAATGGTTGCATCCAGTTGGGCAGAGGCAATCCCGCTATTTCCGCTTCCGGAAGTCGTCCTTTTTCCGGGAGGATGGTTGCCCCTACATATATTTGAACCGCGCTATCGGCAGATGATAAACGACATACTTAAAGCAGACTCGCGCTTTGGGGTAGTTATGATTGATCCATCAACCGGAGAACCGGCTAAGCACGGATGTACCGCAGTCATTGTAAACTGCAAACGTTTGCAGGACGGGCGTTTAAACATTATGACCGTAGGGCAACAACGATTTCGCTTGATTTCTACGAATCAGGAAAAGCCGTATCTCGTCGGCCAGGTAGAATGGATTGACGACGATCCGTCCGATAAAGATTTGAAAGAGAAGGCTACTGAGCTTAAGGAGCTTTTGAAAGATGTAGTGAAGCTCTCTGCTAAGCTTTCGGATAAAAAAATAGAGTTTCCGGAAGACTTACCCACAGACCCGCTTGAACTCTCATACTGGGTGGCAGGAAGCGTTTACGGCTTGACGGACGAACAGCAATCACTACTTGAGCTTGAAGACACTGAACAGCGGCTGGAACGCGAGGCTAATATTCTCGTCACGCTGCGCAAAGAACTAGCGGCTAGAACTGCATTGAAAGAAGCGTTTAGTTAGAAAAGTGGCCCAAGCCATGCCATTCTTCAGGTTTTCGCGAATAGTTCTTTTCGAGAATCATGGGGGCTTACTATCGCCATTAATCTGCTGCGACGACGTCAGCCGGCAAGTAGTCATCCTCGCGCAGAGTTCCGGACGTCTTAGGCATGAAAAGTGCGGCTACACAACCAAAGAGATAAACGCAGGCTACTGTTGAGGCGGCAATGGCGTATGATCCGTTGAAGGCGTTTATCAAGTTGCCGCTGCACAGAGCCGCGAATGCTGCAGCGAAACGTCCGATGTTGAACGTAACACCAAATGCGGTGCTACGAATGCGCGCATTGAATAACTCTGGTATATAAGTCCACAAAATTATGAACGGCAAGTGGCAGAAGAAGCCCACCGCCAGGATCCAAAGCAGCAACACATTGCTGAAAGTCTTCGTCGTCATAAACATGCAAACAGTACATACGAACGCCGTTAGAAAAGTAAGAATGGTGCATTTTTTGTAGCCAAGCTTAGCTAGAATCCAGCTACCAAGGAAACCGGACAGAATCATTCCAGTATCTTTGAAATACATGGCGAAGCTGCGTTGTTCAACAGCAAGCTCACCTGTAAGTTTATTGATCCACGAGGGGATCCAGGCCAATACCGCCCACCATACGATAATTGCAGTGCTGGCCAGTGCCACCATTAGGCATGTGTTCTTGAAATTCTCAGGCTCCAACAATTCCAGGATGGTTGGTTTCAAACAGCGCTTTTCGTAATCAGTCCGCGCATCGCTAGACTTGGACAACGCAGCGGCACGCTGCCTTTTTGCTTCCTGGTAAGGCTCAGGTTCTTTCAACTTTGCGCGAATGTAAACGGTGAGAAAAGCCGGCGCCACACCGGCGACAAAGAGCCAGCGCCAACCGTGATGTCCGAGTAGCAAATTCAGCGACGCCGTCACCATATAGCCAAAGCCAATAGAACTTGCCATAACACCGATAGCAAAAGCACGCGAGCGATTTGGCCAGGACTCAGAGAGCATTACCGCGCCAACACCCATCTCGCCGCCGATTCCCGCGCCGACAAGAAAGCGATAGAAGGCCAATTCTTGCCAGCTGTGCGCAGTCGCGCAGAGTCCTGTGCAGATTGCATAGAGCAAAATTGAAATAGTCATCGTGCGTGCCCGCCCGAAGTAATCGGCAATAACACCGATCGCGATAGCCCCAATTGCCCAGCCCACCATGTAAATGGCAATCACGTACGAACCATGCAGTGCCACGATTTGATGCGAGCTGCTGTGCAGCATTTCCGAGAGGCAAGGAAACAATACCAGCGAAAAAATGGAAGAGTCCATGCCGTCGAACATGCCGCCGAGCCATGTGGCAAGCAATACATGCCAATCGGGCGAGGCTCCGTCTGAGGTCTGAAGCGAAGCGGCTGCACTGCTGGATAAACTCACAACTAGTTTCCTCTGGGGATGTCAGACGGGCGAAGAGCTTTTGTTTAAGATAATAAGGCGATGCCCTTTGCTGGGCAGACTTGTAATGATAGTGGAAAAATAGAGCCTGGAGACATTGGTGGTCGCGGAAAAATGCTAAAAGTTCTGTTCGTTGACAACGACGCAACCATTGGAATCATTGCAAACAACGCGCTTGAAGATCAACGCAGACCAGCTTTTGAAACAAAACCAGGAATTCGGAGTGCTTGCAGTCATCAAAACCATTTGTTCCGCGTACTTTTACTTGAAGAATGCAGCAAAATTCTCGATAAGAAGAACTAAGCGGCGATTGCGGTCTTTGTAGAATTTTTACATCCGACCGGTTTTCGTTTAGCCTTTAATGACAAATCTAGATCTATTCTTAAGATGGTGCCGACCTGGCAACATTCCTGGGCAGAAAAACATCTTCAGAGTTACGTAAATGCACTTCTTCTCAACGCTTCAAATCAATGTAAAACACTTCACCGCCGATTTAGTAACTAATATCTGAGTTTCTCGTGCAGAACGCGCTCTCCGGGCGCTTAAGTGAAGGTGAATTATGAAAAGAGAATCGAATTGTGCTGCTCCGGCTCTGAATGATCTGATGAATTCAGCCCTCTCGTATGACGAAGGTCTCATTTCGCTTGCCCCATACGAAGTGCACCAAATGATGGATCTGCTGGCGTTCTCCGCCAGCAAAAAACTCACGCGTGGAAGCGAACTGAGGCTTGGCAGCGTAAGCGTTTCCCACGGCATCGACGGCACTCTTGCAGTCAACTTCAAGAAGCGAAATTTGACGATGCGGTCGGCCAAGAAAGACGACGCAATTTCGCGAGCAAGTTGAAATAAAAAAACAACTGTTTGAAGTTTGCAATCACGTGGATAAACATAAATGTACGGTCAGCGGGGCATTGGCTCCGCTGATCGCGTTTTGTGCTTCAGCTCATTTATGAGCAGCTTCGTGCACATAGCACATCTATTCGCGCACGTCTAGCACATCAATGTTCGGATACAAAAACGCCAAAGACGAAACAAAATCACAATTGTTCCAATCGCGCCGCCGCTTGCTGTTGCAGCATCTCGAGGCTCAATACGAGAATGGGCAGAAGAAAAACCCTAGATTTTCTTCAGGCGAAAGCACGCTCTTCCGTCACATGAAATTTGTTAGTATTTAAATGGCAGCAAAAACGCGATCACTACTTCTATCGTTCGAGGAGATTTCACACCACCTTCACGAAAGGCATCTAGACTCGATATTGTCGGATCACATTGCAGTGCTTACAACACTCTGATTTAAGTGACCCGCACAATTTCACGTGACTGTTTGGTAGTAAGTACTCTTTTCTTTTGCCTGCAAAGATGAACTGTTACCTCACATAAGATCCACTTCGCCTGCACTATTCAGCGCGTTTCCTTTGCACTTTGGCATCAAGTTAGACTTGTACCATTTGTGCGTCTTCAAATTGCGTTTCGTCTTCGATGACGCTGCATTCAATTGCTCTGCCCGGAGCTTTGTTTAGCGCTTTCGTTGTCGCGAGCTGCTTCGCGCATGCACTGGCATTCGCTTTGCCTCACAGCAAGATTCTCACCCGCATGTCAAGCCCTTAGTAAAAGCGCGGGCATTCCCGGGAGCGCGGGTCCCGCCCGCTTTCGCGAGTTATCTATATGGGCGCCAATTCGCCGCCTATACACTTTCACGCCGGCAATGCTGTGCGCCTGAACTGACGCTTCGCCACGCAGTTTCAATCGCTAGGTCTAGCCAGACTGGCCAGATTTTCCTTGTAGTGCCGTTGCCGGCTTCGCGCTGCGATTGCTTCAACGCAATTCTTGCAAAAGCAGCCGCTAATGCAAACTAGCGCGCCTCATTTCACCAGCGAACTGTGCACTGTCGCCGCAACAGCCAAAACGCAAACACCAATCGCGTCCTCGCGCAAACGGAATCAACAACTCAAAGCAAAGCAAACCGCTTTGCTTGCAGGAGGTTCAATAATGCTGTCCACGAACAAATCAATTTGGAAACGCATGATTCAACTAGTTCTACCCTATTGGGCTACTTCGTCGGTCCGCTTTTCGGCGTGGAGAATGGTGGCATTTTTGGTGGCAATATGGGGCGCTGAATCATACGTCACCTATTTATGCAGCAACGCCAGCAATCATATGATGACCGCGCTCTCCGAAAAGCATATTGATGCCTTCTGGCACGAGATGCTCTTCCTGGCAGGCTCATATGTTGGACTTACAGCAATGGGAGTGGGCAGCTATTACTTGAGAAAAATTGTAGAACTAAACTGGCGCGAATGGCTAACCACTTTCATGCTAGATAAATACCTGCGCGACCGCAGCTATTACCGTATTACCGCAGGCAATGTTATCGACAATCCTGACGAGCGTTTATCACGCGACATCAGTTCATTCGTGGGAAATACGCTGTCGTTTTTTGACATTATCATTAGCAACACGATGTCTGTGTTCACTTACTGCATCATCCTCTGGAAGATTTGGCCACCTCTAATCGCGCTCGCATTCGGTTTCGCCATTGCAGCCAGTGCTGGTTCAATTATATTTGGTAAGCGCCTCGCACTCAAACAGCTAAACTTCAGCCTGATAAAAAACGAAGCAGACTTCAGATACGAGCTCTTTCATTTGCGCAGCAACGCAGAATCTGTAGCGTTCTACGCTGGTGAATCAGAAAAGCGGAGAAGCCTGCTAAATAGATTTAGCCAGGTGATTCAGAACTGCAAACAGCTGTTCAAGATGGAAACGATTTATGACTGCTACCTCAACATTTATCGCCATTTAACGAATTGGCTCCCCCTGCTCATTCTCGCGCCACGGTTCTTTTCTGGTAGCCTTAAGTTGGGGGATTTGACACAAGCACAGGGTGCGTTTTCCACGCTCCTCTATAGATGTTCGATTATCGTAAATTTCTACGATTGGTTTGCAAGCTATGCTGCCGTAGTGGAGAGGCTTGCCGAGTTCTCGGAGAATACTGATTTGGGCGCAGCTGCAAAGGCGCCAACAAGAATTTCAAGCGAAGTAATAAGCGAAGCTAAAGCAACTGGCTCGACCACAGCGAGCAGAGAGAGCGAAACAAAAGCGCATCCGATTACACAGATAATCACAATTGAGAAGGGCGAGCTCGCGATTTCGCAACTAAGGCTTTCCACGCCAGGAGGCAAAAAACTGCTGGTCGATGATTTGAACATAAACTTGCAAGCAGGCAAGAGCCTGGCAATCGCAGGTCCACCAGGTGGAGGGAAGACGGCGTTGCTGCGCGCTATAAGCGGGTTATGGCAGGAAGGGCACGGGCTAATTATTCGTCCAAGTCTCGCACAAATTATGTTCCTTCCGCAAAAACCATATATGCCAATTGGAACTTTGCGCGAACAATTGTGCTTTCCCAAGTCGCCCGATTCATTCAGTGACGCTCAGCTATTCGAAGTTCTCGACAAAGTGAATCTGCCTGAACTAGTAAACCATTTTGGCGGATTGGATGTGGTGGCACGCTGGCAGGACGAGTTGTCTCCAGGTCAGCAGCAATTGATTGCCTTTTCTCGAGTTCTACTCAAGCAGCCAGAGCTCGTCATTTTGGACGAAGCTACCGGCGCTCTCGATAGTGAACATGAGGCGCTGCTTTACGAAATGCTTCTCGACCTCAACGTTAGTTTTGTCAGTATCGTTCACAAGTTGTCGGCGCTGAAATATCACGATTTTGTTCTTGAGCTGGCAGGTGATGGCAGCGGAGCATACAAAATTGTTGACACGGAAGACTATCTCGACCTCGAACTTGCGCAAGGAAGAGATCGCCACAAGCGAACTGGGCTGCAGAAATCGCAATTGGTGCAATCAAATTCGAATAGACCTAAATCGCAGGAAACAGACGAATCGGCAGAGGTGTCGCCAGGCGCGTATGCAACGGCATTGCGCCTACTTCTCCAAGAACACAGCCGAACCAACGGCGAAGCCGTGCTGAGCAGAAAGAAGACGGACTGATTGACACATGATGTCAGCCTCGCCTTCTTATCTTCTTTATGAAGCAGGTCTTAACGCCCCGAAAGCAGCTTAAATCGGAGTATCTCTTAAAGATGAACAGAGATATAAGGTTTACAAGTGGAACCCTTGCTAGAATTTAGTCGTACCGTGTTAGGTGACCTAAACTCATGCCAAAAGTACAGCAATTCCGTAAACAGACAGTACAACAGAAATCAGCCGTGCCAAAATCACAATTGCCCAAACCTCCAGAAATGCCTACCGAACCTGGTAAGCAAGACCGAATATGTAATGCAGTTCATATCGGTGGACTCAGCCTTGGAGCAATCGTGTTGTTAGGCTCGGCTTACGGAATTTCTCAAGCCGCACTTAAGGCTATTCATCAGACTCCAGTAGACTGGGCGACATTGGTCGGCATGACGTTGTTGACAGTCGTTGTCGGTCTTGTCGTTCGCGGCATTGTCTGGGCGTCTTTCGCCGGAGTCGTTATGCTGGCGACGCATCTGAAAGCCTGGCACGCTCAAGATCAAATTGCGCGGAAAGCTTTGAAATTGAAACGCTTTTTCCCGGGTGGAACTTCCTGGGCGGCGCAAGCCCTGTTGGGTCAGATGGTCAATCGCCAACAGTTCAAAGAAGTCATCAATTTTGGCACTTCTGAGTGGGAAAGCACAAAGAAGAAAGATCAGAGTGTCGCACCACTTTGCTCATATGTCGGCATGGCGCATCAGATGCAAGGCGACTCGCATAGCGCAATTCTCTGGAACGAGAGAGCCGTGGAATTATTCCAAAAAGCGATGACGCAGCTCGAGAAAGTTGATTCGAAAACGAAAGTGCCGAATCGCGAATTTGTCGATAACATGATCATGCAATATGCCAGCGCCTTCGCCAATCTTGGTGCTAACTACTTTGGTGTCGGCAATTATGGCAAAGCGAAGAAGAACTTTCATGCGGCGCTTGAACAGCTCAATCGTGTGAAAGACAACTCGCAGAAAGACATACTTGTGCGCGGCATCAACGAGCATATGGCTCGATTGAAGCATTGGTAAGCATTCTTAGCCGACCACTGGATGCCATTAAAATATCGGAAGCGGAGCCTTTAACGAGGCTCCGCTTTATTTTTCGGGGCGCCTTTCATGAGCTTATGGCAGCTTTTATGGCGAACACAAAATTGCGAGATTCCCAAAGCTTCTGAGAAATCGATTATCTCCTCCTATTTTCATCGAGCTTACAGTGGACAACAGCGTGGGGCAAATTCGTGGGATGATCGCAAGTCATTGCGCGGGGTTCTAATTGGACACATAGACACTGGTCGCAGAGTAAGTACTCTGTTGAATCACCATGATGGAACAAGAAGTACGGTAAGGAGACTTGAAATGCGCGTAGGCAGACGGAACTCTCTAGTACGAGACGGTATCGCTCTGAAAAAGGCGGCTTCAACAGCCGGCTTACTTTTGTTATTGGCATCAACCAATCCCGCTTGCGCCGCAGGGCTCAACGCGCCGGCGCCGACGCATGGACTGTCACCCCAATTGGCACATAGCATTGGACTGCAGCCTGTGCATAGCAGCAGTGGTATCGTTCCGCACACTTTTGCTAATTCACAGACTACACAGATGCCGAAGCCCCCAGTGGCTCCGACCAACCTCTTGCCAGGCCCGGGAAGCCTCAGGCTTGATCTAAGCTCAATCAAATCAACTATCGTACTTGGCAATAACGTTCTCAACTCCGGCACCATTGTTTCCATTGAGTTAGGCAACAGCAGCTTAACCTTTAAGGCTGGACAAACTGTGACGGCTTCCGAATATCTCGCGATAACGCAGGTACTGTCTTCCGGAAAACAATCAATTATATTGAACGGGCAAGGTGCAGCCGTCGGAGGCAGCTTCTCATTGGCGACGGTGGCAAAGCAAAATGTCGCAGAACTCGTTGTACCGACAGGCGTCACTGGGCTCGATTATTTTTCAGCGAATCGAACGCTGTCGGTATCCGGCGAGCTTCTCAACTACGGCTCAATCTATGGGGTTGCCACCAATTCCCAAATAAGTTCTGGAGCGATTTCGGCAGGCATCATAAATAATGAACCTGGCGGCATTTTCTCCACAGTGATACCGGCATCGCTAGGGCTTGGGAGCGTTCTGCCGCATGTTGACCTCTCGCTTAACGCGCTTAACGACATTCGCAACTCAGGGATCATCACGAGCTCAGGCAATTTAACGCTTTCAAGCACCGCAGGCAGTATCACCAATGCTGCCTCAGCGGGCTCGTCTCCAGCCGCGCAGGTCAGCGCGTATGGAAATATTAACCTGCTTGTCGGCAACGGCAATTTGAATAATGCCGGAATCATAAATTCCAGTACTGGCAATATTAACGTATCGACGCCGCGAAATATAACGGTCAAGGCTATCGGAGGAGAGTTTCAGGCTTTGGCTGGAAACATAAACTTGAGGCAATCGTCATACAGTGGTAGCGGAAATATAGCACTATTGGGCGGAGACTATTTTTCGAAAAATCTAAATTTGTTCGCGGGAGCAGGAGCCATCACCGGTAGTATCGGCCAGGTATCTGGAAATCTGAATACTTCGGCTAGCGATCTCCATTTCTTTTCTGACACTCCGGTTCTTACACTCGGGAATAATTGCATTGCCGGTGACCCTACTTTTGCCAATTCCGGTTCAATCACAATCAGCGGTTCGGTAAGCGCAATTGAAGATCTTACAATTGTGGCAGGCGGCAGCATCACT
>Ga0182030_10020489_pt1 | contig 12474 bp, 9 predicted proteins | sample 812S3MmetaG_FD_121299 | JGI IMG/M metagenome (GOLD analysis project Ga0182030, IMG submission 121299) | Permafrost microbial communities from Stordalen Mire, Sweden - 812S3M metaG (Illumina Assembly) | ecosystem: Environmental > Terrestrial > Soil > Wetlands > Permafrost | place: Sweden... | reverse complement strand
GAAACGACGTGGCGTCGACCCGGGCCTGCTCGACGGTTATCTGGTAGCGCCCAACCAACGACTCGACCAACTCGTCAATTGTGGCGCCGTCGGCCAGGGCCAACCAGAGATACTTGGCTGTGCCGTTGAGGGTGAGGTAAGTAGAAGTGGCCAGTTCCAGCACAACGAGCTCGTCTCCAACCTCGCGCCAAACAACCTCATCCGCCTTCAGCGCCGCCTTTTTGTACAACGAGGAGGTCATCGATCAATTCTCGTCACGTGTTCGATATTACTTAAAGCTCGATATTACTTAAATCAGGCTCCGGTTCAGAATGTAGCCAGGGAACCACGTTCTTGAGCCATACGAAATGCTCGTTCCAAAAAAACCGCTGACAGTGGCAGCGTAACTACAGCGAAGCCCACCAGGACCAGCAAATCAGTGGAATAGGAGGTGGCCGGCTGATTCGAAAGGAGCGCCGACCGTAGTGCCTCCAACGCATAGGTGAGCGGAGACAGGTGAGCGAAGAACTGGAGCCAATGGGGAAGCTCCGTGATAGGGAATAGCGTCCCGCTGATCACGCCGACGATGCTGAGAAGCCCAGCCACCAAGGGAACGCCTTGTTGGAACACAATGACTATGGCGGCACCGATGTTGCCTATCGAGGAGAAGATGATGATCGTCAACAAGATGACCGCGACGACGACGGGCACGTTCACGTCAGACACACTGAAGCCGAGCGGGACGATCAGGCAGACGACTACTGCGGCCACAATGATCGACTGGATGAAGCCGTAGGCGGACCAGCTCAGTCCGAGCACAATCCGGCGAACCGGCTGGCTGGCCATGTACTCCAGCGTCCCCTGTACCTGCTCATTTCGAGCCGAAAGAGCTGTTCCCGCAGCAGTGGGTTCGAGGATGGAGACGAACAACAGACCCACCACTGCAAACTTGAAGTAGCTGGTCGTGCTGTGGGCGAACTGACCTGTATTCACCAACTTGGAAACAAAACGAAAAGCAAACAGCCCCCAGAAGGCCGCCACGATGCTCGTGATGAAGCCAATTCGGTAGGAGATCGCAGTTCGGAAATCCTTCTGCGCCGTAGCGGCGATAATTCGGAACACGCTCATGGATACTCCATCGGTTCTGTTTGACCTAGGGGCACTCGGCGAACCGTGCCTTCATCGATCCGATAGCTCGCATCTGCGATCGGCGTCACCGCCGCAATGAGGGGTGCGACGATGAACAGGGTCATCCCACTTGCGGCTCTTCGCACTACCAGCCTGCACAATGCATCCAAACCCTGCTCGTCCAGACCTCGGAACGGCTCGTCAAGGAGGAGGACGGTCGGGTCATTGAGGAGGGCTCTTGCCACCATCAGGCGCTGACGCTGCCCGGTGGACATGCGCATCACCTGCCCGTTGGCCACGGCACCCAGCTGGAGCTCCTCAACCAGGGCGTTCGATCGTCGGGCGATGACTCTCTTAGAGAGTCCGGAGATTTTCCCGAACAACTCGAGGTTCTGGAAGGCATTGAGTCGCCAGTACAGGCTCCGTTCGTTGGCAAAGCTGACGCCGATCGATCTACGGACCTCCATCCCCTCGGTTATGACGCTATGCCCGTTTACCAGCGCCGTTCCCTCATCCGGGGAAACCACGGTCGCCAGAATCCGTATCAACGTGGTTTTGCCGGCGCCATTGTCACCCTCCAGCACGGCAATTGACCCCCGGGGCACCGTTAGATCAACGTCGCTGATGATGCGGCGGCCGCGTAGCGTTTTGCCCACGCCCCTCATTTCGATCCCGAAGGAGGAAGGAATGGGTTGTGCCGCGGGCGCGATAGATGTCAAGTCGACGGTAATCGCCCCCCCATCGGGCCCCGGGCCGAGTCGACCAGTCCTCGTTCTCCTTCGCCGATGGCCAAGGCTACGGCCTGGGCCTGCGTGCGCACCCCCAGTTTGTCGAAAATGCGGGTTTTGTGGTTCTCCACCGTTTTGATGGCTATACCTAACTGGTGTGCCACCGCCTTGGTGCTAAGACCGTCCGTCATGGCTCCCAGGACCTCGAGCTCCCGGCTCGTGAGCTCGCCATCGAAGGTGGTCTGGCCGCTCCGGCGACGCATCCGCCGCCAGTCTGTTGCAATCGCGGCGACAACGTCGGGAGGCAGGAACGCACCACCGGCAGCCAATGCCAGCGTGCCATGAGCCAGATCGACAGGTGACTGGTCGCCATCCACAATTCCGGTAACACCGAGTTCCACGAAGCTAAGTAGCCGAGCGGTTTCTTGGGGATCCGGCAGCAGTAAGACTCGGGTTCCCGTTTGAAGAAGAGCTGGAACGTAGGACTCGACAACGCCGTCAGCGAGATCGGTGCCGGCAACAACCACATCGGGAACATACAGCTCGCTGAGCGCCACTGCTGCCCTGCCGGATTGGGTGACGGCGATTACTTCGACCTGATCAGCCAACATCGTTACAAGAAGTTCCCCCATGATTACGGCCTCGTGGAGAACCAACACCTTCGGAATTCCCGGCGTGAACCGGGTGACCCGAATCGTTGGTTGCAGGTAAGAGGTTGGAGAAAGCCTGTTTCCCATGGATTGAGCCGATCCGATCAAAACGTATCGTCTCGTCCCGATGGCTGGCCCAATAACCCTGAGCGCATAGCAACCGCAACGGCGTGAGATTGATTTTGAACACCAAATTTGGAGAAGATCGATTGGCGCCGACTCTCCACGTTTTTCGGGCTGATTCCGAGGCGCTCGCCAATCTCGATTGTCGTCAACCCTCCGGCGATGAGGGCAAGGACTTGGATCTCCCGACGCGAGAGAAGTTCGGACAACTGGTCCGAGGTTGGAATACCACGAGAAGTGCTCGCCGGAGCATCCCGCTGCTCCCCACGTAGCGCGCTGGCTAGGGCTTCACTCGACGAGTTCCTGGGCAGGTAGGACACGCCTTCGATCACGCACTGTCGGCGTTGGATCTGAGGATGGGTACCCACCAGTACGGGGTTCCGATCCTTCATCTGGCTCTTCACACGCCGGACAAGGCCCTCAACATCCCACGTGACTCCTGCACCTTCGAACAGCACGCAATCTCGTGAGTGTTCGGCGCAATATGCCTCGAGGGACGGCCCGTCCGCCACCGTGTCGACAGCGCCGATGCCGGGCGTCGACTCAAACAAAATACGCAGTCCCTCTCGGAACAGGCGCGACCGGTCCTGGATGACGACGCTCCGATCTGGTGGCACGACCGATTTCACCACCTCAACACGCTTCCCCAGCCGACCCGCTCATCCACTCGATCGGCCTGGTAGGAGTCGAAGGACAACGAATCTTGCCGGTAAACTCGCAACACCGCTCCGTCACGTCCTTCGGCCACGTGGGCAGGGAACCAGGGGCGGGCCTCTTGCCCCCCTTGGCCAGAAGCGAGCGCCGAAGAGTCAAAACATGGTCAATTGACACTCTGTGAAGTCGATTAACACGTTCGGTGGCCACCCCAATACCGAGCCTTTACCTAGCCCCAGATGTACCAAACAACACTACGGTACGACAAGAACCTACCGTGTTAAATGCCGATTCAGCAATACGCAGGGACGTAAGGCTCCTGAATATGTGACTCCCGGACCACCCTTCGATCACAGCGACTTGATCTCCCATCGACATCCGCCCTCGTGATGGCCCCGGACCCGGTGGGACCTCCCCCGGTGGGCGGCATTGGCCCGGCCGTCGCCAGAAGTTCACCAGGCGTGGTGCCGTGTGGACGGTGGCGACAGAACTGGACGCTCAGCTTACAAGCCCGTTATCCTCCGCATCCAAAGCCGATCGCGAATGGCCATAGAACGATGAACACATCGACATGATCATTTCCTACCAGTCGAACTTTATTTTTGTGCATTTGCACAAAACCGGAGGAGACTCGATCGCCGCAGCCTTAGCGCCTCAACTGGGTCGAGAGGATTTCATTCTCACAAACGACTTCAAGGACTGGACTCAGAGGATCCGAAGTGGTTCCCGAATCGCGGCGTTGCAAAGCCTCCGAAAGCACAGCACAGCGATGGACATTCAGCGTGTCGTGCCTGCTACCCAATGGGCCGAGTCGTTCAAATTCGCCTTTGTCCGTCACCCTGTCGGACGGGCCGTTTCTCTCTACAAGTACGCGGCAAGGAAGGAGGAAGAGCGGCGGCAGCTTCTCATTCGCAACATATGGTACCTAACCCCACCAGGCAGAAGAACCGATCCACGCAAATGGCGTTCTGTCAGAGCGTACATAGAAACAGGCTCCTTTTCGGAGTTCATTCGGCACCCTGTATTAGAGGACGATCGCACCATGCAGCCACAGGCAGACTCACTCTGCGACTCCGGAGGGCGGCTGTTGGTAGATTTCGTGGGGAAATTCGAGCAGCTGCAGGAAGACTTCTCAACTGTTCAGGAGCGATTAGGACTCCCTCATCGTTCGCTCGGGTGGCACAACGCCTCCAACCCCACGGTAGCCTCGACGTTGCAAGTCACTGATGACGACCGAGCCTTTCTGGCAGATCGATTTAAACCGGACTTCGACCGGTTCGGCTACGACCCGAATGCCGATGCGTAGCACCTGTTGACGTACCGACGCCATCTAACTTCAATCCGGTGGTCGACTGCTGACTGCCGATTTCAGATCTGATATCCCAACTGCGAGGCTTCGTCGCCGAAGACAGGCTCAACAGTCTTGATCTGTGCCTCGAGCTTCCGCCACTTGTCGTCCCGGGGGTTGGTGAAGGTATTCACGACTGGTAACGACTCGCGAAACCTTTCGAACGGCCTGGGATCCAGGCCGGACCAGTCAGCGATCCGGTCCAATAGCTCCCCGGGCCTTGCGATCAGGTCCTCGTAGGACACAGTGAGGCTGCGATCGGCATCGGTCGGAAGGTCAGTTCGGCAACGAACGTTGTAAGAGAGCCACTGCCGGGCGCACACTTCTATAAGCTCTGCGCCGTTCAGATCCTCCCAACCAGGGATCAGTCCAAAACACCATGATGAACCGCCGTATTCCTCAATTGTGAAGTCGCCCGGAAATTCAAACCGGCTGAACTCTTCTGACTCGGTCCATCCCGTGTAGATCGAGGCGATGGACTTCCTGGGGTCGCGGGTGAGGAAGATGTAGCGCGCATCAGGAAACACGCGTTCCAGCATCTGGACCCTGAAGCAATTCTCCGGTGTCTTTTCGACAACCCTGATTGTCTTCTTGTCTTTCTGGCTCCCCATCCGGCTGAAGATCATGCTCAGCCGCAGTTTTGAGATTCCGGGGAGCTGCACCAGCCGTCGGCCCGTGGCGGTCCTGAGGAACGACGACATCGCATTCGAGAAGGCAAAATGTCCACTGCCCATGTTCCCGACCGATGTAACGAAGGCCTGGGCCATTTCCTCAGCGCACTCATCACTCACCGCATCGCTTTCGACGACGTCGGAACAACCGGGCTCCATCCGGACCGGGAAGAACTTCTCGATTATCAGGTCGCTCTCGCGATAAAGGCTCCACAGGTCCGGATGCCCGGACAGAACATTGAACAACATCGTGGTCCCCGATCGGGGAGCACCCAGCAGGACGATTGGTTGCGACACCCTCGTTCCAACCATTTCCGTCCCCGTCACTCTCTGCTCCAGTCAGAAGGTCCCAGAAAACATGCAATATTACCCATGGAAGCTGCCAGCGACACTTCTGTGCCGATGAAACGCGACGTCACCCGATCGGTTGTCCAAAAGTGATTCGCATTTCCATTGCTCCGGCGGGGCCGATTTGCCCACGTGAGTCAAAGATGAATGCACGACGAGATGATGGCGACGGCCGAACAGGTGATCGGGAAGTGGGCGTAGGGAGGCGAAAGGTCGATGGTCCACGGCCCCATTGAGCCTAAGTTGTCGACCTGAGGACATCGTTGAGTCAACCAGAAACCGGGCAAAAGGGCCAGTCAGTGCAAACGCGCACGGAACCCCTCCACTGGTACACCCAACCAGGTGGGGACGGCCCAAGGCGACGTGAGAACTCAATTGGCGGGGCGGCATTGACGTGAGCGATGCCGAATGATCCTGCCCGAACTTGCTGGGTTCAGTAGGGCGCCTGAGGGCACGTCAAACGCTCGGCGCCCATTCGCTCGGGCCCCGACCGCCATGACCTGGACAACGCAGGCAGGTCGCCCGACCCTCGTTGGCGGCCCGGATCAGATCGACCGAGACTCAGGGCGCGGCCGGGTCGACGCCTAACTCAACTGGCCCGGACGAACGTACAAGTAAAGGTCGTACCGCTCGAGATCGCCGATGTGGAGATCATGAGCTGCGAGCCGGCCGAGGGCGGGTTCGCCGTGCCGCTGTACATTTGCTCCTCCTCAAGCTTGGCTGACCCGAGGTTGGCACCATCGACCTGTGCGTTCGTGAATGTCACGTGGCCGAAGTTGGGGATCGGATCCGGCGGGAGAGTGACAGCATCCATAAGGATGGCGGCAAAGTTATCGGCTGCTCCTGTCCCCGTCCTGGAGACCGTCCTCCCTGTTCGAACGTCAGTGAGGGATGCAGACGCTCCCGCCGAAGTTTGAGAGGCATATTCCTTGATCTCATCTCCGGCCTTGACCGGAAGTGAGGGAAGGACGGTAGTTCCATTGATGTAGAGGTGCGCCTGGTACGCCGCGACCCCATCAACGCATTCGAGGCGGATGCCGGCATTGACGGTCTTCGTAGGTCCGGCAACCGTGACGAGCGGGTCGATTGACGCATTTTCTTTGGCCGGGCATTTGATCGCAGGAAGAGTGAACTGGGCTGCCGCGCTGGTGACGGGGGTATAAGCAGTCGTCTCGTACCCAGCCGCAAAAACCGACTTGGTAGCTGGCGTACCGGCCCACGCAGGCGTCATACACACCATCGTCACGGCCTCGGCCGCTACACAGAGGACAGCGGCCCTTCTCACTACTTTGCTCATCCGCATTTGGAATGCCCCTTGTCTCTCGCGGAACTTACGACCACACACTCCGTCGCACGTGTTGGTCCGCCAAGGTTCGATGGCCCCACCAGCGCCGGTAAGGGTTTGCTAACACAGATCAGAGTTCAGTTCAAGACGGACTCAGCGTCTGCGCCGGCCAAAGACGGGCTCATATAGCCCTCGCCGATTCGAGCGACGTCACTACAACGGCCGCAACAAACGGCGTCACATCGCCAGGAAGTCGCGAACAGTGACATAGATCGCACTTGGAGTGCTGCTCAGCGGTCACTGTCTCGGATGACCCACGTTCACACCGTCACATCAAAACGCCACGCTGCGTGGGGTTTGCACCCGTATGTGAATGGCTTGACCGATCCGCTGAGTGCTCAGATTCAGGCAGGCGATTACACAACCACGTGATGCGACCGAGCCGGAGTCATACCGATGATGCTATGGCTTCGGGCGAATCTTCGAGGCCACATTCCGGAGCGGATCAGCCCACTGGTACTTTCCCACCGACGCCTCTCCGGATTCCGCCGGCCGTGGGTGGGACACTCTCGGCCGGCGAAATCGCGCTGCCTGCATCACAACGACTGCGGCTGCTGCGCAAAAACCGAGCGTTCTTCCCGCGATCCCGAAAGGACCATGAGGAATGGCCGCCGTGGCCAGGCAGGCTCCGACAACGCACCATTGAACGATCTCAGCCCTGACCCGATGAGGGAGGCGATCCTCATCGGTTCTGACCAACAGACTCGAGGCCCAAGCCAGCGCGGCATAGGACAAAAGAGTAGCCAGCGCTGAACCCTTCAAACCCATCCGCGGCACGAGAACGATGTTCAGAGCAATGTTGACGGCTGCGCAGACCAGCGTTGCGCCTGCGAGCCGTGCCGACTTCCCGTGTGCGAGCAAGGTTCTCGTGTTGGCCAAGACCACCGAATACGGGAGAGCTGTCGGCACGATGAGAACCGTCAAGAAGACGAGCGATTCAGGATGGTAGGAAGGTGGTGCTGCAATGGCCAGAAGCAAAGGAACCGCCAGGGACACCCCGATGACAGTCGGAACAAGCAAGCCAAGCAGCTGCTTCTGGATCTGGGCCAGGATCCTGCGTCTCTCCGCAAGGTCAGACATGGCGAACACGCGAGGCATCCACGCCTGATTCAGTTGCGACGTCAAGTTGATGGCCATGGCACCGATGGCATAAGCAATGGCATAGCGAGCCTGGCTCGTAGAGCCCAGGTCACGTTGGACGATGATCCGATCCCCCGACCACAGCACGAAGTTCGATAAGAGCAGCGGAACAAGCGGCAGAGAGAAAGTCAACACACCGCCAAATCGAATGAACATGGCCAACCCCGACAGGCTCGGACGTACAAGAATCAGTGCGATCGCAGCAGCAATGAACTGACCCACCACAAGGCCAATCAAGTAGTTTTTGGCGGTATGTCCCCTCGACAAAATGAGCACCACCCCGATAGCTTGCGCGCCGACGGATTGCGTCAATACCACCACCAGATAGGCGGCAAGCCGGTCTGCTGAACGAAGAAAGCCGAGACAGATGAGAGCGATCGCTGCGGCCCCACTCCATTCGGCCATCAACTTCATGGCCCACGGGAATTCCCCCGCCTTTACGAGCCCGGCCCACGCGTTCGCCGTCAGAGTGAGCGCAATGGTCAAAAGCAGGATGAATACCGTGGACACGGCCACAATTTCACGGGATCGCTTGACGCCACCCCGTCGGGGGTACTCGCGCTGAATACCAGTCTGCATTCCAAAGCTCAATAGAATGAAGAGCACCGAAGAAATGGCGACGGCAAAAGAAACGATTCCAAACTGCTTGGGACCCATCAGACGGGTCAGCACCGGAAGGATCAGTGCGCTGAGGGCGAGGGGGAGCACGCCACCGAACACGTAGAAGAAATCCCGCCCGAACATATGATGAAGCGGGGATTCCTCGCCGAAGCTGACGACTACTTCTCCGGCTTCCGCCGGTTTCGAGAAGAACTCCTGCTCGTCCACGTCGACGCTTGGCACGGCCTGGGGCGACCGCGACCGTCGTTGAGATTTCACTGGCGTGGGCCCCGTCCCGTCATCGGCTTAGCTTAGAGCGGCAAGATCGGATCCTGACATTCGAAGCCGGCCTGACCCCAACCCGCCGGACGATACCGAAGAGGGTTTACGTCCGGTACGCCTGGATCTGATCAGTAACCAGTCGCCGTTTGAACTGGTTGCCTCTCATGCCGCCGCCATTGCCCACGATGATCGACTCGAATCTCCCGTCCGGGTAACGAATCAGGCTCCGCCATGTCAGCAAAGTAGACCGGCCGTCCCTAGGTTCGCTTGCTATATACCGAGGACAGGTCCGCTTTGAACTTGATCGCCACGGGGTTCTCTCGATTCGTCGATCCCGCCCAGCCGGAAAGCAGTCGCAGATTCTCGGTGGTGCACCTTTCGCCCTTGGCCGAAGGCGCCCACTCCCACGCCAAATACGATATATCGTGTGCGTTGGCCCAGGCCATGTAGGAGTCGACGTAGGCGTCAGCACAGTCCTTCTCGCCCAGCTCTCCCGTTACCACAGGGACATCGGCCGCCACTGGGAGCAGGTTCAGTTCCCAACACGATTTCGCCGTGCAAGACCGCTCGCCGCGTGAGCTCCGCTTCTTGTAGTTATGGAAGCTCACAATGAGTTGGTGATCTAGGTCGACAGGTTCGTAATGCAACCATGCGCACGAGGAATCACCGCCACTTGTGAACACATCACACGGGGGTCCCGCCCAATTCAGGCCACCGATCATGATGGGCTGTGTGGCACCCCGGCTACGGATGGCATTTACCAGTTGCTGCGTCCCGGCGACCTCATACGACACACGCCGACAGTCCTTCAGTCCATCGAAACAGTGCACTGTCGAAGCCGCACAGCCATTCCTCCAGCACGACCAGTCAGCGACAGTCGGAATTTGTCCACCCAAGTGTGGCTCGTTGAAAAGATCGAAGATTACGTCGTGATCTGACTTGAAGGCTTTGGCCACTTCATCCCAAAACAGCACGGAGTGATCCTCATCGGGCATCGGCCACTGACCGACTGCCTTGATTGTTCCAGGTGCCGACCAATGGAGATCCAAGATTGCCGTGAGCCCCGCCGCGTTCAAATCCGAAACCCACTCTTCAATAGCCTCTTGGTAATTTGTCCCGGAATAGCTCGGATTCGCCTTATTGATCCCGAGCCAGCAATCTTCGTTAAGCGGCACTCTGACAACCGTTGCGTGCCATGACGCTATGGAGAGGGCCTCTGATGAATTCATCGGGCCCCAGGAGAAGCCTTGGTTTTCGATGCAGGCGCTTTCGGTACCGTCGGCGTCTACACCCGCGAGATGCACCGTGTGTCCTGATGAGTTGATCAGCTTGTTCCCCGAAACACGGATGGCCTGGTCGGCCACGGCCGGGGTCGGTGGGGCCGTTACTGCTCTGTCCGCAAACCCCACAACCGGTGAAGTGACTGCAGCGGTGCTCAGGGAACCAAAGGACTTGGCGCTGCCGAAAGCTAGGACTTGCCCACCTGATGATGCAACCCAATAACCAGTTCCACCAGGGCTGGGGACCAATCCTATTGATCTGTGCGTGGACTCAGATCCATCGGCCGAGCCGTAGAATTTGGCATCACCGAAGGCGTACACCCCGCCATCCGACCCGACAAGCCAGTAGCCCCCTCCACCGGGCGTCACCGTAATGCCGACCACGGGTTGAGTGAGCCTGAGGGGACTGGTTGATGCGTGCAGTTTGGCGTTCCCGAAGGGCAAGACGCCACCATCCGAGGTGACTAGCCAGTAGCCCCATCCACCCGGATTCGTGGCCATCCCCACCACGGGGTGGGCCAGGTGCATGTGAGCTGCCGATCCGTGGAAGACAGCGTTCCCGAAGGCGAATACCCCGCCGTCCGAGGTGACCAACCAATAGCCCTGACCGTTGGGGGTGGAGACTATTCCGACAACTCCGCTACCAAGATGGAGCGAGACGCCAGAGCCAAAAAATCGGGCCTCGCCGAAGGCCAACACCTCTCCGTCAGAGGTCACGATCCAATAGCCGAGCCCATTTGGAAGAGATGCAATACCCGCAACCGAGCTACTGAGACGCAGTAAACTCGCTGATTTGGCGGATCGATAAGTTCCAAAGGAGTACATACCGCCGTTTGAGGTGACCAAGCTGTATCCGCCGTCCGCGGCGGATGATTCTGCTGACGCCCCGGTCGGAGCAGCATGGGCTGTCTCGAGCGGGTAGAGGACGCAGCCGACGAGGACGAGCAATACTGCTGCCACCACCGCCCCCACGTGACGAATGGTTGATTCCCTTCCACTCGCATTGCCTGGTGCCTGATTAAGCCGACGTTTTTTAAAGGAGTCGTTAAGACCCAAAGGACTGCCCCACATATCCGGCTTATCGGCCTCCGGGCTACTCATCTTGAGCCTGAACAGTCAAAATTGCTTGCGAGGATACCGACAACCTCGTTTGGAATAGCGAGCCCCGCCGCAGCCGGGGTCCGATCCCCGTTCCCGGCCGAGACCCAATCAGGCCCCTCACCAGGGTATTCGCCTAAACCAGGAGTGCTGTGAGCATGGTGGCCAACCATCCCGCCGAATGTAGCCGCGACTCCAAATCGTTGCCTACCCGCCCAGGGGTCGGAAGTGGACGCCGATTCCCTCCAGTTGCTCTACGTTCGGGACAAAGGTCGCCGGACGCACCAAACCAAGCAGGGAGTCGGCCCGGACTGGAAGACCGATTGGCGTTGACTCGACTGCCCGCAACGCCCAGTAGAGCGGTGGCCACGGGATCGGAGCGAAACGAAGGCCGTCAGCATTCTCCGATTCGGCGAACGCTCTCAGGAGTTGCTCGAATGAAACGGACGATGGGTGTGCCAAACCCAACGGTCCAGTAGGCACTGAATCCACAGTGGCTAACGTGACAATGGCGCGACATAGGTCATCTTCATGGGCAGTGAACTGGCGTGCGTTTCTAGCCACCAGAGGGATGATCGGAAGTGATGCCAACTTGCGGAGCGTGCCCGCCATCCCACCCCAGCCTGGCCCGTACACCAACCCGGGACGGACGACAACCATGCCCCGCGAGAAGGCATCGAGCTCCGACGCGAGTTTGGCCCGCCCGTAGATCTGCTTGGTCCCGGTATAAGCCGACATTGAAGAAACCACGATTGTGCGGCCGACACCGGAAACTGCGGCGGCATCCAACAAGGCCCTGGTCCCGAAGACATTCGATTCCCATATTGCACTTCGGGACGTCACGGAAAAATCGTACGCGCAGTGCACCAATACATCGAGACCGTCTAACTCCTTGTCAAAGGAACGGCTACGAAGGTCGAAGAACCGATCATCTGTATCCGGTCGTGGCTGCCTGACAAGATTGCGAACTCGAAATCCATCAGCAGTCAGGGCACGTGCGACCATCGAACCCAAGTAACCGGAGGCGCCAGTCACAGCGGCCGTTCGAGCTCCAGCATTCGGCGCACTAAGGCTACGCTCCGCCCGGGAATTGGTCCCGT
>Ga0182030_10020486_pt1 | contig 12474 bp, 9 predicted proteins | sample 812S3MmetaG_FD_121299 | JGI IMG/M metagenome (GOLD analysis project Ga0182030, IMG submission 121299) | Permafrost microbial communities from Stordalen Mire, Sweden - 812S3M metaG (Illumina Assembly) | ecosystem: Environmental > Terrestrial > Soil > Wetlands > Permafrost | place: Sweden... | reverse complement strand
AGGAGGGGGGGTGTGGAGGGTGGGGGGGGGGGGGGGGGGGGGGGGGGGGGGGGGGGGGGAGTGTCAGTGTTGCGAGGTGGTCGGATGCGGTGGTTGGATCCACGGAGGACGTGAACGGGTTATTGTAATTGATAGTCTTGCGATGAGGCGTTTACTATGGGTTTAGGATTTGGGAGATGTCATCAGATCTAGACAGGGCACGGTGGACGGTAATAGAGGCGTCGGTATACATGAATATATTCGGGAGTTGAGGTTAGCGTTGCGATAGACGGGATGGCGGGCGTAGGTTTGATATTCAAACCACCTACAATTGACAGGGCGAATCTTGGTAAAATAAGATGAGATGAGATCTCGGGCGTTATGTATATAAAAATGCTTGGAATATGCAACAGGGGCATACCAGAATTCAAACGTACTTTAAAACAAAACAGTTGCCTCCTTCTATTGATGGTTTTCTTTTATTGACAGTCGCTTGAGTCACATGCTTCCACTTTCCCTGTCTATTCTCTCTGTAGGTGTCAATGACTCGAGACCGACATTCAAGTTCAAAGATCCAGACCCGGATATACTCGGCGACCCCAAAGCGTCGATCCCCGCAATTAAAAAAAAAGCGGTGCACTGATAAATATGTTGTGGCGTTCAAAAGTTAGGATCAGTGCTGGACGGGAAAAGGCGGTGAGCTTACTATACGCTGGCGCGAGGTGTAGGAAGGATGCGGTGATGCGGCTGTTTTTCGAGTGGGTGTGTGGGGGATGATGATCATTCATTCGTGCGCATTGGATTTGTGGAGAAGTAGTAAAGTAGGTTGGAGGAAGGCAAATATTTTGGGGATGGGGATGGGAATACGAGAAGATATTTCTTTTGCTGCTACGTAGGATTTGAGGTTTCAATGGATGTATTCTCCCGGGCGTTGGATTTGCAGATGGGAGGAAAAAAGAAGTTGTCCGTAGCCTGGCATTGGAAGGATTTCAGCCTTGTGAACTAATGCAGAGACTGAGGTAAGGTGGGGTCGATAAGAAGGGTTATCAGTAAAGGATGGTATTCGTCATTTGTGATCAGCCCCTCCATAGAGTCACCACAGTTTTCCGAGTCCGAAAGGAGTAGCCCGAGAAATAGACGGAGAGGAGGACAAGCACAACGTCGGGCAATGGAGAAGTATGAGCGGGTATCACGTAGATTCGAGGACACGATCTGAGGTTGGTTTCTCGCAATGATAGTGTTGTAACATGATGTTCGTGCTTTACGAAACCGAAAGATAGGAAGGGTTTGTTCTTACGAAACCGAACTCGAACCCTATATGACGAGAAGAGGAGGAAAAGTTTGCTCGCCTGGTGGTTGCTATGAAGACACCCTGCCCCTCGCTTCGCAACCTTCAAGGATGATGCTGCACAAAAGTATATTTCCTGCATCGAAGGCATAAAACGCGGGTTCTAACCGCTCACTTGATTGGTCGATCTGCCCCTCCAAAAGGAACGTTCGAATCCTTCGAGGGATTTCTCGCATCGTAATGGATGGATCGTGATCTGGGGAAATATTGACTTCTGAGCTGAAGGCGTGCGGTGCTAGAAGAAAATCTTCGGCAGTATTCGTTGGTGTTGCGAGATTTCGGCATGGAGAACTAGAGGAGATTGTTTGATCAAATGCAGAGGTGGAGACTTTGTTGGGTGATGGCAATGGGAGATGACTTGCATTGATGCGCCTTGATCTTGATCGTGGAGCTCTGGTCACCAACCGAGGTGATGGAAGCTTCAACTTCTGAAGTATAGCGATTGTACGCTGTAACTGAAATGGAATCCTCCCTGAAACACGGGAAGATCAAAAACTAAATCAGTCACTTTCTAGGTAGGAATCGGAAAAAGAGGAGGGTATATTTCAGGTGATATGAAGTGGTGGTCGTAAGCAGTAGAGGAGAAAGAGCGAATAGTATCGTTTCCTAGCCACTTGTAGGAGCAAGTGATTGGAAGATGATGGTCAATTTCCAATGCATAAATTTTGGCTCTAGAAGCACAATGGCGTCGCTAGACCAAGTGGATATCGATGTGATGTGAAAAGGTTACCTACGATGACTTCTTCCGGGCCACTTAGAGGAGTCATGTTGGAAAGGCACGATGCTGAATATTCCGGGCGTACGAAGATGTTGTTGTACTGTCGATGGGCGAGTGGACGCATCTTTTCGCCCGGTCGTCGCCTATGAGACTGAAAGAATTGTTGTTGGCGATGCATCTATGCTCTATGCATAGACATGCATCCTATTCCAATGAGTGATCAAATAGTAGATGAGACTGACGATTGCTTGTGTGACTGACTCCCAATTCCACTCTATCAACATCTTGCATTTTGAGGCGGCGCAGTTTCTTTTTACCCACCCATCTCAGCTGCATACAGACAGCTGCCTACCAACCAGACATCCTTTACCTTATGACTGACCTTTCCTCTCTCCTCTTTCTACTTTCAACATCAATATCAACTATCAGCAACTTCATTAAATGTCCTCAGGCTCTTATTAAAGAGTCATAACCATGAGACAACGTAGCTTGTTTCTGTTCCCACCATCCTCATAAGGGCATTGCTACCCAATCTCGCCGACAATAGCCTGAAGAAAAAAAAAAGTTGACGGACAACGCAACGGGGGCCATATTCTTTTCCCGCTCCACGACAACAGAGTTACATCTTCTTCTCTCATCTACCAGAGTATTATCGTCCTCTCAACCTCTTAACAAAAAATCAGGAGGACATCGGAACCCGAGGATTCATCATCATTGTTGTGTTGCTTTTTCTCGTGGTCGTCGTGTCCCCAGCAACATAGCTCGCATACCCATACCAATACCCATTCCCATATCGATAACGGAGTTTCGCCTAACAAAACGTCTGAGCTCCCCAAAAAGTTAATTTTCATCCCACTTCGTCGACACTTTCACCCCTCAACAACAACCTCTCATCGCGATCTGGTATCGCGCATCATTCTCGACTTCGGATTCAATATCGCATCGAGTCAGTCATGGGATCGTCTGATGGTAGTAAAGGAAAACCAGCTTACCTGTACGAGCTGGACGACGCAGAAAGACCAATTCCTGGGACCAAGAAATCCGCGAAACAAAAGCCGGCAGTATCACATCGTCGCTCGGACGACAAAGAAAGAAGGAAATCAAGGAGTGAGCCGGGGCAAAAGGCTTACGAGGCAATGATGGCGGGCGCAAAATCGGGCGATGTAGCTAAAGAGAAGGATGCCAAATTGGAGCGTCGCAAGAGTTCAGCCAGCTCGAAGTCGCCGAGGAAAGAACAAACTCGTCCTCCGTCGGCGCATGGGAATAAAGGGTTTCATAAGATCAATACGGCGTTGCAGACGGATCACCCGTCACATTTTGGTATTTCAACATCTGCTTCGAGAGCGCCGCCTCTCGTGTCGCAACCTATCCTGATTCGTCCTCGAGCTGTTACGGCTCAGACTTATCCTGCAAGACCGTTGAGTTACCATGCAGCATATACAGGTGCTGGCTATGGAACTGGCCCTCCTTTATCGGCCTCTGCCTATTACCAACCGCCATTAATGCCTACGCCCTCCTACCCTCCTCCCTCGCCGTTATCTTCCTACGTACGAAATGCGTCTACGCCAGAGCCTTCATACTTCCCACCTCCACTTCAAATACGACCTTTATCAACTAGATTCGATCCAATCCAACGAACATCATCAGCGTATGGTACCCGCGACCCTCCCATCCACCATGTAATTGAAGATGCGTATGAGTCAGGCTATAACTCGGCATCAGAAGGACCAAGAAGGCGGGCAAGCATACGTGAGCCTACTAGAACACCACTTCGCAGTAAAGCCGAAGCGGACTACGATGCGATGCCACCGCCACCAACGGTTCGACCGGGTATACTACGGAATAGAACAACCGAGTATCACTCGAATACATCTGTCACCGACCCACCACATCGCGAAAGCCGATCAACATATCGAGACGAGCCTCCACCTCGTCGTCAAAGCCGATCTACTCATCGAAACTCTGTCTCCTATGATCTCCCTGTTGAACAAGTCCGCGTTGAAACCGGACATACTGCAAATACTAGTCATCGACGGCAAAGTTATTACGGACAATCAGCAAGCTCCGGCAATAGCATGACTTGGGAAGAACAAGCTCGCAACGCTCAATCATACCAAGAAGATGTCAGCGGTCCTACAGACCTTTTAACAGCCGAAAAATTACGCCATCACACACGCCACGCCGGCTCGTCCCGATCCACCAAATCATCCGGCTCCCGCGATGATTCTGACAATCGCAGGTCTGCCACCACCCGAACAACTCATACTGGCTCTGGACCCGACGACGAGAACGTCACCATCAAAGTTACCGGTGGACAAGCTCGCGTCTTAGTCAACGGCGCACAGATAGACTGCGCCGAAGGTGGCGAAATCGAGATCAAGCGGCAACAAAAGACCATCCGGAATGGCAGCGAGCCTTCTATCTCCGAATATGGAGGCATGACTGAGAGGCGGTCATCGAGAGCAGATCGACCGCCTGGGAGAAGTAGAAGAAGTTCACAGAGTGGATATTCTTATACCCGAACTTCGCCTCAATACGGGGCACCTGCTGGATTCTTCTAGTCCGCAATCCATCTACCACCATTTACGACAGTCTCCTTTACACTTTCGGACTTTCAGCGAGCGAGCGACTTATTTTCATTTGATTTAGCGGTTTGAGCCATGAATGGAATATGAATGGGCGGGTTTCCTTCTTCATTTCTAAAATCTCAGAAGAGATACAAGATTGTGCAATACATTTGCTTGGGCGGATTTACCTTCGATGTTCTTCTTTTCTCTTTACCTTTTTGAGACAGACAAAAGTTCAGTCGGAAAAGAAAGAAAAGAAAGGAAAAGCTTGGTTGATACCCCCCTGCGTTCGAAAAGCACTTTATTTGATTCTTTTCCCCCTTGCCATCTGGGTGAGGGGCGTTTGATTCTTCGATACATATTCTTCGCGATATCTATGTTTCGATATGACTTGTATGACCTGTATGATTTACGATTACCGACTTATTATTTATTCTTCTCGATACCACCTCCCCTTACAAGGGATATTTTCCTTTCTTTTGTTCTATTTATTCATATTCAATTTTGAGAATGGTTCGTTCGGCCTGGGCAAATTGCACTTCGACGGATGGGGGATTGGAAGGCTAGGATTTAGGAATGAAAGAACACACGCGCATCAAGCCAGCAATGGCATGTATTAAACTGTGCGAATACGAATCCCATTTTTTGCTTCGCCTTCGCATGGTTTTTGGGCGCTCGCTTGGTTTTGCACGCGCGGAATATCGCATCTGGGTGGGCTTCTGAAAGGAGGAGGATTTGTCGAGAATGGACGCCGGAAATGCGTGGCAGGAGGACTGGGCGTGTGCATACATACATGCATGCAAACTTACGTAGATAGGAGATAATATATTTTATAATACCCCATTTCGAGCTTCAGAATGTGATGAGGCAGCCTACTGGTGATTGTCGTGATGACTCTTATTATTCCAAGAAATTAGGCAGCGGGTTCCTTGGGTTTTGCTCGTAAAGAGGATCTTTTCTCCCCGAATTCCCCGCTGTTAATGCCTGCACGTGACTTGCTTCACAAGCCAGATGGATGGACTGGGACTCCAATCGGGACATTGGTCAGGTCAATATGAGTCAAGACCTGTTGTCACAGGTGAAAGATAAGGTGATTTGATTTCATGTGCCTTCATTCCATATCTATACGTACAATATGATCTTGTATACCCAACTCCAACATTAGCAGCAATGTTTCGTCTCATCATGCAATCTCATCCATATCCCTCATTCGCTCCAAATGATATCATGTCACAGTACTCTTACCTCCAAACCAAAATTCGTCATTCCTCAGCGATCAATCTGATAAAAATACTAATGCTCACCACGCCTGTAACCCCTCTTCTTCCTCTTCTCTTCCGCATAATCCCCAGCCACACTAGAACTACTCAACCCTGGAATCGGATGATGATAACTCTTCGTGCCCGTCCCACTCTCCCCACTAATCGCACTAACTGCACTCCCTAACTCACTCTGCTCATAATAGCTTCCCGGGACCTCGCTCGCCTGCTCTCGTTCTCTCGCCCGTCTTGCTCTCCTCTCTTCTCTCCTCGCTCTACGTTCCTCATCCCCACCTCCTACACCACTAGAAGAACCATCATCACCAACCTGAAAACTGAAATCTCGGCGTTGGGCTGCGCGGCCTTTGTCTTGTAACTTCTTAGCTTCGGACTTGATGCGCTCTTCTTCTTCGTTTGTTCTCTTGCCGCTTCCTGTAGTGCGGCTCCAGAAACTGTTCTCGGAAGGTGCGCTCGTGCTGACAACCTTTCGGATACCCCCCGTACCACCCGTATAATTGTCCTTGCGTTCTTTCTTGACTTTCGTAGGTGTGTTTGTAGGCGTATGTTCGCGGTGAGAGAGAAGATCAGAGGTAGCTGCACTGCCATCTTGTGTTGAGCCATCAAAAGCGGACGCATCAGACTCTTTATTAATACCTCCTACTCTGGCGGGTTTTTCATGACGGTAAGCACGCACTACGTCCGGGACACCAACATCCATTTCCTCGTCTTCGGGGCGCTCTTTCGCAAAGCGGGATTTCTTCTTGTGCTTCGGTGGTTTGAGCTCTGACATCTCAGACGATATTTCAGTGCCTACGATAGAGCCATTGAGTGTTGATTGCTCATCTTCAAAGTCTTTGTATCTCGAATCAAGATCTGCGCTTCTCTTGTTCTTGTTCTTATTCTTTTTGTTTTTGCCCCACCTACTCCTCCCATTCTTCTCCCCATGCACGACGCTCCCACCCCCAAGATCCGTCGTCCGAGTAGCGCCGCTCAACGTCGTCCCATTCGGACCTTTCCTCCTCAATACCGTAGATTTATAATCATCCCAATCTGTCTCTCTGAAGTAAAACCCGCCATTCTTGGCCCAGAAAAAGAACCAGATTCCAGTTATGACGATGCCAACGCCAATGAGAGCAAAGAGCGCGAAGATTGCTTTGTTATTTATGTTCGTGGGCGGGATGACGCCGGCACCGGGGTTTGCTAGGGTGCCGCGGGGGAGGAGGTTTTTTGTGCGTGCGGCGAGGAGGAGGGCTTTTGGGGAGAGGGAGGTTATGGTTGGTGAGGGTTGGGGTGTGCGGCGGAGGAGGTTCGTGAATGAGGAGAGGAGAGAGGTTTCGGGGACTGGTGCCATGGCCGTAGATGTCGTTATCGTGAGGAATGCAGATGGTTTTGCAAGCGAAGATTGATTTTGCTGAAGAATGCGTTCCCGCAGATTCAGGAAAGCTTCTGTGCTGGACTTCAGCCTTACGCGGCTGCTTGTCGTTCAATTCTGTACACGCAGTCGTAGATTTGTTCTCGTGGATTCGTGATGATTTTGGTGATGAATGAATTGAAAAATGGAAGAGAAGAACCGGTTCTAAGTTCTCTTGGGGCTGCAAATTTGGGTGGCCGGAAATGACGAGGAAGTGGGAATGGCGAGGCTGGTGTTTACACGCTAGAGTTGGCCAGGCGACGGATCATTTCAGGGGTCAACGATCGGCTCATACGAGCGTCACAAGCATTTGTTTATCCAGTGCAGCTGTGGGGAACTTTAAGACTTGTATATGTAAATAAGACATTATGCACATGATAAATATCAGAATTGTGAACACAAATGCCAACGTTAAACTAAATTCCTGCTCTCGAAAAGACCGGGGCGCCAATCAATCCTCCCTATGCGAAAACCAGGAACAAATCTGTAAACTTCCTTGTTAGCCTTCGGTAGTGATTTGAGGCTAGTGATATTTACAATACAAATGACGAAGTTTGTTGCTTTTTGGTTCTTTACTCTCTCAGGCGGTGGCCCTTGTTGGGAGCGGAGGGGGTAAGAAGGAAGCAGGCGCTTCCTGCATCACGCCGAAATAATCGCTCTTCTCAGGAGACCGACGCGGTGGCAGCGATGGCGGTTTGATCGATTTGTTTTCTGCCTTTTGTATCGCTGACTTTGTTTGTTGGTCCTTCTCGTCCTTTTCTGCGTTGATCACCTCGAAATAATTGCTCTTCTCGACGGACGGACGTGGTGGAAGTGGCGGTGATTTGGTGAACTCGGTGTCCTCCTTCTTCTCCCTCTTGATCTCAGGCTCTTCGTTCTTTTTGTCCTTTTCTCCGTCGTCGTGCTTGCCATCCCGCTCGTCCTCCAGTTCTTTCTGATCCCTCGCCAGTTCCAAGATAGTATGCGCAAACTGCTCGGATGAAATCCTACATCTTTCAGACCAGTGAAGAACTGGGAATGGCTTTTCTAGGTATTTATACAATAAAGTCCACTCTGTCCAATCAACGACATGTGACTTCATAGCGTACTTAACAAGACAGTAGTCGACTTTGGCATGCTTCCTATCAACCCCATCCACGATATGAGTTGCGAGATGGATCAATTTCGCCTTCCACGCCAGTTCTAGGTTGTCACTGAAGCTAGAGTGGAAGTGAGCTTTGCAGAACGTGCACGAGATATGTTGAGGGTATTGGGTCTTCCCATCATTGTCGACAGCGAGATGAGATTGATTGTGGGCCATCCAGTCCTTGTACTCATGAGCAGGATAATGTTTGTCGCAGCCCAAAAATCGAAAGCAACACAATAGGTCGAGAGTGCCACTGTCGTGCTCTTTTGGTTGATGTCTTATAATGGCAGGCTCAGTTTTCGACCTTTGTAATGGCTTCATTCCTGGCGGAGCAAGTCCAGGAGATGGCATTCTCGACGTAGAGGTCATCTCTGGAGACTCCACGGCACTTTCATGATCTGCGGTGCGTTTTCCATGTCCAAGCAGGCCCAAAATTCCATGATGTTGCTTCACCTCATGTCCATCGCTGTGTTTCTCAATCTCACCAGTGCTATGGGTGCGTTCCTTCTCTGCATGAGCGGGAACACTGTGGGCATCGCTAGTGCTGTGATCCTTAACACTCCATGATGCCAGTTTCTTTAAAACATACTGCGAGCACGCTCCACAAGGTAGGTGATCGATGAAGTGAGAGACTTGGTCCTTTGAGAAGTAGTAAATTTTCTCCGTCAGTGGCACCTGCTTGATCTTCTTCGAAAAATCATTTAATACGGCAGACGGTGGCTTGCCCTCTGCTTGGTCCTTTATCTCAACATGTTCGAAAAGGGTTGTCAGGCTTTCGAATGCGCTCGACATCTTCTTCTTGGGCTTGGGCCTGACCATTGCAGACTGTGGCACGCTCCCTTCGGTGTGAGCTCTGTGGCGCATAGCATTGGAGAGTTTGCCGAGTATTGACTCTTTCTCCTCGGGCTTGACCTCGAAATCAGAGAGGTCCCTGCTGACGCATGTACGCTTGTGGCCTGGCATTATATCTTCTGAGTCGTCATCTTCGTCAAAAGCTGGTCCATTTAAGTCGCCAAAACCACCAGAAGGTGCCGGCAGATAGCCTGACGATTGATAAACTGGAGATCCATAGCCTGCTAGTTGGGGTTGAATATTTTGTGGTTGACTAGCTCCAAATTGATAATTTGATTGCTGAGAGTCTGAAAATTGATGGGCTGCAGATTGGATGGATGCTTTTTGATTGGCTGTCAATGGATAATCTGGTTGGAAGCTTACTTGTGCATAGTTTGTCGATTGAAAAAAATTTGGTTGAGAGCCAAATGGTTGAACGGAGCTTGATGGGAATTTCCCCCAATCCGTTTCCATTCTGAGCCCAGCCTTGAAATGCTCTTTCATGTGTCGAAATCTTGCCAACCATGTAACTGAGACTTGTCCACAAAAGCCGCAATATCTAGGCCATTCTTTTCCCCCTGATCTTGTACATGTCCAATCCTTCGTGCGAAGCGCTTCAAGCGGGTTGTTCATCTCTTCATGAATCTTGAGATGCAGGGTAAATTTATCCTTTCGAGTGAAGACTCTGCCACCGTTTTTGCCACCGTCTTTAGCATTAGGGCATTGCAGGACGTGGGCCTCAACCAGATCCTGGTTTTCGAAGACGTTTGGGCAGAAATTGCATTTAAACCAGTCTTCCGGAGTTTGTGTGAAGATAGGACAGAACAGACACATATAGTTTCCTTGTGGCCAATGTGACAACGTTTGTTCGTGTCTTTTCCAGTCTCCCGAATTTTTAAAAGTTCTCGGGCATTTTTTCCAGTCCCATGTACACTGATAGAATCCGTCTTCACGTTCTTTGCGCTTCTTGTTTCTCTTGAAAATTGATGCTTTTGACGCGCCTGGCTCATCTTCGTCTCCGGGTGTGTCATCTTCAGATTCCGCACTCGATACTAATCCGTTCTTTATCTCCGCCGTAAGGAAGTCCGGGGGGAGCGTCAAACTGGTGACGCTGACAGGAGGAGGAGTCTCAGAAAGTCTTCTTCGTGCCAACCTCATGTGCTCGTCATTCACCAGATCCGCCCATTGATTGTAGAGACCAGTTGATTTCTCTTTAAACTCTTTTGAGATAGCTGGGTCACTCTGTAAGGCCTTGTCGGTTTCGCTGAGAAGATTGAAAAGTTTCCGAAGATTTTCGTCCGGGCGAAGTTTGGAAGCATTGTTCACTTGCCTGGCCATATGTCTTGATGAGGAACCAGCATCAGGCGATGCTCGTCTCTGATTGCAGTGGAGGCACGGGGACTGTGAAAAGCCGGTTCCTTGAGGATTCACATTCTGAAAATTGTACACAGGCGGCGGACCTTGCGTGGCTCCTCCGTCTTGCGCACTGGGAGGTCTCCCAGGGGTTCTAGCAGGGGTCAGAGGTGGTGCGCCATGAGACAGGATAGCTGATTCTTGAACGCTGGCTGGAAGCGCAGAGACCCCGGGCGGGCAGGAAGATATGGGGTTGGTAACGTGATGGGCAGATGATCCGGCCTGAGCTGAATACTCCTGGTGATGCTGAAGCGAATAATTTGCGGCATAGGCCCCGTTCATACCGTTGCCTATCCCTTCGAGTCAGCGTTTTGAAAGCAAGAGATTATGGTCGGGGAGATGATGTTACCGTTGACCAAGTCGGTGCTCAGGCCATTGCTAAATTCATTGTTGATAGAACCAGGACTAGCGCCATTTATTCCATGATCATACATCATAGAATAGTCGTATATATTTTCCTCCACCCAGCGCTGCTCAATAGCAGGCAAATTGATGTCAGCATTCTCGATTCCATCTGCGGGCGCGGCGTAGCCTTCATGCCCGTCCCCCAGCGCGTTGTAGGCCATCGATATCACGTCAAACGCAGTCTCAATTGAGCTTTTGACAATCGAGCGATTGATTGATGAGACATGAAAAGGAAGAAAGATTCAAACATAACGGCGACGTTGTAATTAAGGAAGGATTTGGAATTGCCGATGCAGGATTGGGGGCTGTTGGATATTTCTACTCGGTAACCAATTGCAGCCTCCCCGGTCAGCCCATCAGCCCAATGAAGAATGAATTATACGACAAGCGCTTAAAACCAACAACGCTACGAAAAGATCACCATCACGTGCTTTCTGATATGTTGCATTCAAGCGGTCTCGACTCATGAAATAGAATGCGTTGAATGGTGGTGATAGTAGCTTGAGATTGTTGTCAAGGGGCTGAGGGGCCCGTTTGAAACCACATCTGCTGTTTTTCATACATGAATAGAGTCGTGAACTGCCTCCTTCAGCTACAGCAGGGCTGACATGCGACCTCGCCTCCCTTTCACACCAAGGGGCAGACGATCTTGAAACTCCAACAGACGGGGACATAAAGGTTGTGTCTTCCTTGTCACCAACAATACTACCCAAAAGACTGGTGTGGATGAATTCAAGCTTTGCATATAATGCATTAAGGGGAAATTAAAGAGCTCGCGTCCATTGTTCGCGACCATTTCAGGGGGAAAAGCCAACTGCATATGCAGTTTTCCAACACGCATTTCCAACAATTCCTATGCGGTCGCGTCGAGTTGCTCTTCCTCGCACGATTACCTAGCATGGATCAACATGGGATCGTCGCCGCGAACCAAAAAGAACAAAGACGATGTCCCGGCGTCCGTAGTCATTCTATATTTGGAACAGGGCTTAGCCTTCACCTGAGTTATCGCGAATGAGCCTCCAATTGAGGTGGAAGGTGGCGGAGTACCTTGACCCCAGCACCCCGATGCTTTCGGAAGTCCTAGATGAGTTTAATCAATACTCTAATCTACTTTGGACGCAGTGTTCTTCCCTATAGGGATTTATATTTCCGATGAAAAGATTGCATCATGCACGCTGCAGCCTACCGATTCTAGTTGCGCCGCCAACGATATTTCCCGCGTCAATACAGCGCCATGCAAGGCCGTTCTCTGGTTCGAGCTCCTAGACTTCAGGCGCTCGAGAAAGAAAAAAAGAGCCGGTTGGAGAAAGTTAAGACTCTATTAGACCTAAACTATGCCTCCTTTCCCTGCAAGCCACATCTCATTTCATCGAGGTCCCCCCCCCCCTTTTTTTTTATTATTTTTTTTTAACCACGT
>Ga0182030_10020484_pt1 | contig 12475 bp, 6 predicted proteins | sample 812S3MmetaG_FD_121299 | JGI IMG/M metagenome (GOLD analysis project Ga0182030, IMG submission 121299) | Permafrost microbial communities from Stordalen Mire, Sweden - 812S3M metaG (Illumina Assembly) | ecosystem: Environmental > Terrestrial > Soil > Wetlands > Permafrost | place: Sweden... | reverse complement strand
TGATTTTTCCGTCCGCATCAAGTTCAACCAAAAATGCGCCGTAGCCCGCCGAGACAATCAAATTTCCATTCGGCAGACGCAGCGCTTTCCATGCGTGATAAAATCCTTCGACTGGAAATTCGCGGACATATTTTCCGTCGCGGGAACCTTCGCGGATGCGGTCGTTGCAAGACATGAGATATGTCCCCTGCTCTGTCTGCCGGATGAGCCGGAGATAGTCGCCGGGAAAAATCGCGCGGTGAATTTCTTTGTCGCGCGCGTCCAGTTCCAACACGGCCACGCCCTTCATGCCTGCAATATCCACGCCTGCAATGATTGTGCTGCCGTCCGGCTGCCGCCGCACGGCGGTGACGCCCTCGAAAGCTGCAAGCTCCTTCACAATCCAGCCGGTCTCGAGGTCGAACTCCGTGTAGCCGTGATGATGGCCGATGAGAATCTTGTTCCCGCCGGCAAGCTGCATATCACGCGCCAGCGGCCGGCCAATCGGCACAATCCAATTTTCGGACGGCGCACGTTCGTTGACATGAAGGAAATTTTCCAAACCTTCGTCAATGGTGATGAATTCGTGCTGGATCATTTTACAATTGAAAAAGTTTGCTCGATTGGCGCAGCGGACTGATACAGCGGCTCAATCGTGCGGCCCCATTGGTAGGCTACAACCGTAACCTGGATGGGAAACCGCGATTTTGCCGGAATCTCGACAATCTTCAGGGTATTCCCCTCGACTTCCGCCGGGCCGGCGACGACATAATAAGCCACGGGCAGCCTGGAATCCGAGGTCGCTCGCAGTTGAACCGACTTCACGCTCTCAGGCTGGTTCTCAATTTTTGGAAACGTCACGACTTGCGGTTTTCCATCCGTCAGCCGCGTTGGAAATTGCACGGTCATCGGCTGGACGGCACGCCGGTAATGCTTGTCGCCCGGATGCTCGACCATGATCGAAGCACCGCCCTGCTCGTCAACACCCTGGCCATCAAACTGGATGCGAAACGTGTCCGGTCCGGTTTGCACGACCGGCCCGCTGATTTTGCGGAAACTAAAAGCTCCCGACGCCGCATGGCCGAGCTTCGTGCCCGCGCCGATCAGCCCGGCGGGAACTTCAGAAAGAAATCCGCCTTGAACCTTGAACGTCAGGCCGTCAGCTTCCGGTTCAAATTTAAGCCGCGCGCCAACCAGTCCAAGCTGGACCGGCACAGGCTTGCCATCCTGCACAAACGTCACCATTTGTTTCTCGCGCGGCTGGCGATCGCCATCGAACGCCACGGCGGCGAGCGCAGTCTCCTTGTCAAAAAACCAATACGCCTTTTTTGGATCACCTTTGTATTTCAGGTAAGGTGCCGGAGCAAAGCGGTCGGGTTCGATCAAACCCGAATCCGTGAGCCAGCCTGACTCCGGCGCAATGGACTTCAGTTTCACCGGCCCGTTCGTCGGCATCTCCTTCGGCAGGCGATACTCGCAGGCCTTGCGGATGTAAAGTGCGACAAAGCGCGCCTGGGTTTCATCCCAGTCCGTATGCGTTCCGCCGGGATAAACGACAACGCCAATAAGGTTGTCTGGATTGGCGGCGCGCAACGCGAGTGACGTGTCGCGCACGACCGGCCAGAAGAAATCGCGGTCACCGGGCCGGCCGTCGTTGTATTGCGGAAGCTCCGTCGTCTGGCCGACGACGTAGCACAGCGGAATGCCGGTGAACCCAAGCGAGTCCGGCATTGGATACGTCCGAATCGGAATTGCGGCGATCGTCCGCTCCGGCATCGCATTGGCAAAAATCCATGTGCGACCGTGGAATGAATGGCCCATCCAGATGATCGGGGCGAAGGCGAGTTCGGCGTAACCCGATTTCTCCGCCAGATCGTTGAACAGGCGTTTCGTCGCTTCCACCGAATCGGGTTTCATTTCCCAAGTGATGCTCGGGTCGTTGCCGGCGACATAAACAATCGCCAACCCCTCGTCCGCCGCCGTGCGGCGGATGATCGGGTCTTCGAGCCAGTTTCGTTCCAGCAGATTTTGCATGGACCAAATGATCCCGCGAACGCAGGTGTATTTTTCAGGAATCCACATGAACGCCGTGCCGCGCGCCCCGAATTTAACGGCGTATTGGTAAACGGCGGCGTGGCCTGGCATCACGGCAAAGACGCACAGCAGCGACAAGCAAATCATCCGGCAGATTGGCAGCCTATTTTTCAAGCAGGAGTAAATGGTTCATTTGGCGATGAAAAAACTTTGCTCCACCGGCTCGGCTGTTTTCAATTCGGGTTCGCTGGAACGCCCATATTGCCACGCGACGACGGTTACCTTGACGGGAAATTTCGCGCGCGGCGGAATCTCCGTAAATTTCAAAACGTCGCCGTCAATTTCTGCCGGGCCTTCCCGGACAAAATAACTAACTGGCACATTCGCGTCGGAAGTTGCGTTGAGTTTCAGAGATTTCGTCCCTTCCTTTTGGTTGGGAATTTCAGGAAAGGTGATGTGCTGTTCCGCGCCCTGCGTGTTGCGCGCCGGGATGAACATATGCGCCTGTTGCACGGCGGGTTTGTATTCCGCATCGCCCGGATGCGTTGCCGCAAAAACCAGTTCGTAATTCCGGGCGTTGGTGTTCAACAAAGTTTCTTTCTGAAAACGAACCGCAAAAGTGTCTGGTGAAATTTTTTCAACCGGGCCGCAAACCGGATCAATGGAAATGGCGTTGCTGTTTGCCGCGTGGCCGATTGGCGAGCCGACGGGCAAACCGGCCCACCCGGTCGGTCGCGGACTGCCGCCGGGAACCGTGTCGTAAAACGCGCCCGATAATTTGAACGTCACGCCGTCCGCTTCCGGTTCAAATTTCAGGTCCACCTGCAAATGTTCGTTGCGTTGCGGAACCATTTGTCCGTCCTGCACATAGCCGACCAGTTGCGGCTTCAACCCGCGACAAGCCGCCTCATATTTTTCCGTGGCTTTGGCGAGTTCTCCGTCGAAAAACCAAAACGCCTGTTTTGGATCGCCCTTGTATTTGCCGACGGGCGCCGCCGGCGCAGTTGGTTTTTGGTTCAACCGCCATTTGTCCGCGAGCCAGCCGGTTTTTGTCGGGTCAATCGGAATTAATTTTGGCGCGGAATTGCCGTCCCAATTTTTCGGCACGCGATACTGCACGGCTTTTTTGATGTAAAGCGCGAGGTATTCATCTTTCCTGTCGGTATCCACAAAATGTCCCTGCGCCGGATTTGCCAGCATGGACAACGGCATGAGCGGATGCTGCTGCCGTTCTTTCAATCCTTCGGTTGACCATGTATTTGCTGATTCATATTCGCCCATGCTTTCGAGGCACGGCACAAAATCAATGTTGCGATCACCCCAGATGTCCGGCGCGAAATTTTTGTCACGAAAGTAAGGCCACTGGCCGCTCACCGAAAGCGCACAAAGCGTGCGCCCGGGATTCCACGCGGCGAAATAATACGGCCAGCTCGCGGCGGCGGAATGACCCAAGGGAACAACGGGCGCAAATGATAATTCCGAATAACCGGATTCGTCCGCCAGATTATCCATCATGGCGTTGAAAGTGTCGCCCGCGCCTTCATTAAATCGAAACAAATGGTCAAAAAACGGCGCGACCCATACCTCGGCAAAATTCATTTTTGCGAGAGCGGCGCGGAACTTGGGATTTTCGAGGATGGAAATCTCCTCCATGTTGTGCTGCGCCACGACCACGCCGCGAATTTTTTTGCAGTTGGGCGGAACCCATAAAAACGCGCGCGCCGGACCATTTTCGGGATGCTCACTTTTGACTTCAACCGACCATTGCCAGACGGCGGAACCGGCGTGAGCAACGCTCGCACCCAATAGAACCAGGCCAATTAATAATTTGAAGTGTGGTTTTATCACTTTTTATTTCTATTTTGGCTGCGCGGGTGTGATCCAAACAGCGTGGCCGCCTGCCGCTTGCAACGGCACATCAAGTGTCGTCAATGAATTTACCGCACGGGTGACAACGGCCACATGTGTCCAGGTCGGAACAGAATTGTCGTCCGAATAAATGTGGGCGGTGTAATTTTTTCCCGCCGTAAGAAAGTTTAGTGGCAATTTTAACTGTCGCGGCTCGCTGTCGTTGATGGTGCCGATGAACCAGTCGTTGCCGCTGCGCCGCGCAATCGTCGCGAACTTTCCAATTTCGCCGGTGATGACTTTCGTGTCGTCCCAGACCGTCGGCACTTGGCGGAAGAATTTAATTTCCGGTTCGCCGTGATACATGGACGGACGGTCATACCAAAAAATGGTTTGCAGCGGGCTGTAAGAAACGACGGCCATCGCCAGTTGATGCGCGTAAGTGGTCTGACACCGGTCGTCAAAATAACAAATCGTGTAATCGGCTGAACCGGCGATGTAGCGCGTGAATGGAATCGTGCAATTGTGTTCGGGCGTCGGAAAATGTTCGTTGCCGCGAATGCCCTCGACCGTCAGCAGATTGGGATATGTCCGCGCATAACCGGTCGGGCGATAACCATCATGGATATTCAGCACGAGATGATGTTCCGCCGCTTTTTGAATTGTTTCAGTGATCCACGCCGTTTCCGTTTGCGGGCCGACGTCAACGAACCCAATTTTCACTCCCTTGACGCCCCATTTTTCGTAAAGCGGAAAAAGAATGTCGCGCTGGCTTTTTATTTGACGCCGGTCAACGTAAAGAATCACGCCGACATTTTTCTCGCGGCCATAGCTGATGATTTTTGGAATATCCAGGTTTCGCACGCGCACGGTCGTCGCGTCGCCGGTTTGCGGGTCTTCGCTGCCATACCACCGGTCATCCAGCAGGACATATTGCAAGCCCGCCGTCGCCGCAAAATCAATGATGGCCTCGGAATTCGTTGTGGTGAGCGTCGTGTCGCGCATGGCCTTGCCGGGTTTGATCCAGGAAACATCTTTCAAAGCCAGCGGCGGATTCAGATTGAGCATCAAATAATTCCGTTCCAGCAAATCGCCCGGTTTTTCGCCGACGACAAACATCCGCCACGGCGTTGAATCTCCGGCCGCAAGATTTGCAGTTGAATCTTGGCGTTGCCTGAAGGAGTCGGTGTCGGTATTAGACGTCGTTCCACCGAGCGCGCTGACCAATGACCCCGGCGCGCCCGGCAGCGGCGACAGTAACATACGCGGATAATCCTCATTGTCCGCTTCGCAAAGACAAGCGAACAAGCCGCTGGCATATTCAAGCGTCAACGGGCGCTCGCACCACGGCTTGATGTCGGCGACATTGACGCGCTGATATTCACCTTCCGTGCCGTGCTCTTCGTAGCCAAAAGTGTTTTCTGGAAAATGAAATTCGCTTTGCTCGCCGGTTAAATGAAATTCTTTCGTGCCTTGCTTCGGAAATGAATAACGAAACGCCGCGCCTTCGTTATACGCCCGGAATGTGATCCGCATCAGTTCGCCGGAAGACTTTTTCAAGTCCACGTCCAACTCGCGGTAACTATCAGGAACGATTTTGCGTTCGCCATAAACCTGCGTCCATTCGCCTTGATGTTCGCTGTGGGAAATTTTTTGGATCTCAAATCCATTTGTAAAATCCGGCAGCAAGCCGAGCCGTGATTCCAACGCAATCGGTTTGCCCAGATAATCAATCGTGTAAGCCGGAACGCCTCCGGCTTGCAGGAAAAAATTCACCATGACTTTTCCGTCGGGAGATTCGATGTGATTTTCAGTCGGAGAATCTTTTTGGGGAACAGAATTCATCACCGTTACGTTGTCAAACATCACCGTCGTCGTGATTCCCGCGAGACGCGAGCAAACAGGCAGGCCGGCAAAAAGCTTTTCCTTCAAAGCAACCGTCGCCGCGCCGATTTGCGTCCATGTTTTACCGTCGGAAGAAATTGAGCCGGTGAAATTGTCACCGATACGCTCTAGTTTCAGCCAGCAATTTCCCGTCAGACGGCCGAACGTCACCATCGGCTCGGAAAAATTTTCGCTGGCGGCGCGAACGGCGGACGCCGCGCCGACAGATTCGCGGACGGTAAATTGCGCCTGCCATCCCGGCGCTTCCACATCGCGTCCGGCCTCCGGGGAAATCAGCAACGAAACATTGGCGGCATCAGCGACGGGCGTTTCGCGCATCATCAAACCAAATTTGGAAAACTGCGAACTGGTTTGCGGAACAAATCGCGCGATGATTGTGCCATCGCCAATCATCGGCGCGAAGGCAAATTGAAATTGATCGTTCGTGCCGCCGATATTTTTTCCAGCACCCACAAGCGAAAATTGATTGCCGTCAAAACTGGCGTCGCCCGCGACAGAAACCGCGCCAACGTCCTGATGCGCCCACGATTTCGGTAAGCCGGCGCAAATGGAAACTGGAAATGAATCAGGACTTTCACCGGTGGAATTTGCGGCGGAAATAACGTAGCCATAAATCTCGCCGGATTTGACTTTGGTGTCTGTGAAAGTTGTCGCCGCAAGATTACGCGCCACGATTTTGTAATCGTCGTTCTTCGTAGCGCGTTTGATCGTGTAATTTTTCGCGCCAATTGATGCCACCCAAGTGAGTTTGATTTCCTTCGGCGAACCTTGCGCGATGACTCCGCCGGGCAACGCAGGTGCGTTTTGAAATTGGGTTTCGCCATTTGAAGCCGGTCGCGTGAATAACAGCGTGCCGAATCCGACGTGATCCGCGCTCGAGCCGCCGGAACCTTCGGGACGAATACTTTCGGCGGCGCGATGCGTGAATGGCGCGGGAATTCCCATTCGGTTCGCGTAGTGATTGTAAATTTCCTCGAACACCGCGCGAAAACGGCCACGACCATCCGTCGCAATAATTGTGTGATGATATTTTCCGGTTCGATCCAAAGTTTCCGCGAAAGGAACGTCTTCGCCGAGATTGTATTTGGCGGTATATTCAAAACCTTTCAGCAAAAGATTGTCGTCGTAGCCATAAAGGTTGAGTCCCTGATGCCATGCGATCTCGCAACAATCGCCGAGGTGCGCGAGGCCGAGCTGCGTGTGCTGCTGGTCGCGCCCGCTTTCCTGGCATTGGCCGGTTTCGTTGATGATATAATGCGTCAGGCGACCATCGCCCGCGCCGTTCACATAATAATCCAGCGCGCGTTCGAACATCGCACGGTCATCACAAAAAACGGCGATGGCCATCATGGTTTTAATCGCCGCCGTGTCCCAATTGCCGTTGGCGAACGGCGCAAAATCCTTGATGACCGGATAAATGACTTCTCGAAAATGTTTTTCCGTCTGCTGGATTTCCGCTTGCGACCAGCCGGCGTCGGTGTAACGGAGAATTTCCGCCACGTTGATCATTTTGAACGGGCCGAGTCCCGCCATCAAAACCGCGTCGCGACCGGTGATGGATTTCAAAGTTAAAGACCACGCGTTGATGATCTCCTTCGATTTGTTTGCGTAGGCGATGTCGCCGGTGATGCACCACATGATGGCGCATTGGTAGGCGGCATTGGCGTCGGAATCATAAATGTTTTGTCCGACGGTTGGGTTTCTGCCGACCGTCGCGAGCGGACCGCGCATTTTGTAATCCAAGTGCGACTGTGCATTCGCGCGGAAAACTTCATAGCCAGAAAATATCGGTTCTGATTTCGCCGCGACGGCAATTTTCATTCGCTCAATATCTTCGCGGCTTTGCAGCAAGCCGGGGTGAACAAAAGTTTCCGCGCCTGACGCGCTCGAAAAAATTCCGAAGACGCCGAGAATTAGAACGTGCATTCCGACTCGTTTCATGAAAAGTGGAATCATGGATTTTGAGCCGGTGTTTGTTGAGCGTTCGTGGATGGATCATCGTCGGGGGCGCGGAATTCGATTCCTTCGACGTGTTCGCCGACAAAGAACCGCGCCATGTCCGAGGTTTTATACCAAGCTGGCTTCTTCATTTGATCAGAAATCAACGTGCCGTTGATGACGAGATTCTCGAAGACGACGTTTTTTATTTCCCGCGCATCATCGTAGCCAGCGATCACGGAAATTTCGGCGTGCGCACCGTTGTAAGTGATGTTTTTGAAATAGACGTTTTCGATGCCGCGACCAGGCGACGTGTTGTATTTACGATTGTAGAAAACGCGGAGGTTCACCAGTTGTCCCCGGCGGAAATCTTCAACCCGGATGTTTTCAAACCGGACATTGCGAATCAGGTTGCCGTCGCCGGCGTTGAGGCTCATGCAACCTTGGTAATCAATTTGCGGTTCCATCTGATCAAGGATGTCGAGGTTTGAAAATTGAAGGTCTTCGAGTGTGTCGGGATTGGCCGTGTCGCCGTGTGTGCCGACGAGAATTGGATGCGCGACATCGGCCCACAATGTGGAATTGCGAACCATGATGTTTTGAACATTGCCGTAAAAATTTCTGCGATGTCCGTAAATGGCGATGCAATCGTCTGAGTTCCGCATAAATGCACCTTCGATGACAATGTTGGAACTGCAGAAAATATCAATGCCGTCGTAATTACCGCCGCAACTGATGGACTTGATGTTTTCGAGAGTGACGTTCTGCGAATCTCCGGTCAAAACTGTGTTGCCAGCGGGCACGACGATGATTCCGCTGACGACGACATTGGTTGAATTCACAATCGCCACGCCGCCGCGCGACAATCCGCCGCGTGATCTTGCGACGTTGGTTGAATTCGTAGTTCGCACCACGGGCGGCAGTTCAGATTGATAAATCATGCCCCGGCCAAGAATTTGGACATCATTCACATTGTTGCAAATGAATTGGCCGCGAACAACTGCGCCGCCGGCAAGATAAACAGTTTCGCCGGACGGCACGTTGAATCTACCGCGGTCAAGCTGGTGGATGCCCGAACCGAAATAAATAACATTGGTATCCGTGGAAGATGGCCGGTTGGTTTCAATCGAACTGGCGAACAGTTGCAGGTTGTGAAAAATATCGCCGTTGACTTCCACGGACAAATTGCGCGGTTCCGACAGCGAAAAAGCAATCGTATTGCCGTTAATCTTCGGCGTGATGCCAAAAGAGAGCGGACGAACGCGCGCCGATTGGATGTTTCCCCGGTTGAAAGTTATTGATAGATCCACCGTGCCAATGAAATCAAAATATGCCAGGGATGAATTCTGCGGTGTGTGGACGGTAGTCACTTCATCAACCTTCACCAGATAAGTGGCAATGTCCTGCCATTCGCCTGCGGGTGTCCGGACTTTGACGGTAAAATTGGTATTCAGCGCGCAACCTTCCGGCGCAGGATAAGTGATCACTTGATTGTCCGGCAATTCAGCGGCGCAAAGCGCAGTCGAAGCGATGAGTCCAGCGAAAAAAGAAACTGCAAAAAATCTGCTCATGAAAGCGAATGGCAAATGGCGCTTCATGTGATTCACGGAATTTTGACTCCGGCAGCCGACGATAATAACGATGGCGACCTTGATAAAAAAATTGCGGGCTTCATTATTGGATGGTTATTTTTGAATCACTGCTTCGCCAGACTTGATGTTAAGCGTCCAATCGTGCGGTTCGGGCAGCCACAATTTGCCGTCGCCGATTTTCAGCGGCATCCACAAATAGCGCGAATCCCATTGCGCGCCTGGTTTCCAGATGTCGCCCATGAAGATGACCGTGGTTGTTTTCGTGCCGACGACCTTGAGCAGCATCGTGGATTGCGAGCCGTAAGTCTTGGTTTCCGGCGGTGCGATGTCCTTGAATTCCGACCACGGGCCTTCCAAAGATTTCGCCGTCGCGTATACGTTCGGGTTCGCGGCCCAGCCGGTCAGCTTCGAGCCGACAACGTAATAAAGGCCGTTGTAATGCACAATCGCGCCGCCTTCGAGATGTTCTGGAATCATGCACATATCTTTTTCCACCGTCAGATAGTCGTCGGACAATTTCGCGATGTGAAAACCATTTGGCCGGTCTTCAAAAATCAAATACGCCGAGCCGTCGTCGTCAATGAACTGGCCGATGTCGCGGCTTTCGTGGCCGAGCGGACGGAAACTTTTCAGATAAACATAATCACCGTCAATCGTGTCGCACGTCGCCACGCCCACGCGCGCGAAGCTGTAGCCTCCTTGCTTTCCCGGCAATGCGCCGTCGAGATGAAAATACATGATGTATTTTTTTGTCATGGCATTGTAAAAAACCTTGGGTCTTTCCACCACCCAGCCGCGCTGAAAATTTTCCGGGTTGGTAAGTTTGAGAACCTGATTACGAAATGTCCAATGCGCCAAGTCCTTTGATGAGTAACAACTGACGTAGCGATTAGTGCGTGAATTGTCGCGCGAACGGTCTTCGCCAAACCAATAGTAAGTGTCGTCCAGCTTGATGACGCCGCCGCCGTGCGCTTGAATGTGCTGGCCGCGATTGTCCGGCCAGACTGCGCCGGGCTGGATGGTTTGGGCGGTGGTGCAGCCGCCGGCGATGAGCAGGCAAAAGAGCAGAGTTGCGTGAAAGGTGAGTTTCAATTTCATATTGTTAAGGACGGAGGCCATTTTATTTGGTTAAGGAAAATTCCTGTTGCACCGGCGCGGCGGTTTTCAGTTTCGGATCGGCATCGCTGCCAAGCTGCCAGGCGACGACGGTAATTTTTACAGGGAATTTTGCGCGCGGCGGAATTTTGGTGAAGCGCAAAATGTCGCCTTCAATTTCCGCCGGGCCTTCGCGGACGTAATAATAAACTTTGCGGCCTGAATCGGAAACAGTCTTGAGTTGGATGGATTTTGTTCGCGCTTTCTGGTCGGGAATTTGCGGGAACGTGATGTGTTGTTCCGCGCCTTTGGCGTAAGTTGGAGCACGGATCATCGCCTGTTGCACGATGCTTTTGTATTTCGCATCGCCGGGATGGCTGGCCCAAACCCAGATGTCGGAGTTGCGCCGGTCTTCCGTCGAATTCACCCGGTTCATGCTGAATTGAAACGTGTTCGTGCCGGTTTGAATCGCCGGGCCGACAATTTTGTGCAGCACAATCGGTCCGCTGCCGGTGGCGTGTCCGAGCGGCGAGCCAGCCGGGAGATTTGCCCAGCGCACCGCGTGGCCGTCGTGACTCACGACGTCAAGAAACGATGTCTGCAAATGAAATGTGACTCCATCATCCATCGGGATGAATCGCGGCGTAACCGGTTCGCCGCATCCTTTTTCCAACGGCGTCTGGCCGTCGGTGATGCTCAAGAGTTGCGGAAGTTTGCCGGGCTGATCAGCCATGTAATTTTGCGTCGCCAGAGTCATTTCCTTGTCGAAAGCCCAGAATGCCTCTTCCGGATCGCCGGTGTATTTTGCGAAGGGCGCGGGCTTGACGGTGCGCGGCTGGTTCAAGTGCCAGCGTTGGACAAGCCAGCCTTTCGTGGGATCAACCGGCCTCAACACAGGTGGTTGATCCAATGGCATTTTGGCGGGCAGCCGCTGCGCCGCCGCCTTGCGGATGAACATCGCCAGAAACTTGACCAATTGATCGGAATAATTGAAATGACCTTCGCCTGGTTCAGCCAGCATGGCCAGCGGCGTTTGCGGATGTTTGATTCGAAAATCCAGCGCGGGTGCCAGCCGGACATCACCCCATTCATATTCCGCCATGACCATCAGCCCGGGGACACCGTCAATGTTGCGGTTTCCCCAGTCAGGATTCGGCCGGCCGCTGCCGGTCAACTTGGTCAGCGGCGCATCACCGTGGACGGACAGGACCGCGAGAGTGCGGCCCGGATTCCACGCGGCGAAATTCCACGGAAAACTCGCGCAAGCCGAGTGGCCGAGGGGAACAATGGCGCTCCACTCCAATTCAGAATAACCCGACTCCGCCGCGAGCCGTTTCATCAGGTCGTTGAAACGGTCGCCGGCATCCTTGTCGAATTGAAAAACAAAATCAAACGGCGGCGCGATGAAAACTTCGGCGATATTTTCGTCGGCCAGCGTTTTGCGAAAGGCGGGGTGTTCGAGAATTCCCTGTTCGATCATGTTGTTCTGCCCGACCACAACCGCGCGGATTTGCTTACAGTTCGGCGGAATCCAGAGAAATGCGCGGCCATTGCCCATTGGCACGGACCATTGCCATTCAGCACCACAGGCTGGCAAAACGCCCAAGACAGCGATGATGACACCAAGAAAAAAACAGATGCAATGAGAAGAACGGGTTGGCTGTAATTTGCGCATGGAATGAAAAAAAACTACCCTTTGAGGACAAAGGCGGCAAATAAAGCGTTGGTGAACCTGTTAAGCATACTCATTATCCGCCGGGAAAATTTGTGATATAAGATTTTTCGAGCCGTGGGATCTAGCACCTTATCTTCAGTCACTGCCGCTGCCCCGAGGCGGCGGCAACCTTAACTTCCTTGCCCGTGTAACGGACGGTCAGGTCGGGCTTTTCAGCACTGGCGACACCGACGCCATGATCCGGCGAAACCCAAACGATTCGGAAGGTGCGTTCTTTCAACATACCGGAAAATTTTCCAGCGCGCTTTCCAATTGTCAGCGTTTGTTTCGCCTCAACCCACGAAAATGAAATCGTCGCGTATTTTCCTTTTTCGTAATTGTAGTTGTCGCCTTCGTCTTCGTAGAGCGT
>Ga0182030_10020483_pt1 | contig 12475 bp, 8 predicted proteins | sample 812S3MmetaG_FD_121299 | JGI IMG/M metagenome (GOLD analysis project Ga0182030, IMG submission 121299) | Permafrost microbial communities from Stordalen Mire, Sweden - 812S3M metaG (Illumina Assembly) | ecosystem: Environmental > Terrestrial > Soil > Wetlands > Permafrost | place: Sweden... | reverse complement strand
CTGTTTGACGCGCTTTACGGCAACACGGAAAATTTTGTGGCCTGGCAAAAAAATGAAAACGGACGGTTGCTCAACATTTATACCGACCACGGCGGCACGAAGGATGAAACGGAAAAATTGATGGCAGCTTATCAAACGAACGGCATCGGATTATACAGTGACGAAGACACGAACGCGACGCCCGAAAATCTGGGCAATAACAAGCTGGTTTTTCTGCACACCGACATGGTCCACAATGACGTGGTGGCCAAACGCGGCACGTTCGGACAGTTTCTCAATTCAAGCTGTCTGGAAGACAAATGAACGCGCGACTTTTTGCACTTTGTGTTTTCGCCGCGCTGCTCGCCGGCTGTCCAACCATGCCAAAAAAAAATTCTTCCCCACGACCGTCGGTCAAACTCGGCGTCGAAGTTCTATTTGAAAAGCGTCTTGATTTGATTCGCGGCAAACACGTCGGCCTCATCACCAATCCGACCGGCCTCGACAGCCGGCTCGACAGCATCATAGACCGATTTCGCGCGGAGCCGGAAGTTAAGCTGGTGGCGCTTTACGGCCCAGAGCACGGCGTTCGCGGTAATGCGCAGGCCGGCGAATATGTGCCGTTTTATTTCGACGAACAGCTCCAACTGCCGGTGTTCAGTCTTTACGGCCAGACGCACAAGCCGCCGGCGGACATGATGACGAACATTGACGAATACATGCGTTCGTTCGACACCAAACACGAGGGCAAGCAGCTCGAAGCCGGCATGTTGCAGTCGGTGGATGTGATGGTTTTCGATCTGCAAGATGTCGGCACGCGCGTTTACACCTACATCGCCACGATGGCTTACGCGATGCAGGCGGCGGCGGAAGCCAACATCCCTTTCGTCGTTTTGGACCGGCCCAATCCCATCAACGGCGTCGCAATGGAAGGCCCGATTTTGGAATACCCAAAATACAGTTCGTTCATCGGGCTGTATCCGATTCCGCTGCGCCACGGCATGACGGCGGGTGAACTGGCGCAGCTGTTCAACGAAAAATTCCTGACGAAAAAGTGCAGGCTTACCGTTGTGCCGATGGAAAACTGGACGCGCGCCGAGTGGTTCGATGAAACGTCTTTGCCGTGGGTGCTGCCATCGCCAAACCTGCCGACACCCGAAAGCACCACGGTTTATCCCGGCCAGGTTTTGATCGAAGGAACAAATTTATCGGAAGGCCGCGGCACGACGAAGCCGTTTGAATTGTTCGGAGCCCCGTGGATTGACGGTTTTGTGCTGGCGAAGAAATTGAATGCGCTGAATCTGCCGGGCGTAAAATTCCGCGAGGTGTGGTTTACGCCGACGTTTTCGAAATTTTCCGGCCAGCAATGCGGCGGCTGCCAGTTGCACGTCACAGATCGCGCGGCCTATCAATCCATCGCCACGACACTCACTATTTTATCCATCGTGAAACAAACCTATGGCAACAAGCTGGAACTGCACGCGGGTTATTTTGACAAAGTCATGGGCACGTCCCGCGTGCGCGAGGCGCTGGAACGCGGTGAGCCGCCGGAAAAAATCGTGGCCGGTTTTACGCCGGGGCTGGCGGAGTTCGCCAAATTGCGAGCGCCGTTTTTACTGTATCGGTAATCTGTATGAACCGTTGCGCGATATTTTTGGCGCTGGTCTGGCTTGGTTTCGGCTGCGCCACGCCGCGACCAACCGTTTTCCGCCCGGAAAAACTGGCGGAAATGGCCGCGGCAATTGAAACGGCCATCGCCAATAAAAAATGTCCCGGTGGCGTGCTTTGGCTGGAGTACAAGGGCGCGGCATATCATAAAGCGTTCGGCAGCCGAGCGCTGGTGCCCGCGCGCGAGGCGATGACGGAAAACACGATTTTTGATGCGGCGTCGCTCACGAAAGTCGTCGCCACCACGCCCGCCGTGATGCTGCTGATTGAGCGTGGGCAAATTGAACTTGAGGCGGCGGTGACGCATTACGTTCCTGAATTCACCGGTGACGGCAAGGCGGCAATCACCGTGCGCGAATTGCTCACGCACACTTCCGGCCTGCCACCGGACATCGAGACGAAAACCGACTGGCATGGCCAGGCCGAGGCGATCAAAAAAGCCTGCGCGGAAAAGTTGATTTCAAAACCTGGCGCAGTTTTTGGGTACAGCGACATCAATTTTTTCCTGCTCGGCGAGATCGTCCAACGGGTCAGCAAAATGCCGCTGCAAGAATTTGTTCAGCATGAAATTTATGCGCCGCTGAAAATGAAGGACACTGGTTTTTTACCTCCGCAAAAAAAACTTTTCCGCATCGCACCGACGGAAGTGGTGGATGGCCGGCCGTGGCGCGGCGTGGTTCACGATCCCACGGCGCGAAAAATGGGCGGTGTGGCCGGCCACGCCGGACTTTTTACGACGGCAGCCGACCTTGCGCGCTACGCAAGGATGATGCTTAATCTCGGAAAGCTGGAAGGGGTAAAAATATTCAAGCCGGAAACGGTGAAGCTGATGACGAGCGTGCAGACACCGCCGGAAATTTCCGCCAAGCGCGGGCTGGGCTGGGACATTGATTCGCCTTACGCCGGGCCGCGCGGCGACATGTTTCCAGTCGGTTCTTACGGTCACACCGGCTGGACGGGCGGTTCGTTGTGGATTGATCCGTTTTCAAAAACCTTCGTGATTTTTCTTTCAAACCGGAATCATCCGACAGAGGCGGGCAACGTGATCGCCTTACGGCACAAGCTCGGGACACTCGCGGCGGAAGCGTTGGAAAATGTTTACTTCACAAATGCGACCGGCGCGCCGAAGGAGCAAGACAACGATGGAAAATAAACCTGATTTCATTCCAGGCCCGCGCGCGACGGCAATGATGGAAGAGCTGTCGCATTATGTCATCGCCGACCTGCAGCCGGTGGTGGTGGATCTTGCACGCAGCGAAGGCATGTGGCTAATGACGGTGGACGGCCAGAAGATTTTCGACTGGGCGGGCTATTACGCGTCCAAGCTGCTGGGTCATAATCATCCGGGGCTTTACGAGCCGGATTATCTCCAGCAGCTGGCCCGGGCGGCGAACAACAAGGTGGCCAATCCAGATTTCTTGACCGCGGACTGTTTGGATTATTATCGCACCCTGCACCGGCTGGCGCCGCGCTGCATGCGCAACCCGCAATTGGAAGTTTATGCCGTGAATTCCGGCGCGGAGGCGGTCGAAAACATGATGAAATATTTCATCAATCTGCATCATCAGCGGAGCGGCGGCCAGGCGCCGCGCGGGGAAAAACTGAGGTTCGTGTATTTTGAAAAGGCATTTCACGGGCGGACGATTTTTGCGCTGAACGTCACGCAGACGCTCGACCCGGTGGCGACGAAGGATTTTCATGGTATCATTCCCGGCAACATCCAGGTTCCGTTTCCCGGTATCAACACCTCGGAACCGCCGGAACAAAATCGCGCCCGCACGGACGAGGCGCTGCACACGGTGGGAAAATTTCTGGAGCGCTACGCGGACGAAGTCGTCGGCATCGTGGTTGAGCCGATCCAGGGTGCGGGCGGCCACCGCGTGGCCGAGCCGGAATTTTTCCAGGGCCTGAGCCGGCTGGCGCACTCGCACGAAATTTTTCTCGGCTTCGACGAAGTGCAGACTGCCGGCGGGCCGACCGGCGAAATCTTCATGGTGGACCAGATGAATTTGCCGCATCCACCGCAGGCCGTGGCGGTGGCCAAAAAATTCGGCTGCGGCGCGGTTTACATGCTGCGCTCGATGGCCGACAAAGGCGTGCTCGACTCGACCTGGGGCGGGCCGCTCGTGGACATGGTGCGGTTTGTGCAGGAAATAAAAATCGTCGAACGCGAAAATCTCGTGGCGGCGGCAGCGGCCAATGGCGCAACGCTGGCGGCGGGCTTGCGCCGGCTGGAGCATCAATTTCCAGGAATGCTGTTCAACGTGCGCGGGCAGGGATTGTATCAAGGCTTTTCCCTGGCCACGCCCGCATTGAAAAACCGGTTGGAAGAAATGTCATTGCAGGAGGAGCGGCTGCTGCTGCTCGGCGCGGGCGCGGATAGCATCCGGTTGCGTCCCAACTTGAGTGTCACCGACCAAGATATAGCCAGTTTGCTGGAACGGCTCGAACGCTGTCTCCGGCGGTTGTGAGCGCATACCCCCAAAACAGGGGGGAAAAATTCCCTTGAATTAAAGCCTCTTAATGTGACAATAATTTCTTAAGGATTAAGGACTGATCGCAGTAACCGTTTAAATTAACCGTAAATAACTCAAATTTAGTTTATTGAACCCGAACTAACCAAACAGGAGTCAAAATGAATCAATTGAGAAAACCCTTCAACATCTGCTTGGCAGCCGTCATTCTGGCGACCGCCTTTGCTGTTCACAACGCTCAAGCAACACCTTATGCTTCAGGCATCACCGACAACGCCGGCACCATTCAATTTTATTTGAATGAGTCAGGCGGCAATGTGACCGTCACCTACGAGGACAGCAGCATCGACCCAAATTTCAACGGGGTGTCCACCGGCACCAATCTGGCGAGTGGTGCCTATACTTTCAGCTTGGGTGCGCATACCAGCTATTCTATTTCCGTAGCCAAGACTGGGACCGGCGTTGCGTCAATAGCTCCCAATGTCATTCAAACCAATACCGCCAACTACTATGGCGGGCAGCCTAACCTGTTTGTGACTGGCAATCTTCGCGGGGTTGGCGTCAATAACAACCCAGCCTCGCCTTATTTTGGCCGTATTTATATCTCGCGCTACACGGGACTGCTTTTTGATTTTAACGGTGACGGTTCTTTAAGCACTGCTGGCAGCGCCGGGACCAACGCTCAAGTGGCTTGGTCTGGCACCAGCAGTCCGTATCGCTTGAGCGTCGCGTCGGATGGCTATGTGATGGTGGGGGATTTTTCCACCGGCAACGCGGGTGTTTGGAGAATTGATCCCAATCTGGGTTCCGGTCAATTGTTTCTCGGACCTCCTGGAAATACCGCCGGGTTGGCCGCCGGCTCGCACGGTCTGGTTGAATCGGCACCGCTGCTGTTGGGGAATTTATCCACCGGTGCAACCTTGCTGCAAGTGGACGGCTCTTTGACGCCGAGCGCCTATAATTCCATTTGTGTCTATAACAACCTAACCTCGGCTAATATCCCGCGCATAACGGCCCCGGATGTGGTTGGGACAGAAGTGGGGCTTCCACTAGTTGGCAGTGCTTACAGTGCCTATCCTGGTTTAGCCGCTGGAAATGGTTACATCTATACCAGCACCTATCGGGGCGGCGTGAATGTGGGTGATCCGGCGTTTTTGCAGGTTTCTGACCCCAACAACGGTTACCAGTCAATTTGGAATTCCCGCTATAACGGCGGTGCTTCGGATTATTTTTTCACTGCGGCCACGGGTGGTTCTGGCTCTGCCCCGGTTGATTGTGGTGTTTCTCCGGACGGCAAATATCTAGCCATAGAGCATTATGATAACCATTTCACCATTTGCGCTTTGACCAATGGCATTCCTGACGTGTCAACCATTTACACGATTGCACCCACATCGTTTACCGCTGCCGGTCGCGGCATGTGCTGGGATGCAGCGGACAATCTTTATTTGATTAGTTCCGGCTTGGCGGTTTTGCAAGAATGGACGCTGGGCCTCACACTCAATGCCGTCACCACCGGCAATGCCAGCGGCTCGACGGGCTTCAATCTGATCTTTCCTTCCGCTTCAGTTAGCGCAGTTGCCAACTCCCCGCTGATTTCCCAGGCCAATTCCTACGGCAATCCGACCAACACGACGATCACTTTCACGCGCACCGGCAGCACGGCCTCGGCGATGACGGTATTTTTCTCGTTGGGCGGCACTGCGGCGGCGGGAACCTACACGGCCAGCGCGACTGGCAGCATTACCTTTGCGGCTGGACAGAGTTCAACCAATCTGACCATCGCGGCAGTCACGGACACCGTGGCCCGGCCGACCACGACCATCACCGTAACCTTGCACCCGTCCAACCAATATACGGTTCTGGGCGCAGTTACGACCACTTTGTCGCTGCTCAATACGGCTCCGGACAAATTGATTGTCTCGTTGGATTCACCCACCGTGTATAATGCGTTTTCCAACGCTTATGCTAGTTTCATCATCACCCGCTGGGGCGACACGAATGCGGCCGCCTTCACGGTCAGCAGCTTTAGTTACAGCGGCACGGCGGTGGCGGGGACGGATTACACCTTGCCCACTCCGATTACGTTCAATCCGGGCGACCTCAGCTACACGAACTACATTAACCCTTTGAGCAACGGTCAATTGCCAGTGGACAGCACGGCCAATGCTTATGTCGGCAACAAGACCGCCATTATCACTGTCAACAGCGGCTCGGGTTATGGCGTTTCGTCAACCAACAATTCCGCATTGCTTACCATTCTCGACAGCGCCTATCCCACCACCACGCCGCTGTATGCCGACCCGCTCACCAGCGCGACTGATGCCGGCAATTGGACCGTGACTTCCGCCAACAACAACATGCACACAAATGCCATTGATAGCACCGTCACCTTTGGTTATGACCTGCAAAATGGCGACCCGACAGATAATGGAGCCATTCCGCTGCCGCCCTCTGGTGCCACCACGGCGTTGCGGTTGACCGTCAACAAGTCTGCCGCAGCGGGTCAAGGTGCCGCCGCCGGCGTCAACCTCTATCCCAATAATGTGAGCTTTAGCGGCAATTATGCCGTGCGTTTCAGCATGAACACGATTGAAGGCGTTGCCAACACGACTGAAGGACCGCTGTTCGGCATCAATCACGCCGGTATTTACACCAACTGGTGGACTGGCAGTGGTGTGCTGAGTGGTTGGGACGCGGCCGGCACGAATGAAGTCTGGGCTAGCGACGGTGTCTGGTATCACGTGTTGGCTGATAACGGTGCTTCCCAAGGTGAGTATGAAGAGTTCACCGGCGCTGGTAGCACGTTGACGAATACCGGTTGGCAATTGATCACGTTCTCCTCGCCGGTTCCGTTTGACGACGCGTTTCCAACCAATGTGTTTACCAGTGACGGCGGACCTGGTATCCCAGCCAACGGCTCCATCGTGAACGGCAATATAGCCAACAACTGGGCCGACGTGGAAATTAAACAAATCAACAAGATCGTCACGCTCTCAATTGATAAGACGCGCATCTTTGCCTACACCAACACCACGGCGTTTACCAATGGCAAGCCGATGCTGGGTTATGACGATCCATTCTCATCTGTTGGTTCGCCGGATGCCTCGGTGTATTACTCCAACCTGCGGGTAGTTTCGCTGGCGGCCCCAATTATCACCCAGATTATGGTAAACAAGGTGAACAGCACCGCGGTTATCAACTTTACCACCACGGACGGCGATACAACGGCGGCTTCTTTTACCCTGCAAAGCGCCTCGACTGTGAATGGATCCTATGTTGGTAATATGGCGGCCACCATCACCCAACTGAGTGCTGGTGCCTTCCAGGCCGTGGTGCCATTAAGTGGCGCAGCCCAGTTCTACCGTATTAGTCAAAATTAAGCTTGGATTTGACCCAGCTGGGGTGGTCGCCGCCGCGGCCACCCCAGTGAAAAAACTATGAAGAATCGCACTGCTTTGTTGTGTGAAAAGCATGAGTCAAGAGACGGCTTTACCTTGATTGAATTGCTGGTGGTCATCGCCATCATAGCCATATTGGCCGCCATGTTGCTGCCTGCCCTTGCGGCTGCGAAGATCAAGGCGCAAGTCATCCAGAGTTTGAGCAACATCAAACAGTGTCAATTGGGTGTTCAGATGTATATAACCGACAACAACGACTTATTGATTGCCAACGCACCTTTGGGGACTGGCGTTAATGTTTGGTGCCCTGAAACTGGTGAAGATTGGGATTTTTCAGGCGTAAATACCAATCCAATTCCTTATCAGCAGACGATCATGGGACCTTACATGGGCAACCAATTGGGAGTCTTTCGTTGTCCCGGTGATAATATTCCTTCCCAGAACGGTCAGCGCATCCGTTCCTATTCCATGAATGGTTACGTTGGAAGCAAACTGGAGCAATCAGCCACCTTCGACGGTCCCGGATGGAAATGCTTTCTTAAAGGGTCGGATATTACGGGCATGAGCCCGTCAGATTTGTTCATGTTCTGCGATGAAAACATGTTTACCCTGCAGGATGGTTTTCTTCAGATTAGCGAGAAATCAGGCGTGTTTCCGGATGTGCCGGCCGCCTATTTGAAGGGCCGAAATGAATTTTCTTTTGCCGACGGCCATTCCGAGGTTCATAAATGGATGACCGCCACATTAATAAATGTTCCCTACAAATTGGATGTCAGCGCTGGTGGCAGTGTGACGCCAGCTGCCGGCGCAAAACAGAACGCCGATTGGATCTGGTTTACCACGCACGCCACCAACCCGCAATAGGAACACTGGTTCCCTTGAAGGGAAGCTTAAGCACGCGGACTCACAGGAATAATAACCGCCAAGCTTGTCATTAGGGATGCCCAAACTGGCGATCGAGGGTCAAGCTGGCCATAAAACCCAATGAAATTGGCGGAACTCACGGTTAAGATTTTCCAACAAAAACGGATTATTTTGTTCCAAAACAAAATCTGAATGCCACAAGAGACAAGTTGTTTGCGACAATGGTAAAGATTTTTGCTCCCAAGACGTAGTGTTTTGCGCCGGCGGCGTCGCGGGGATGCAGTTGCAACGATAAAGTTTATCAAACTACGATGTCCGGCATCGCCCTGGGTTGGAAGGATCGCCAGTTCGGACTTAGCAAGGCAATCCCCCTCGTGCCGCTGGTGCAAGCGGCACGGCCGCAATGGTGAATCTGCTCACGACTCAAATTGCCCTCCAATCCGGGCGGGCTACTACCGTTCCGATCTTTTTTTGCCCGAACGTCCTTAAAAAGGCTGCGGGCGAGGATCAAATCGAAAAATCCATGCATGCAATCATCGGGGATTTATCTGCAAACCGTGTTTTTCCTTTGCATCCGCAAATGAGAGAATTCCCGCGCTGGCGGTGACGCCTTCAAACGGGTCGTTGGTGATTAAAAGGTTTCCATCCACGTCCAGATAGTCCGCCAATTCCGCCAGATGCGCGGCGGCGCTGATGAGCACGCTGGTTTCAATCATGCAGCCGATCATGGTCTTTAATCCGGCCTGGCGTGCGGCTTGCAAAGTCTCGTAAGCCATGCTCACGCCGCCGGTCTTGACCAGCTTCACATTGACGCCGTGAAAACCTTCCGCACAGCGCGCGATGTCCTTCACCGTGTGACAGGATTCGTCGGCGAACACCGGCAGCGGCGAACGGGCCTTGAGCCATTTCAAATCCGCATCGCTCGCCGTGCGCGGCATTGGTTGCTCAACGAACTGGATTTTTTTGTCGGTGGCCACGAGCCACTCCAGCATTCGCAGCGCCTCTTCCTTGGTTTTCCAACCTTCGTTCGCATCCACGCGCACCGGCTTGTCCGGCGCGACCGAACGCAGGGCGGCGAAATTCTCCCGGTCGCGCGGGTCGCCCACCTTGAGCTTGAGCACGGGATAAGTTGCCGCTTCCAAAACTTTTTTGCGGATGATGTCCGGCGAATCTATGCCGATGCTGAAGGAGGTGACGTGATGCTGTTCGCGGAAGCCAAGGCCGAGAAAATCGTGGAGCGGCTGGCCCGCGCGCTTGGCCGCGCCATCGAGCAACGCCAAGTTGAGCGCGCATTTGGCGGCGACGGGAATACCCGGGAGTGATTCCAAAAAATTCTGACTGCGCGGAACGTCGGTGAACGTAAGTCGGCTCGCATCCAGCGTCTGTAAAAATTTCAGGACGCCAGCGGCAGATTCGCCATACAAGGAAGACGGTGCAGCCTCGCCGAGGGCATTGATGCCAGCGGCATCGGTGAGTTCCACAAGGACGGTTTGGTGTAAGCCGGAGCCTTTGGAGCTGGCGATTTTCCATGGGTTGGCGAGTCGCAATTCGCAAGGGCGGGCGGTCAATTTCACCCCGAAATTCAAACAGGTTTCCCCGCGTTTGCAACCGGATAGAGTTCTTTGTGAGCACCCCCTAAATTAGGTATATCTTTGCAACCACGGGCCCGAAACGAATTTGGCTTGGTGGCTCGCGGTAGGTCGCAAAAGGCTTTCTCGAACAAAAGTAACATTTCTATTCCTATTTTAACATCGCAACAAAGTTTTGAACCCCCAATACAGGGGGATTACTGATCGCCGCACATAGATTAAGATTTTGGCGAAACAATCATGGAAGTCATCATTCAAGCAAACGCGGCACTGGCGGCGCTGGCGGCGGTGGACCATATCGCCCGTGCGCTGTCGGCCAAGCCGGACTTGGTGCTCGGGCTGGCAACCGGTTGCACCATGGAGTCGGTCTATGACCAGTTGGTTAAAAAGCATCGCGAGGAGGGCTTGGACTTTTCACGGTGCCGGACTTTCAATCTGGATGAATATGTCGGGCTCGCGGCAAACGACCCTTGTTCCTACCATTATTTCATGCGGCAGCGATTTTTTGATGAGGTGAACATTGATTTGCGCCACACTAATCTGCCGGATGGTTTGGCGGCCGATCTGGCGGTGGAATGCGCACGTTATGAAGCTGCCATTGCGGCTTGTGGCGGCATTGATTTGCAGGTGCTGGGCATTGGCCTCAACGGACATCTGGGTTTCAACGAGCCACTTTCAGCCTTCCGTTCGCGCACGCGGGTGCAGAGTTTGTCCCGCGTGACCCGGGCACAAAATGCGCCGCTGTTTCCTAGTCCAAGCCAGGTGCCGCGCCTTGCTATCACGATGGGCGTGGGCACCATTTTGGAGGCGCGCCAATGTCTGCTGCTGGCGACCGGTTTGGAAAAGTCGGACGCGGTGGCCAAGGCGATTGAGGGTCCGTTGACGGCAATGATCACTGCCACTGCGTTGCAACTGCATCCAGCCTGCACCATTGTGCTGGACCAAGCGGCGGCCAGCGGTCTCACGGAAAACGACCATTATCAACGGGTGGCGGCCACGTCCAACCACATTGGCAACTTGCCGCCAATGGCCCCGCTGCGAAAAACATTGCTGGCGGACCAACCCTGAAACCGGAACGCACGTAACCGCCAAAGCAAATGCGTCAACGGTTGACAGGATCCGGCAAATGGAGTTCCTTGGAAGGAATGTCCAAGCAGCGTCCAAGCAAAAGCAGCCTCAGGAACACCCCGGCCACCAAAGTGGGAACACAAAATTCCTGGGCCCGGCGGCTTTTCAAAAACACCTACACGCGCAGCGGGCAACGCTTGAAAGTGGCCGGCTGGGCCGTAAAAATCCAGCATCTCGGGCGGCGCCACACCTTTTCCCTGGGCAATCTGGATCGGGATGCCGCCGCGATCGAGGCCAAGGCAATTTATGAGACCATTTTAGCCGAGGGCTGGGATGCCGCCTTGAACAATGAAAAGAATCAATCCGGTTTTCCCAAGACCGACGCGCATTATTGGCGGGAGCAACTGCTGGTGCGCCGTTACCGGTTTCCCGCCGCCGGCGAACCGGAAAATTCTTTTGCCGCCCGAATCAGCCACGCTGGCAGCGCGTATTTTTTCCCGCTCGGCACCGCCGATCTGACTGAAGCTTCCGTCAAGGCCAGCCAAATTTATTGCACCATAGTCAGACGGGGTTGGGAGCAAGCGGCCCGATTATTTCCCCGCGAATTGATTGTTTCCTTTGAATGGTCCGCCAATCCCATCATGTGGACTTACACCACGGTGCATACGCTGGTGGGACGCCTTACTCCAATCCAAACCCCGTCGGCGTCCATGCCGTCAGACGGACACCGGGTGCTGATCGTTGAGACCGAACCGGGTTTATGCCGCGCCCTCAAATGGTGCATTAATCGCCAAGCGGGTTTCTGCGCTGTTCCGTGTGAAACACCGGAAGGCTTCGCACCGCTGGCCGCCACCATGAAACCCAAGCTGGTGCTGTTTAACCGCAGTTTGGCCGAGCGGATGGGCATCGCGTTTTCCGGCGGCCTGACCATGCTGCCGACGGGCACTCTGGCACTGGCTTACTCCGTTTCCCTGGATGGCGATCATATGTTTGTTTCCACGCCCGGCGGGGCGGAAGGTTATATGCTCAAGCGCATCCAGCCGGCGAATATTCTCGACCCGATGCTGCAAATGGGAAAATTCACAGCCCTCGCCGTGGAAGATCCGTTGGCACCCATCAAAGTTTTTTTCAAAGGCCTCTTGCGCCCGCGCACCAGCCCAACCACCGACGCGCTGGCCAAACTTACCCCGCGCGAAAACGAAGTGCTGCTGCTGTTAAGCAAAGGTTGCGTGGACAAGGAGATCGCCTTGGCCATGGGCATCAGCGTTTGGACCGTGCATGGCCACATCAAGAAAATCTTTGAGCGCCTCAATGTGCGCACGCGAACCGAAGCCGTGATCCGCTATCTGGAAAAGTGACCAGGCTGAAAAAATATGCAAATGCGCCGCAGGTTAATTGTGCCTACTGGGCTTGCATTAAAAAAACGTGCAGT
>Ga0182030_10020481_pt1 | contig 12476 bp, 15 predicted proteins | sample 812S3MmetaG_FD_121299 | JGI IMG/M metagenome (GOLD analysis project Ga0182030, IMG submission 121299) | Permafrost microbial communities from Stordalen Mire, Sweden - 812S3M metaG (Illumina Assembly) | ecosystem: Environmental > Terrestrial > Soil > Wetlands > Permafrost | place: Sweden... | reverse complement strand
TCACCGAGCTCACTGCGAATCATTGAAGCGGTGACAGTTCCGTACGCCACCCGGCCGTCCATGGAGAGAAAGCGCTTCTCTATCCGATAGCTCGGTAGCACTCCCACCGAGAGCTGCAATGTGAGCTCTGTTTCCGCGTCCACGTCTTCGGGATGGGTCATGGACTGCAATGTGGTGCCAAGAAGTTCCTCTCTCGTGTACCCAAGGAAACGGCAGAGTGATTCATTGATATTGGTAATCCTCGACTCGAGATCGACGAGAGCGATCCCGAGCGAACCCTGCTTGAAAGCCAGGCGAAACCGCTCCTCACTCTCACGCAACGCCTCTTCGATGCGCTTGCGCTCCGTAATGTCACGAGCAACACCCAGGACCTCCACAACTAAGCCATCTGCCATCACCGGCACCATCGTCGATTCTGCGATCAGATAGTCACCCTTCGGTGTCAGGATGCGCACTTCGGCCAGCTCGACCTGATCGCCACCACTGGCCAAGTTCACTGTGGCAAGGGTCCGAGGGAGATCGTCTGGGTGGATGAATGGCCCGAAGTGCTTTCCGAGTAGCTGGTCGAGGCGCCATCCCGTGATCGACTCGAAGGCCCCATTGGCGGATCCCACAATCCCCTCTGGAGAAAGAGTGAACACGATGACTGGAGCAGCTTCCACCAACATCCTGAAGCGCTCCTCGCTTCGGCGAAGAGCTTCTTCGGCCTCTTTGCCTGCACTGATGTCACGCACAGCTGCGACGACGCAAGTGCTCGAACCGACCTCGATCGGACTCAGCTGGATGCCGACAGGGATCTCCGAGCCGTCACGACGTCGGAGCTGAATGTCGAGGCCGGTTCCCATTCCGCGAAGACGGGGCCCGTGGTTGTAGGCATGCCGGTGTCCTTCATGGATGCCGTACAGCCGATCGGGAACGAGCAACTCGATGGGCTGACCGATCAACTCGTCCCGGCGGTAGTCAGAGACAGTCTCCAGACGGCTATTCACGAAGACGATCACGCCACTGGGGTCCGCAACCACGATCCCATCCGGGAGGGCTTGCATAAGCGCGCCCAACTGGCCTTCCAGCTCGAGGTGGATCGCATTCTGAAAATCGGGCGTCTCCACGCTCCCCCTCTACCGCCACAACAAATGGCAGTCCCGCTGGTAGCCCTCCTCCGCCGTCTGCCGAGAGTATTCCACCCATGCGGCGATCACGGTTGGATCGTTGCTCGCCGTGGCTTCAGTCGCGCTGCAATTCCCCCGTACGTGCACGTGCCATCTTCGGTCCGATGCAAAAGGCACTACCTCCGATGCCACACCGTCCACGGGAGAGCGTTGAACAAGGTCATCGACGCATCGAAGCGATGGGCGCACGGTCGCATATACCGTCAGCGCAGGGACTCCGAGTACTCCTCGGGGCCAGGTTCTGGCCGCGGCCAACGGCCACGCCGACACGATCAACCATGCTGATCACCTTGTCTTGCCACCGAACCCGGGTGTCTACGGTTCCATTTACGCTATAATTGTGTACATGACGACCATCCCCGTCGCCGATGCTCGAGCCAATCTCTCGAAACTGATCGACGAAGCCAGCACCACTCACGAACGGTTCGAGATCACGCGCAACGGGCGGCGGGCGGCGGTGCTCATCGGAGCTGACGACTTCGACGCCATGAGCGAGACCATCGCCGTGCTTTCCGATCCCGCCCTCCTGCGCTCACACGAGGAAGGGCAGAAGGCCCTCAGCGACGGAGACGTGCTCGACGCCGAGCAGCTCGCTGAGGCAATGAACGACTCCGGTTGGCATGTCGACGCCGGATGACCACCGTTACCGATTGCGCATTGCACGACCCGCCGCTCATGCCCTGACCACGTCCCTGCCCGCGAAGATCGCCCACGCTGCCTATGCATTCATCAGCGGGCCGCTCCTCGATGACCCTCGCCGCGTCGGCAAACCCCTCAAACCACCACTGGCGCCCGCGTATTCGGCTCGTCGCGGTGACTACCGGATCCTCTACCTGATCGATGACGCCACCAGTACCGTCGAAGTAACGGCCATCAGCCGGCCGTCTGATGCCTATCGATCCTGATGTCCTCCGCCAACGAGGCCGAACTGGCACGTGGTTCGTGAAGCTCGGTGTTGTGGACCTAGGGGGACACAATAAGAACCAAACGGTCATCGGCCTTGGCTGACGACGTAGTCCCCCAGTGTCGCCCGGTAGTCCCGCCAGGAATCGAACCCGTGTCTCCAACTGGAGAGAGTCGGCAGCTATGTCCAGTGGATGCAGGTCAGCACTATTTCCCCAGTTCAGGAGGGTAGCCTCGTCCAGCCCGTCCACTCGATTTGACCGAGTACCGCCGAAACGATGGACAACTGGACGGACAACTTTGCAGTTCCGGACGTCTTAGACGGACGAGGCATGGGGCCATCTTTAGGCAACCTTAGGTGTGGTGCGACCAGATGAACTCCGCATGCGCATCTCCCGCGGCGTCTACTTCTGTGCGCAATGGCTCGAACGCGAGGTAGACGGCCACACCGCTCTCACAGGCAATCATTTGTCCGGTGCGTGAACGGATCCAGGTCGCCAAGCTCGCATAGTCGAGTCCCGGACTCCCAAAGGCGTAGCCGTCGCCGACGCGACCTTGATAGGGGGGATCTACGAACCACGTGGCCGCAACGTCGGGCGCATCGTTGTAGTCCCCGGCACGGATGCGCCAGTGCTTGACCTTCCCGATATCTGCGGCCAGTTCCGAGCGGCTCTGCTCCCACGTTGCGACCATCGACGGTGTGACCACCACGCTGTCGAGCGAGTTGACCGTCCGGCTGGCGACACTGGCGATGGACAGGAACTCCGTCGAAATCTCACCGACGTGTAGTTCGGGCAGTGCCAGGATGGTGGCAGGCGTTGCTTCACCGATCAACCATTCCCAGACGCCCACTAAGCGCGGGTCTCGGTCCAATAAGAGGACGTCCTTCTTCCACCGGTCCCCATGGAGGGAGTATCCCGCGGATCCAGCGAAAGGCTCGACGATGAGGTCGTGCTGAGGATCAGCATAGTGGTGAGCAAGTTGCCGCTTGCTTCCGTAGTAGGAGAACATCACATGCAGTCGATTCAGCCGACAGGGTTCTTGGCAGATGGGTCGGTATCCACGACCACCACTGGACCGCCGACGAGGCGGGTGGCGCGCTCCAAGAAACGGGCGTTGAGCGTCGATCTCCATCTGGCGCCTTCGATGATGCGGGCCGATGCATGGCGACGGGCGCCGAGGGGGGCTATGGCCTTCTCCAACCATCGCTTCCCGTGGATCGGGTCGGCCGTTGCGTGCTCGTCGTAAAAAGGTAGCGAGTCGCGTGGTGCGCACACGCGCCGCAGGCCGGCTGACACCATCCGGCTCCGGGGTCCGGCTTGGAGTTCAATCAGTCCCAGGGCTCCTACCATTTCGAGCTGGAGCGCTCGGTTGGTGGCAAGTACCGAACCGAGCACCGAACGCTCCAGTACCTCGAGGGGCTGCTCGTGGCGTGGCAATGTGCGGAGGCCGAGCGCTGTCTTCAGCCTGCGGTGGAGCTCAGTGTGGACCTGGTCGGCGTGGCCACGCCCCATCTCATCCCAATAATTGCGGGCTAGTTCCAGTTTTGCGTCACCGTCGAGACCGATCTGACAGATGGCCACGAGATCGTCGAAGGCGCCGTCGGGCCCCCCTTCAAGCTCGATGAACCGGACCAGCTGCCTAAGCGAGCAACGAGTGGCCAGCCATTGGTAAACATCAGGAACCCGATCAGCCTGGGAAATCACGCGTAGAGCTTGGACTGGATCCATCGGCAGGGTCCATGCGCGGTCGGCGTCGTAGGCGCGCACCGAATCGAGGAACGTCTGTTCGAGCCGCCACTTGAGGTCGGCAATCGCTGGGTGATGTTGCCACCGCTCACTTCCAGCCAGGTCTTCGAGCGGAGCGAGGTGGAGATCGTGGATGCGCATCAGCGCGAGCACACCGTCGCGTCGGTCGACTGCCTCAGCACCGACAAGGGCGTCCAGTGCATCAGGACCGTCCAGGACTGCGAACCGCAGGAGGCCATCAAGGGCCGGAGATGCAACAGGCTCCCCGTACGTTGAACGGGCAACGTTGGCTCGGGCCCCCTGGTCGGGTGCGGTAACAGCGTGCGTGCAAACGTTCACACCCCGCACCACAGTCGCACCGTCGGACACTGGCGCCATGGAGCCCGCGGTCACATGGACGGACATCACGCCACCGGGGGATACCCATCGGAGCGGAGGAGACGGGCGAGGTGTGCCGAGTGGGCGGCGAGCGTTTTGGTCGTCGACGCCACCTCGTCGGGGATGCCGTCCAGATCCTTGTAGTCGGTACGGTGCATGGCCGCACCATTCCAGTAGGTCACGCCACCTGCGGGAATCGTGAATCCCACATCGCTCAACACCTGGTAGAGGATGGCGGAAATGTGGTGGGCGCCGTCTTCGTTTCCCACTACGACGCAAGCGGCCACCTTGCCATAGGTGAGGAGCCGCCCCGCGTCGTCCTGTTCGGACAGTTCGGACAGTTCGGACAGTTCGGCGTCAAGTCGTTCCAGGACCCGTTGGCAAACACTCGAAGGTTGACCCATCCAGGTGGGGGTGGCCACGATGAGGATGTCGGCGCTCATCACCCGTTCCCGGATTGCCGGCCAGGCGTCGCCTTCCCCCATGTCGAGCGCTACTCCAGGTTTGATGTCGTAGTCCACGGCCCGGATTGAGTCACCTGTGACCCCGTACTCCGTCAGGGCATCAAGGAGCTGGGATGCGAGCAACTCGCTCGAGGATTCCGTCGGGGACGGATTCAGGCTGCACACAAGCGCCAGGGCACGGAGCGATTCATCAGACATAGGTGAACTGTTCCCCAATAGTGGCGATGGTAAGCATCGACCATCTCAAACGGGCACTTCCGCAGGGGTGGAGTTCCTAGTGCCACGCAAGGTTGGGTCGTGAGCCGTCCGGATTCCGATTGCAACGGAGGGGGAAGCTCACCTACCCCCACGGCGCCAGCCTAGAAATCGGTGTTTACTTCGACGAAGGCGCCGGCACCACCGGCCTGGTTGCGGGCATTTCATGTTCGAGTGGCACGGTTCTTCGGTCTTGAGCACTCCGTCTACGTCAGCAGGCTCGCACTCTGCATCGCCTCACCCACGCCTAAGAAGCTAAACGGTAACTGATAGTTGATTCAGGTCATGTGGCCTAGCTCACGGGGACCCGTTCAACGGGATAACTCCCCGCGTGCCGATTTTGGGGTGAATCGCCTCGGCCGGCCCGGTGGGTGGACACTTCAGAAGCTGATTCCACTGGTAGCAATCTGGGCAATCGCCGCGACACCCATAAGTGTCGCCGTGGACCAGCCTAGGACCTTGGCCGCTTTGCCGTTCACGTAGTGGCCCATCAGCTGCCTGTTGCTCGACACTGACATGACCACAACGAGAAACGGCGCAGCAATTACCCCGTTGAGGACCGCCACAAAGACCAGCAACTTGATTGGATTGACCTGCAGGAGGCTCAGTGTTGTGCCTCCGATCGTGCCCAGGCCAACAAGTCCGTAGAAGGCGGGGGCCTTGCGAACGGACCGTGAGAACCCCCACGGTTTGCCGAGCAGCCCGGCCAGACCGACCGAGCCAGAGGCGGCCAGCACGGGAATGGCGAGCAATCCACTGCCAATGAATCAGAGGGCAAAGAACACACTGGCGAAGTGTCCAGCAAAGGGCTTCAGCGCTGATGCAGCCTGGGCGGCGCTCTGGACATTTGTTTTGCCGTAAGCGTGGAGCGTCTCGGCTGTTACCAAGATGATGGCGAACATCACCACATTTGAAAAAGCCATGCCAACGAAGACATCGAGGCGGCTGGTGCGCTGCTTGCGGCGTGCCTGCGCGGGACTCTGCTCCTTGAGCGGAACTGCATTGGCTCCTCCCCCAGGCTCTTCGCGCATCTCTTCGAGTCTGTGGGCGCTCTGCCAGAAAAAGAGGTATGGCGAGATGGTTGTGCCGAGCACGGCGACGAGCAACGCGAGATAGGCCTTGGTGAACTGGATGTGGGGAATCAGAGTATGGGAGAGGACGCTCCCCCACTGATTGGTGACGAGGGCTGCGACGATCAGGTAGGCCACAAGTGCGGCACAGAGCAACTTGAAGACGAGGGCAATCCGGGCAAAGGAACCGAGGACCAAAAGGGTCGTGATGAATACACCGGCGAGAAGCGCCCAGAGCCAGGTCGGTCCGGCGTGGAGAAGTTGCATACCCGAGTCAATGGCCACCAGGTCGGCGGCAATGTTGAGGGCGTTGGCCACGAGAAGGGCCACGAGGAGCACGGCGAGGAACGATCGACCGCTCCGGCCAAAGCGCTTGGCGGCCAATTCGCCCAGACCGGTACCGGTGGCCAGGGCCGTGCGGTCACAGATCTCTTGGACCGCAGCCATCAGGGGAAACGTCAGCAATGCCGCCCAAAGGAACGACAGGCCGAATTGGGCTCCGGCCTGGGAGTACGTGGCAATCCCCGAGGGGTCGTCGTCCGAAGCCCCGGTGACCAACCCCGGCCCAAGGGCTCGAAGGTATTGACGCCAACCGGGCCCAGCATTCTCCTCGATGAGATCGAATTCCGAAGGCTGCCGAGAAGGGCCGGGAGTGGAATCGGTTGGCGCTGACTTAGTATCCCTTGGTTCGATAGTTATTGGTCAACCTCGACTTCATAGTCCCCAAGCCCGTAGCCCGTAGCCCGATGACGAGCACGAACGCGACAGATCTGGCAGATTCTCATCGGGGCGTGGGGCAGGCTCGCCGAAATCTATTCCTGGGGGGACGAGCGAGGGACAGCCCACCGACCAGGCGTTGAGGAGATGGCGGGCGAACCGCTCTTCGACGAACGGCGCGGCAGCGGTGCACAACAGGAGGTCGCGCCACAGGAGCGGTTCGCTGCCATGTCTTGCCTCCATCTAGTTCCCCCGACCCGATCCCGAGCCGGGGTTCACGATTCCTGTCCAACAAGTTTCGAAGTCTCAGGTCCGTGCGCTATTGGAGCGGCCCCGACCAAGAGCGAACGCGACGACCCAAACGACGAACAGGATTACGGCAACAATCCACAACGCGTGGATTGCAAACCCGAGGCCCCCAAAGATCAGTGCGAGAATCAACAATACGAGAATTATTCCCATTACGTCCTCTTTTCGGTGTGCCTTCGGGCGCTTGCGTTGGCAGTGCCACCTAGCTGGGACCACCGTGCTCCGTAGGATGTAACAATTGCAGCAATATCGCTGGAGTTACTGATAGGCGAGGACACGCGACTCCCAGATGTGCAGTCTCGATCGGAACCGTTCGACCTGGGCTACCACCACCGGAACATTGGTCAGCTCAACTTCTCGTTGCGCCTGCGGAGACTGATCTGCCATCAGCTGGTGGATGCGTTCGAGGACTGATTCCTCCATGACCACGATCTCGGAGTAGATGTTCTTCCAGAACAGTGCCTGCTCCAGAGAGGCGGATTTGGGGTCAGCCTCATCATCCATGCCCACCGAGCTGTCTCCACCCCTTGTGGCCGCAACGATATCGGGCCTGTCTTCACCAATGTCACCGAGGTTCATGCTCCCGGTCTACATCGATCATGGTAAAAAGTTCAGCAACAGGATCCGTATAGTGATGAACATGCCGGAGGGACCCGAGAAGCCGTCAGAGTCGGTTCCTCTTGAAGGAGAGGACATCGATACGGAGCATTGGGAGGATGCGCGCCATTGGATGAGCATCTATGACGATCTGATCCGCTTCAAACTGGGCCTCCTCGATCGGGTGCAACGGGAACTGCCCAAGTGCATCCAGTGGCACAGAAGGCCGCCGACGTAGACGTAGGCTTCATCGAGACTCAGAAGGCCGGGTACTACGAGCGACTCGACCTGTGGTACCAGCGGGTGTGGAAACTCCAGGGACTGTGGCTTGATCCGAACGGTCGCGTGTTGCGCCACAAGGGCAACGAGGCTGTCCTCACTAACAGGAAGTTCGAACTCCTCCAGTTCCTACTCGATCATCCCCATCGCTACTACACCCCGTCGCAGATCATGGGATATGCCTGGTCGGACTCCGCATTATTCCCGGAGGAAGTCCGCAACTACGTCTCGCGCGTCAGGAAGATTCTGGTTCGACTGGAGATCCCTTGTGACCTGGTCAATCGCCCTGGTCGTGGTTATTCCCTTACGTTTCGCAACAAGGACTAGCTTCGACTGTGACTAGCAGCTGACCAAGCGCGGCGAGAATCACGATCGTTAGATCAGTTTTTCGATAGTTCCTGGAAGTACCACCGACGATGGTTGGATTGCACGGATCCCGGTAGAGACCCGCGCGGCCAACGCTTCACCTACCCGCTCAACTCAAAGACTGGATGAGTCGTTCGGGTCGACTAGGGATGGGGTGCGGGAGGCAAGCGCGGGGACCGTCTGGAGAAACCATTCACTTACGACGATCGCGGGGCCGCTTCCCAGTGTGATGCGGTAGCGCCGAGAAAGCGCTGCCCTATCGAGGAGGTCGATGATCCTCGGGGTATTGCCGGTCGCAACTACAGGCCCAGCGAGTGGTTCCCGGCGGACCTCAAGATGGTGCTTCGTGAGCACGCGGCCGATTGGGTCCCGACTCGATTCGAGACGCCGTCGAGCGGATGCAGGGAGTCGCTCCACTGCGATCTCGGACTCGGCGTAGACAAACCTCCGGCCCGAGATTCGCCCAGTGAGCAGTACGGTTCGACGAACCAGTTCGGCTTCGGATTCGAGTTGGAGCAAGTTGTCGCTGCCGGCGGGCCCGGTATTCTGCGAGAGGATGTCCGCGTCGATCGGCTCCCCTGCAAGGTGTTCCAGAAATTCGGTAACCGTCCCCTTGGCCCGTTGCAGAGCGTTCAAGAGTTCGGCAGCCGCCGGCGGAGGGACCCCGGTCATGGTCTCAGGTGCAGCACTGGCGGAGCATCCATCGACACAGGCTGACCGTACTCCGGCATTCCCGAGTGGCCTGGTCGCGCCGTTGGGAGCTGGCACTGAGTGCGTCCCTTGCAGCACAGGGCTCGGGATGCTTGCAAGTTCTCCACATCGGCAACCGCCGGCGGAGGCTTGGTTTCGGACGCCCGGCTCCGGTTACTTCTTGAAGGTGGAACCACGGCTGAGATGGCGTGGACGCTCGAGGTTCTCCTACCCGGGCTGTGGCTCGCCAGCCGGACTGGCAGTCCCCAGTGGTGGGGGCATGACCGTATTGTCGAGATAGCGATCCCCGGGTTCCGTCGGCGCCTTGAGAGCTGCTAGTGCAGCCGGTCGATGGCGATGGCTGCTGCAAGGAGTACGACGGCCCACGACATCGCTCGCAGCGCCTGCTCTAACGGAGCCAGCAGCGCTGCCCGATCGACGGGGATGGCTCCGCCGTCAGTCAGTGTGATGGCTCCTTTCACGTCAGCAGCCTGGCGGCGTAGCAGTCGAGCCGGCCTGCTCAGCGCCCGCTGCGCTGCGGACAGCGCCGCGGCACCGACGGCGGCAATCAGCGGGGCAACGGCCAATCTCCCGGTCTGGGCAACGTAGGCGGTCAGTACCGGAAAGGCGCCCCAACTTGCGGCGAACCCGACGTCGTTGTGGATCACTCCGCCAAACAGCTCAAAGTTATAGGCAACGACAAGTAGCGGTCCGACGACGAGGAAGGGAACCAGCGCCCAGCCGATCTGGGCGATCCCGACGACTCCGAGGGTAACGGAGCCGGCAAGCCCGGCGCCGGCAACGACGACCAGGGCGACCGATGGAATTCGGGTGCGCAGCGGTCGCCCGTGCAACTCGTCGAGAGCGTGAGCCGCCAGGCCGACCGCGAAGAAGAACGCCAACAGGGTGGCAATCAGCCGGGTGGCGTTGACCGCCGGCGCCAGGCATGCGCCGATGACGACGTAGGCAAGGTGCCATGCGGTGTAAGGCGGGTGGAGTAACGTCCACCAGTCACGCCAGCCGCCCGGACGGGCTGCGTAGTAGGCGGCGCGCTGATCGGGCGGTGGATCTACTGGCGTCTCACCCACCCGCGCGCCGACCCCACATGATCAATCCGCCACCGAGGCTCATGCGCCGCACACCGACATCGACGAAGCCCGCTCGCCGCCATGCCTCGATCGTCCAGTCCACCGAATAACGCCGGTAGTGGGCCGAGATGTTGGGACCGAGAAACCTGCCGACGTCGAACCACGCTTTCCCGCCGGAAAGCCAGCCGCCAGCGGGAAGCAGGAGTCGCGTATAACCCCACCACCAGAACCTCCAGAACCGGCTCTGCGGTAGGAGGAACTCGAGGCTGGCGACTGCCCCTCCGGGCTTCACGAGCCGTGCGAGCTCGATCAGAGTGGCTTGGGGGTCGTCAACGTAGCGCAGCAGGTAGGTGAAGGTCAGCGCATCGAAGGTCTCGTCGGCGAAGGGTGTTTGCTCGGCCCGTCCAGCCACCAGCTGGACCTGGTCGGTCATGCCCCGTTCAGCTACATTGCGCTGGCCTTGGCGCAGCATGTCGAGCGTCAGGTCGACCCCCACCACCCGGGCACTCGTGCGATCGGCGAGCTGGAGCGCCACGCCGGCCGGCCCGGAGGCGACGTCAAGGATCAGCTCGGGCTGGCATGGGACTATGTGGTCGACCATGGCTCGACGCCAGCGCCCGTTCTGTCCCATCGACAGCAGTTCGGCGAGGCGGTCGTATCGTCCGGGAAGTGGCGCGAAGAGCTTCTGGGCGAACCGGTTGGTGTCCTCTTCCACAGGAATACCCACGACGCCTCCTTAGGTGTGAAGATCTCACTGTAAGCGGTCGGGGGTCGAAAGGAGTCGTGTGAGTCGCAGGCATTTTGATGTGCTTGTCGTCGGAGCCGGTCCGGCAGGAAGCATTGCCGCTCTGGTGCTGGCGCGTGCCGGGGCCAGCGTGGCGCTGCTCGACAAGACACAATTTCCGAGGGACAAGGCCTGCGGCGACTTCATCGGCCCGCGGGGCCTCCAAGTCCTCACCGATCTCGGAATACCGGAACCGCCCGGGCTCAACGTCGGGGACATGGTGGTCGTTGGTCCCACCGGACGACGGGTCGTCCTTCCGTGCTTCAACGGGGTCACCTACCCGGGTCGTGCGCGGGCCATGACCCGGTCCGTGTTCGACGACGCCCTGCGCACCGCCGCGCTTGACGCAGGCGCAATTGCCTACGCCGGGCGGGCCGATCGCCCGCTCCGGTCGGGAGGTGACATCGAAGGCTTCACCGTGAGCGACGGCGACGGCGCAGAGCTGCGAGCCGACTTCGTCATCGGGGCTGATGGCGCCACCAGCCACGTGGCGCACAGCGCCGGCCTGGTCGAGGGGTCGCGGGTGCTCTGGGGGTTTGCGGTGCGCTGCTACATGGACCAGCACGTCGACCTCCCGGCGATCACGCTGTGGGAACCGACCCGGTGGCATGCATTCCCCGGTTACGGCTGGATCTTCCCAAGCCCAGGGGGAGTCGCCAATATCGGCGTTGGTATAGGAACGCTGGCGGATCGTCAGCTCGGCGCGGCGGCGGTGCGGGTGCTCCCCGCCTATCTCGACCACCTGGTCGAACTCGGACTCGTCGACCGGGCGGCCGTCTCGCCGCTGCCGCGTCGATTGGGGGGATGGCTCAAGATGGGCATGGTGGGGACCACGCCCGCCGCTGGCCGTGTGCTGTTGGTGGGCGATGCTGCCGGCCTCGTCAACCCGCTGCAGGGCGAGGGCATCGCACAGGCGATGACCAGCGGACGATCGGCCGCCGAGGCGGTCCTCAACTCGCCGGGCAATGCAGCGACGCGCTACCGCGACAACTTGGCCCGAGACCATCTCCCGTACCAGCAGATCACCGCTGCTGGCCACGCCGCGCTGGTCGGTCGCCCGCGGGTCATTGCCGCAGTGGGACGCGTGCTCACGACCCCGGGGCTCGGGAGCGCACTCGCCGGGGGCTGGGGCATCTTCTGGAACGAACTACTCGACGGGGCGGCACCGGGAGGCGCGCGAAGTGTCGCTACGGCGTCGACGTGGCTCGGGCGGGCAGTTACGGCTCGAACCGAGGTCTCCCACTGGTTCTCGTCGACCTTTGACGACCCTCAGCTCCCCTGACCCGCGGAGGGGGCTAGGCGCGGGTCGATGTAGTCCAACCTGGCTTCTGAGTCACATCCTTGGTTGGATAACACCGTCGTGGCACAGGAAGCGAATGTTTCGCTCCCGTAGTCATGGTTCCCGAGGACGCTTTCACCAAACGCCGGTGCCACCGACCCGTGGCCGAGCGCACGTGCCACCGGGCGCTGATCCGACCTGCTGCCTGTCCCACGATGCAGAACGTGATCCGCCCAGGCCGCCTGAACCACTTCGAAGGCCGCCTGGCAGCACGGGTCGAATCCCCACGATTCTTCCACCGCCGCCTGCCAGCGTTCCCTTGCGCGAACACTTGGGGGTTCCCAATCCTCACCGCGCAATCCGAACCACCCGCCTCGCCG
>Ga0182030_10020480_pt1 | contig 12476 bp, 8 predicted proteins | sample 812S3MmetaG_FD_121299 | JGI IMG/M metagenome (GOLD analysis project Ga0182030, IMG submission 121299) | Permafrost microbial communities from Stordalen Mire, Sweden - 812S3M metaG (Illumina Assembly) | ecosystem: Environmental > Terrestrial > Soil > Wetlands > Permafrost | place: Sweden... | reverse complement strand
GTGATCGCGACAGGTGAGAGTTCCGAAATGGAAAGACAGGTGCAGCATCCTGAAGGCGAATTTCGTACTCACCACATACGTTTTGTAGCCGAGCACGATGGTAATGGCAAAATTACAGGAGCGTTAGCCATCGGTCGCGACATTACCGAGCGCAAGCTGGCAGAAGAAAACCTGCGCATCACGGCCAGTGTTTTCGGCAACAGTCAGGAAGCGATTCTGCTTACTGATGCCAATAACAATATTACGGATGTTAACCCCGCCTTTACTTGCATTACCGGCTACAGTCGCGAGGAAGTACTGGGGCGTAACCCGAGGTTACTGAACTCGGGGCGTCAAGATAAGACGTTTTACGCCGCGATGTGGAAGTCTCTGGAACGTGGCAAAGCTTGGCGCGGCGAAATATGGAACCGGCGCAAGTCGGGAGAAGTTTATGCAGAATTGCTTTCTATTTCAGCCATCTGCGACGACAACGGCAAAATAATTCGCTATGTCGGTGTATTTTCCGATATCAGTTACCTTAAGGAGCATGAAGCCGAATTAAGTCGGGTGGCTAACTACGACGCGTTAACCGGCGTGCCCAACCGCCGACTGCTTTCCGATCGTTTGCTGCAAGCAATATTGAGGGCGCAGAGAAGCGGAAATTTGCTGGCTATTTGCTATATCGATCTGGATGGCTTTAAGTTGGTCAATGACCAGCATGGGCATGAAGTTGGCGATATGTTGCTGGTGAATATCACCTATCGATTGCAGGGAGCTTTGCGTGCGGGAGATACCTTGGCAAGACTGGGGGGCGATGAGTTCGTTGTGTTGTTCAATGATTTGGCCCGCGAACAGGAATGTTTGCAGGTATTGGATCGCATTCTGAACATTATCTCTTCTCCGCTAACTATTAGTAACCATGAGATTGTCGTTTCAGCCAGCATAGGCGTAACTTTCTATCCTGCTGATAACGAGGAGGGCGACACGCTGCTGCGACATGCAGATCAGGCCATGTATTCTGCCAAACAAGCAGGGAAGAATCGCTATCATTTGTACAGCGCGGAGCATGATCAGCGCATACGATCCTTGCACGAATCCCGGCGCGGTATTTTGCAGGGATTGGATAACGGTGAATTTGAGTTGTACTACCAACCCAAGATAGAACTGGTTTCAGGCAAGGTTATCGGGGCAGAGGCACTGATTCGCTGGCATCATCCCGAGCGGGGACTTTTGCTACCCGCCGAATTCCTGCCATTCATTGAGGATTCCGATCTTGAAATTCATTTGGGGAACTGGGTAATGAATACAGCGATGACTCAGCTTGAAGCCTGGTGTAAACAAGGACTCGCGCTGGAGATCAGCATTAATATCTCGGCGCATCATCTGCAGTCGCCCGATTTTGTTGCCTCTTTGGAAAGTAAATTGCAGGAACATCCGCAGTTGCTGAGGAATAAGTTGCAAATCGAAGTCCTCGAAACGGCAGCGCTAGATGACATAGTCCACTCTTCCGACACGATTGACGCGTGTCGCAAGTTGGGTATCAATTTCGCTCTGGATGACTTTGGCACGGGCTACTCTTCATTGGCGTATCTGCGTAAATTATCGGCAGGAACGCTCAAAATAGATCAAACCTTTGTGCGCGGAATGCTGACTGATGAGGGTGACAGGGCCATTGTGCAAGGCATCATCGCACTGGCTAAAACTTTTGAGCGCAAGACTGTGGCTGAGGGAATTGAAGCGGCAGAACTTATTCAGGTGCTGACAGAAGCGGGTTGCATATATGGGCAGGGTTACGGGATAGCTCACCCTATGTCAGAACAGGATTTCTTGAAATGGAATACAGAAAGAAAGTAAACTGCCCTGTATCATGAGCCAACTTTCTCTTTCTGTGCAATATGCCAGCAACGCCAAAAAACTTCCCGCGCGCCAGCAGTTTCGCCGCTGGGTAAAAGCCGCCCTGGAGCAGGATGTACAAATTGCCTTGCGCATCGTTGACGAAATCGAAGGACGCGCACTGAATTTAAGTTATCGCAATAAAGATTACGCCACCAATGTGCTCACTTTTGTTTATGACGACACTGATCCGTTGTATGGCGATGTAGTTATTTGCGCGCCAGTCGTAGAGCGCGAAGCAAAAGAGCAAAGTAAGGACTTGCTTGCGCATTATGCCCATCTGACTATCCATGCGGTTTTACATCTGCAAGGCTACGACCACGAAAAGAAACGTGAAGCTGAAAAAATGGAGTCGCGCGAAACTGCGTTAATGCTTAAATTAAGGTATCCTGCACCCTATCTCGTTAGTTAATGTTAGGTGTATGGACGGTTCAGAAAGTAACAATAAACAACCCACCCTGTTGGAGCGGCTCTCCACGCTATTATTGCGGGAGCCGGAAGATAGGGAACAACTGATCGAATTATTGCACAGCGCTTACGAGCGCAATTTGCTGGATGCAGATGCTCTCTCCATGATGGAAGGCGTCATCCAGGTCTCGGAACGGCAAGTCCGCGAAATAATGATTCCTCGGGCTCAAATGGATGTCATAGACATCGGGCAACCGCCTGAAGAATTTATCCCCTACGTGATTGAAACAGCGCACTCGCGCTTTCCCGTCACCGATGGTGACAAAGACAACATCATCGGTATTTTGCTGGCGAAAGACTTGCTGCGTTATTACGCGGGTGAGGAATTCGATGTGCGCGATATGCTGCGCCCTGCCGTGTTTGTGCCCGAGTCCAAGCGACTCAACGTGTTGCTGCGGGATTTTCGCAGCAACCGCAATCACATTGCGCTGGTCGTGGATGAATACGGTGGTGTATGTGGCATGGTTACTATCGAAGATGTGCTGGAGCAAATCGTCGGCGACATTGCCGATGAGTATGATTTTGACGAGGAAGAAGACAATATCATCCGCCAGGACGATGCGCATTGGCGGGTTAAAGCCGACACCGAAATAGCCGACTTTAACGAAGCATTGGGCACCGACTTCAGTGACGAAAATTGCGATACGGTGGGCGGACTCGTGCTTAAAGCGGCAGGCCAATTGCCAAAACGTAGCGAGGTTATTCAGCTCGGGGACTGGCAGTTTACGGTGCTGCGCGCGGATAGCCGCAGACTGCATTCTTTGCTGGTGGAGCGGAGTTTGGCGTTTTCAGACAGCAAAGAAACGTAACCAATTATTGTATTTCGAGCCCCGGTTTTTAGGGCGAAATTTTCTCATGCTGCAAGGACAGTGAGCTTATGATTAAGGGCATATTGTTCGATTTGGATGGCGTACTTTATGTGGGCTCTCAGGTTATCGAGGGGGCTATTGAAACTGTTGCCCATATTCGAGCCAGCGGAATACCCTGCCGCTTCGTCACCAATACAAGCACATTGTCGCGGGATTCTTTGCAACACAAAATAAATTCCCTTGGTTTTTCCATTGCAAATCAGGAGATCATTAGTGCGCCCCAGGCGGCATTGCTCTACTTGGCCCGGAAGCAAAATCCCGTGTGTCGCTTGTTGTTATCGGACGATGTAAAGAAGGACTTTAAAGAATTCCAACAATCTGATACGGATGCCGAATACATCATCGTCGGAGACATTGGCGACGCATGGTCATACCGCTTAATGAACGAGGTTTTTATTCGCCTGATGAATGGCGCCCAATTGATCGCCATTCATAAGAACCGATTTTGGCAAACCGAAAAAGGGTTGCAGATGGATATCGGCGGGTTCGTCGAAGCTTTGGAATATACCAGCAACACAAAAGCTAAAATTATCGGGAAACCTTCCTCTGATTTCTTCCGGATCGCGTTGAGCGATATGGGGCTTCAACCTGACGAAGTGGCAATCATCGGCGATGACATTGATGTTGACGTGGGCGGCGGACAACAGGCAGGTCTAACAGGTATTTTGGTTAAAACCGGAAAGTATCGTCAAGACTATGCCGATGAGTCCCCGATTAAACCAGACTATTTAATCGACTCGATTAAAGACTTGCCCGGAATTCTACAAATATAGGGACAACACCCCCTTTGTCCCCCATGCAGAAAGGCTGTTATCCGGCAGCCCATTTAGCGAGATAAATTTCAACAAGCACCCCACTCTCATGTCGCAGGTCTTTACGAACTCGTTGCGGTATCAGCCTGCTTATGATCATCATCTTTACATTCGCCATTATTTAAATTGGTTTAGAAACTATAAAGATAGGATACTGATAACACATTGACAGAGTAGCTCGGCGCCTGCTGATTGGTGGGCAGCACACCGGGATCGGTGTAACCGGTTTGGTAGGCACCGTAGTAATAGTCGCTGGTTGTCTGCTTTTGAAACCTATAGCCAACTGTTACCTTACTTGCCTTGTTGACATGATAGTTACCGGTAACTTTAAGTTTCAGTATTTCGTTCTTGATGTCAGGCAGAGCCCCGCTATTGGTTGCGGACGTACCGCAAGCAGCAGTATCCGTGCAATTTTGAGTTTGCGTCGAATAACCTGTCTTGCCTATCGAATAAGACAAATCTCCCGCGAGATCAAGCTTGCCGCCCAGAAGTCCTTTCTGCTTGGCTTTTATGCCGACCATGTTACTTTCGTCGGTCAGTTGGTTGCTCCAAACATTAGTTGAAATCGCCAATGGCGATTGACCAACACCTGACCCCACTCCCGCACCTGAAAGCAAATCACGTTGTCTCAACTGGGTTGTCAGATAGGCTGAAACGCTGCCATCTCGCGAATAGTCATACGCGGCATCCAGATTCAAACTCCACGTTTGATTTTGTTGCACCCCAAACATCGCATCGTACTTGTCGTCAATATATCGGCCACTCAACCCCGTGTTTAATTTCTCGCTGTTTTGCCAGTCGACTCCCGCCTTTATTGACTGCTCAGTACGTGATGCGTCAAAGAAGGCCATAAATCCGAGATTTTCAAAACCGTCCGCACTGGTTTGCATGGGGTTGTAGAAAGAGCTGATAGCCGCTACGCGTCGGGCATAGGTGTAGCTGGTTTTGAAAATGATTCCGTCGCCCGCTTTCAGCTTGTAGCCGGCAGTGAGCTTGTTTTCATTGCTTTCCGGACTTTGGGCACAGCCAGTATTCGTGTAATAGGCCAGATTTGCGTTAGGATCCTGGGATTGAAAAGTATTGGCCAGCGTATTGTTGCACCACCGATTAACCTTGTCGAACTCGTAAGCTACACTGACACTCTGTTTCTTGTCGAAACGATAGTTGCCATCCAGCAACAACTGAAGATCCCTGTTGCTCATCGGAGTATTGACCAACGCTCCCCACGTATCGCCGGCAATCGAGTTAAAAGAAGAGAATGTATTGGTCTGCGTACGGTTATCGTGATCGTCATACTTTACTCCTGCTGACAATAGCAAGTCCTTGGACACCTGATCGGTCAACTTCAAGTCTGCGTGGGTCGTGGCCTCCAAGCCATTAAGTGACGCTTGAGGCGGTGTCGGCATGAGCGGATCATTGATGAAACTGCTGTTCTGCGTATTGATAGAATAAGATAACCCTCCGGCCAACTTCAAGTCTGGTGTGAAGTCATACCCACCTAATAAATTCAACTGAGATAAACTGTTACTTGGAGGGGTGGCAAAAGTATTTACCGGGAATTCGCCGTTGTTGCTGCCGGTTGTTGAAGGTGACACGCCGGGAGCCGCTGGCGTCGTATCAACAAAAGGATTCGACCAGGAAAGACTGTTATAGCCATCCTGAAAGATCGAAGCAAAATAACTCCCGGTGAGATGCCCCTTGTCACCGATCCAATTTAGAGCCAACTCGAAAGTATCCGTCTTGTAATTGGTTGGATTCATCAGCGTGACACTATTCTCGCCCGCGCCACCATTCACTGTGTCCGATGCAGCGCCAATAAGCTTTGCACCGGATTGTTGAAGATGGTTGAAGTCAAACTGAATGCTCCACTGTTCATCGAATGTGAATCCGGCATTAAAGCTCGTATTCTTGCGACTTGTGTAAACATCTGCCTGCTGGAAAGAGGCCAGTTGGCCAGGGGTCATTGCTTGTGTGCCCGCGATTTGCACACCTGTAGCGGGGTCAGTGACAGGAACAGTACTATTTACGTCTATTACTCCGAATGTGGCTGGCAAATAAAAGTTATTACTGCCCAAGGCTCCTTGGAAGGGCGTTTGGTAAGTGTTCGTGATGTTATGCTGTAACTCATCGTAACTGATGCTCAGGCTCCATTTTCCCTGATTGCTTACGTTTCCATTAAGTGTACGCGATGTTGTGCCAATGTCGGTTCCCTTGATCTCCCATCGATTAATGCCATTACCTCCATTGAAAGCGTCGTACGCATCTCCGCCTCGAACACTGAAGTTACCAATCAGGTAGGTTCCTTTTTTGTTCAGTCCATTGTATTCCCCGAATTTGGCAGAATCGACCGGGACATACTCTGTACCGATTTCGACAGAATTGGTAGGGGTCGTTAAAGCCTTAACCTCATCGTCAGCCGCAAAGGAAGTCAGCGGTAGTGAAAGCATGCTCACCAAGGCTCCTTGCACCGCCAAGGACAGAGTACTGATAGCAAAATTTGCTTTACTTGTATTCATGATAAATTCCCTTTCCCTGAATTAGCGATGCAAGAATGCGCCGGACGGTGAGTTGGATCCATGAACCATGATGTGGCAATTCATGCATGCACGTCCCGCAAACTGTATATTTCCAGAACCGTTGGAAGCGCCAAATTGACCGACGGCTGCTCCCGAACCGGCAGGAGTAGCGCTGGCGTGCGGGCCATCGTGACACTCTTCACAAAGGAAGGGCGCACGCGATTTAAGCAGCGGCGAAATGTTGGATCCATGCGGCGTATGGCAATTGGTGCAATTTTCTTTCGCCGGTTGATGTTCCCACAGGAATGGCCCCCGCTTCTCTGCATGACAAACGAAACATGTTTCGTTGACAGTGTTTTTCTTGAGCAATTTCGGTCCGGCAGAACCATGCGGGTTGTGGCAATCAGAACAAACCACTTTCCCTTCTTCAATCGGGTGACGGGAGTCTTTATTGCTATCTGCGCGCTGTTCCTTATGGCAGGTAAAACAAACTTCTGTTTGGGTTTTTTTGTCACGAACATTGTCGTGAACGGTATGGATTTCGTGACATGAAACGCAGACCAAATCGTTGGCTTGGTGAGCACTACCCTGCCAGCGTGTTCGTTTCGCATCTTTTTTGTGACAAGACAGGCAGGCCGCATTCTGTTCTTTTACATCACTCGGCTCAAATGAACTGCCTATTCCTTTCTTCGTCCCAAAAATGACATCCGGTGCTGCACGTCCTTTTACGTTTGGGTCTCCGTGCAGATGTTTTTCACTTTCACCATGACAGGACTGGCAGGTTGGCGTTCGCGGATCACCTTTGACACCATGCTTGGTCTGATAGATGGCAAGAATTGCCTTTGTCTCACTTTCATCATGACAGCGTGTACAAATCGCATCCTTTTTTAGTGCATCCTGGGCTGCCTGGGATTCCCCACCTGCCATATTGATATCAGGAAGATTGATCTCCGCTGCCGACAAATTTGTCGCCGGTTCCATGCTGACGATGAAGGCGCACAATACAATAATTTGCCTAAGAAACTTCATGTCTATCTCCCTTGCTTTATCTTGAAATTATTATTGCAACAAATCCGGCATGGACAGTTTGTCATGCCGGAAAATTAAATAGGTCTTGCTCGCTTTCTATTTCTGACATCTTTGAAGAAGTTGCTAGCATACGGCGTTTTTTCATTAATTTAAGATGATGGGCAATGCAAAAAAATTGTAACTAAATTGTTAGATTATTTAAAAATACCTGATCAGCTTCTATTGATACAACCGGCCGAGGCCGATATCCTTAGTGGTCTGGACTGTAGCATCAATTTATATCTATGGGGATACGTATAAATACTTATGAAGTTTGGCGCTGCGGTGCCCACTGGAAATAATGCAGTTTAGTAGTAAAAATTGCGCCGGATGAAAGCCTTCACTCGGCCGGGGCTATTCTTGACCAAAATCAACCTCGGATTACGGATATCCGAGAAATAAACACGGGAATATTCAAGCCTTCCTGACTGCCCGCACTTTGGCCAAAAAAATCGCATCTCCCTGATTGTTGCCCCATTGTGCCTCCAGCATTCGGTCGCGGCGGTTTTCCGGTAGGCGCAACATCGCAGGGCAGTCTTTGCGATGGAGTGTAATTCCGCGATCACGCGTGACATAGCCGACGATGAGATCGGGAGGTTGGGGATTGCAGCATTGCGCGGTTTTGGTAAGCAGGTTGCCGACACCTTCAACCAAAACACCCGCCGAGGTTTTTTGTGTTGATACTGTGCGTTGAACAATCGGCTTGGATTCTTCGACCTTGCCGGGCATTTCATCCTGAATTGCGTTGACGATTTGGTGTTGCGTTACTTCGCTGCGTCCGATGGCGGCCAGTAAATCTTCCAATTTGTTGAAGTGCAAGCGCTGCGCAACCTTGTCCTGATTGACCGAGGTGACGCCGAGCCGATGCAATTCTTTATCCAACTGCGCCCTGCCCTGCGCGACGTGTTCGTCGAAGTTTTGCATCTTGAACCACTGCCGTACTTTGGCGCGGGCGCGCGCACTTTGCAAATAGCCGAGGCCGGGATTGATCCAGTCTCGACTGGGGGCACCTATCTTTGCGGTTAGGATTTCTACACGCTGCCCGTTTTGCAATTTGTAATTCAGCGGTACGATGTTGCCGTTGACTTTGGCTCCGCGTGTACGGTGTCCCAGATCGGTGTGCAGGGTGTAGGAGAAATCGACCGGAGTTGCCCCTTTGGGTAAATCAATCACTTTGCCCTGTGGCGTGAGCACATAAACGTGATCTTCAAACAACTCGCTTTTGAATTGTTCCAGCATGTCGCCGTTATCCGCGACATCTTCTTTCCACGCCAGTATTTGGCGCAACCAGGCAATTTTTTCGTCAAACTTGGCGTCGGATTTGCCACCCTCCTTGTAACGCCAGTGTGCCGCGACACCGAGTTCAGAATGTTGGTGCATCTCGGTGGTGCGTATTTGCACCTCAATGGCCAAGTCGCGCGGCCCAATTACAGCCGTGTGTAATGAGCGATAGCCGTTGCTCTTGGGGTGGGCAATATAGTCATCGAATTCACCCGGAATGGGTTGCCACAGATTGTGGATCAAGCCCAGCGTCGTATAACAATCGCGCAAGTCGGCTACCAGAATGCGCACGGCACGCACATCGTAAAGCTCGCTGAATTCAAGATGCTTGCGCTTCATTTTGTTGATGATGCTGTAGATGTGTTTGGGACGCCCCGTCACGTCTGCCTGAATATTGGCCTGGGCCAACTCCTGCTTTAACAGTTTGAGCACATCGGCAATATATTGCTCACGGTCAACGCGGCGCTCGTCCAATAGTTTTGCTACCTGTTTATAAAGTACCGGTTCAAGATAGCGCAGCGACAAATCTTCCAGTTCCCATTTGATTTGCCACACGCCGAGACGATTTGCCAGCGGCGCAAAAATTCCCCGCGTTTCGCGCGAGATAGTTTTTTGTTGTTCGGCACTTGCACTGGAAAGGTGGCGCATAGTCTGCGTGCGTTCGGCGAGCTTCACGAGTACAACCCGAATATCCTGCACCATCGCCAATAACATCTTGCGCAGGGTTTCTATTTGCTGCGCTTGGTCACCTTTTTTGCTGTCGCTGCCGGATAGGCTGCCCATTTCACTGAACTGGCGAATTTGTTCCATGCGCGAGACGCCATCAACCAGTTCAAGTACGTCGTCGCTGAAATCGGCTTTGAGTTTAATTTGCCAGTCTTTCAAATACTCCGGCAGAGCGTGCAAGACCGCAGCGGTGATGGAAGCGCAATCCATATTCATCATGGCAAGTATTGCAGCCGCACCCAGCGCATGCTGTAGCAGAGGCGCGTTGGTCAGCTCAACTTTGCCGGAGTAGAGCGGCTCTGCAAGTTCGCAAGCATGGCGTACCGATGCCGCTTCTTCCGGTGAAAAGTTTTTCGGTAACACATCAAGCAATGCTTGAATATTTGAGTTGTCACCAGACGTGGAAGTTGATGTCGTTATAATGGTTGAATTGTTTTTCATATGCCGCCGCGCAAACGTTTTTCCGCCTCAGCCAGTGATACGGGTTCACCGAGCAACATCAGTACATCCCCCGCACGTAAAATCATTTCACCGGCTGGCTGGCTGCCTTCGACATTGTGTCGGCGCACGGAGTTTACCTCGATGTCCAGTTCGGCCAGCTTTAGCGAAGCCAGCGTTTTTCCGACGGCAGCATCGTTTTTATTGATCACCAAGCTATTGAAGCGCGGTTGGTTGCTATCAGTTGATTCGCCCACAGGCTCTGCTGTAGTTCGGAAATAACTACTGAATACGCTATAGCGTTTGGCACGATTTTCCTGAATACGCCTGATGACGCGATTAAGCGGCACACCGGAGAGCAGCAATGCCTGTGAGGCGAGCATGACGCTTCCTTCTAGCACCTCGGCGACAACTTCGGCAGCCCCGGCGCGTTTAAGCGTTTCCACATGAGTATCATCGGCAGTTCTGACTACAACAGGTAAACCGGGGCGCGCATGTGTCACATGGTGCAATATTTTAAGTGCTGAATGCGCATCATCGTAAGTGATCACGACAGCTTTGGCGCGCATCAGTCCGGCTGCCAGAAGCACCTCACGCTTGGTGGCATCGCCGTAAACAACTTTTTCGCCTGCCGCGACGGCTTCGCGCACACAACGCGGATCAAGTTCAAGCGCCATGAACTTAATACCTTCTTTGTTGAGAAACTGTCCCAATGCCTTTCCGCTGCGACCATAACCGCAAACAATGATGTGCGCATCGGACCTCATGGTTTCAACCGCGATCTTGTGCACCCGCATAGCCTGGTTCATCCACTCTTCGGGCGATAAGCGACGCACGATAGCGTCGGCATATTGAATAAGGAAGGGGGCCGTCAGCATTGAGATGAGCATCGCCGCAAGAACATTTTGCGTGACATTGGGGGCTAGCAGGTGAACATTTCCGGTTAACGTCAACAACACGAAACCGAATTCTCCGGCTTGCGCCAATCCCAGGCCGGTACGTATACCCTGGCCCCAGTCTTTGGTAACCCAGCGCACCAGAAAAGCGACCACCGCAGTTTTGAACGGTATTAATATAAGCAGGATTAGCAATACCCAACCAAAGCCGGAAACGACGCTACTTAAATTCAACATCATGCCGATGGTAACGAAGAACAAGCCCAGCAATATATCTCGGAACGGTTTGATGTCCTCTTCCACCTGATAACGATATTCCGTTTCAGAGATGAGCATTCCCGCCACGAATGCACCCAGTGCTAACGATAATCCGCTTAACTCTGTAAGGAAGGCAAGACCAAGGGTAAATAGCAAAATATTGAGCATGAACAACTCGGAAGATTTTTGCTGCGCAACCAGATTGAACCATGGGCGCATCAGGCGCTGCCCGAATATCAGCAATACTGATAACAACACGATGGCTTTCAGCATCGCAAAAGCGATGGTCGCAGTCAGGTCGCCACTACTGTTGCCCAGTGCTGGAATAATGATGATAAGCGGTACAACCGCCAAATCCTGAAACAACAAGACGCCCATGACCTTGTTGCCATGCGTAGAGCTGAGTTCCGCACGCTCAACCAGCAATTTGCTGACGATAGCTGTGGATGACATCGCGAGTACGCCCCCCAGAGCGAGTCCTGCACGCCAATCCAAGCCGAAGAAAAATGACGAAATCATCACCAGTAGCATCGTGAGTACCACTTGTGCCGTTCCCAGACCGAATACAATACGTTGCATACTGTGCAGGCGAGCCAGACTAAATTCCAAACCGATGCTAAACATCAGGAAGACCACGCCAAACTCGGCTAGATGACTTGCTCCCGGGGCATCCGGTATCCAGGCGAGGGCATGCGGACCGATCAAAATGCCCACGATGAGGTAGCCCAGCATGGCGGGCAACCGCAAAATGCGGCACAAGACCACCACGCCCACGGCGACGGCAAGAAGGATCAATACGAGCTGAAGTGAATTATTCATCGGGTTTGGTGCGGAGTTTCATTATTTTATAATAGGTGGAAAAGTATTTATCCCAGATTGTCCATTAGCCTGATCGAGCTTCGTAGGAGCATGATTTATCGGGCGAACAAAAATCATCGCGCAATGAATTGCGCTCCAACAATGGCATTTTCGCACTAATGAATTATTTGGTTTATGACACAAATATTCCACAGCCCCGATAATGCCTGAACTTGGAAGTGTTTTCAAAAAGTTGCCAGATGTCGGCCTGTTTCAATAAATTCGTTCGGAGTAAGGTAATTCACGGGTTTTATTGCATAACTGAGAAATATTGATAAATTGTTGAACAGGGAAATGGTTTAGGGTAGAATCGCGCCTCTTTGAAAAACTGGTTGGAGTTGAGTCATGGCACGTGTCTGTCAAGTAACGGGAAAACGCCCGATGGTGGGTAACAATGTTTCCCACGCGAACAAT